>JADMIO011618390.1_pt1 | contig 56015 bp, 31 predicted proteins | sample 8958161 | NCBI WGS metagenome assembly JADMIO01 (sample SAMN16585339, study PRJNA669376) | soil metagenome | isolation source: Crop rotation soil | place: USA: Cullars Rotation, Alabama | collected 2011
GAGAAACCGCCGAGCCGTGGAGAATTCGTACCGCGCCAAGGCCTCGCGGCCAAGCCTCAGATTGCGGCGCGCGATGCAGGAAGGCGTAAAAAGGGCTGTGCTGAACCAGGCAACCGTTAGGAGCATCGACGTGATCCCAAGCGTTATCTCTGTCCATGGGATAACGGCTCAGATGGTGATGCGGATGGGCTCAAGCGTAAGAAAATTAGAACGGCGGGCAGGTTATTCGAGCTGAATACAACGCCCGCGCATTTTTTGCGCAAAATCTTCTGTCACATGAACTTGCAAGCGCAAAAACAGTCATCCGCTATTGTTCGCTTGAGTCAGGTTTTTTCGGGAAACGTTTCGGGAAGCCTGCCGGCCAGACTCGCGATCACCGCGACCAGTTCGGCCGGTTCCACGGGTTTCGGCAGGTGCACCTGATAGCCCGCCTGGATGGATCGAATGCGATCCTGGGGCCGGGCAAAGGCCGTCAGCGCCACTGCCGGTGTGCGGACGCCTTCCTTTCGGATGCTGCGGATAAACTCATAACCATCCTGTTCAGGCATCCCGATATCACTGACGATAACATCCGGAAGAAAAGAGGGGAGCATCCGCGACGCCGCCGCGGCGGAGTCGGCCAGTGCTGGAACTGCCTCGTACTCGACGAGCACCCGCTTGACCAGTTCGCGGGCATCCGGCTCGTCATCGACGATCAGGACTTTAACGCCCGTCAGCTTCGGCGAGTTCGCCAGGAGGGACGCGCGCGTCCCCGGCGACGTCGCGAGGGTTGGAGCTTCATCCTGGGTCGTCACGCGCAACGGCAGGTGAACGGCGAATAGCGCCCCTTTTCCGGGTCCTTCGCTTCGTGCTGTGATTGTGCCGCCGTGCATTTCCACGAGGCTTTTGACGATGGAAAGGCCAAGGCCCAGTCCGCCATGCTTGCGCTTCGATGATCCGTCGGCCTGGCTGAAGCGTTCGAAGAGATGGGGGAGGAAGTCCGGGTTGATACCCTCGCCGGTGTCTGACACGCTGATCTGCACGTGGGAGTTCACGCGTTCCAGCAGGATGCAGACTTTCCCGCCTTTGGAAGTAAATTTGATGGCATTGGTCAGCAGATTCCATAGCACCTGCTGCAGGCGCGCCGGATCGCCGCTCACTGGCCCGGCATTCGGATCGATCACTTTCTCAAGGCGAATTCCCTTTGCCTCGGCGGCTGGCTGCACCACTTCCAGGGCCGCATGGATCACCTCCGGCAGCTCGACGCGCTGCACATCCAGCCGCACCTTGCCGGAGATGATGCGGCTCATATCCAGCAGGTCTTCGATCAATTGCGTCTGGACGCGCACGTTGCGGTCGATGACGTCGATCCCCTCGGCCACCATTTCGGGATCGTCCTTGCCGCGCTTGAGCAACTGCGTCCAGCCGAAAATGGCGTTCAGGGGAGTGCGAAGCTCGTGGCTGAGGGTCGCCAGGAACTGGTCCTTCATGCGGCTGACGCGCTCCGCCTCCTGCCGGGCGGCGCGCTCGCTCTCCAGCAGCCGCTGGCGCTCGTCGGCGGCCTGCTGCTGATCCGTGATGTCGGTGTTGGTGCCGAACCATAGAAGGATGCCACCCTGTGCATCACGAAATGGCATCGCCCGCGAGAGGTGCCAGCGATACTCCCCGTCGTGCCGCCTTAGTGGGAACGTATCCTCCCATGGCTCCCCGCGGACGACGGCCCCCTTCCATTTTTCCATGACGCGCGGGAGCTCCCCGGGGTCGTGCACCGACTGCCAGCCCCATCCCTCCATCTGCTCCGGCGTCGATCCACAATAGGCGTGCCAGCGCTGGTTGTACCAGAAAATCCAACCGTCGGGTTTGGCCATCCAGGCGAGCTGCGGAATCGAATTGGCCATCGCCTGAAAGCGCTGCTCCCCCTCGCGGATGGCTTCAATCTGGTCGCGGATTTGATATTGGCGCTCGCGTCCGCGGATCGCCGCCTGTACCGCGCTGAGGACCGAGCGCGTGGGCGCTGGGCGCTCCAGGAGTGTTACATTCCGCATGGAGCGCAATAACCGTTCAGCCGCCGGTGAATCGCTTCCGCCGCGCATCATCATGACGACCGGGATTTCCGACCAGGAAGGCTGCCCGTTGAGCGTCATCAGCAACCGGTCGATGCCCGGGTCGTTGATGACCTCTTCGGTCATAAGAATGGCGCCTACGCCGGAGTTGATCTCCACGATCAACTCCCGGATGCTCCCGCAGACGCTGCGCGCGACGCCGCCCTTGCGCAAAAGCTCAGTGGTGATCGCGGCATCCCGGGCGGTGGGCGCGAGGATCAGCACGCGGGTAGCGGGCATTTTGTCCATATCTGCGTTCATGAGAGGATTATTCCTGCGGCGCTTCCTTGAGCTCGACAGGCACGCCGGTAAACAGCCCGCGGAATCGGGTGAGCGGCTCACTGAGATGGATGCCTTTGTGGTCAAGCTTCAGTTCGCGGATGCTTTCTTCGTGGGGGCCGCTCCGTTTCTTGAGCACTGAAATTGCCTTTTTCACTTTCCCCGCATGTTCGAAATAGCGCAGCAGCACCACCGAATCCGCCAGATAACTTGTATCCACGGGGGAGTGCATCGAAGCGCCCATGATGCCGTGCTGCGCGACCACCATGATTGTCGTGACTCCTTTGCGGCCAAGATACGTCAGGAGTTCATGCAGCTGTGCGGTCAGGAAGCGTTCCTCGGGCATCGCGTTCATGTAGCCATTGAGGCTGTCGATCACCACGACGCGCGCGCTATGGACATCCACGGCATCACGCACCAGCGCGCCAAACTCCCCCGGAGACAACTCCGCGGGATCCACCTGCTGCACCTGAACCTGGCCAGCTTCATAGCCCTGCTTGAACTTGATTCCGAGTGCTTCGGTGCGCGCTTCGAGGGTCGCCGTGCTTTCATCGAAGGCGAAAATCACCGCGTGGTCGCCCCTTTCCGCCGCGGCGACCGCATATTGCACGGCGATGGTGGATTTTCCGCAGCCCGCGGGTCCCATGAGGAGCGTGCTGGTCCCGCGATCGGGCCCGCCGCCCAGCAGGGCATCCAGGGCCGTCACGCCGCTCTTGATGCTCGACCGCTCAAAAGCTTCGCTGTGTTCGGCGGCGACAATGCGGGGGTAAACCTGTAGTCCACCATGCTTGATGGAAAAGTCATGATACCCGCCGCGGAACGACGAACTGCGCAGTTTCATCACGCGCAGGCGCCTGCGTTCTGCGCCGTAAAGAGGCGAAAGCTGCTCCAGAGAAATCACGCCGTGGGCGATGCTTTGGAGCTGGAGGTCGGATCCTTCAGAAGTGCCGTCGTCGAGCAGCAGGACGGTGCATTTCTTGCCGGTGAAAAACTGTTTGAGCGAAAGAATCTGGCGCCGGTAACGCAGGGAGCTTTGCGCCAGGAGCCGCAGTTCTGACAGGGAATCAAATACGATCCGCGTCGGCTTGACTCGGGCGACCGCCTCGAGGACCTGCCGGGTAGTCTCCGTAAGCTCCACCTCGGAAGGGTGGTACATGGTCACCTGCGCATCGCCGTCCAGGTCCTTTTCCTGGGCAATCAGTTCCAGGATTTCAATTCCGTCGAGCGACCAACCATGTGAATGGGCGCCCGCGAGCAGCTCTTCACGCGTCTCCGAGAGCGTGATGTAAAGGCATCGTTCTCCCTTGCGGAGTCCTTCGAGCAGAAACTGAAGCGACAATGTGGTTTTTCCCGCGCCGGGGTCGCCATCGACAAGATAGAGTCGATGGGGAATCAGACCTCCGTTGAGGATATGGTCGAGACCGGCGACGCCGGTTCCGGCGCGCGGGAGAGATGCGTCAGCCATATTCAATCCCTTAAGAGCCGCGACTCGCGAACGCCCCACGCGCACAGCGTAGGTCAACTCAAGCCGCCCATGCAAGGTCTGCGCCACCGTAGCGGAGAGGTTACATCTGAGCGCCGATCGCCATTGTGGAAGTTCTACAATCGCGAAAGCGAACTGCTTAATTGCCGGGAATTGAGCGTTTACTGGCCCCTCTGCGCCGAACCCGTGCAGGGGCCAATTGTCTAGGTCAAAATCAGCACGAGCATGATCGCCGCCATGACCGCCATCCCCAGATCTTCGACCAGCGTTACAGTTGTCATGGGGAGTTTCAACACGGTGCCGAGGCAGGCACAGCGGATGGCCTTTTTGTCCAGAAGCGCTCTGAGCACGCCCATGGAGCCCAGAAGCATGAGCGCCATCGTTACGACATTCGTCACAAGTGGGTTAAATCCCGCGACGTATGCAATACCCAGCGCAAGTTCCGCAAAGGGATAAACCCAGCCCCATATGGGAAGCGCCTTTGCAAGCACGTCGTAGGATCGGTAAGCATCCGCAAATCCGCGAAGATCTAGAAACTTAAAAAACGAAAAGACCAGGAAGAATCCGGCCATGAAGTGGCCCATAAGCGCGTGCAGCGAGTAGTCACGTGTCACCAGCGCAATCAAGCCAACGGTCCCCGCGATATAGGCGATGATTAACAGAAGTGGAAAAAGGTTCTCACGCGGCGCCACATCCATGCCGGTGGTTTCGGCCGGGGGACTGGCCGCAGTTTCGCTCAATTGATAATCACCGGCACCCTTGAGCGCATCGTTCAGCAGACGGGTGTCAACGTGCCCTGACATTTCCACGCGAGCCCGGGGCGGCTGCAGGGTGACTTCCACCGAGTTGATTCCCTGGACCTTCCGGAGCGCTTCGGCGACTTTCCTGACGCATCCCTGGCAGTGCATTCCGGCAATGTCGTACGTGTGAACCATGGGCGAGCCTCCACTCATTCTATGCAGTGGCGCCGCTATCGTCGTGAACTCAGAAACGCAAGGGGAGAATCCGGCGCAGTCGCGGTTCGCGGAGAAGAAGGCCCAGCCACACCAGAACGCCGAAGATCAGGGGGAAGTAAAACGGTTCGGAGGCGTGGACGTGGGTGGCGACGGCGCCGCCGAGATACCCGGTGAGGAGGATAGCGCCCAGCGTGGCGGTCTGGGGGATGGCGTAGATGATGGCGCAGATGATTTCGACGATGAGAACAGGGATGGCCGATTCTTTAGGATAACCGTATTTGACCATGCCTTCGGTGACCATCGACGGATTTGTGATGAGGAAGACCGTGCCGAGGCCGGCCATGAAAAGGACGGGAATGGCACTGAGCACGCGGCCGATCCAAACGAGCGCCTTGGACGATTTTGGGGGGGAAGCGTGGGGGGAAGCGTCATCAACAATGTCTGCGTTGGGAGGCGGATTTGTCACGTCGAATTCTCCAAATCACGGAAGTCAAAAAGCACATGGCTCAAAAGGCGGCAGCCAACTGGGCGCGTTGAGTCGATTCAGTCATAGATGGCCGGCCTCCTCTTTGATCATTTACCTTGCGTGGTTGTTGCGGGCGGTCTTTCGACGACGGATTTCATAGCGGCGAGGCCTTTTTCGAAGTCGCCGCCGATCATTTTGTCCATGCTCATGAACAGGCAGAACGCCTTGCCGATGAAGTTGTTGTGGCCGGTCATGGTCCAGGTGACGAGGGTTTTGTCGCCTTGGGGCTTGAAGGTGAAGTCGGTGAGGGCGGTGGAGGCGAAGGGTTTGAGAAATTCAAGATTAACGCGCACGAGGTCGTTGGGCCGGCTTTCGATGATGGTCATGCGGCCTTCGCCGACGTCCTTGTTTCCGACCCAGGAGTAGGCCGCGCCCTTGCCGGAGGTTTCGCCGGAAAATGTGGTTTTCATGTTGGGATCGAGTTTTGCCCAGGGGGACCACGCGTCCCACCTGTGGAAGTCGTTGACCTGCGCGAAAACATCGGCGGGCGGGGCGACCATGGGGAGGGAGCGCGCCACGCGATATTCCGATGGTTGAAGCGCGATGACGATGACCAGGATGACGATAAGCGCCAGCAGGTCGAGGAGGATGAACATGAGGATTCTGCGTTTTTTGCGCTTGGGCGGCGGGGCGGCAGGTTCGGTCATCTTCGATCTCCTTGTGTTCGCGAATGCTGCTTTTTGCTGACGGGATTCTTCTTTTTTTACCACCAAGGCATCAAGGAAAAAAAGCTTGATTACCGTTGAAATTCCTTGGTGCTCTTGGCGTCTTGGTGGCTTAATTGTCCGGATGGGCGCGGCAGGCATGGATGTTACTTGCCGCGGTAGGCGATTTTTCCGCCGACGATGGTGTAGACGATCTTGGTCGAGGGAATTTCGCCGTCGGGGATGGTCAGGATGTCTTTTGATAGAACGGTGACGTCGGCAAGTTTGCCCGGGGTCAGCGAACCTTTGATGGTTTCTTCCTTGGCCGCGTAGGCGGCGGTGAGGGTGTAAGACTTGAGTGCTTCTTCGCGGGTCATGCGCTGATCGGCGTAAAAGAGTGTGCCGTCCTTCAGTTTTCGAGTGACCGAAGCGTAATAGTTGGCGATGGGGCTGATGCGTTCGACAGGAGTATCGGTGCCATTGCTGACAATCGCGCCGGATTTCATCAATTTTTGCCACACATAGGCCCCTTCCTCGGCGCGTTTTGCGCCCAGGCGCGCCATGACGTAGGGGGCGTCGGAGGTGGCGTGGATGCCCTGCATGGAGGCGATGACGCCGAGTTTGCCGAAGCGCGGAATGTCATCGGGATGGAGGTGCTGGGCATGCTCGATGCGCCAGCGGAGGTCCCTGAGATCGGGCCGGGATTTGAAAGCCGCCTCGTAGACATTAAGGACTTCGCGGTTGGCGCGGTCGCCGATGGCGTGCACGCAAAGCTGTACGTTGTTGTCGAGTGCAATTTTCGCGGCGTCCGCGATCTCCGCGACGGGCAGCGTATTTAAGCCGGTGCTGCCGGGCGAATCGGCATAGGGTTCGAGCAGCCAGGCGCCACGCGAGCCCAGCGCCCCATCCATGGTCTTTTTGATGGCTGCGATGGTGAGGCGCTTGTCGCCAAGGCCGACGGCACGGTAGCTGGGGAATTTTGTGCGCAGATTTTCGTTGCTGTCGCGGACCATCACCCACAGGCGGATGCGCAGCAGGCCGTCGTTGAGCGCTTCCTTGAAAAGATCCACGGTGGCAAAGTCGGAGCCGGCGTCCTGAAAACTCGTCACGCCATTGGAAAGCGCCTCATCGACGGCAAGCTGGATTTGATTGCGCGCGGCCGCGCGGCGCTCCTGCGCGTTCCGGCGGTTGCGCCAGTCATAGAGCGCCCTTGAGGGCAGGTTGGAGGCGGTTTCGCGCAGCACACCCATGGGTTTTCCTGACGAATCCTTGAGGATTTCGCCGCCAGCGGGGTTGGGTGTCTGCGGTGTGATTCCAGAGAGTTCCATGGCCTTGGCGTTGACGAAGGTGGCGTGGCCGCTGGCGTGCGTGAGCAGCACCGGATTGTCGGGCGCTGCCTCGCTCAGGGCGTCGTGGAGGGGAAAGCCTTCCACATTGGGCTCGGGTTTGGTGTCCCATTTTTCCTGGTGCCAGCCGCGGCCGAGGATCCAGTCGCCGGGGCGCGCTTTTTTGGCTGTTTCTCCAACCATCGCAACGATTTCATTCCAGCTTTTGGCGTCCATGAGGTCGAGATTGAGCTTGCTTTCGCCGAGGTTCATCAGGTGGCCGTGGCCCTCGATGAAGCCGGGGATCGCCAGTTGTCCCGCCAGGTCCACTACCTCCGTCGCCGGGCCGACCAGCGCCTGGATTTCCTGATCGGTGCCGACGGCCGCGATGGTATCGCCGCGGAAGGCGATGGCCTGGGCCTGCGGCTTGGCGGGATCGACGGTGACGATCTTTCCATTGCGCAGCACAAGGGTCGCGGCCTGCTGGGGAGGAACACCGCCGCGGGGCGTGGCGGCCATGCTCGTGATGATCAGGCCACACAGGCAGAGCATGCATAGCAGGGTCAAGCGCATATAAGCACCTCCAGGAACTGGGAACAAGACGTGCGCTCAGAATTGAACGGTCACCGGCGCGCCGTTGAAATTCACGGTCTTGGTGGCCGGCGCGCCGATCAGTTTGACCTCGATGCGGCGCGCCAGCGGCTCGCGCATCTGGCTGCCGGGTTCGAGGGCGATGGCCAGGGTTTTTGAGCCATCGGTCCAGTTAAACCTGAGGCGCATGGGTTTGCTGGAAAAGGTGACGCCGTCATCCTCGATCATCGTGAACTGGCCGTCCGCGCCGGGGTATACGTTGATCGTCAACGGGTCGTTGGGTTTTTCCAGGGTGTAGTTTTCCTTCGGGCCATGCGGGATGATCGCGCCAGCGCGGGCGTAGAGGGGCATCGTGGAAAGATCGACCGCGCGCGTGATCTCGCGCCCGCCTTCCTGGACATCTCCGGTCCAGTAGTCATACCAGCGGCCGCGCGGCAGATAGAGCTTGTGCTCCGTCTCTCCCTTGGCGACGACGGGCGCCACCAATAGATCGCGGCCCCAGAGATATTCATCCCCCCGCTCCACCGCCTTGGGATCGTTCGGATGATGCAGCCATAGCGCCCGCATGATTGGCATGCCATTTTCGTGGCCTTCGTATACGGCCGAATAGGTATACGGCATCAACTGATAGCGGAGGTCGAGATATTTTTTGCAGATTTCCTCGATCTTGGGATCGCGCTCGGCGCCATTGATGACGCTGAAGCCCCAGGGCAGATGCCGTGTCTGCCACTGCTGGCCGTGCGAACGGAACAGCGGCGTAAAAGTGCTGAACTGGAACCAGCGTGCCCAGAGCTCGCCGGTGAGCTCGCGCGCCTGATCCTGATAGAAACCGCCGGTGTCCGTGCCCCAGTAAGGCGTCCCGCCGGCGGAGATATTCAATCCGAGGGGGACGTGGCGCGCCAGCACATCCCAGCGGGACTTGATGTCACCGGACCACAGAAATCCTCCGTATCGCTGCATGCCCACCGCCCCGGTTCGATGCAGGGCGAAAGGACGCTGGTCTGGATGAAGCATCTGGGGTCCATCCCAGTACATCTGAATCCGTCCGAGCCGCGCTGCGGGAGTGAACCCTTCCCCTTCATCCGGCCACCACGCATCGACGCCCTGCTTCATGATGGGCACGTGCAGGTTCCAGTATTGCGCGACGCTGTTGGCGTCATAGCCGGCATCGGCGGCGATCGGGTCGGTCACCCGCCCGGTAAAGAGCCGCGGTGGATTGGGCCCGCGCGGGGTCACGTGCACGGCAACCTTGAAATGCAGGTCGTGAAATTGTTTTAACTGGGCTTCAGGATCGGAAAATATGGCCTTGTTGAAGGTGAACTCCCCGTGGCCGGTGTTCCATCCGCCCGTCGGAATAAAACCGGTGCCCAGGTAAATGACCATGTCACAGGGCATATTTTTTTCGCGGAAGGTTTTTGCTTCGGTGAGAATCTGCTCCGCCGACGCCAGTTCCCGATGAGACTGGATATAGCCCAGCGACCAGATTGGCGGCAGGGAAGGGTAGCCGGAGATTTCCGCCCACGCTTTCATCAGTCTGGGGGGCGCATCGGCGAGCACGATAAAACAGTCAATGGCCGGCGGCGTGGCTGGCGTTCCGCGCGCCCGGCCTCCGCCACCTCCGGCGCTCCGCAGAAAGACACCCTCTTTCCCGGTCAGATCAAATTCACCAGCGGGGCTATGGACATAGAGGCCCCACGCCCCACTTTCGCCGCTGGGGCTCACCAGCCAGGGGATGCCCAGGTGCTCGCCCCAGTCACCCAGCGGGAAGGAGGGATCATTCCATCCTCCGGCGGCCATGTGATTGATGGCACCGCGACGGTCGTGGGGCTTGCCCCCTTCACCCAACCCAAATAGCGGACCATCCACGAGAAATGACATCTTTCCCGTCGCCGGATCTACGGTGATCTTCTGGCCTGGGCCGCCGATGGTTCCCAGTGAAATGGTCCACGTGGCAGGATCGAAGGACAGTCGCCACTTATCTTGTGTCCAGGAAGTAACCTGCGCCGGAAGCGTGCGAAGGCGGGCTGGCTCATTGCGCCATTTCTGTGGCACGAGCAGCGGTGCATCGGGTGATTCAACAGCCTGCCCCTCCGGATTGAGCGGCAGAAACTGAAAACGTGCGATGCCCTCGCCGACAAAACCGATACGCAGCTCCACGGGCGCGTTGTTGATGCGGAGAGGCGCGCCGTCCGCGGCCGCCGGTTGCTGCGCCTGCGTCCTGACGCAGAAAAATGCGGAGACCGCAAGGCTGCAGAGAATCAGACGTGACTGTTGTCTCATGGGAGGAATCTCCGCAAGGTCAATGGGTGAATCCGGCAGAAGTATAAACGGAGGTGGGACCGGCCGTCGAATGAGCTCAACACAACGGATTGCGCAGCGCGGGGGGTCTCTCCGAATCTGGATATTGCGCGATCATTGCCGCGGCAAATCTGGTACAATGGATTCTGCCATCCGTAATGGTCCGCGTGTGCGGTCTGTCTTTCGCTTTCAAATCGCGATCGTTGGTCATGGATGAGTGAGTTGCCTTTCCTTTGGGCCCCGCGGGGCCCCCTGGAAGCGCCGGGGTATTGATGATGAGCAGTCACATGCAGGAATCCCACAAGGTATCGCCATGGAAGACGCAGGCGGAGGGGGACTATGAGGCTTTTGTGGAACGGTTGTCCGTCAAGGGAAAGGCGGCCGCGGGAAAACATGATGAACTCGCCGGCGCGGAAGGGGAACAGGGTTATGGAGAAATGTGGAAACGGCTGGTGGGGGGGTTAAGCCGGCTGGCGCCGCACGCTTCGGAAATGGCGGGCCATCAGTGCGTCAAATTTCATATCCCGGACGGCAAATACCGGCAGCAGGTATTCGCGCTCGAGGACACACGGCAGGGGACAATCGTCGTCTATCTGCCCGACATTGCAGCCAAGGCGGTTGAAAGAAAACTGCTCCGGCCAGGGGCGACCACAGGCACATATAAACTCGCGAACGACGGCGATGCTCCCCTGGAGCTGGAAGTCATCAACGCCGAAACGCGGGACATGACTGTCTGCAAGCCAATGGTGGGCTGGGGGCGGCGGGCGCTGCGGGCGCACGTCAGCGTGTCAGCCAAGGAAAAGCAGGTGCGCAGTCTGGAAATGCTCTGCGAACTGGCCGCAGAGGCGTGGGCAGCGCAACTGGGGCGAGCGGAAGCTGAACCGCAATCGATGTAAATAATTGAGCAATCCGGGTTTGTACGCGGTAATAGAGTTCTGGCGAACATTCCGGCCACATTTTTTGAAGGAGTTGCTGCATGGGTCGAGGCGACAAGCGGACACGAAAAGGCAAAATCTTTTCCCGCTCCTATGGCAAGCGGCGTTTACGCAAACCAAAAAAGGACCAGACCACCACGCGCAGCCGATAAGCTCGTCAGACGTCTCCGCCGCCGTGTGAGATTCTGGTTAAGACTTCGAGCGAATTAGACGCATCCCCGGAAAAGGCGGCGAATAGAGTCGAGGATGCGACGCGTCGGGTCTAAGATGATGCTTCTCGTACAGGCCCCGGAGAGATGCCCCTGTGCCGGTGCGGCCGATGGCCGCGGTTTTTAATGGATTTTCCCGGAGGTCGATCGTGAGTTCCGATTTACACATGCAATCCGCCGCGGCGGACGCCGCCCCCAAATTCACCAACAGTGACCGATTTCTGCACGCGATCCGCCGGCGCGTCGACGCGTATTTTGAAAAGAGCGGCCGGTCGAGACGCGATTCGCCCAAAATGTATTTCAAGACCGCCACCATCCTCGCGTGGTTCTTCGGCGCGTATTTTCTCCTGCTGTTTCTCGCGTGGACCTGGTGGATAGCGCTGCCGCTGGCGATCATCCTCGGGCTGGCGCTGGCTGCCATCGGCTTCAACATCCAACATGATGGCGGGCACAAGTCGTACTCCAAACGCCAGTGGATCAACAAGAGCATGGCCCTCACCTTAGACCTGATGGGCGGAAGCTCCTACATGTGGGATTGGAAGCACAACTCCATCCATCACACCTATACCAATATCCACGGCCACGATGACGACATTGACCTGGGCTTTCTGGCGCGGCTTTCGCCCCACCAGCGGCGCTTCTGGTTCCACCGCCTTCAGGGCATCTATCTCTGGGTGCTTTACGGCTTCCTGGCCGTCAAGTGGCATTTCTTCGATGACTTTTACCAGATCGCCACCGGGCGCATCGGCGGAAAGCAGATTCCGCGTCCGCGCGGATGGGACCTGGTCGTGTTCATCACCGGCAAGACGCTGTTCTTTACGATGGCTTTCGTCGTGCCAATACTTTTACATCCGGTGTGGGCGGTGCTGGCGGTGTATGCGATTGCATCGTTCGTCAGCGGGATTGTGCTGAGCGTGGTGTTCCAGCTGGCGCATTGCGTTGAGGGGGCGGAATTTCCAGTGCCGGTCGAAACCGGAGACGGCCCGCGCATGCAGACCGGTTGGGCCGTTCATCAGGTGCAGACGACAGTCGATTTTTCCCGCGGCAACCGGCTGATGTCGTGGTTCGTCGGCGGGCTCAATTACCAGATCGAGCATCACCTGTTCCCCAAGATTTCACACGTGCATTACCCCGTCATTTCCAAGATCGTCGAGGATGTGTGCAAGGAATTCGGGCTGCGCTACGCGGCGCATCGGACGTTTCTCTCGGCCGTCCGGTCGCATTATCGGTGGATCACGGAAATGGGGCGGGCGCCGCAACTGGCGGTATGAGCACGGAGGGGGGCGGCGTTCAGGCGGGTTTTTTGGCGCCTTTGGTATAACGCAGGATTTCCCCGTCACCCAGGTCGAGGGGACCGTCGCCGGGTTCATGCGGGTGACGGCGGCGGCGGCGCGGGGGCAGGAGCCGGATGTGATGATGCCGCAGCCAGGGGCGGATGCGCCGGCGGCTTTTAGCAACCATTCCCAGCAAAAAATTGAGTCCCGGACAGATAAGCCGGAGGGCCAGCCACGTGACCGTCACGCCGAGCGCGTAGAAGCTGAAAATCAGGACCGGATCGCCGGCGATGGGTCCCCAATGCCTGACCGGTGGGAAGAGCACAATGATTGCCGGCAGGACAAGGGCGACGGCCGCGCAGAAAAGCCTTGAGGTCCGCGTCGAGGAGGTGATGGGTTTTCCGCGAAGAACGCGAGCGGTGAGGCGCCGTTTGCCGGGGAAATTGATGAGGGCGAAACCAAGGAGGAAGAGGGGAATGCCGCCCGGCCCGGGGATGAGCGGCCCGACGACGAATGCCAGGAGAATAAGCAGCCACCCGATGACGTTCTTCAGGATGAGCCACGCGGGACCATCCAGAAAGCGCTGCCAGCGGGATGAATCGTTTCGGGCCATATGAAGATGCAGCTCATTGCCCATGGTGTAATGGTAGGCGCTCTAGGGCGCTCCTTTCCGCACATTGACGATCGGCTCGCCCGCAGGGATTATCGGCCCGGGAAGGGGGGCTGATTAGGCGGGCAGGATGCAGATAGCAATAACCCGGCCAGTAAGTAAGATTCTATCGCAATGCGAGCTGACGCATTTGCCGCGCGTACGCATAGACGTAGGGCGGGCGATCTCACAGCACGAGACGTATGAAAAGCTGCTTAAATCGCTGGGGGTCGAGGTCCGGCGGGCGGCGGCGGCTCCGGAGATGCCGGATGCGGTATTTGTGGAAGATACCGCCGTGGTTGTGGATGAGCTGGCTGTTATCACCCGGCCGGGAGCCGAATCCCGGCGGGAGGAGACGGCCGGTGTCGAGGCGGTGCTTCACGACTATCGCCCGCTGGCCCGCATCGAAGCGCCCGGGACGCTCGACGGCGGCGACGTCCTGCGGATCGGCCGTACGGTCTATGTCGGACGTTCCGCCAGGAGCAATGATGCCGGCATCGGGCAGTTGCGGCGAAACCTCGCGCCCTATGGATATCAAGTCGAGCCTGTCGTCGTAGAGGGCTGCCTGCACCTCAAGAGCGCAGCGACGCTGGCGGCGGAGGGCTTGATTCTGGTCAACCCGCGCTGGGTGCCGGCGGAAGCGTTCCCCGGCATGGAGCGGCTGGAAATTGACCCGCGAGAGCCGATGGCGGCCAACGGTCTGCTCATCGGAAAGATGCTGATTTACCCCGAAGCATTTCCGCGCACGCGCGAGCGCCTCGAAAAAAGGGGAATCAAGGTGGCGACGGTCGATGTAAGCGAGCTGGCCAAGGCGGAGGGGGCCGTCACTTGCTGTTGCATCCTGATCGACCTGGCGGAGCCGGTATGACCTCGCCGGAATTTTCTGGCGGCCAATTCTTCCGCGCGTTAAGGTTCCCCAAGTCCAGGCAATTTTCTAACGACCATTCTCCATGAAGGGAGTTGTCATGCGGATTGCACGGTTGCTGACGGTGCTGGCACTCTGGGCGGGAGCGGCGGTGATGGTGGGGGGGCTGGCTTCCTGCTGGACGATGGACTGGTCAGAAAAATCAGGCGGAGCGGCCGGCAAGGCTTTCCCCATCATTCAAGGCAAGGAGAAGGAGCAGGTACCCTCCTGGTCGCAGGCCGACATGGACTTTTTCCTGCATGGGTCGATGAGCACGGAAGTCGTCCCGGAGACGGTCTTCAGGGCATTCATTCAGGCGTACCCGCAGATTTATCCGACGAGGGACTTGAGCCATCTGGGTCTCATTCCGGACGGAGGATTCGGGTGGCCGATTGGATTTTCGCGGGGCAAACCGGCGCATCTGGCGGGCCTGCCTTCGGTGGGGATCAATTGCGCGTCCTGCCATGTGACCGAGGTGCGGTCCTCGTCCGGAGGGCCGGGCGTGCGAATCCTGGGGGTGAGCAGCCTCTTCGATGCCGAGGCGTTTTTTAATGCGATCGTGGGCAGCGGATTCCTCAGCGGCGATCCGGCGAACATGAAAAAGTTCATCGCGGCTTATCTGGACACCCAGGACCCGGAAAGAGATGCGACGAGACGCGCCAGCCGTCAAAAGGCGCTCGCCGCCCTTTGGGAAAAACAGCTTTCGCGGATTACTGCGGCCATGAAGGCCGATCCGGTCGGCGCAAATGGCGCCGGGCCGGGCGGCCTCCACCCGCTTTCCGCACGCCAGTTCGCGTTGACAGGAAGCATGCTTGCCGGCGGCTCGGACCCGGACCTGGCGGCTCTTTCGGTCTCGATGCTGAAACTTTTTCACAACATGCGGGCCGCGCTTCACGTGCCCGACCAATTGCCCGAAAAACTTCCGCCATCCTCCGGTCCCGGGCGGAACGACGCCTTCGGGCTGCTTTCTCTGGGCCTCTTCCATGAAATTCAGCCTTATGCCCCGGTGAAATATGGACTGGTCTGGAACGTCGAGCAGCGCAAGTATGTGCATTGGGACGGAAACACACGTTCTCCCATAGCGAGAAATGTCCTGGCGACCGTCGGCCTGGGCGCGCCGCTGATTGACAAAAAGGGAATCTTTGATTTTCAACTGATCAAGCGGCATACGCAGCTTTCAGAAGCGATCGCCGCGCCCGCGTACCCCTTCCCCATCGATCGCGAAGCCGCCAAACGCGGCGCGCTGCTGTATCAGGCGGCCTGCGCGTCCTGCCATAACGGGGCGGAGGACGACAACCGGCTCTATTCGCCGCAGTCTGTCGGGACCGATCCGGTGCGCGCGACGGCCTTCACGCAGCAGGGGGCGGACCGCTTCAATCAGTTCCTCGGATCGCTGGAATCCGAAGGATACGTGCCGCCGACCGAAGCCGGGATCCGCTCGACGCAGAAATACTGGTCGCCGAGCCTGGCGGGGGTCTGGGCGCGTTCGCCGTATCTGCACAATGGCTCGGTGCGCACGATGAAGGAGTTGCTCTCGCCGCCGGCGCAGCGGGCCGTCACCTTCCACCGCGGCTCGCGCATTTTCAACGAAAAAGAAATGGGCTACACCGACGAAGGCTCCTATCTCCTCGACACAAAGTCTCCCGGAAGCTCCAATGTGGGCCACGAATACGGCACCGCGCTGACCGATCCGGAAAAGCGCGATCTGATGGAATATCTCAAGAGCCTTTGAACCCAGAACGCACATGCCGATGCGGGCTTCGCCCTTGCTTTCCGGCTTTGCCGGAGTAGACTGCGCAGCAGCTATTCCCGGCATTTCAGCCCTGCGCTTTCATGTCCATTTCGACGCGCGGGCCATGCGCCGGCCGGCCTTTCAGGAGACCCCAGATGATGTTTCGACGTCTCTCCCTGGCGCTTGGATTGTTGATGCTCCCGCTCCTGGCCCGGGGGCAGGCGGAGGTGCCGGCGTATCAGACGAATTTTCCGCCCGAGGAGTTCAAGGCGCGCTGGGCCAGGGTGTTTGAACAGATGGGGCCGGGAATTGCCGTCGTCCAGGGGGCCGCCAGCGCCCGCGGGTTCAATATTCCGCGGCAGACCAATGAGTTTTATTACCTGAGCGGCATTGAGACGCCGCATTCGTACATCATTCTCGACGGCTATGCGAAGAAAGTGATCATCTGCCTGCCTCCCCGGAATGCGGCGCTGGAAGCGGCGGAGGGGCGCGTGCTGGCGGCTGAGGATACCGAGCTGGTCAAGCGGCTGACGGGCTGCGACGATGTGTGGTTCACGCGTCAGCCGGGCGCGGATGGACGCGGACGCGGGCGTGGGCGGGGCGCGGCGACCGCCGCAAGTGCGCCGGCAACCGCCACAGCCCCCGCGTCCCCGCGCATTTCGCCCGAGCGCGTCATGACCCCGGAGAACATGGCGCGCCTCTTCAAAGGTTCGCCGATCATTTACACGCCGCAGTCTCCCGCAGAAGGCGCCGAGGAGAGTCGCGACACGCTGCGGGCGGCCAATTCAAACATCACGCGCGATCCGTGGGACGCCCGCCTATCGCGCGAGGCGAACTTCGTGGCCATCCTTCAAAAACAATTCCCGACCGCTGACGTCTACGACTTTTCACCGATCCTCGACAACCTGCGCTCGATTAAGAGCCCGCGCGAGGTCGCGGTGATCCGCCGTGCGTCGCAGATCGCCGGCCTCGCAATCGCGGAGGCTATGCGCTGCACCAGGCCGGGCGTATTTGAATACGATCTGGACGCGGCAGGGCGGTATGTCTATCTGATCAACGGCTCGAAACTGGAAGGATATCGCTCGATCATTGCCGGCGGGACCACCAACATCAACAACATGCACTACTTCCGCAACAGCGCCAAATTGCAGGATGGCGATCTGGTCCTCATGGATTACGCGCCCGACTACTGTTATTACACCAGCGACGTGACCCGGATGTGGCCCGTGAACGGCAAGTTCCAGCCGTGGCAGCGGGAACTCTTGCAGTTCACGCTGGAATACCGCAACGCGATCATGAGCCGCATCAAGCCGGGCGTAACGCCCATCGCGATCCAGGCGGAAGTGCGCCAGGCGATGGAGCCGGTCTTCGCGCGTACTAAATTTTCCAAGCCCATTTACGAAGCCGGCTGCCGCGCCCTTGTCGAGCGCGGCGGGGGGGTCTTCTCGCACACGGTGGGGATGGCCGTGCACGATGCCGGCCGCTACAACCAGCGCGAACCGCTCAAGGTCGGCATGGTCTTTTCCATCGACCCGCAGCTCCGCGTGCCGGCGGAAAATTTATATATCCGTTATGAAGATGTGGGCGTCGTGACAGAGGCCGGGTTTGAGAATTTCACGGACTTCCTGGCGTCGGAGCTCGATGAGATCGAAAAGACAGTGGGCACTGGCGGAATCGTGCAGAAGTTTCCGAAGATTTCCGAAGAGGACGTGTTAAAGATGCCCAACGGGCGGGCGCCGGGCCTCTGGCCGCAGGTGAAGTGACGTGGGACTTTGTCCAAGTCCATGCAATTTGATTCTAAGCATGGATCAATAGCGAAATCTCCGCCGGCAGGTGGTCGGCAACGCCGGTGAGCACGTCTCCGCGCAGCGCACGAAGGAGCGCGGCCTGGCGGCTTACCCCCATCAGCACCGTCTCGACGTTGTAGGTCGCCGCATGGTCGAGAATCGCGTAGGCGACGTCCGGGCTCACCACGTAATTCGGGATCATCTCTACGCCCGCACGGCGGCAGGCCTCGGCGGCCCGTTTGAAAACGTCACGTGCCTCCGGGTCTTCCTCAATGGTCATCGGCGGAGTCCCCCCCATCGTGATGACGTTGATCTTTCGGACGAAAAGCACCATCAGAATTCCATTCATTCGCCGCGCGTAGGTGACGGCAAAATCAATGAGCGCCTGTCCGCCGCGCGTCGCGACCAGCACCTTGGGTTTGGACATGTCGAGTTGCTCGGGGGGCGTCGCCAGCTCCGTCAGCTCGGGCTCGACGGTGGCCGGCCTCCGTGCCTGTGCCGCCCGCGCGGCGCGTGCCGGCAGATAGCTCCTGGTCAAATACCGCGCCCCCAGTCCCAGCGTCAGCACCCCCAGCGCAAATATCAGGGCGGATGGTTTTCCGACGCACAATGTCAGCTCAATGGCCACCATGACAGATGCGAGCAATCCCATGCCGGCGCGTTCATACAGTTTCAGCGGCATCTGCCGATTGGCACAGCAGCTCCCGAGATTGATCGCAATCGCGCCGACCACCCCGATGGCATACAACCCGGCCAGCAGGTCCAAGTCGCCGGTCACCAGTAAAATCAACGAAGGAAGGGCGACGGCCGCCACGAGCGTGCGCGAGGGAACTCCGAAAAGATTCAGCTTCAACAGTGATTTGGGCAACTCCGTGTCGCGCGCCATCACATATTGAATGCTGACCATGTCCGCGACCGCGGTGTTCACCGCACTTAGAAGCAGCAAACCAAACACAATGCCGCACACCCACGCGAAGGGGCGACCGACGAACTCTTTCGCCATTACCCAGAGCACCCGGTTCTTCGCGTCCTCCTGGTCGGGAGTCAGCGCGAGGCGTTCGTGTTCCCTGATCGTTGCTTGGGAGTCCTGCCATTGGGGGTGGGCTTTCTCCCACGCCCGGGCATGTTCCTCCTGAGCCGCCAGTGTCCGATGTTCGGGTGAGGAACCATCCGCGAAGTACCTTGCTGGGAGCGCGTTCATCGCGACGGCCAGGATGACATTAAAAAGCACGACCTCGACAAGAACCGGCCAGATTGCTTTTGCGCTGGTGCGTGCCACCGGCGGCACCATGATGCCGGTCATGTTGGCGATGGCTTCCACACCCGAGAGCGCCAGCACGACGTTGACCAGATTGTGCCAGATATGCCCGGCGGTTCCCTCAGGTCGATGAATGGCAGCCCATCCGCGCGACAGAGCATTGATTGACTCATGCGGGACGAGCGACGCAATCGTGAGCACGATGGTGAGAGCCAGCGTACCCAGGCCGACGACCAGTGCGAAGGTCCCCGCCTTTTTGGGCCCGATGAAATTGATGGCGCCGACGAAGAAAATGCCAAAGATGGCAAACGCGCGCACCCACCATTCAGCCGTTTCGGCGTGCGTGGTCATGCCGGTCCAGAGCACCAGCTCCCTGATCTGCAGGTAGTGCATGCCGTCCATCGCAGAGAGCGCGGCGGTCACGATGTAGTCGGCAAACAGGAACAGCGCACCGACGACCGCCAGCGTGCGGCTCGTGTGCCGCGCCGCGGAGTAGACCCCGCCCCCGTCCGGATAACAGCGGCACACGATGGTGTAGGCCCATCCGACGGCCGCCACTAGCGCGCACACGCCCGCGACGAACCAGAAGCTGGCATGTTGCGCGTAGTAAACCGCCAGCCCGAGCACGTAAAAACGGCTCGTGCCCCAGTCGCCGTAAAGCATCGGGCCGGCGTGATACCATTTAAGTTCGCGCGGACGTTCCGTGTGGGAAATGAGCATGGCGCAGCCAGACGCAAAGCGCCCGGCCGCAACCGCGAGACCGTGGCTTGGAACGCGCGCGCTTCGGGCGCGCGCCGCCAGAAGGCGCGCCACGGTTCAGCGATTGAAACTCGGGGTTCTGCGTCTACCTTTCAGCGTTCGCCTGCGAGGTTAGCTGACGGGCTCGGATGCGCTGTTCTCCGTTCGCGGTGTCCCGCGAATTAGCCCCTGCTTGGCGGATGGACTCCGCCGCGCATCAGGGCGGCCACTCGCCGCCTCGTGGGTTCCCCGCTGCCGGACCTTGCATCCGGCATTCGGCACTTTCAGCGAATACAAAGGTTGACATTAACGTTCGCACTGTCAAAGTCAAAGTCGATGAGCATTGCGGGATACGGACAGATTTATAACTATAAAACGAACAAGACCTTACGCACGTATTAATTTTTGCGAGCAGGCGGAGAATCGTTCACGCGTTCGACGGAACCAGCGGCAGCCAGTGGTATGCCGCCGCTTGGGCCAATAAGGCGCAGAGATTTCCCGTCGCGTGCATGGCCATGGGAACGAGAATGGATCCGCCGCGAAGAAATGCCCAGCCCAGGATAAACCCGGCGACTTGATTGTCGAGCCCGGGGTTGCCGCCCAGGATGTGCGCCAGCCCGAAGATCAATCCGCCGGCAATGATCGTTCCGCGAAAGCCCAGCAGCGGAAAGACGGCGACGGTCAGCAACGCGCGATACAGCACTTCCTCGTAAAGCGGCGCATGAACGCACGCCCAGAGAATTGCATCAATACTCAAGGGCGCTCGCGGCATGTGCCGCAGTTCCATCTTTCCCGTCGAAAGCCACACGATGCCCACCGCCGCCAGAAGAAGAGCACCCAGGATGAGGCCCGTCCACAGCGTAAACCGACACCAATAAAGCCAACCTTTGTTGGGTGAAAGCCTCAACCCCAGCAGTGGCAGTTGTCCGTTCTGCAGACAAAGCACGCCGAGCAAGCCGGCCAGCGGGAGAAGGTAATCAAAGTAAGGGATGTCATAAGACCGCGCCCGCATGGTGCGCAGGACAATTTCCGCGCCGAGCACGGTTGCGGCGATCAGGCGCGTAACCAGCAAAATGTGCTGCGAAGGGATTCGGGGCCAGGATGCCAAGTCAGACTCCCTTTGGGTGTTGATCCGGCCACAACGGCCAGTGTCTGTGGATGTCGAAGGTGCGTCCGCCGTGAAGAGGCCATTCATAAGGGCAAGCGGAGTACGGGGCACTTTTTCATTCGCCGGTACCGAACAACTTCACTCGCAGTGCTTCATGGTTGCTTCGCGAAACTCGCCGTCATGAGAACCCAGGTATTCGGGTCGAGAGTAACCTCAACCGGCTCAATGTCCGTGGGGATTTCCAGGGAGTATTTTCCTTCTGTCATCTCAATTTTTTTGATGGCAGTTGCGCCCCCGGTGGTGACGGCGATTTCGATCGGCAGCCGATAGGTTTCGCCCTGCTGTGTTTGCGCCAGTTCAATCACGAGTTTCTTACTGGGGGCATCGAAGCGCCACGTGCCTTCGACGCGCGGGTTTCCTGCGCGCTTCAGCCACTGGTCGAAGAACCACTGCAACTCGCCCTGTTTCTTCCCGGCCGCAGTTTCCATGATCTTGCGGAGACCGTCCGTGGACGCGCTGCCGTTGAAATACGTCTTGTAATAATTCCGGATGCCCGCGTGAAACGCGTCCTCTCCAATAAGGCCGCGCAGCATGTGCAGCGTCCAGCCGCCCTTCTGGTACACCATGTTGTTGAGAATGCGCCGGCCGTCCGCGACCTTGTTGTGGATCACCGGCAACTGGGGATTGGCCCGCAAAACGGTGTCGCGGCTGCGGCGGACTCCCGCCAGAAACGCATCCCGGCCCTGATATTTTTCCGTGTACATCAGCGTGAAATAAGTCGCGAATCCTTCGCTGAGCCACACGTCGTCCCAGTCGCTCTCGGTAACGCAGTTGCCGAACCACTGATGGGCCGTTTCGTGCGCCACCAAGCCCGCGAGGCGCTGTGGATTCAGGCTGCCGTCGCCGTAAAAAATCGCCGAGGCGTGCTCCGTCCCGCCGCCGATGCCGAACGCCTGGACATGCGCCAGCTTTTCGTAGGCAAACGGCCCGACGTAGTCGCTGAAAAACTCGATCGCCTTACGGCCCGCATCTTCAATGGGTGCGGTGAGTGTTTCCTTCTCCTGCGGATAAACCCAGACGGACTGCTGGATACCCAGGACTTTCCCCGTTTCAGTCATGCCGAAATTGGCGACGCCGACGGCATTGAGCCAGGTCGCGATCGGGACGGATTGCTTCCAATGTGTAAGGCGCTTGCCATCAGTTTCTTTCTCATCGAGCTTCAGTCCGTTGGAGATGACCTGGAACCTCGCCGGAGCGGTGACGATCATTTCGCTGGTGGCTTTGTCATAAGGGTGATCAATGCACGGGAGCCACTGGCGGGCGCGGTTCGGCCAGTTTTCGCTGAACAGGACGCGGTCGCCGTGTCGGTTGTCGCCAATATGCAGGCCCGCGTCCGCGATGCCTTTGTACACGATGGTAAACTGCTGTTTCTGCCCGGCTTTCGAAGGTTCCGCCAGAGTAATGCGGAGCTGATTGTTGGAGTGGTTGAACGTGAGGGGCTTGCCGCCGGACGTGACTGCGGAAACTGTCATGCCATGATTGTTGGCGGTGGGGGAGGTCAGATCGAGGAAGAACTCCGCGGCGCCGTTTTGCGTGAAGAGCAGATCGACGGTCGCTTCGCCGGAGAGTTCCTCGAGGTTCTCGGAAAAGGACAGGCGCCAGACGTAATGCTGCGCGTCGACGGCGGGCTGCCGCGGAAAGGCATCCGCGAGCGTCGATGCGCCAATGACCGCAATCAGCACAGCGGCCGCAACTCCGCGCGTTGCGAGCCCAAGTCTGGCCATCGGACGCCTCCAGAAGCACTCAAAACGCGCATAACGCATCATGTGCAGAGAGGGGCAACTTAGTCGCCGCCCGCATGCTGACCAAAAGAATGCGAACAAGGTTACCGCGCCGTAACGCTCAACCGCCGCTCTTTTTTTTCCAGATAAGGAATCCCACCAGACCGATCAGCGCCACGACCGCCGCCCACGAATACCAGGGTAATTCAAACATTAGCTTTCTCCTAAAAAAACCAGGCCACGCCGCCTGTAAATCGACGGATCAGTGCGTTTTGACCCCGAACTTCGCCGGATCGGCCGCCAAAGCCTTGAGATATTTGTCCGGCTCCTTCTTAAAGGCCTCTTCGCAGGCCGGGCAGCAGATGTGATACACCTTTCCCAGGTGCACAAAGGTCTTGTCGCTGACCGGATCTTCCGGCATCACGATGCATTTGGTGTTTCCAACGTCCTGCAAGCCCGCTGCATCAATTTTCGCGGAAATACCGGCCAACTCGCTGGCCGATGCGGGGGTACAACAGTCGTCCCCCGCCGCATATATCTGGCCCGACCCGCCATGTCTTCCCGAGCTACCCCAGCCGGCCATGTAAACGCTGCCGCTGAGGGAAATTCCGCACATTGCCGCCACCGCATATCTGAGCATGAGCCGCCTCCTGAGAACCAAGACGGGCGACATTGTATCCGAACTGCGTATTTTGCCAATCTCCACCCCTCTAATACCTGGCACTTCAAGTTTATGGTGTGCGCCCCGTCGTCCTCAGGTGTTCTTTTAACATCACATCCAGAATGCCGTTGATGAAATTCCCCGAATCCGCGGTGGAAAACTCCTTTCCCATGTTGATCGCCTCATCCAGGACCACCTTGGGCGGCGTCCCGGGATAATTGATCATTTCCCACGCCGCAAGCCGCAGAACGCTCCGATCCACCACCGCCATTCGATGAACCGGCCACTTTTCCGCGATGCGCCCCATCCATTCATCCGCCGTCGGACGGAAGTGCCAGGCGCTCTTGGCCATGAAGTACGCGATCTCCCGCACTCTCGGGTCGTCGGTCGCCTGGTCGATGAAACCCTGCAGCCCCTCTGCCCCGGCGCTCAAATAGGCATCTCCCTGCACATCCAGCTGATACAGGCCCTGCAGGGCGATACGCCGTGCCTTGCTTCGTTCATGAATCATTGCAGGCTCGCACTAAAAAAGCCGGCGATGGCATTGCCGGTGCGATGGGTACGTTGCATTGCGCGTTCAGATCTCTCTCGGAAATACCGGTCCGGGCCCCGTTCGTCAAAACCCCTTCAGTCACCGCCCCTGATTTTGGCCAGCACATTGGCCGCCGCAATGGCGGACTGCGCCGCATGCCAGCCGGTGTTCCCGTTCTTGAGCCCGGCCCGGTTCAACGCCTGCTCCAGGGTGTCGGCAGTAATGACCCCGAAAATTGTCGGCACACCGGTTTCCAGCCCCGCCTGCCCCACGCTGCGGCTCACGTGCCCCGCGACATGATCATAGTGATCTGTTTCGCCGCGGATCACGCATCCCAGGCAAATGACCGCCGCGTGCTTTCCACCGCGACCCAGTTCCTTCGCCGCCAGCGGTATCTCAAACGCCCCCGGGACCCACAATTGCGTGATCTGGCTCTCTTTTGCGCCATGACGCAGCAGACAGTCGACCGCCCCCTCCGCCAGTTTGGAAGTGATAAACCGGTTGAACTCCGCGACCACAATCGCAAACCGTTGCGAAGGCCTCACGACCAGATCACCTGTAACCGACTCGACCATCTACAATCCTTTTCCTGCCAACTGGCCGCGAAAACCCGCTTTTTTTCAGTTTACCCGTTTTTTAACCCCCAAACCATTGTCCCGCACCCGCGCACGGGGCCTCTTGCAATCCGCGCCGAAAAATCGCACTCTCTACGAACCATCCCGTTTCGCGGAAAAAACATATGCGGGAACAGCACCATTACATCGTGACCATCGGTTTTCGAGCCAAGCCCGGCAAAGCCGCCGAGCTGGAGCGCGAACTGCGAAACCGGGTTCCCATCTCCCGGACGGAAGCCGGCAATCTCGATTATCGCCTCTACCGCTCAACCTCTGACGACCACCGCTTCTTTCTGTTTTCCCGATATGCCTCCGAAAAATCATTCGATGTGCATCTTTACCAGCCCTATTCGCTCTCCATGCTGGCGGAACTGGACGAATTGCTCGCCGAGCCGCCCAGAATTGAAACGTATGAGACAGTGTTAGGCTAGCGGTCTCGCATTTGCGAATCTTGCATTCCAATAGGCAAGTGCGAACGCAGAGGAAAAAAGGCGTGGGAAAAAAGCGAGGGCGACGGGGCTCGAACCCGCAACCACCGGATCGACAATCCGGTACTCTAACCAATTGAGCTACGCCCCCGGTTGCGCGACCCGTATTTGTACTTTACCGCGCCTGCGCATGTCAAGGCAGATGCTTGGCACCGGAACGTCAAACCGGTATAATTCGCGACTCTCCTCACCGGGCCGGGGTCACAAGCGGCGCAACGCGTCCCCCTGAGAGCTCCTGGCACCGCGTCCATACGCGGGCCGAAGAATCGGCGGTCGCCGGTTCGCGGTGAATTTTCGGAGGCACTTTCGTGCCCAAAATGAAAACCCACAAGGGAATCAAGAAGCGCGTCAAAGTCACCGCTACCGGCAAGGTGAAGTTCCATAAGCACAACAAGGGACACCTGTTGTCGAATAAATCCGGCAATCGCCGGCGCAGGCTCCGCCGCACCAAGACGATGACGGGTCCGTTTGCCGACAAGATGATCGTGCTGCTGGGCCCCGGCGCCCGCTGATTTGTCCCAACTAATGAATCGCAACTAACAACCCAATCCATATTCACTGGAGGTTCTCATGCCACGTGTACGGATCGGCGCCGCCCGAAAGAAGCGGCACAAACGTCTTCTGGAGCGCGCCAAAGGCTTCGTCGGCGGGCGCAGCAAGCTGTATAAAACCGCACATGAAACGCTTCTGCGCGCCGGCAACCACCGCTTCAACGACCGCAAACTCAAAAAGCGCGAATACCGGGCGCTCTGGATCACCCGCTGTTCCGCCGCCGCCGAGGCCCGCGGCCTTCGCTATTCGCAGCTCATCAACGGCCTGCTCAAGGCGAAGATCACGCTGAACCGCAAATCACTCAGCGAGATCGCAATTGCCGACCCCGCCGCTTTCGACCAGATCGTTGCTAAGGCGAAGGAAGCCCTGGGTGTGAAATAACAAAGCCGGCGATGGCATCGCCGGAACGTTCAAAAAAAAACAAGCGCTTCTGGCCGGGAAAGAATTTCCCGGCCTTTTTTATGCACCTAAATCAGGCCCGCGCGCTTGCGGATCAGCCACTCGGTCGTCGCCAGCAGCAGCACCAGCACCAGGGCAAATGGCTTGTTCCACAATTCCTCCGACTGGCTGTGAAGGATTGGCATCGAGCGGTCCGGTATCTGCTTCATCAGGTTGCCGCTGTCGTAGGGGCGCAGCACGGCGCCGCGGGTGCGCGAGGCGATGGTTTCAAGTGTCTGCACGTCCGCCGTGAGCGCTTCCTGCTCGCGCTGCGGCTGTTCGACGTGTAATTCGAGCGCTGCGGCATCAACCGGCAGCGCGCCGGGCTTGACGATCAGCCGGAATTCACCCAGTTGCCTGGCGGTGCTTGAGCCTTCGAGCCGTTCCAACGCTCCATCGCGCTCGGTGTTGGCGGAACTGCGAATCAGCGTGAGCGTGTCTACCGTTCGCCCTTCCTTGTCGACCAACATGACGGGGACTTCCGCGGGCACCTGGGCCGTCAGCGTCGGGTCTTTGACATTGAGCGTGACTTTGATCTCGCCGCCGATCTCGACAGTCGCGCTTTCCGCGATCAATTCGAGGCGTTTGCTCCGCCCCAGCGCTTTATTTGCACAAAGGAGCCGGCACATCTGCAGCCAGTAACTCTGAAACAGCGGCTCACCACTGTACCGCCGCCACCGCCAGGTGTCGCAATAGGCCGAGAAAATCACGGGCCCGGCGCCGTACTGCCGCATCACCAGCATCGGGACGAGATCTTTTGGATCCGATTTACTGAGCAATTCCTTTACCACGGAAATTGAGGCGAGCTGCGTCATGATTTGCCGCAAGGGGTCCGCATCCGTCCGGTAGCGCATTGCGAGTACGATGGCTCCCGGCTTGAGCCCGCGCACCCGTTTGAACCAGAACATGTCCGGCATCTTGATCATCTCGACCAGATTTTCATCCGGTTCATCGAAAAACCGGTAAAGATTGGTTCCCCCGCCCGCGGTGGAGGGGAGCACCTTGTAGGCCAATGTGTCTGTGGACTGCAGGATGCGCGCTCGCGGGTCGATTTCATCGGGCGTCACGGGCAGCAGCACTTCCAGCGCGGATTCGCGATAGGTTTCCGGGTTATAACTCGGCCCCGAAATAAACCCCACGCCCCCGCCGCCGGTCTTCACCCACTCGACGATCAGCTTCTGCTGCGTGGGGGAAAAATACATCGGCTCCACGTCGCCAATCAAAAGCACATCGTACTTCGCCAGGTCCTTGGCGTTGTCCGGAAAGTGCGCCAGCGCTCCGGGAAAAATCTCCTCGCTGGTTGTCTTGTCAAACGCGGGCGGATCGGCATCCTGCGTGAATGCTTCGTCCGCCGTCGCCAGCAGGGTCGAGAGATTCACTGTCGGCTCGCGGATCAGTTCGCTCTTGAGATAGCGATACTCCCACCGCGGGTAACCCTCGACATACAGCACGTTGATCTGCGTATCCAGGACGGTGACCGTGCCGCCCCGCTCATTGTCCCGCAGGGTGCGTTCCTCGGGCACTCCTGCGCCTTCCGGCTCGACGCGCGCCACCAGGTCGAACGTTTCCGCGCGGTCGGAATTGGTTTTCTTAAGACGCACCGGAATATCGAGGTCCACTGCCTGCTTTGTCGGATCGAGCGCCACCTCTTTGGTCGCAAGGGGCGCCGAGGCGTCGATACTTCCGTCCGGCGACTTCCGGAAGATGCTGACGCGCGCCTTCACCGGCTGCGTAATGCCGGAGGCCGTCACATGCACACGCGCCGACACCGGGTCCCGCGAAAAAGTGCTTTTTGGAAGCTGCGGCGGAAGAATCTTCAGGTTGAATGGCTCTTCTTTCTGTCCAAAGGACAGCGCGAAGACCCTGGTATCGGCCTGCGCCGCCATCGCCGCGGAGCGGTCCGGGCGCGAGCCGCGCTCCGTCGTCTGGCCGTCGGTCAGCAGTACCATGGCGCTCAATCGCTGTCCCTGCACGCGCTCCAGGATGTCGCGCATGACCGAGGGAACGTCGGTGATTTCTCCGGTCGGCTTTTTGCCGCGAATCTCGGCGACGCGCGCATCGACGTCTCCCGCCCGGCTGGCGACGCCCAGAAGCTCCGCGCGCGATGAACCGGTGAAGAACATCACATCCTGCGTGTCCGTCAGGTCCCGCAGCCATTTTGCGTCCGAAAGAGTCGCGGTCGCCAGTTCATACCGGTTGATGCGCGCCCGCCGTTCGGCATTGGCCCCCGCTTCGGTGGAAGGAACGGTTGCGACGAATTTTATCTTGTCCGAAACTTTTTGCGAATAAGAGCGCATCTCCTCATCCATTGTGTACGGATCTTCCAGCGTCATCGACGCGGAGGTATCCACCCACACCGCCACCACGCTCCGCAGCGGCTCCTCATGCTCCATCACCAGTTGCGGGCGACACGCCAGCAGCAATACCACCACCAGAAGCAGCGCCCGCACGATTCCCATGACGCGTCTTCTCCCGGGCGACGCGGCCTGGGGCAGGTACGTCAGATATCCAATCGCCGCCAATGCCAGGGCTCCCAGCACAATCAGCGGGAGATTGTCGTACACAAACGAAAACCGTGTGCCGCGCCCGATGTGGACGTCCTTAAGCGAGAACAGAAAATCGAGGATGCGGCCGATCGTGAGCCCCTTTATCGATAAGTCGAAAACGCCAGCGCCAGGATCGTCTCAAGCAAAAACAGCCCCAGCGCCGCGGCCAGAAGCCTCGGGCCAAGCCAGGAATGGCCCGCATCGGCGCTGTTCGCGCTCCAGGCAGCGAGAATGGGTTGTTCCGAAACGGACTGAATATCGGCGCCCAGCGCCGCGGCCATCTGCGCTCTATCCACCGGACGGATGTCCGCCTCGCGTCCCTCCACGTTCACCGCCACCACCGGCCGCTGATCGCCGGAATTGGGCGTGCCTGCCCCCGCGACGGCCAGCTCGCCGCTTTCGAGGATCGTACGCCCGTCTTTCAGGCTGGGCGTCAGCCAGATCTGCTCCTCGCGCGACCCGCCGCTGATCGTCCATGGGCCGGGCGCCGCGATCTCGGCCGGGAGTCGTATTCTGCTGCCCACTTCGAGAGTCAGGCCCGCCCCCGCGTTCAGGGTGTCGCGCCCCAGGGTGTAGAGCGTCAGCTCATAGATGAACGGCGCAAAGGAGGGCTTGGCGCCGAAGTTGTTCCATGAATTCTGCGCGGAAGGGTCCGCCGAGGCGGTGCTGGCAAATTGAACGACTTTCCCCTTTCGCACTTCTTTTTTGACGACGGCCGCGTCGCCCGGGGTGCCGTCTGGCTTGGCGAAGCGAAGGATGGTTTCGACGCTGCCGTCCGCGGGCACGCCCAGCTTGAGATATTGCGTGATCTGTACGAGGTCGATGCCCACCTTCTTGCCGTCGCGGATGTCTTTGCGCCATTCCGCGAAAACAGGATGGCGGTAATCCTCGGGCGCGAACTTGAATCCTCCCGTCACTCTCTGGGCAGCATCGGCGGCATCCATCTTCACCAGCTGGCCAAAAGTCGCCGGCAGCAATTTTGCGCCATTTTCGCCGAAAGCCTCGTTTATCGCCGACGCAGCGGTGCGGTTGCCCGGAAATAGGATGAGCAGCCCGCCCTCCTCGACGTAGCGTTTGATGCTTTCAATCATCGGAGGGGCGGGCGCCAGCGTGTCCGAGAGAATAATAGCGTCATACGCGGTGATCGGCGTCGTCGGAAACTCAAGCTCCGTGACGACTTTTGTGGTGAAGATGGGACGCGAGGCGATGTCCCGCGGTAGGCTGTACGCCGCCGCCAGATACACCGTGCTGTCGTTGGACGTGCGTCCACCATCGCCTGGACTGCCATCGACCAGGAGCACGGGAATTTCCTTGCGCACGTTGACCATGAGCCGCCGCGTATCGTCGGCGGGCAGGAGGTCGCCGGGCAGCCGCGCCTCGACGAGATGCCTGCCGACCGTGGGGAACGTCAGGCGGGCGCTCGCCGTCTGGAAGGCCCCCGCTTCGGCCCGACTGACCTTCACGGTCGCCTGTGCCAGGCCGTCGAGCGTGATGACCACCGACACATCGAGCTGGGGCATTGCCGAGGCGTTGAACAGTTCAAAATCGAGATCCACCGGCGCGCCGACCACGGCCGCCGGCTGCCGCGCGGTCAGACCCGTGACTGCAAGGTTGGACTGCTCGCGCGTGCCCAGGGGAATCACACGAAAATCCGTGGCATGGGCGATCGCGCCCTGGGCCGCCTTCCTGAGCCGCTCACCGTCGAGGCCCTCGATGCGGTTGTCGGCGCCCGCGCCGCGCTTGGGATCGTGAATCGAGCTGTTGGAAAAATCCGTCAGCAGCAGGAGCTGACGGCCGCGGGTGGTAGCCTCGAGATCGGCCAGCACCTGCCGCGCGCGGTCAAAGGCCGCCGGCAGATCGGTGGCGGCATCGCTCAGGCGCGTCGAAGCAAGTTGCGCCAGAACGGCTTGTTTGTCCGAAGTGGGTTTGGCGGAGGTGTCAGCCGCGCCGCCGGTGCTGGCGCGGATGAGCATGACTTTGTCACCGGAATTGAGCGTGGCGAGGTAATCACCGATGAGCCGCCGGGAGCGCTCGAAGGCGCTCATCCCGCCGCCGGCGCCCGCTTCCTGCTGATATCCCATGGAGTACGAATCATCCCAGATGATGACGACCGCGCGCTGCTCCCCGCCAAACGCGGCCAGAACGGTATTCTGCAGAACCATCTGCGCGATCCCCGCCGCGATGATCAGGATGGCAAGGCACCGAATCGCCAGGAGAAGCAGGCGCTGGAACCGCAGCCGCCGGGCATTGCGCCGCTGCGCCGCGAGCAGCCAGTCCATCGCTGCCCACACCACAATGCGGAATTTCCGCTTGTTTAATAGGTGAATAATGATCGGAATGGACGTAGCCGCCGCCCCCGCCGCCATAAGCCACGGCGTGATAAATCCCAGAGCCAGGATATGGGATACCGAGGCCATCAATGTCTCTTCCTCAGACAGCGGAGAAGGTGACAGGCTGACAAGGTGAACGAAAAGAGGCTCTCCCCATTACCGAGGCGGTGTCGATCTTTTATGATGCTCAAACTCACTGTCACCTTTTTACCGTGTCAGCTTGTCAAGTTCCGTCACTTCATCCGCGCGGCCCGGTCCGCCAGGAACCCCGGCAGTGTCACATCCAGCGGCAAGCTCGTGTCCACCTGCACGTAATCCACATGCAGTTTATGGCATTCGTCCCGCAGAATCGCCGAATGTTTCCGGAATTCCTCCAGATACGCTTCCTTAAGCGCGCGCGGCTCGACCACCAGCTCGCCCATTTCTTCCATTCCTTTGAAAAGCGTCGTCGTCTCAAACGGAAACGTCATTTCATCATGATCGAGGACTTGCAGCACGATCAGATCGTGCCGGCGGTAGCGCAGGTGTTGAATCCCCTTGATGATGCTTTGCGGATCATCAAAGAGATCGCTGATCAGGACGATCAGCGAACGGTGGTGCATCTGCTCGGCGATTTCATCGAGGATCGCCCCGGTGCGCGTCTTCTGGTTTTTGGGCACAGTGGTCAGTTCGTCGATGATCACGCGCCACTGCCGCGGATTGTTGCTTGGCTTGATGAAATGCCGCACTTTCTGGTCGAAGACCGCCAGTCCGGCGGAATCCTGCTGGTGAAGGGCGACATACGCGAGACTGGCGGCAATGCTGGTGGCATGGTCGAACTTGCGCCACCCCTTCCCCCCCCCGGCGCCTTCGCCCCAGCTTTTGGAAGTCGCGCCGGAATAGGTCATCGATTCGGAGGCGTCCACCACCAGCATCACCTGCAGGTTGGTTTCTTCCTCGTATTGCTTGATGAAGTGGCGGTCGGTGCGGCCAAAGACTTTCCAGTCGATGTGCCGGATGTCGTCACCCTGCGCGTACTGCCGGTGTTGCGCGAATTCGACGGAGAACCCTTTGTACGGCGAACGATGCATCCCCGTGATGAATCCTTCAACAATGAGCCGCGCGCGGATATCCAGCGCCTGAATCTTCGCCAGCGTGCGCGGGTCCAGATATTTCCGGTAATCGATTTTTTCCGCGGGAATCGTCATTCGTATCTCATTTAAGAACCACGAAGGCGCGAAGGCACGAAGAAATAAATATCTAAAACCTTCTTCGCGCCTTCGTGGTTCAATTTACGCCTTCGATGCAAAAACTTTCGGTAACTGTGCCGCCGTGCGTTCGTCTTCCGCGTCGCGCGGGGTGTGTTCGATGAGCATTTTGATTACATCGTCGGGGCGGATGCCTTCGGCTTCGGCGTTGAAATTGGTCAGCACGCGGTGCCGCAGCGTCGGAAAAGCGATCGCGCGCACGTCCTCGGTGCTCACGTGATACCGCCCCTGTAAAAGGGCCCGCGCCTTGCCGGCAAGCACCAAGGTCTGGCTGGCGCGGGGACCAGCGCCCCAGCTCACGTAATCCTTGATGAACTTCGGCGTGTCCGGCTGATTCAGCCGCGTCTGCCGCACGAGGCGAATCGCATAGCGCACGACGTGATCCGCCACGGGCACCTTCCGCACCAGGTCCTGCAACGCGATGACATCTTCGGCGGAGAGTACATGCTTGAGATCGATGCTCCGCGGCGCAGTGGTGAGGCGCACGATGTCGAATTCCTCCTGCTCCGACGGATAACTCACCAGCACGTTAAACATGAAGCGATCGAGCTGCGCCTCGGGCAGCGGATAGGTGCCCTCCTGCTCGATCGGGTTCTGCGTCGCCATCACGAAAAACGGCTCGGCCAGTCGATGCTGCACGCCGCCGGCGGTCACCTGGTGCTCCTGCATGGCTTCGAGAAGGGCGGCCTGGGTTTTGGGAGGCGTGCGGTTTATTTCATCGGCCAGCAGTGCGTTGGCAAAGACCGGCCCGCGCACAAAACGCAGCGAGCGCTTTCCGGTGGCCTTTTCCTCTTCGATCACTTCCGTGCCCGTGATGTCAGAAGGCATCAGGTCCGGCGTGAACTGAATGCGGTTAAACGACAAACTCAGCGTTTTCGAAAGCGTCGAAATCAACAGTGTCTTGGCCAGTCCCGGCACGCCCACCAGCAGACAGTGTCCCCGGCAGAAGAGGGCAATAAGCAGCTCTTCCATCACCTGCGTCTGGCCGACGATGACTTTCCCCAATTCCCCCTTCAATGCGGCATAGGCCTCCTGGAGTTTCTGTACCTGCCCGAGTTCTTCCGGTGTCATCTGGGCGGTCGATTCAGCTGCCTGGGTCATGAACGCTCCTTGAGGGGCAGGCGCGCAAGCGCCTTGTTTTGCATGCGGCAATGTGCGCGAGCCTCGGGCCGTTGCCGCTGCAGGGGGGTTATTTCCATTGTAGGTGGATTGTCGCCGGAGAGCGTAAAAGCCGCCACTGTTTTCACAAATGCGCCGCGCGGGATGTGGCGCGGTGGAAGATCGGCCAGCGCGCTGGCCGGCTGCCAGATGAAAAGGTGCTTGGAAGTTCAGACGGTCCGACCTTTTCGGGCCGGACCGTCTGAACCGCTGTTTCACTTCCGCTTCTTGAGCAGGGCCGTCAGCAGGGTCGTCAATCCCTTGCCCGCCGGGTTCTTGACCGCTACCGCGGCAGCCTTCTTCGCCGCGGCCTGCTTTTTCGCCTGCGCGGCGGCAGCTTTCTTCGCCGCGGCCTGTGCCGCTTTCACCTGCGCCGCGGTGGGCTTGGTCACCTTCAGGGTCGTCGGCTTGATCGACGTTGTAGCGCTTGCTACAGTCGCCGCGGGTGCGGCCGGGATGGTGGGCACTACGACAGGCGCCACGCTTGTGACCGGCGCTCCAACAACGGTCGGTGCTGTCACCACGCTTGGAGCCGTCACCACCGGGGCGAGGGGCACCGTGGTGACCGTCACCACAGGTTCAGTCGCGGGCGTCACCGACAGCGCCGGACCCACGTTGGTGATGTCGAACGTGAAGTGCCCGGGCATCAGCGGCAACGATGCCGGCGGGGCAATGAGCCGCAGGGCGTCGAACACGTTCGTCTGGTGCGTCCGCGCGATCACTTCGTCGGCATTATCGACAAGCCCGTCGCGGTTGATGTCGAAGTTTCCGAACGGCCCGATGCTGGCGCCGTTGTTGAAGCGAATCGCGATCTGATCGACCGCGGTCACTTTGGCATCCGCCAATGAATCGCCGACTTCGCCCACCGCGTTACCAAAGAGGAATACATCGCTGGCGGCAAGGTTCGTCGCGGCGGTGGCCTTGACGGTCACCTGCATCCACTGATTCTTGACGGCGTCTTCAGCCGCCCAAGTCAACTCCACCCGCGTGAAGCCGCTGATGACGCGCTGGGTGACGGTCGGAGCAGGTCCGAGCAGCCAGTTTTCCGGGGCGTCATCATTGCCGACGCGGACTTCAAAGTCGCTGGCCGAGAGCGTGCCGATCGAGCCTTCGAAGTCGATCATGATGCCGTTGATGCCCTGGTCATAGGAGCTGTAATTCAGGAAGCTCGCGGTCTGTCCAAGTTGCAGAGCGACTTTGCCGATGGCGATCGCGTTGTCGTGGCCGCCAAGAACGTCAAAGTTCGAATCCTTATAGAACATCATGCGGTCGGCGACGGTGGCGTTCGGCTGGACGCTGATCGTCTGCTCGACGTTCGCCGAACCCAGGTCTTCATCGGACGCCGTCAGCACGACGCGGTACGATCCATCTTCATCCGGCGTGAACGTGATATTCGAACCGCCACCGGTGGCGAAGGGCACGATTTCCGCATCCTTGTAAACCGCCCAGGCCAGCGTGACCGTGTCATTGACGCCCGCCGGATCCGTCGCCGAACCGTTGGCGGTGATCGCCGTGCCCACCTGCCGCGGCAGCGAGATGTTGTCGATAGACGGCACCGGGTTGGCGTTGGCCACCGTGATCGTGTGCGTAACGACCGTCTGGCCGGCATCGCCATCGTTGACCGTCAAGGTCACGACATACACCGCGTTATCGTCCGGTGTGAAGCTGAACGTGCTCGAGGTGTTGCCCGCGACGGTATATGCGTTGCCGTCCTTCGTGACGGTCCACAGGTAGCTGATCGGGTCATTCGCGCCCGCCGGATCGGTAACGATCGACGAGAGAGAGATGGCCGTGCCTTCGACACCCGCGGTCGGAGCATCATCGGCAGTCGTGGCGCCCTTAATGGTCGCCGACGGCGCGACATTCGTGGCTTCCACGGTGAAGGTGACGGTGGTCAGACCGCCATCCTCATCCTGTGCCGTAATTGTCACCAGATGCGCGGGCACGTTGTCGTTGGTCGGCAGCGACCAGCTCCACGTGCCGTTGCCATTGTCAACAAGCGTTCCTTCGGAAGCCGAAAGGCTGACGGTATCCGCCGGGACGTCTCCATAGTTGCCGCTGTTGGTCAGCGTTGTCCCTTCGCCGACGCTGACCGAGCCATTCAGCCGCGTGAGCGACGGGTTGGCATTGGTCACAGTCACATGCAGCGTCTGCGAATTCACGGCCGTGTCGCCGTTGCCGGATTCCGTTGCCGTCGCGGTGACGGTCAGGTCAAAGCCGGCCTGATCGGCCACGGTGATGGTGAGGCCGGCAAGCTGCGCCGGGGTCAGCAGCCACACGCCGCCGCCCTGGTCCGTGCCCGCCGAAAGCATCGCATTCGCCGGCACATTGCTGATCGTGATCGAGAGCGACTCGGACCCATCGGTGTCAGTCAGCGACGAGGTAATCACAAGGGCGATGGGTGTTCCTTCCGCGCCCGAATTCGGCGTGACGCTCAGGGTCGGCGTATCCGCATCCGGCGTTACGCTCAGATTCACCGTCGCGCTGTCGGTCCCAACGGGGCCGGTGCCATTGTGGCCAAGATCGGAAACAGAAATCGCCAGGGCATCGCTGCCGCTGTAATTGAGCGCCGGGGCATAGCTCATGCCCGCCAGCGCCGTGTTGATGGCCGCCAGCGTGCCGGTGAAGGTCATCGTCGAATCCGCCGTGCCATCGCCCGCCGAGAACGAGAGGCCCGTCGTGCCGCTGAGTGAAAGCGCGCCTTGCGCCACGCTCAGTGTTACCTGCAGGTCGTCGCTCGACACATCGAAGTCCGCGATGGACACAGCGTTCAGACCGTTGAACACCAGCGTGCCATCTTCATTGACGGCCAGCGTGCCCGCGGGCGAAGTGATCTCCGGCCCATCGTTCAGCGCCGTCACGTCAATCGTCATCGTGTTGGCCGTCGCGTCGGTATCAACTCCGCCGCTGAGAATCCCGCCGTCATCCTGCACCTGGAACGTGAAGCTCATGTAGCCGGCGCCATTGGCGTTGGCCGCTGGGGTGAAGGTCAGGTGGCCGGCCACAATCTCCGCCACCGTCAGCGTCGTCGTTCCCGTCACCAATTCGCCATCGTTGGCGAGCTGGCCCGAGTACGGCAACTGCACGTGGATCGTCACCGCCGCAAAGTCGTCTCCATCATGCACATCGCTGAAGCCAAAGTCGGCCAGCGTGAAGGTATACGTGGAATCCTCATTGATGGTCACCGTGTGATCGGCGCCGGCCGGAGCATCGTTCACGGACGCGACATCGACCGTCATGGTGTTTGCTGACAGATCCAGGTCCGCGCCGCCGCCGTTGTCGCGTACCTGGAAGGTGAAGCTCGCGTAACCCGTGCCGTGCGCATCCGCCGCCGGCGCGAACTGCAGATCGCCCGCGAGGATAGCCGCCGCCGACACCGCCTGGCCTGCCGTCACCGGCACACCGAGCAGCGTAAGCGACCCATTAGCCGGCACCGTCGTCAGCACGACTTCCAGCAGCGCATCGGCCGGCGTGTCATTGACATCGCTGAAGCCAAAGTCCGCAAGGGTAAAGGTGTAGGTGCCGTCTTCCAGCATCGAAACCGCATGGTCGGTGCCCGAAGGCGCATCGTTCACCGAGATGACGTTGATCGCGAAATCGTGCGTGGCCGTCTGCGCGCCGCCCGAGCCGCTATGGCCGAGGTCGGAGAGGGCAATGTGCAGATTATCCGGCCCGTTGTAGTTCGCAGCCGGCGTGTAGACCAGGTTCGCAATCACCGCGTTGATGTTCGCAACGGTGTCCGTAATCGTGATCGACGCCGCCGCCGGCCCGCCGACCGAAATCACGCCGTGCAGCACGCTCAGCGTGATTTCGAGGTTCTGGCCCGCCGCATCCACATCGCTCACCGAGATCGTTCCCGGACCGGTAAATGCCAGCGACCCATCTTCATTCACGTTCGCCGTCGACAGCGCGAGGATCACCGGCGCGTCGTTTACCGCAGTTACCGTGATGGTCCGCGAGACGGTATTGGAATCCAGACCCGTGACGTCACGCACCACGATGCCGATCACGCGATCGCTTTGAGTCGGAACGTCGCCTGTCTCGAAATACGTGATCGAGCGGAGCACCGCCTGGTAATTCGCCGCCGTGTCCACGCCCGTCAGAGTCATCACGCCCGCGTTGAAGTCGGCGACGATGTTCGTGCCGGTGGTATCGACGTTCAGTCCATCCTCACCCGCGACATAGCCGGTGATCGTCACCGTCGCGCTGGCGATGTTGCTGTCGACATCCTGCACCGTGAGGGTCGCCGTCACCTGAAGCGGCGCGCCATTTTCCGTGTACGACAGGGAGGTCGTCTCCATGCCCGACAGCACCGGAGCATCATCCACCGACGTCACGTCGATCGTCACCGTCCGCGGCGCTGATTCATTGCCCGCGCGGTCCACCGCGATATAGGTGAAGCTGTCGGGACCATTGTAGTTGTCCGCCGGCTCATAGCTGAACGAGCCATCGAGGTTCAGGACAAAGTTCGCCGCGTGCAGCGGCCCGCCGCCGGGCGTCAGAATTGCGCGGAGCTGGCCTGTCGTGTCCAGATTGTCGGTATCGCCCGCAAGCACGCCCGATGCCGCGATGACGTTCAGCACGCCATCCTCGGCCACCGCATGATTGGCAGCGTCCGTGACCGGAGCCGCCGTATCGATGCGGACACTCAGCGTGCCCGAAGCAGTGCTCTCATTGCCTGCAAGGTCCGTCAGCGTGGCACTGATCGTATGATCGCCATCCGAAAGGGCGTTCACGACCGTCACCTGATACGTCCCGGCCGGGCCTTCCGTCTGCGTAATCGCCACTTCGTTGCCGTCAACAAACATGTGCACCGTGGCGCCCGCTTCGCCCGTCAGGACGAACGACGGGGTGGTGTCATTGGTCACGTTATCCGTATCCGACAGCCCGCTGTCGCTGGTCGCCACAAGGTCCGGCGTGGAAGGAGCCGCGGGGACCGTCGCGTCAATCGTCACCTGGATGCTCGAAAGCGTCGAAACATTGCCCGCCGCATCCGTGGCCCGCGCGGAAATTGTGTGCAGGCCGTCGGTCAGCGTGACCGTCAGCGGCCATTGTTCACTCAGCCCGCTCGCCGGAAGGCTGTTCACCGGCGTGCCATCCACCAGCAGCGTCACGGTGCTTCCCGCTTCGGCGCTGCCGGCGATCGAGAGGGTCGTATCTGACGTGGTCAGGTCGCCGCTGACGCCTGTATCCGTGACGATGCCCGTCAGGGCCGGCGCCGACGGCGCGGTGTTGTCGATGGTCACAACCGTGCTGACGCTGACGCCCGGGTTGCCCGCGGCATCACCGAAACTCAGGGTTGCCGTGTAGGCGCCATCATCGCACGCTTCATCCAATCCGTTGGTGCCGTTCCATGTCTGGCTCACGGCGCTGCCACTGCCGGTGAAGGTCCGAATCACCGCGTTCTCGCTGTCGCGGATCGTGAGGGTCCAGCTCACCGCGCTGGCGTCGGTGATCGTCGCCGTAAAGGTCGTGTCATCGAGCGTGCCGTCATCGTTGGCCGGTGAAATCAGCGCGTGGTTCGCCGAAAGCGCCGTGGACGTGGGAGCCGTCCGGTCGATGAGGTACGCTTCGCCGGTGAACGAGCCATTGCCCGCTCCCGTCGCGCCCACCCCGGCCAGGGGCGCGCCACTGACCGTATCCACAATCGAATCATCGTCCACAAGGTTCAGGCCCAGGCTGCCGTCATTGCCCGTGAGAATAACTACGGTGTACGTCTGAGCATCCACCGGCGTGACGCTGGAGATCGAGGCTGCAGTCGCGCCTGCGCCCGTGAGGGCAAAGTCCGCCGCGTTCACGCCGTTGACCGCGCCGCTGAACGTCACAGTCCAGCTCACCGAGCCCGCGTTCGAGAGGGCCGCCGTCGTCCGCGCGATCGCGGTCACTGTGGGGCCCGCGTTGACATTGAGATTCACCGTTGCACTATCACCCAGCGCCCCGCCCGTGCCCGTGTTCCCCTGATCGGAAAGCGTGATCGCCAGGGCGTCCGCGCCGCTGTAATTCGCCGCCGGGGCATAGCTCATACCCGCGAGCGCTGCGTTGATGCTCGCCAAGGTGCCGGTGAACGTCATCGTGGCGTCCGCCGTGCCATCGCCCGCCGAGAAGGTCAGGCCGCTCACGCCGCTCAGGGTCAGTGCCCCGTGCGCCACCGTAAGCGACATTTCCAGCGCACCGGCCTGGGAATCGACATCCGCAAGCGAGATGGCATTGACGCCATTGAAGACCAGCGTGCCGTCCTCGTTCAGCGCCAGCGTCCCCGCCGGCGAGAGAATTTCCGGCGCATCGTTCACCGCTTCCACCGTCACAGTCCGCGAAACCGCCGCCGACGAATCGATGCCGTCGGAAACGACGAAGCTGAACATGCGATTACCGGTAGACGGGTTTTCGCTGGTGTTTCGGTAGGTGATGGAGCGCAGGACGCTCTGGTAATTGGCCAGAGTATCGGTGCCGCTGAGCGCCAGCACGCCGCCGCCAAGGTCTTGCACGGTGATGTTGCCGGTCGCGGTAAATCCAAGTTCATCCTGCCCGGCGACGAAGCCGGTGACGGTGACGGTACCGCTGACAAGGGTCGTACTGTCAACATCGGAAACGACCAGCGAGGGAGCGACCGTCGTGGCCGCGTCATTCTCGACATAGGCGAGCGTGCCGCTCACACCCGTGATCTCGGGTGATTCATTGGCCACGACCGTCATGGAAAGTGACTGAAGAAGCGTATCCACGCCGCCGTTGTCGATGCCGCCGCTGTCCTGCACGCTCCAGGTGATGTCACCCGTGCCGGTGGCGTCCTCGATGGTCGTGTAATGCAGGCTCCGCAGTTCGGCGATCGTCAGCGTGTCGTTCGGCTGCACGGCCACGAAGGTAACCAGGTCCGCAGTCTTCCAGAGCTGGATGAACGCCGGTACGCCGGTCACCGTGTAGGTGAGGGTCTGCCCGGTTTCATCGGCGCCGCCGCCGGGACCATACGTCAGGCCGCCCAGGCCAAGCGACACAGGCGTGGTGTTCGCGGAATCCTCGCCGACGGTCAGGGGATTGGTCGAGCCGGCCGTGCGCACCGGCGCATCGTTGATCCCTGTAACCGTGAAAGCCGCCGTGCTAAGCGACGTGCTGCCTCCGTCGCCGTCGGTCACCGTGAGCGTCACAACAAAGCTGCCGCCTGCATCAGGCGTGAAGGAAAACGCCGTCAGGTTGAGGCCCGAAACCGGCGACCCATACGCAATCGAGTCGCGCGTGACCGTCCAGGTAAAGGTCAGGGGGTCGTTCACACCCGCCGGATCGGTCGCCGAACCGGTGTACTGGAGCAGCTGGCCTTCCGTGTTGGTGTTCCCACCGTCCGGAGTGACCGTGAGGTTCTGCGGCGCGGTGTTGGTTACCGAAACCGGGAGCGTGTTGCTGCCGGCATGCGTGCCGTCTTCATCCGTGGCGGTAGCGGAAATCGTGTAGTTATTCGCGCCGTCCGCATAGGTGTGGTTCACCTGCGTGGAAGATTCCCAGCGTCCGGTGGAAATGTTGAAAGTCGGAGTGGCCACCGGCACCGTTTGCGCCGGCGAACCGTCGCCCCACGTGACCGTCCACGTCGTGATAAAGTCGCTGCCGATATCCGAGGAGTCGAGCGTCAACGTGTAAGGCGTGTTTTCCGCAACCGAAGCTGCGCCCGAAAGCGTCAGCGTCGGAGCGACGTTCCCCACCGTGATGTCCTGTGTGGCCTGGGCGAAGGGATCAGTGCCTTCGACGTGCGTCGGATCATCGACCGTGGCCGTGAACTCAATGTGATACGGGCCGCTGTCATTGGGCGTGAACGAGAAATTGGCGCCCGTGCCGGTCACGTACAGCGAATCGCCCTTGAAGATGCGCCACGAAAGCGTGAGGGGATACGGGCCGGTGTAATCGAAAGAACCCGAGACATTGATCGCCGTACCTTCCACACGCGGCGTGCTGACCGAATCGATCGTCGGCGTCTTGAAGACGTCGAAACGCTCGAACTCGCCCCAGTTCCCCGCCGCATCCTGCGCCCGCACCATGAAGTATTCGATACCCGGATCGATCAGGGACCATTCCGCCGCGGGAATCGCCCATGTGACTTCTTCGGTAGTTTCGTCGAACGCGCCGTCATTGGCCGCCAGGGCGAATCCACGAACCGCTGGGCCCGGCTGCGCTTCGCGGAACCATTCAACCGCCGTAATCTGCAGCTCGTTGTCGGTCACCGATGTCAGCGGAATCGTCACAGGGGTGCTTGAAGGCGCAAAGTCCGCAATCGGGGCAACTACAGGCCCTGTCCGGTCAATCGTCACGACATCGCCCGTCAGGAAGCTGCCGTTGCCCGCGCCGGTAGTGCCCACGCCGCCCAGCGCCACGCCCGTGGCCGTGCTGACGATCGAGTCATTGTCGAGCAGCACGACGCGCACGTCCGTCTCGTTGTCCTGATACACATTGATTGTGAAGTGGATGAAGTCCGATGTGGTGACATCCTGAATGCCGTTGGCCGGGGCCGTGTCCAGGTTGCTGCCCTGGATAGCGATATCAATGAGGTTGCGCCCCGTCTCAAAGCCGCTGACCTGCTGGTCAAACGTGATCGTCCAGAAATTGTATTTGCTGCCCGTAAACTCAGGCCCGTCGCGCGTAATGGAGAGCACCTTGGGCCCCGCTACGACATTTACCGAAGCGCTGGCAGTCGCAGCACTGAAGGCCGTCGTTCCGCCGTTACCGCTTACATCGGCCGTGCCGCCGGCCGTTCCGCTGGTCTGGTCCCACGCGCGGTAGCTCAGGCCCCCGGTTACGGTTCCCGTGAAATTCGCCGCGGGCACGAACCGCACGCGCGTCGTCGCGTCGGCCGCCAGCAGGCGCGCCGCGCCCGCAGAGGCGGCATCCAGCGACAGCCACGTGGTTCCGTTCAGCGTGTATTCCCAGGTCCCATTGCTCGTGTTGACCGCATACACCGCGATCCCCGAAACCGCGCCTGCGTCCGCATCCGTCACATGTCCGCTGATCAACCCTGATACCAGTGTGCCAGAGTTCGCAACGTCGTCTTCAGCGATTGCTGTCAGTTGATTCGTGCCGAAAAGCATCGGTGCGTCATTGAGCGAAGAAACGGTCAGATTCGACGTCGCCGTCGCCGAACTCACAGAGGTGCTTCCGCCGTTGCTGGTCGACGTGTCCATCGTCGCGCCGGCCGTCCCCGCCGTCTGATCCCACGCGCGGAAGGTGATGCTCACCGAACCGCCATTGGCGGCGTCAGGCACGAAACGGACCCGGTCCGTGCTGCGCAGGAGCAGCGACGCGTTCGACGCAACTACGACATCCAGCCACGTGGCGCCGTCATCAAGCGAGTATTCCCATGACCCGGTACCCGCAACCGTTTCGGTGATGGCGATCCCCGAGAGGGCTCCCGCATCGTCATCGCTCACCTGGCCGCTGATGAGTGCCGACACCAGCTCGCCATCGTTATCCGTTTCGTCTTCCGTAATCGTCGCGAAGTTGTTCGCGCCCGTCAGAACCGGCGCATCATTCGACCCGCTCACATTGATTGTCAGCGTGTTCGCGGACGGATCCAGATCCACGCCGCTCAGCAGCGTGCCGCCGTCGTCGCGCACCTGGAACGTCAGCGTCGCATAGGGAGCGCCCGTCTGATTCGAGGCCGGCGTAAACACCAGCAGCCCGCTGTTGATGTCCGCGACCGCAATTTCCTGTCCTGCGCTTACCGCCGAACCGTTCAGCAGCAGGCTCCCCGCCGCCGGAACCGTCACGATCACCACCGACGCCAGCGCATTGGCCGGCGTATCATTCACATCGCTGAACCCAAAGTCCGCCGCCGTGAACACGTGCGGCTGATCCTCGCCCAGCGCGATCGTCGCATCCGCCCCGCTGGGCGCATCGTTCACCGAATTCACCGTGATCGAACTCGACGCCACGCCCGTGCTGTACGCGGTATCTCCGCCCACCGCCGTGATGATCGCCGTTGCCCCTGCGGTCCCGGAGGTCATGTCCCATCCGCGGAAGCTCATGGAAGCCGTGCCGTGAAAATTCGCCGCCGGCACAAACCGGATGCGCGCATCCGCCGCCAGAAGCCGCGCATCCCCATCCGAAGGCGTTCCGAAATTCTGCCACGTCGTCTCGCCGTCAAGCTGATACTGCCACGTGCCGTTGGTGTTATTGACCGCCGTCACCGCGATGCCCAGCGTCGCGCCCGCATCCACATCCGTCACGCCGCCGGCCATGATCGCCGAAACCAGAGTCCCGGTGCTGCTGAAATTGTCTTCATCAATCGCATCCAGCGAACCGACCGTCCCCACGACCGGTGCATCGTTCAACGCCGTCACATTGAACGTAAACGTATTCGCAGACGGATCGAGATCCACGCCGCCATTGAGGATTCCGCCGCTGTCGCGCACCTGGAACGTCATCGTCGCGTACGGCGCGCCATTCTGATTCGCCACCGGAGCATAGGTCAGCAGCCCGCCGTTGATGTCGGCCACCGCGATTTCCTGACCCGCGCTCACCGCAGACCCGTTCAAGAGCAGGCTGCCCGCCGTCGGCAGGCTCGTAATCACCACGCCCGCAAGGCTGTTGGCCGGCGCATCGGTCGCATCGCTGAACCCGAATTCCGCCGCGGTAAACGTATGCGAGCCATCCTCATCAAGCGTAAACGCATTGTCGGTCCCGGAAGGCGCATCGTTCACCGACAGCACCGTCAACCCGCGCGATGCCGGCAACGAATTATCCGCCCCGTTGTTCGCCACAAACACCAGCGTCCGCGCACCCTCGTTCGGGCTCTCGCTCGTGTTCGAATAGGTCACCGAACGCAGCGCCGCTTGATACAGCGCGGCACTGGCCGTCCCACTCAACGTCAGCACGCCCGTATTCGTGTCAAAATTGCCGCTGATCCCGTTCTGATCCGTAAATGCCAGCACATCCTGCCCGCTGACGTATCCCTGAATCGTGACCGTCGCGCTGGCGATGTCCAGGCTGTTCGGCTCGGTCAGCGTGAGCGTGCTGCTCACCGCCGCGGGCGCTCCATTTTCAAGATACTGCAGCGCCGCCGTCTCCACGCCGCCGATCACCGGCCCGCTGCTGGCCACCAGGACCGCGCTCGAATCCACCGCCGCCCCGCTCACCGTCCCATCGTTCGGCGTCACCCGCACCACGATGCTGTCGCCCGGATCGCCGTTCCCAACCACGCTCAGATTCAGTGTGCTGCCGGTCTCGCCCGAGATCACGACGTTGTTCTTCAGCCACACATAGCTGTACGTCACCGTATTGTTGTCCGCATCGCTGCTGGTCACGTTCGCCGTCAGCGTGTCGCTGGTATTGGGGCTCGCCGGCGAAATGCTCACCGACACGATCGCCGGCGCGCTGTTCGCCACCGTCGCCGTCGTCGTCACCGCCGCGCCGCTTGCCGTCCCGTCGAACGGCGTCGCCGTCACGCGGATCACATCGCCCCGGTTCCCATGGCCCGTCACGCTCAGGTCCAGCGCGTTCCCCGTCTGGCCCGCGATCACGACGTCGTTGACTTCCCATACATACGTGTAGCCTTCCGGATCGTTGTCCGCATCCGCCCAGCCCGTTACCGTCGCTGTCACTGTCTGGTTCGTCGTCGGGCTGCTCGGGGAGAGTGACACACTCGTCGCCGAAGGCGTGCTGTTCTGGATCGTCACGGCCGCTGAGGTTAAAGGCGTGCCCGCCGAAGTGCCGTCGAACGGCGTCGCGATCACGCGAATCTGATCGCCCTTATTCCCATTTCCTACGACGCTCAAATCGAGCGTGCTGCCCGTCTGCCCGGCGATCATATTGCCATTCAATTGCCAGACGTAGGTGTATCCCTCCAGATCGCCATCAGCGTCCGACCAGCCGGTGACCGTCGCGGTCAGCGTCTGATTGGTCGTCGGATTCGTCGGCGAAATACTCACTGAGGTCGCCGAGGGCGCGCTGTTCTGCACCGTGACCGCCGCCGAAGTCAGCGCCGTGCCGCTGGCCGTCCCGTCAAAAGGTGTGGCGATCACGCGAATTACGTCATTTTTGTCGCCATGGCCGACCACGCTCAGATCCAGCGTGCTGCCGGTCTGGCCCGCAATCGCGTTCCCGTTGAGCTCCCACACATACGTGTACCCTTCCAAATCTCCATCCGCGTCCGACCACCCGGTCACCACCGCGGTCAGCGTCTGATTCGTCGTCGGACTCGACGGCGAAATGCTCACGGAAGTTGCCGACGGCGCACTGTTCGCCACCACCACCGCGCTGGATGTCACCGCAGCGCCCGCTTCCGTCACATCGTGCGGCGTCACGCGCACCGTGATGCTCTGGCCCTTGTTCCCGTTGCCCGTCGTCGCCAGGTTCAGGGTCGCGCCGGTCTCGCCCGAAATATCAACGCCATTGAGCTGCCACTGATAGGTATACGTCGGCGTCTCGCCATCGTCATCGTGGCTGGTCACGTTCGCCGTCACCGTCTGGTTGGTCGTCGGCGAAGCCGGCGTGATCGTCACCGAATCAATCACCGGCGCAATGTTCACCGAAACCGTAAATGTCCGCGGTGTCGTGTCCAGATCCGCACCGCCGCCGTTATCCTGCACCTGGAACGTGAACGTCGCATATGGTGTCCCCGTTTCATCGGTATCCGGCATGAAGCGCAGATGCCCCGCATCCAGCTCGGCCACCGTCAGCACATCGCCCGCCTGCACCGCGATCCAATCCGCCCCGTCAAACCGTTCCAGCGCGCCATTCGTCGCAAGCGTCGTGATGTGCACGGCGGCGAACGCGTTCGCCGGCGAATCGCTGGGATCGGTGAAGCCGAAATTCGCCGCCGCAAAGACGTGCGGCGTATTCTTGACGATCCGCACCGAGCCATTCGTTCCCACCGGCGCGTCATTAACACTGTTCACAGTGATCGATGGCTGTCCCGTCGTCCCGCTGAAGGCCGAAGAGCCGCCGCCTGCGCTGGCATTGGCCGTCCCGCCAGCGGTTCCGCTGCTCATGTCCCACGCGCGAACCGTCAGCGTGGCGGATCCATGGTAATTGGCAGTCGGAACGAATCGCACGCGCGTCTGCGCATCCGCCGCCAGAAGCCGCGCCGACGTCGCGTTCACCGCTCCGAAGGCCGCCCAGTTCGTTCCGCCGTTCGTCGAGTATTGCCACGCGCCGTTCACATTGTCGGCGGCCGTTACGGCAACGCCCAACGCTGTGCTCTCCGCGTCGGTCGCGTCAAAAAGCGCGGAAACCAGCGTGCCGGAGCTGGTCACATCGTCCTCATCAATAGCCGTCAGGTTATGAACCGCCGTCAGCACCGGCGCGTCGTTCACCGCCGTGAGCGTGATGTTCCGCGTCGCCGTGTTGCTGGAAAGCGAACCGTCGGTCACCGCGAACGAAACCGTCCGCGCCGCCGTATTCGGATTGTCGCTGGTATTGGTGTAGGTCACCGACCGCAGGGCCGCCTGGTAATTCGCCACGCTCGCCGTGCCGCTCAAGGTCAGAATGCCAGTGCCGCCGTCATAGCTACCGGTAATGCCGTTCTGGTTGGTAAATCCGAGCACATCCTGCCCCGTGACAAACCCCGCGGAGATCCCCACCGTCGCACCGGTGAGATTGGCGCTGTCGATGTCCGTCACTGTCAGGCCCGTATCCACCGCCGTCGTCGCGTTCTCGGTGTAGCTCAGAGCCGCCACCGTCGCCGTCACCACCGGCGCATCATTGACTGCCGCCACCGTAATCGTCGATGTGTCCTGGGTCGCGCTGTACGGCGTTGAGCCGCCGTTCGTGCCCGTATTGGCGATCGTGTTGTTGGCGCCTGAGCTCTGGTCCCACGCGCGATAGCTGAACGTCGCCGTACCGTTTGCGTTGGCATTGGGCACAAACCGGATCAGGTTGCTCGCCGAGTTGGTCAGGAGCAGCGACGACCCGGAGCTCCCCGTAAGCGTCGACCATGCCCCGCCGCTGTTCACCGAATATTGCCACGTGCCGATGCTGTTGTTGTTGACCGCCGTGATCGCCAGGCCGATGGTCGCCGAATCCACGTCGCTGACCGTGAGCCCCGAGATAAACGTGGCGACGCTTGTACCCGGGCTCGACGCCGGGTCTTCGTTCAACCCCGGGAAAGCCGGCGCCGTCGCCGTCAGCACCGGCGCATCGTTCACCGCCGTCACCGTTACCGACAGGTTTTCCGTCAGCGTATCCAATCCGCCGTTGGTCGTGCCGCCGCTGTCCTGCACCGTCCACGTGAGTGAGCCGGCGCCGTTCGCGTTCGCCACCGTCTTGTATCGCAGCCCCTGCAGTTGCGTGAGCGTCACGACCGTCCCGGCATTGACCTGCGTCGTGCCGTCGGCCAGGAATACCGCGATATGCGAGGGAATGACTGTCACTGTGTAGGTGAGTGTCTGTCCGGACTCATCGCTGTTCCCGCCGGGCCCATAAGCCAGGCTGGTCAGACCCAGTGTTACCGCAGTCACATTGTTGCTGTCTTCCGCCACGTTGATCGCAACAGGCGCGCCGGCCGTCCGCACCGGCGCGTCATTGATCGCCGTCACCGTGATGCTGGTGCTGGCGGTTGCCGTGCTGAACGCCGTCGTTCCGCCGTTGCTCGAGGTGCTCGCGGTGCCCCCGTTGGATCCGCCGCTGGTCTGATCCCAGGCGCGGAACGTAAGGCCGTTGGCAACGGCGCCCGCGAAATTTGCATTGGGCACGAAGCGCACGCGTGTCAGCGCGTCCGCCGCAAGGAGCCGAGCCGTCGTCACCGACGGGGTGCCGAAGGCCACCCAGTTCGTGCCGCCGTTAATCGTGTATTGCCAGGTCCCGTTGGTGTTGACTGCGCCAATGACGGCAATGCCCGACAGCGCTCCGGAATCAATGTCCGTCACATGCCCGGCAATCAGGTCCGACACCAGCGTTCCCGTGTTGGACGCGGCAGCAACATCCTCGTTGATGCCGGCGACGTTCTCTGATCCCGCAAGGGTCGGTGCATCATTCACCGGTGTCACGTTGACATTCACCGTCGACGTGGATGCGGCCGTAAAACCGTCGTTCGCGGTGAACGTGAAAGTCGCATAGGGACTGCCATTCCCATTGGCGGCGGGAATGAACACCACGCGGTGTGATGCGTCCGTGACGAGCGTACCGACGGTCGTAATCTGCGTCCCCGGATTGCCTCCCGTCAGCCACTGGTGCAGCGTCCCATTGGCCGGCAGCGACGCGATGGTCACTACGCCGTCCGCATCCGGATCGGTCACATCCAGTGTGATCACGGTGGAAGCCGTATCTTCGTTAATGGTCACCGCGACGTTGTCAGTCGAGAGCGTGCGGTTCAACTGACCCAGTGCAAGGTCTCCCATGCTCGTCAGGCCGCTCGCCGTCGCATTGGTGCCGTTGGCCGTCGCCGTCGCGACCTGTACCCAGGATCCGCCCGAAAACACGCCCATTCGCGGATTCGTGGGCGAGGTTCCGAATTCCCGTTCAGCCGCAACGTACGTCATCGCCGCGGTGTAGCTGCCCGCAAAGGCAAATGAGCCGTCGGATGCCAGTGTGTAATACCGGTTCAGGCTCTGTGCCGGCGAAATGCCGGAAGACAGGAGGTTCGGATGATCCGTGCCCGTCGTCGAGACGATCAGATTCCCAGGCGTCGTCACTGACGCAAAGTTCACCATCAGCGGGTTATAAAACCCGTCCGATCCCACCTCGAACGTCTTGACGGCGCCCGTCGTCACGGGTTTGCTCAAGTTCCCCACCACAAAGCCGGTGCCCGCGGCGGCGCCGCTGACGCTGCCGCTGACCGTCAGCCTGTTGGAACCGGTCGTGATGTCGCCATTTACGAAAGTCAGCGTCCCGGTCACGCTGGCATTGGTGTTAAGGATAATTCCCGTGCTGCTGTTGCTGATCCGAAGATTGCTGAACGTGGTCGTCGTGCTGCCGCCGACCGTCTGCGCCGCCGCTCCACCCATCGTCACCGTTCCCGAATTCGGCGTGAACGTTCCGTTGTTCGTGAAATTCCCCGTCACGGCCAACTGACCGTTCATGATCAGAGTGCCGTCGATGACCAGATTGCCGTTGACCGTCAGGTCGTTCGCCGCCGCGCCCAGATTCAGGGTAGTTCCGGCATCGACGTTCACGGCGCTGGCCGTCAGATCGCCGCTGCTCAGTGACTTGGTTCCGCTGCCGCTGATGATCAATCGTCCGAACGTCGTCGTTCCGGACATCGTCTGGTTGCCGCTTGCTCCCAGTGTCACCGTACCGCTTCCGACCGCCGCGGTACCGCTGTTGGTGAAGTTCCCCTTCACCAGCACGTGGTAGAGGCTGCCGCTCATCGTCGTGGACGATGCAATGCTGAAGTTCCCATTGACCGTAAAGCTCCCCGAGAAAGTCTTCGTCGAGCTCGAAAGCGACACGACGTTGAGGGTCGTCGTTCCCGTGCTCGTGATCGCCTGGGCGCTGCCCCCGTTGAACGACATCGTGCTCGTGCCGCCGGTGACGGTTCCCGCGTTGCTGAACGCGCTGCTGACCGAGTGCGCGTCCGTACCCAGGTTAAGCTCCGCCCCGGCATTAACCGTCAGGTTGGTCATCGTCAGCGCGACGTCCAGGGTTTTTGTCCCCGAGCCGCCGACCAGCAGCGTTCCCAGCGTGATATTGTTCCCCGATACCAGTTGGTTCCCAGCGCCATTAAGCGAAACCGTTCCGGTCGACGTGATGACCCCGCCGTTCGCCAGGTCTCCACCCACCGACAGGCCCACCGCGCCCAGAACCAGCGTCCCCGCCGAAAGCGTCAGATCGTCCAGCACCGTAATGGGATTGCCCGTCACCGTCTTGGAGGTGTTGCTGCTGATCGTCATCTGCCAGAAATTCGTCGTCCCGCCGCTCAGCGTCAGCGCCTGGCTTCCAGCGCCGTTGAAGTCGGCCGTGCTGCTCGACCCGATGAACGTGCCGGCGTTCGTGAACGCGCCGCCGAACGAATGTGTGAAGGTCGCGGCGTCAAACGTCGCGCCCGAACTGATGGTGAAGGTGTTGGGAACCACAATCGCCCCGCCGGCCGTCTTCGTGCCGCTCCCCCCGATCGTCAGATTGTTGTACGTAAAGGCCGTGACTGTCTGCGCCCCCGTTCCGGTGTACGCAATGGTGCTGCCTGTCCGCACGTAGCTGCCGGAACTGAACGAAGCATTCGGATTGAACGCTCCCATGATGCCGATGGTCCCGGTCGAGGAAAACGTCACGTTCCCCGCGTGTGTGCCGCTGATCGTCAGGTTGTTGTACGCAAACGACCCGTTGCCGCTGGTGACCACCGTTTGCGCCCCGGTGCCGTTGTAGTCGATGGTGTTGCCGGTGTTGACGTAGTTGCCCGCGCCAGTGAACGTGGCGCTGAGCGTCAGAGTGCTCGCGACTCCAATCGTCCCGCTCGCCAGCGTTACGTCATTGGTCGCGCGCGAGCCGCTGATCGTCAGGTTGTTGTAATTGAACGCCGTGATCGTCTGCGCGCCGGTCGTGTAGTCGATGGTGTTTCCGGTCTTCGCATACACCACGTTTGTCGCCGCCGGATTGAAGCTGCCCGCAATCGCAATCGACCCTGAAGGCAGCGTCACCGTCGCTCCGCCGCGTGACCCCGTGATGGCGAGATTGTTGTAGCTTGTGAGCGTCACCGTCTGCGCGCCAGCGCCGGCGTAAATCACAGTCCCTGCGCCGGCTGTGAACGAGCCGTTCGAGCCGATGGTAAATGTTCCCCCCAGCGTCAGCGTCCCGCCGTTGACCATCTCGACGGCCGCAGGGCGGCTCGTCCCCTGCACCGTCAGCGAGTTCACGACGTTCAGAGCGCTGTTGGCATTGAAGATCAGCCGCGTCGTCGACGAACTCCCATTTGTATTATTTACCAGGATCGATCCGACCACCGCGTTACTGACGTTCACCGTCAGGTCGGTACTGCCGTTGGTCACCGTGATCGTATCCAGCGCCGATGGCTGCCCGCCCGCGCCAGAGCCGGTCGTGATGGCGCTCCAGTTCGTGTCCGTAATGATCACGATCGCGTTCATCAGCACGCGCGATTCAAACGTGTCCATCATCACCCGCGTGCGCCCGCCCCCGCGCACCAGCTTGCGCTTCCGCGCGTTGGCCATCGCCGGCGCAGCTTCCAGCCCCTCCGCAAAAAGCCCTCTCAGCAGGCGCGCAATGCCCCACGCGCGCGCGTGCGTCCCGTGCGCACGAAAGCCCCGCCGTCCAAGCCACGGCCGCAGCAGATCCATCACCTTGCCGGTAATCTTCCGTTGCCAGTTCCGCGATCCCGATTCACTGCGCATGCGCACTCCTCATGATGACCAGGAAAATGCCGCAGGCCCGGCTCCGGTGAAAACTCACCGCAGCCCGAGCCTCCAGACCGCATCCTTGGTCAGATTTACCTGCACGTCAGGAATGAACTGGGCTTGAGGAGATTGAAGACATTACCGGCATTCAGGCCCACCGCCGGTTTTCCTTCAACCCACACCTTTTCAAGCCCCTCCGTTCCCACGTATTCGCCGCGCCGCTGTCGGACGTCCCACGTCAGCGCAGCGAAAAAAGCAACTCAACGGCATTGTGGCCGCATTTTCAGACAGTAATAAGGGGGTATCCCACTGCTGCTGAAAACGTTATGCACACGGGTGCCGTTCCCGAACATTGCAAGTTTCAGAGAGCCCACTCAGCTCAACCAGATACCTGCACCGTCCGCGACGATTCCCTCCATCGCGACCTCTTATGAATATATTGAGGTGAGAAAATATACCTCCGCCGCGCGGGCGTGCAAATTGCTTCTTCGCGAATTCGCGCCCCAACCGCATTTTTGGGGTGAATTCTAACTACCCGTGGCTGTTGAGCTTAAAAATATTACGCAAATGCTCCCTCCACCTCCCCCTGTGGCTCCTCTACACCCTGACCGCTTTATTCGGACCTTCACACGCTTTATCGCAAAGTCTCGTAAGTCACTTCTCGCCCACATCCCCTAAGCGTTTTGTCCTCCCGGCAACCGGCGCACCCTCCTAAATTGCCCAATTACACTCCTTCTGTTTGGCAATGCCTCATAACCCCGGGTACAATGATTCGTTTGCGTTGAGTTCACCCGTGCACGGGCCTGCAAAAATGTGCCGCCCCTGGCGTCGAAATCGCCTCGGCATCCGTTGTCACATTTGTGCCCCAGCCTGAAGCGTGAATTCTTCGCTTTCAGCGACATGGATGTTCCAAAAAACCGGGCGTTTCAGCTTCCGCCTGCGTAAGTGGTCGTCAAGCGACGACGGGCCACGCGTGTCCTTCGGACCGCTGTTGTGCCTCCATCACTTTCCGCCTCGGAAGCGGCCCCGGCTGCCAACCGGGCAACAGCGTGTTGCCCCCGGCAACAGACCCTCGTGGAGGTTTCGTGACCAGTTCCGCAACCCAGGTTCAGCCGCCAGCCACGGTCAACACCGTGCCGCTCGCCAAAGCCAACTCTAACCTTGCCCTCCTTGTGACCAAGGGCAAAGCCCAGGGATACCTCACCTACGAAGAACTCAATGAACTTCTCCCGGACGACGCCATCGCGCCCGACCGGCTTGACTCGCTCATGCAGCAGTTTGACGAACTCGGCATCGAGCTGCTCGATGAAGCCGAGGGCAACAAACACGTCGCGCCGCCCTCGGCCGACGAGCCTGACGAAGCCATGATGCGCCAGGCCGAGGAAGAAATCGAAAAGATGGAGGAAGTCCCCGCGGATGATGCCGGCTCCAAGCGCATTGACGATCCCGTGCGCATGTACCTCACGCAGATGGGCGAGATCCCTCTGCTCACGCGCGACGAGGAAATCCGCCTCGCCAAGAAAATCGAGCTCACCCGCATGGCTTTCCGCCGCAAGGTGCTCGAAAGCGACTACTGCCTTCAGACCGCCGTGGACATCCTCGCGCAGGTCGAATCGGGCGAACTGCCCTTTGACCGCACCATGCGCATCAGCACCGCCGAGGTGGACGCCAAGGGCACCATCTCCAAGCGCATCCCGGAAAACCTCAGCACCGTCCGCAAGCTGCTCGAACAGAACCGCGGCGACTGGGTCAAGTTCCGCGAGAACGGCATCAGCGACAACATGAAGGAAGAAATCAAGCGGCGCATGCGCAACCGCCGCCGCAAGGCCGTCACGCTGCTGGAAGAGCTTTCACTCCGCACCAGCAAAGTGATCCCGCTGATGAAAAAACTCGCCAGCATCAGCAACAAGATGACCGAGCTCAAGACCCGGCTGTTCGAGAAGAACCCGCGCGGCGGCCTCACCGAAGATGACCGCCAGGCCATGCAGGAGGAATTCGAAGGTCTCCAGGACCTCGTCCTCGAAATCCCCGAGAGCCTCGTCAGCCGCTGTCAGGCCATCCAGCGCGTCTTTAATGAATACGAGGACGCCAAGCGCAAGCTCTCCGGCGGCAACCTGCGCCTCGTCGTCTCCATCGCCAAGAAATACCGCAATCGCGGCCTCTCCTTCCTCGACATCATCCAGGAAGGCAACACCGGCCTCATGCGCGCGGTCGACAAGTACGAGTACCGCCGCGGCTACAAGTTCTCGACCTACGCCACCTGGTGGATTCGCCAGGCCATCACCCGCGCCATCGCCGATCATGCCCGCACCATCCGCATCCCGGTGCACATGATCGAGACGATGAGCAAGCTGCGCAATATCTCCAAGCGCCTCCTGCAGGAGCTCGGCCGCGAGCCCACCATCGAGGAAATCTCAAAGGACGCCAAGATGCCGGTGGCTGAATGCCGGCGCGTGCTCAAGATTTCGCGCCATCCGATCTCGCTCGATCGGCCGGTGGGGGAGTCCGAAGACTCCTACTTCGGCGATTTTATCGAGGATGAAGCCGCCGAAAACCCGGTCGAAACCGCGACCTCGGAAATGCTCCGCGAACGCATCGATCAGGTGCTCAAGACGCTGACCTACCGCGAGCGCGAGATCATCAAGCTCCGCTACGGCATCGGCGACGGCTACACCTACACCCTCGAGGAAGTCGGCCGCATCTTTAAAGTCACCCGCGAACGCGTCCGCCAGGTCGAGGCCAAGGCCATCCGCAAGCTTCAACACCCCGTGCGCGCCCGCAAGCTCGAAGGCTTCCTCGACGGCTCAATCTACGCGACGCTCGGCGCCATGCCCCCCCTGGGCGACCTCGGCACCATCACTGACCTCGACGGCGGCGATGCCGATGAGGAAGGCGACGAATGACGATATCCGCATCCCGATGTGTAGGGCCAGCAGCAGCGTTTGCGTCTTTGTCTGGCTGTGTCGCTGAACTCTGTTAGCCCAAGATCAAATGCAAAAAAGGACAAGGCATGAATAAGCCTGCAACGTTGTTCATAACGCTTGCAATCCTGTTCGGTGTTACGGGCCGCGCGAACGCTGCTGACGAACCGTTGATCGAGGCAGTCGCATCGCAACCTGTCTCGCGTTCCATTACGGCTCAGTATTTGGGCAAGGTTGTTCCAGAGGCCTGGGTAAGAAGTAACTTCGCTCTTTTTGGAAAAAATCTTTACCGAACCGGCGCCTCGCTCTCAAATATCATCGAAACAAATTTCGATGAGAACGGCAGGATCTATAGTCCAAAGCCTTTCTTTGTTACACAAGCGGTTGAAAGTCGAGAAATCGCGTTCACATCGACGGTGGTGGAGAAGATGCAGGGAACAATTTGTCTATTGGCGAATACGAGGATTAAGGCGAAGACAGACGGCGGGTATATTGCGACGCGCGGTCAAGATGAATTCAAGTTCTTAACGGCCGACAAATATCTCGTCGGAGAGAGCATCAAAGTGACCACCTTTTTCTGCGTCAAGAATCCACAACTCGTCGATGTATCTGGTACCATCCGCCAAACGACGGTAAGCAAGGTTCCACCTGAATTCGTTGAGGCAAAGATAGCTTCACTTGATGAATTCATTGAGTTCATCAACGATGGGAACAAGCTCATCCTGTCATACAAACCGATCACTCTGGAAGCAGCCAAAAAACTTCCTGAAACTGACTATAGGTTGGTCGAGAAGGCGGGGAAAGCTCAGTATTATCAGGCTGTTTACGTTTCATCTCCAAGCAAATAAGTGGCTACCGGAGGACGGCTTGAGCTTTCCGGGCCGACGATCGCGCGCAGAGCGAGCAAATTTTTTCAATGCTATCGCGCTGTTTGCATCCACCCCATTTCAATAATCGCTCAACGCTTCACCCCCTCATTCAGCATCCTCCCCGCCTCCAGCAGCTCGTCTGCATCCCCAAAGGGCTCTTTCCCCACGTATTTGAACCGGATCCGGCGCTGTTTGTCGACGATGAACGCGCCATGCAGCGGATTGCCGAGATGGTCGATCGCCCCGTACCGTTTCGCCACCTTCCCGTCCTTGTCATACAGCAGCGGAAAGCCGAAATCGTTGTAGCGTTCGATCGAATCGCGCGTGAAGGCGGGCGTGTCCTGGCTGATCGCCACCACCTGCAGGCCGGCCTTCCGAAAGTCGTCCAGGCGGCCGTCGAGATCCATCAGATTCCCCATGCAGCGCGAGCAGCTGTAGCTCAGATAAAAAATCAGCACCACCGGCGAGCGGTCGGTCATGATCGAAAGCGTCAGCGGCTCATCACCCTCCTGATCGTGGGCGTCGAGCAGCGTAAAATCCGGGGCCGGCTCATTAATGGCCTGGATGGGCGGCGGCTTGTGCAGATATCGGGCCGTCAGGGCCACGCCCACCGCGATAACAATCGGGACAAACGGCAGAATATTCGTCCAGGGAATGCGCTGGACACCGGAACCCACAGGCGCGCTCGGGCCGCTCATGTGCTCGCCGGCGGATGCGCTGTTTACATTCTGTTCCGGCATGAGAGGCCCGTCGATATGGTTCGACCCTGCGAAGCAGCGGGCGCGTGGAGACTTTCCAGCACAGTGGGATCCGAAGCTTGGAATTCACGTGACTTGAAGTCGCGGCC
>JADMIO010848931.1_pt1 | contig 56000 bp, 55 predicted proteins | sample 8958161 | NCBI WGS metagenome assembly JADMIO01 (sample SAMN16585339, study PRJNA669376) | soil metagenome | isolation source: Crop rotation soil | place: USA: Cullars Rotation, Alabama | collected 2011
GCCGCGACTTCAAGTCACGTGAATTCCAAGCTTCGGATCCCACTGTGCTGGAAAGTTCCATCCGATCCTGCCAGTTGCCGCAAATGTCCGGCTACTCGGTTATTATCGGCCATAGCGTAAAAGGGACGATCAGCGGTAACGTGATTCGGGAGATGCTCATTTATCCCGCATTGAAAGCCACTGGCAAAATTGCCGTCATCCGATAATTAGACGAAAGTCCCATAGCCAACCTCCATAAAGCGTAGTACTGTATCGCACGTGAAACGAACGTTGCGCGATCGACTTGGCATTGTGGCTTTCTTTGCGGTGCTGTTGGGGTTTCTGGCCTTGTTTATCGCGCTGTTGGCGCCCTTCGCCACGCCGCTGGTTTGCGCGCTCTCGGTTGCGATCTTTCTATGGCCGGTCCATCGCTGGGTGGCCCGGCTTCTGCCGCGTCAAGGCCGCTCCTTTCGAGCGTTTCTCTCGGCATCCGGCGTTCTGGTCCTGCTCGTTGCTCCAGTGATCGTGATCAGCATCTCCGCCTCAAATGAAGCGGTCGCGCTTTGGCCGACCGTGAGCCAGAAGTTGATCGCGATGAAAAAACGCTTTGCCGATCCCGCCGAAGCGTCCGCCGCCTGGACGAAACGGCTCCCCTTTGGCCTCGGGCCGCGCGTTCAAGAATCCCTCGCGCAGTCACAAGATAAATTGGTCAGTCTCGGCGACCGCGCCGCCGGTTACGCGGCAGGGACCGTGGCGAGTTTGGCCGTGAATCTGCTGCTGCTGTTGGGAAATATTTTTCTGTTTGAATTTGTGCTTTTCTTTCTGCTCCGGGACGGCGAGACGCTCTTAAAGCAATGGAAAGAACTTCTGCCCTTTCCCGAAGAGCTCACCCGGCGCATTCATAAAAAAGCGGAAGGCGTGATTCAAGGCGTGTTTCGGGGTATCGTCGTGGTCGGTTTGGCCCAAACCGCGATTTTATCGATCGCTTATCTCGTGATCGACGTTCATGGTTTCGTGCTCCTGTCCGCCTTGACCGCGGTCGCCACACTATTACCGGGTATTGGCGTGGGCATCGTGTGGATTCCGCTGGTGATCATTTACCTGATTAAAGGGATTTTTTGGAAGGCGATTACGTTGATTGTCTTTGGAGTGATCACCGGCACCGTCGATAACATCCTCCGGCCTTTGGTAGCCGGTTCCTCGATGGATCTTCCGGTGCTGTGGTTTTTTCTGGCGTTAATGGGCGGCGTGCAGTTTTTCGGGACGCTGGGTATCCTCCTGGGCCCGATGATCTTCGCGCTCTTGCCCATTCTGCTAGACACTTACCGGGTCTATCTCGACCCTTCCGATTAACGAGCCCTGCTGTCACGATTTGAAACAGAAAACAAAAAGAGGTCGCTCACAAATCGGGGAAAATGGGTATAGACAGAAGCAGCTTTAAACGGTAGGCTCATTTTGATCTGATGGAGATCGGCCGCCGTAAACATCGATTCGACTATTGGGTCTCGGCCTTGGGACTGGCTGCGCTCGTTGCGGCTGGGATGGCCTGGGCGTCTGTCGACTTGACCCGCCAGGTGCGCGTTCATGTTTTCCGGCCCGACGTTTTCGCCGATCGCTTCCTGGGCATGGGAATTCCCGGTGATCCTCAGGTACTGGCAGGGAAACTCTGGTACCTGCGCATGGATGAATCCGTGCGGGCCCTTGCGGGCGCCGATGGTTTACGCCAGTTTGTCGCGGCAAACGCCGTGCCCGGCCTGGATTTCAACGGACACAAGACCTTCAACGATAACGAATTAGAGATGTTGTTCCGATCCGATCGATGGAACAGCGCGCCCCGCCTGCAGGCCCCATTCCGTCTACTCAAATTGAATGGCACACCCACCGATGACCGTGCGCTGCCAACGATTTCGCATCTCTACGATCTCCAGGTCCTGTTCCTCAGTGAACACGTTTCCGACAAAGGTCTGAAATTTTTACCCAGTTTGAAGAACCTGCGCGTCCTAGCGGCGCCGGGGTTGTTTATTACCGACGACAGCGTCGGCATTCTATCGCAGCTTCCTCGACTGCAATACCTCAGCTTGAAAGGCAGCCAGATCAGCGATCAAGCATTGGCAGCATTTAGCGATCGTCCGCTTCGCCGGCTTGATCTCGGCCTTCGCGCGACCGATGCTGCCTTGAAATATATCAGCGAAATTAAAACGCTAGAGCATTTAGATGTGCACGCATCGCGGGTCACTGAAACCGGGTTGGCCTATCTGAAAGGCCTTCCCTTACATACGCTGTTCTTGGGTCCATCGATCGCCGATCGAGACCTCCCCGTCCTGCTCGCCTTCAAGAAGTTGAAACGTTTGGACTTATCGGGAGCAAATCTCAGCGATGCCGCGCTCCAAACGCTGGGGAAAATGGAGGCGCTGGAAGAGCTGGCTTTGACCGACACCGCCGTCAGTGACCAAGCGCTTGCCGTTCTCAGTCGGCTGCCCAGGCTGCGCTATCTTGAGCTCAGTGGCACACGTATTTCCGCGATAGCTTTTCGCCACGTGACGGGATTTCCTGCATTGCAGGTGCTATCTTTTTCGACCCGAGACCGGCTGCGATCCGGGGACATCCGACCGCTCGGACGGTTGGCGAAATTGCACAGCGTTTTGATTAATAAAGCGCTGATTGGCCCGGATCTCATTCGGGCCTTGCGCGAGGCGCAGAGTTTTTGGCGCGGCGATTGGATCGCTTCGCCTGCCTGGGCGGCCGGCATCTCGGACGCCGATCTGGATCATGTTCTCGAGGTGGCCTCACTACCGCAAGACCGGAAACCCTATCAGGGTGCCAGCGGCTTGCCGTTGATTCACGAAGCCGAATCCTCGCTGAACGAAGTCATCGCCGCGCCGGCGATGATCAACGTCGACAATCGCCAAGATAGCGAAAAGAATTTTCTCGGAGAATTCACCGTGGGCGTCGCATCGCCCAAATCCCAATCGAAAAAGAGAGGAAATATGCAATGAAATTAAACCGCATCGTCTTGTTTGGGTTGCTCGTTAGTTCGCTGTCGTCTATCGGCTTTGCCAAGAATAAAGGAGCGGGGACGGGTGAGCCGATGATCAATGGACAGAAAATTGAATTGGCCCGCTATGCCAAATCCTACGTCGGCCAAGGAAACGTCAGCGTCGACGTCACTCACTACAAGGTCGACGGCAAAGAGGTGGGAGCCATCCTGCTGATTAAGGGCGTCGAGGGACCCTGGGATGGAAAGGCCATCGTCCACGAGATTGGGAACGCGCCTTATGGTGGCATAAGCTATTCGACGAAATATAAAGGGAAGAATTGGGAAACAATGCGTGTCTACAGCGACGGATCGCGCGATTCCGAGTTGTATGTCCCGGAATCCGGCACGGGGGACCAAGGTATTAAGATCGCTCCCTCCGACGGCGCCGCACAACTCACCAGCCCCCCGGAGATCTACAACACTTACCGAGAACAACAACACGCGAAATAATCAAAAGCGTGTTAGGCGAGGTCGCCCCATCACCTCGCTGTTCACGCTTAACGTCTTGGTCCGGGGGACGTCCATCCGGCCAATTTCGTCTCCAGCGCTTCTCGCCCTAAAGAAAGCTGCTTTGCTTCAAAAAGCGGCCGCATGGAATCTTCATTGGGACCGGCTGAAAGATGTTTCGGCCGATAGCGCTTAAGATGGAAACATCTAGGCTCCTTATTCTTGTCAGCACGATCACGATTCTGGGGATCTCAGTGGAAGCCTCTGTCACCTGTAGCGGGACCGATTTGACGTCCTGTGATGGGCCGCCATTGAAAGATTTGAATGCCGAAGCGTGTCCTTACCTTCAGATGTATGTAGCCGGTCACAACGTGGACGCGGTCGCGATTCAACACATTAGCGAGTGCTCGCGGCCGGTTTTTTCGACGAGTTCTCAATTCGGCACAGCGGCTGCGGTGTCCGCTCGCTTAGACGTAGATGGCCCGCCCTCTCAGGGCGCATTCCTATTTCTACGCAACGGTCAGAGTTGGCATCTGGTGGATGTGCTGTTCAGTCCTGCGTGGACGCACGGGGGCTCGTGTGAAACCCGATTTCAGTTTCAGTGGGGTGGCCAGAACGATAAGTCCACAGCACGGCTAAGCACTTACTCCGAACGCATCTGTCATCAGCCCTTAGACCAAGCGGAATTGGCTTCCGGCGAATCAGATACCGCCAGCCATGAATGCCAATACGCCGAATATCAAATCCGTATGACGACAATCAAAAGACTATCGAAAGTTGAAAAGGACGGCCCCTGCCCGAACGACAAATAGGAGGATCAAAATGTCTAAACAATCAGGAAATGTTGCAATGTTCTTATAGTTCCAACTTTTTATCCTTCGTTACATTGATAGCCTATGGAGCGTCAACACGCTGAGTATAGACATCGACCATCTAAATCAGAATGGCTCTGCCGATTTGCGCCTTGTGTGACGAAATTATTCAACAAATGAAAAAGCCGAATGCTGCTGCGGCAGAAGGTAGAGCTCAGAGTAAATAGGATCTTTTTCGTATGGCAACCATGAACCTCGTTATAACGATGATAAAAACACGGATCGGCCGGGGGCGGATTCGCCATTAAAAGCGAGGGATGAATCCGATGCCCGTACACCGCTGGAGTGTTTGCCAGTTCGCACCGCCGCTCATTCGGAACCGTGGAAAAATGCGACGCGGCTTTTGACCTGACTTCAATAGCGCAAAGGAGAGATTCGATGATGCGAATTCGATCGTTTAGTTTTGGTCTCGGCCTGTTGCTATTATTTTCGGCTCTATGGGCAAGGATGCTGTTGGATAATTCCAGAATGCCCAACGGGTTGTCTTTTAGTGATACCTGCCTGCGCGATGGAAAACTCCTCGTGGAGACGGAGTTTTATGAAAATAAAGCGTTAATAATTGATTGGGCATCAAAAGTTCCTCCGTCCCTCCAGAAGCAAGTCGCGAATCTGCCCGATAAACTCGGCTTAGAGTATGAATCTCCCGTCGATCCTGACCTTCAGAAATTATTCTTTTATTTAGTCACCCCAGAGAACATTTCGGCATTGAAGTTAATTAAGTTAATTGGCTCGGTCAGCCGTGACGAAGCAAGCGGACGGATAGAGGTCGTTCCAGATTCTGGGACTCGGGCGAATGGAATTGTCATTATTTCCAAAACGGCGCTTTCATTTAAACGAACCCCCTTACCTAACAAGCATTCCGGCCTTTTATTTCCCGCAATAAAAGAACTGCAACCCGGACATCATCTACCGGGAATTCAAACCCTTTATGAGCTGACGGCAACCGGCTCTCCCGATCACTTTATCTTTGTGCAGTGGGAACCGGATACGAGCTGTGCACTCCATTGTTGCTTGGCAGACTATGCGTTGTATCGCAAACGTCAGACTTTGGAACGTTTGGTCTGGCATCAAAGCCAATGCAAAAATCCCTCTGAAGCCACTGATCAGAGAAACCGACATGATCGGGACTAAACGATTTTGCAACATCTCGTCAGCGATGCTCCTGCTCGGGCTTTTATCTGTTCCTGCGTTCGCCCAAAATGTGTCACTCGATACGGAAGGCGCAAGCGGTCTGGTTTACGGCGAGGGACATTCCTTTTTTGTGACCGCTCCGAAGGGATGGGTGTTGGATACGCACAGCGGCGTCGATCAGGGCTTGGTAGCGGTGTTTTATCCCAAGGGGTCTACCTGGGCAACGAGCGAAGCGACGATGTACGTGAACACCCGGGACAAAGTCGAGGGAACGGGTTTGTTGGACGCGTTTATCGACTCGGATATCGCCCGTTTTAAAGTCGAGGTCCCGGGGGTCAAAATTTCGGAAGGGACGTCGCTCAAAACCAAGGATGGCAAAACCGCGCTCGTCCGGAATTTTACCGGCGGTGGCTCCGGCAATTTTGAAACGGTCGCTTACCTGGAAGAGTCGAAGGTGTTCGTGATGATAGTGCTCAGCGCCCGCCAATTATCAGCTCGCGATCGGGTATTGCCGGGGTTCCGTTCGCTCGTGAACTCCTACAGTTTTGCGACCGATAACGTCGTTCTCCCCCAAAATGGAAAACCATCAGCGAGATGAAAATGCCTCGTATTCGACCTATCCCCGATGGCCCAAGACGGCAGTGGATAACGACTGAAATTTGAAGCCCGGCAGCCGGGCAGGTATCGCAGATGGTTGAACCAACACCCCAATATTTTGTGATGGTTTGCGAAGGAAAGTATCCGGTCAGGCCGATTGGAACCGGTCCTGTCGAGGGGGGCTGGCGGATGGGGGAGCGGATCACGCAGCCTATTTCCCAGCCCGTTGTTTTTACTTTGCATCCGGATTATCCGGGACATCTCAAAGCGATGTATCAAGAGAAGGCAGTTCCCGTCATGCGCAACGATCTAGTCCGGGCATTAACGCAGGCCGGCGTTCAGAATATCCAATATTTTGACGCGGTGATCCGTGATCCCCACTCGTCTCAGGAATATGCCGATTACAAGGCGTTTAACATTGTTGGCGCCGTGGCCTGCGCGGACCTCGTGAAATCCAAGCTCATGGGCACCGCCGATTTCCGGATGGGGGATACCGACTTCGATTCGCTGGTGATCGATGAATCCCGCGCCCAAGCCAGTGGGCTGTTGCTCTTTCGGCTGCGTGAAAAATTGAGCGCGATTGTGGTGCATCAGCGTGTCAAAAAGGCGGTCGAATCGGGGAGATTCGAAGGATTTATATTTTATGGACCGGGCGATTGGTCCGGTTAAGAGGAGTCGAGGCCCAACCGTACCGTCTTTGCGTTTTAGCGTAAGGTAAGCCGGCGGACTTCCTGCATTTATTATTTGGTCATCCAGGTCGCACCCCGAGAATCCGGATGGGTGCAGTTAATAAAGACACGGCCATAGTTTTTATCCTTTTTATTGACGACGTAGCCAAATCCACCGGCATCGTTCGATTCTAAATGCTGTACAGACGTAATGATATGGGCAGGCGGATGATAGGGCGGAATCGCCACATCCGGAATCTTTAGAGCTGAGGATAGCGTTTGTAACTGTTCAAGCCGCTCTGGAAAATGGTCGTGTTCGGCTTCGTACGATTTAAGCTCGGTTCGAATCCAAGCCAACGAAATCTCCGCATTAACTTCATGAACGCGACGTTGCTTGGCCTGCAATGATTCGAGTGCCCGACCGGACAGCAGAAACACCAAGCCAACCCCGATGGCAATGAATGCCGCCGCCCATCCCAATACTTGCAGGCTACGCTTCAGCATTTCGTTTCTCCAAGTCTTTCGTCGGGGAGTGGCTTGGCGTCAAATCACGCGGGCCGCTTCTTGCGGAAATGTGTCTTCGTTGTCATGATGCAACATTTTTTCGCGAATCATTCCTTTGCCGGACATCGAGTTAAAGTCTACACTCTGCCGAAGGATAATTCATGAAACCTAAGAAAAAAAAGAATAAGCAGACAACTTATTTCATTATGGAATGCCGGGGTCGAGCGCCGATCGCCCGTGTCGCGATGGAAAGCGATGTTGCCGACGCGCCCTGGATGTCCGGCGAGAGCGTACGCTCCCCTGCCACGCCTTTGCTATACCAGATCCATCCCAAACACCGGGGGAATCTCAAGGCGATGTACGAATTAAGCGTGCCTCTGATGCGCAAGGACCTCGTTAAACTGCTGCAGCAGAGCGGCGTTCAGAATCTGGAATTATTCGATGCGATTATCAAGGATCCAAAAATGAAAATCGAACATACCGACTACGTCGCATTCAATATTTTGGGAACGATAGCCGCGCTCGATCTTGGCCAATCCCAGCCGATGACTCAGGATTCGTCGAACCCAGGTTTTGCCAGCCTGGGACTCGATGAAGAACAGATTCCATCAGGTGCTTTGCTTTTTCGACTGGCTGAATCCGTGAATGCGATCGTGGTTCACAGGGAAATTAAAACTCGTATTGAAAAAGCGCAGGTCGAAGGAATGATTTTTTACCAGCCGAAGGATTGGTCTGGCTAAAGCTCCCGGCTGCCGCGTTCAGCCGGGCTGTCTACCCGCATACCGCTTTTCTCTTGAGACGGGACTGCGAGACAAAAGACCGGCTCGCTTATCGGACCTCGATTTCAATGGCGTCAAAATTCCATCCTTCCGGCGGATCGTGGGCATCCAGATACCTATTTACGGATTCGTGGATGAGCAGGGTTGAAGGACTCTCGGCCAAACGAAACAGGAGTGCCTTTGGTAATTTATTTTTGTCCAAGATCAAAGTATTAAAGGCGAGGAGTGGGCTGATCGACGCTTTCGTATGGCCTCGCATCAAGGTGTCGTAATCGGAGAGCTTCCGATGAGCGCAAGGGAATAGGCCCAAAACGTTGACGGCGGAAAAACCTTTCCAGGAGGTGCCCGTCTCAGGGTTCTTAATCACCGCCGGAAAGACTTGAAGGTTGTCAGCCCCCGCCTCTTTCAAGACTCGAATGAGCGTAGTGCTAAACACCGGTATCCGATCGCCTAAGAGATGCGGCAATACCGAACCCGCCGGATAATTCGTTTCAAATTTCAACGGAGTAGGCAGTCGCGTCGAAATCTTTAATCCTTCGATGAACGATACACCGTCGGGTAGGCGCGGGTTCTGTGTAATCCCATAGTCGGCGTAATGATCCGGTTCGATCTGGTGATATCTTTGTTTCATCTCCGTTTATCGCGGTCCGCTTCGTTGCGCATCCTGCACCCGTCGTTCAAAATAAATCTTTTGGGTCGAGAGCACGCTGACGCGAACCCTTATGAATGATACTCTTTCGAAAATATCTTTTGCAGGTTTTGCCTAAATGAATCATTTGTTACATCGGTGTAAAAGACGACGGCCGTTTGGGGAAAGCAACCCGGCATTTGACCCTTGCACCGTCGCATAATACGTCTATACTTGATGGCGGGACTAGGGGGATCTTATGAAAAAAGCGGCACTGGTGGTTATCGGGGTTTTGGGCGTGATCGTTCTTTTTTCGTCGTACGGAATCATGCCGTGGGTGATTTCAAAAATGGAAGGGATCCAGCACCGCCAGCAGACACGCGGCCAAGCGCTCGCGGAAAAGGCCAAGACCCTGGGTGCGCTTTCGGATTGCATGGTGAAGGCCAACACCGACGCGGAGATGCAAGCGTGTAAAGAGAAATACGGTAGTGCGGCGACAGGCGAGTTGGTCTACAAGCGGTTCACGGTCGCACGGTTGTCCGTGGATTTGCCGGGCGAACCCAAGCGCGACTCGGAAACAGAAAAATTACTTTTAAAATCGCTGGCTAAGGCGGAATTTTTCTCCTTCGATACCGGCCACAAGCTGCAAGGAGATATTTCTCATTTGCGCTTTAAACCCGGCGAAAAATTTACGGCGAGTGACGTGATCACAAGGGCTCAAAACAGTATTGGGCATCAACTGGGTGTGGCCGAAATGCCAGAGGTGCCGATCAGGCCGCTGAAAATCGCCGGCTTTGACGAGTCGGGATACACGACCTGTTCTTTTAGCACACAACAACCGCCGATCATCGCGCTGACCTTCGCCGGTCGTAATGGCCAAGAGCTGTACACCTTTAATCTAATCGATTCCGCGGGAAACCTCGGAAATGAGGATATCGACCGCGTCCTAAAATCCATCACGTTTTCAAGATAAACATCCGACATGACGCTTGAATCTGAGCTTTGGCAATTTATTCGCAATGCGATGACCCCCGCGGAGTTTAAGACCTGGGTGCAAGACCATCCGGAGCTCGAAGCGCTGCTCGGCCCTGAAATGCACCAGGCGATGCTGTCCGCGATCCGTGCCAAGCCGGCCTCCTTAGGGCGATTCAAAAAACGTCTTCGATACTGGCTGCAAGACCGAATTCCCAAAGCAACAACTGAAAAAAGCCCCAAGCTGGCCGCGATGGTTGCGGATATGGATCGCATGCAGCGATTTTATGCCGGTGTGTTTTATAGTCCCAATTTAGATCGAATGAAGGTTTTCGCGACCAATGCACCGGGCCGGTTTGTCGATGATCTGGAATCCTTCGAGCGCGTGGGGAAGCGGGTGAGCGCGGAATGGCGCCTGGTGTACTGCGAAGTATACCCCGGCGATTGGGAGGCCGCGCAGCGCCGTCTCGCCGAACTGGAAAGGGTCTCACCGGCCGAGCTTCGCGAGCTCGTGCTCAACAAAAATCCAAAATTGAGCGCCGTTAATCAACGCGTCCAATGAAGTTCCTTCCTATTTATAGTCTCCTTGGACTACTGGCCCTAGCGGGCGTGGCGCAGGCGGAGAACGATACAGCCGGCGGCCTGCCTGCCGGGTTTGACCAAGTTTTTATCGGCGAGTGGTTCGCGTCGGGGAAGTTATACCTCGACGGGTGGGATGAGGGCGGTCCCAGTCAGAGCACGGCGCCCCAACGCATTCGCTTCGTGGCCGCATCGAACGCTTCAGCGGCGGGCCAGGCGGCGTATGTCCGGGACCAACAGAACACATACATCCCGGGGCTGGAGGGTATCGACCCCAATCGCGATGCCGACTGTAACACGCTCGACCGCTCCAAGAACCCGCACTCGGGTTATTTTGGCACGATCATTTTCGACTATTGTGAACCCGACCCGCTGGTTTGGTCTTATCAAGCGGACCATAAACCGGCGGCCCCGCTGACGATTCTGGCGGTGGCGGACACACTTAGGCTCGGTGCAGCCGATTTTTCCACAACCGGTCAGCCCCGACCTCTCTCGCCCGAAGAGCAGACCCAGGTCGATGCCGCCAAAAAAGCAGCGCAACAAAAGGACACGGATTGCACGACGAATCGCCAGTTCCTCGATGCCGCAAAACAGATCATGACCGTCCCCGTGGCCGGGTCGGATTACCGACTGCGCTTGTCTCGTTATGCCAACACCGGCTGCCTCGGACATTTGACTGACATATACGTCGTCGACATCCTCCAGCAAGGCCGTGTCTTGAAACGCCTCGAACGAGCACGCTACCAAGGTCCGATATGATTCGAGCTAAAGGTCGTTTAATAAGCTCGTTTGAGCTCTAGACGAAGTTGTTTCGCCGGAGATTTTCGCCGATCCCCATTACGCCTCTAATCTCTCGATAAGCTCAGCGAAAGAATAAGCGATGAAACCTCAACTTCCCTCTTATGCAACGCGCTGGCCGGAACAGATCGCCGCGGTCATTGAACAGGCCATCGCATCCAGCGTGATAGGTCCGGACGATCTCGCCGGATGGATAGTTGGCCTAACCCCGGATTGCACCGCTCTCTCGATCTGGCCGCTCACGGAATACGAAGACTATCCCTATCGTGGCGAAGGGCTTACCGTTTTGGGTAGCTTCGCCGTCTCGGAGTGGCTGGATGAGATGGATCAGCTTCAGCTACGCAACAGCGATAGTCAACGCGACCAGCGTCTGAAACCCAGGCTTCTTTTCGCGGATGCGGATTTAGAACAGGCTTACGGCGCCCGGGTGCGAGAGTTCTATAAGGCGCTAGTGCACGCAACGCAGGCGGCGGCGACCGGTCCGCTGGCTCAGCGGTTCAAACGCCTCGTGGCCGCCTTCATCACCGAGCCGGGAAGTGACGCCAGCGGTTACCTCGTAGCGTTCTGTCATCCGGATGGCGCGCCGTTGCTATCCCTGCGCGAACAGCGCAAAGAGTACGGATACAGCTCCGTCTATCCGAGCGCTTGCCTGACAGAGTGCGGATGGACGATCTTCTATCCGAAAGGCGAAGAAAAGAACAAATCTGGCGATCCCGTCATCCATGAGCATCGTTTTGAGGAGATCGAATATTACCAGCGTAATCAGCGGCAAGACGGCGTGATGGTGCGGCTCAAAGCCCGGCCGGACCCGATCACCTACTCCGGCGGGCATCACCAGTGGGTCGAGACGTTTGGCGGACTCACCACAGCGCAAGCGGGGGAAGCCATTTTTCAACATTTCGAAAAATACGCGATCTCGAAGAAACTCGTACCGCCTGCTTCGCTGGAGGACAGCACCGCGCTGTTGGCCTATGCGCAGGCGTTCGACGTCATTTGGCCCCGAGAGAAAGCGATCCTTGACCTCTGCGATACGTTCGGATTGGATACCGTGCATGCCGCGATACAGCGGGTGAAATTCGTCGAGCTTCAGCCGCACTTGACTTTGAACATCGCCAAGCGTTACGTCAAGGCCGGTCGCGCTGCTGAAGCGCTGAAGATGATCGAATCGTTGCCCGCCGAACACCAGGCGAAGGCGCTCACCGTTCATGCCCAAACGCTTTTTGCGCTGAATCGATTTGCGGACGTCGTCAAACTGGCGCAATCTGCGGAAGCGACGAAAGCCAGCGACGAATTCCTTTTATACGAGGCGCTCAGTTTAGGGGCATTAGGTCAGTCGGCCGAAGGCCTTAAACTGTTAGAGAAGATAACAGGATCGGAAGCCCCCGTCGCGGCGGTTCGTGCCCGCTTGTTAGTGGAGTCGGACCTCCAGGCGGCGACCGCGGCCGTCATGGATTTGTTCGCGCACTGTCAGGATCTTCCGCCCTGGGCGGAGCCGTTAAAGACCCATCCCGCGCTGTCGGCGCTATTCATTGAACGTGAACGTCGGGCCGGCAGGTCGGCTGAATCCACGGACTGGCCTACACGGGTCGTGGGTGGACCCGCTTTTCCGCACCTGCCGCCGCGAAGGCGGCAGGCGATTTTGGCAAAACAGCATCCAGAGCAAAAAGCCCGGCCCGGGGCAGCGGTGGCCAACGACAAATCGGTTTGGGTCACATCCCGAGACTTTGGCATCAAGCGCCTTTCCCGGAAAAATCTGGGCGAAGTGCTCCTAGAAATCCCGTTAGCTAAAGACTGTCCCGCATTAGACATCGCACTTCTTGACGACCTGCCGATCGTCGCGTTGTCGGATCAATTGGCCTGGATCGATCCTGATGGCATCCTTCATCGGCTACCCACTTGGTTTCAGGATGACTTTGCGTATGTGGCCGCCAATAAACGCTGTTTCGCGGCCGCCCAGACAAACATGGTTGCGGTGTACCAACGAAACGAAAGCGAGGGCATGCGTGCGTTGGATCGACTGCGTTTGGGTGATGTCCAAATCCGGAAGTTGGCGTGGGCGGGTGATTCGCTGTTGGTTCAAACGCAAAATCACGGCTTAATCGTGATCGATGCTTCCGATCCAAACAGAATCGCCGTTAAAGAATGTCTTTTCTTCGGCACCCCTCAATCTCAAATCGACAAGCTTACGCTGAGCGAGCATTGGGCGGCGGTTCGCGAGGAGATGCGTTGGTGGTTCGTTAAACTTCCCGAGCTCGAAGTGAAAGGGTATTTTCTTTCCGAGGAACATGATATCGCTCTCCATGAAGAGGGTGCGATGCTCTGGGTGATGTTACGAAACACCTTGATTCGTTTCGATACGACATCGGGAATGCCGGTCCCGGTCGAGCGGGCCTTCGTTTTTGAAAAAGGCATCACTGATCGAACCGCCGAGTTCACTCCAAACTGGCTACACGTCGAGAGAGATTCGGTGAGCTTGGTTCACGACGCAGGCATCAGCCAGGGAGAGATCGCACCTTATGCCATCAACTCGGACGAAATAGAGTGCCGGGTCCAAAAAGCCGAACCCATTTTGAAAAAGGAAATTATTCAAAAACTGAAGTCGCTACGAGATCGGCCAGATTTTGTCCCGTTAGGCTCTGTTCGGCTCGGCTGGTACGGGGGGCATTTCAATTTGAAAGCCTCTGGAGCGCAAAGCTGGCCGACACTGGCCAATCCCCGGGCGCCCTTTTTAGCCGACGGCTCGATCGATCTCGATAAGATTCTTCCCGAGGACCAACGTGAGGACTTCGCGGCGACCACCGACCCGGAACGGGCGGGACGATGGATTCCCCTTTTGACCGACGCTCTTTGCGAAGAAGGCGCGGTACGGATTCTAGAGGCGTTGGCCAACGACGAAGAAGTTCGGAGTCTGGGAGCCGGCCGCCTGGCCCTCGTTCACGAAGGCGAATACGCGGACCGCGTGATCACGCACGTCGCACTTCCCGGCGAATGGAAGCCATTGCGGGCTTCGAACCAGCCGAAAATGGAGAAATCGCTCCGTGAGGAACTGCAGCAATATGATCTCTGGCGAAACCAAGACCTTCTCGTGTCTCGCGCCCTCCGCGAATACGCCTTCCGCGAGGAACTGCTGCAAATCGCCGCTGAAGGCAATACAAACGCAATTTCGATTGCGATGAAATTGTCAGACGTGGCCGAGGAATCGGTTCTATCAGCTGTATTAAAAGCGGCCCCACTATTATCGGGACAAGTATTGGTCTGGGTGGCGCCCTTCCTCAAAAAATACCGGGATCGCCAAGATGTTCGGGAACGCTTAGAGGCGATGACACAAGTTCCGCATCGCGGGGCCGCTCTGGCCGCACACTGCGTGATAGGCGGCCGACGGAATGATCCCCGAGTTCTTCAACTTTTTCAAGAAGAATTGCGTTCGGATAACTACGAAATTGATTCGGAAACCCTTTGGCATCTCATGGATCAATTGAACCCGGAATATCTTCCGGCGCTTCGGGATGCACTGGAATTCCGTTACGCCCAAGCGATTAAACATCACAGTGAATATGAGATCGGAAAGTCGGCGCTTCGGCTGTTTAAAGCGGGACGAACTGACATGCCCCCCCAGCTTATGAAAATCGCCGGTCGCGAACGCGAGCTTGAACGGAATGATGGGTTGGGGGATTTGTTCAGCAAGGAGGGGCCTTCGGATGCCTTGGTCGCTTCGCGATTGTTTACATCCGGCGCGCTGGCTACCCGGCTGAGAGATCTGGCGATGAGAGGGAATTCCACGGAGTCGGTATGGCCTACCCCCATCCCACTCGAACCCTACGATGAGAGTTGGAACCGGTTCTTTGATACCGCCAAACCGATTTTGGAAAAGGAATCCGTCTGGGACGAACTGCATCGCGCGTTAATCGCGCGGCTCCAGCAAGGGACGAAACTTACTGACGACCAGCACATCGCTTACCACCTGGCACTTTTTGACATCAAGCAAGGCGATCCTCACGCCGAGGCGCTTCGCACGGCGATCCTGGCTGCGCCTCCCGGAATTTTTACAGAGGAAATCCTCACAAAGTTAAAAAAGGGGATGGCCCATGCAACCGCCGCATCCTTGCAGAACGAGCTCGATGCGTTGATCAAGCGCAAGGACGTATCGGGGATGATTCTGTTGCTCCGACAATTGCCTGGGCTGGAGGACGATGTGCAAAACCAAGTGGTTTCGAGTTCCGTGCACAACCTGCTGCACGCGCTACTGGTCGAGGGAAAAACGGCCGCGGGAAAAGAACTGGTCCTGGCTTATATGTCGGAGTGGTCCAAGCTGGGACCGATGAAAGGTCTGGCCAAAGGTCTTGAGACGGGAGAGCAGTACAGCATGCAAGAATCCTTTGCCGCAAAGGTCCTCCATCTGTACAGTTCGACAAGGGACGAAGCACTCTTTCAGTTCGCAGAGCAGTTGATCCCGAAGGAAGTGACCTACACGGGGTTGGCTTTCAATCTCGCTTGTCTCTATGCGATCCGAAAACAAAAAACCAAGATGCTGGAAATGATCCGAACTGGCCGGGGCCTCGGGAAGCCCAAGGCCAATTACTTGCGCGACAGTGATTTTGAGCCGTACAGAAACGACCCGGAATTTGTGGCGGCCCTAGAAGCCGATCGGCTTTCGAGCGCCTCGAAGCAGCTGCCCAATCAATTGCGGGCGAGTGCCTTGCCCCAGGACCGATGGGAGCACCATCTTGGCTTACTCGGCGCCGCCAAGCGCGATCTGAATTTCCGAGCAGCACTCAAGAAAGATCTTATCGAGACATTCGGATATTTCTCGGATCCGAAGATAACCGGCAATGGCACACCAAAACCCGTCGCCCGAATTACTTTCGAATGGGCTGGACATGTCACGACACCCCCAAATTATTTAGCAATGGCCTACGGCTATGCCAAAGACCAGTCGGGCTGCTTTTCGGATTGTGGCGGCATTGATGTGGAGTTGATCATGGCCGTTGCTGATGCGTTTCGCGCCGAGATGAGAGAGAAAAAGTATGTTACACAGGGCAACGAAATGGATCAGATCACTGATGAATTCACCGATCTCGCTATCCTCGCGGTCGCCGAGGTCGTGCGAGAGGTCATGAAAGAGGTCATCGAGACGCGGGAGTATCAGGCGTTTCTTAAGGAACCGGACCTGCGAATCCAGGTGAACGAACACGACGGTCACGAATACGAGGTCTTCTCGGCCACGTCGCACACAGACGTCACCGCTATTTGGTTTCGCACCATGTTAGATCTAGAGGCATTGGGCCGCGAGCTTGGCTTAACGAACCGTGAGTTTGATTATGAGAACGTCTATGAATGGATCACCGGCGAGTTCGAGGGGCAAAAGCTGAATATCTCCCGGCGACACGAACACGCTCTGTCGCCAAAGAACGAGTTTACGCTTATTAGGCCAGACCGGGCGACAAACGCAAATCGGCCGTTTGATCAACGCGTCCGAGAATCCCTGGGGCGAAAATTGTGCGCTTTAGGCCTGGCTCCCGTTTTCATGGGCCAAGCAAAACTTGATAAAAATGAGGCGTTTACCGTCATTTCGATAGTGCATGAATTCAAATAACCACAGGTCGTTTTTCAGGGTAATAATTATCACGACGCATCGACGACGACTGTCCCTACATCTTTCTTGTCAGCCAGCGAAGGGGAAGAACGCAAGGGTTGCATGATGAGACCCCTAAGCCAAATTACTTGGAAGCGCATCGCCTGTCCCAATGACCAGCTCGCTTTTCCCGACCTGGTGCAAGCGTTCGCTTACGATGACCGGATTCTGGTCACTGACCATTTTCGAAAAGTGCGCCTATGGGACATGACCGATCCTCTTCGACTCCACTTGCTGGCCGAAACGCCGCTACGGTTGCATCATCGGATGAAGGTTTTGGATAAGGCTTTGGTCACCTTTGGACAGAACGCGATCGAAAAGCTCGACCTTTCTGACCCATCGAAACCCCAAGTCTCGCTGAAGGCCGAAGGGTCAGCGCAGTATGCACGCAGCGGTTGCTTAGCTCAGGGGCAGATCTACGTGACCCATGGTAACGGGGTCGGTCGTGTGGTCAACGGGCAGATCGAACCTTTGCTCGACATCAAAAACGATAAATACTTCGCGAGCTATCCTTCGGATATCATCGGATTCGAGGACACGTTGTACGTGGCGGGGCGTCATGCCGGCCTGCACATCTTTAAAATCCAAACCGACGGCAGACTCACGTGAATCCGGAATATAACCGTCGGTTTCACGCCCACTTCGTTGTATTGGGCCATACCAGGCCAGGCGTTATTGATGATCGGCAATGAGGACGTCATCCAAATCGATACCACGCGGCCCGAGCAGGCCAAGCGATTAAAATCAGCCAAGGCGCCTGGCATGGATTTTAGCGGGTCGTTTTGTCAGCAAGGCGAGGAATTCATTGTCGATGGCTGGATGATTCGAGCCGATGATATCCGAGTCGTCACGTTACACCACGGCAAGCCTCCGACGGTCCTCAAAAAGCAAAAGCTGGAAAACTTTGAAGCCAAGGCCCTGGGAAGCGAAAGCAGCCGCGGACTGGTGTTGCGCGAAGGAACGCTGCTCGTGTTTACATACCATCGCGGGCTCGACACGTTTAGGGTTGATAGGACTCCGCGATGACCGAACCTTTTGTTTTACTGCGACAGGACATGAACCCCGATGTCTGGGTAGCGACGGTAGGGGACCTCGATTTCACATTGTTTCTGACGGGTATGGCGATCGAGGCGCTCCCGGCATCAGCTCGGATTGAGTTGGGGCCCGAGAGCAAAACGCCCAGTGATTTTTTAGAGTCGCCCTATTTTATAGTGTCGAACCGCATGCGAAAAGCATTGGATGCTTTTGGCATTAAAAACATTCAATATGTGCCGGCCGTCCTGGAACAACCAGATCCAAAAAAGCAGCACATGGGGTATTTCTTGGCGAATGTGATTGGGCTGGTCAGCTGTGTGGACCCTGAACGAAGCACCTATCAACAACTTTCCGGAAATAAGCGACTTCTGCGGGGAATGGTTATCGACGCCAAAGCCGTTCCCGGATTAAGTTTGTTTCGGCTAAAAGAAAACCGCCGGCTGGTTCTGATCAGCCAGCCGCTGAAGTTGCATTTGCAAACGCAAGGTTTACAAGGGCTCTCGTTTCAAGATCCGCTGAAATTTGATGGTAAGCCGGCGAGCCGTTTCTGGACGGGGGGATAGGGGACAAGGTCCCTGACGTCGTTTACAAGAAGCAACCCGGCGTCGTCGCCGCGTCAGAGAACGGAGGATAGCAGTGGCTAGAACAAAAATGATCTTATGCCGACATCAAAAGCTATCAAGCTGACTCCCTGGCCGGTGCAACGGGTCACCCACAGTCGGTGCACCTCGCTCCGGGCTGCCGGGGATCGCGTTTTTACGGGCCATGAGGATGGAACCCTGCTATGCTGGAGCTTTCCAAACAAGGGCTGCCCAAACCCAGCGCGTCTCCATAAATTTAAATCAAAAATTAATGATTTGGCTGTGGACAAAACGGCGGAGATGCTTGTATTGGGTATCTCGTACGCGCAGCAGGTCACGCGCGTCAATTTCGCCAGTGGACAAACGAAAGATTATTCGATTGGAATCAGCGATCCTTATTACATCGGGCTTTCCAGTGACGGTCAAAAGATTTTTGTCGCGGACCGCGACGGCGGAGTTCAGGTCCTAGCGGCGGGCGATGGGCAATCGTTGGCACATCACAACTTAGCGAATGTCGGTATCGATTATCAGTATGCCTGTGAGTTTATCCCCGATGAAGGGCTGGTTGTGTCCGGAGTGGAAAATGGTGTCGTGATTTGGGAGGCTGAAACCGGCAAGGTCCTACATCGCGTGGCGCTCCCGCTTGAGCGATGCCGGTTCATTTCAGGCAACAGGACGATCTTGGTTAGCGACCACGATGCATCGAGCACCTGCGGTCAGATTTGTGCGATTGATCGTCAAACCGGGAAGATCATCGCCCAGACAGTCGTGGGGGGGTTGCAAGCCAAAGTCCTTACGTCGAGCGGCACGCATGTGTTCCTATTGACCGAATCCAATCGGGGTTTGGAATTGCTAGCTTGGGACATCGCCAGCGAAGAAATCAGTGACCTTTTTACCTGTGACGAAGCATTTATCTCTCCTGATAGGTTAACTGAGGTGTCGGATTCAGTCGTCTTCGCACACTCCGCAGGGATCGTTCAACTCGGTCCACTGCCAAAACACTCCGAATCTCCCACCGGCTGGATCCCGCCTCCGGTTCAACGGGTTCCTGCACAACGCCCGACGAATGTTGCGGGTCAGTTCCTGCTTTCGATTTTTGGCAAGCTGGAGGTGACGGGCGAACAAGTGACCGCAGCCCAGCGGTTTCTCCAGGAACAGAAATGGAAAGAAGTGGGCGTCCAGGAAGGCCCGCTAAGCTGGACCTTATTAACCCAATCCGTCGACGCTAAAAATGTTTTCGAAAAGTCTGCCGCTCTGTTGGCAGCGGCCGGTCTTCCTGCCTGCTCGGTGGATGTGTCGTTGAGTGAAACCGCTCCGAACGATCCGGATTTTGAGACGCCACCTTTTTTTGAATCCTCATTTAAATTTCCAGGCAGCCAGCCCGGCGTTCCAACCACGGCGCCTGCGCCATCGGGCGGGGCTGGGTCCGTTCGTGCTTGGGTCACATTTGCGGAGCCTTCGGATGCTTGTCTTCAGGTCCGATTTAGCCGCGATGGACGATACGCCGTCTGCGCCGGAACCACATCGCAAGAAGTCACTTGGCGTGATGCTGAAAGCGGAAAGATATTGAATGCCTATCAATTTGACGAATACCCCTTCGCGACCGCGATTGCGCCCAACGGCCTGTGGCTGGCTTGGGGTGGTGACCAGGTCCATGTCCTGGATCTTCAAAAGAAAGAATTCCTTAAAAAATTCGGCAAGACACACCGCTTACCGGCCGAGATACATTCCTTAGACTTCTCTCCGAGCGGGCACCGCCTCGCCGTGGGCGGAGTCCACGGCTTGTCTATCTATTCATGCGAGGATGGACGACCGATCGGAAAGCATGCCGGAAATGCAGGCTATGTCGTCGTCCGCTTCGTCGATGAAGATCGCGTTCTCGTTGCGGATGCAACGCGACTCCTGTTACGCCATGTCGACGAAGCGCGGCCCAGGATCATCTATGCCGAACGGGATGCCTATCAAATCGCCGCTGACATCCGCGTTTACCCGCCTTTGGATCGGATGTTTTCCTGTGGCCATAGTGGTGTCTTTGTTTGGAAAGCCGGTTCCGTTGAGTCCGTGGGCGCCATCGAAAACATTCATTGCGTCGCCGGCGCGATGGTCGATGCCGATCATATCGTGGTTGTCGTGAATGGAGCGCCCACGCGGGTAGAGCTTTGGCGCCTCCGCGATACCCAACGGCTCGCCGAGTGGTCTCTCGTGCCGGACGCGAGTTCGATGATGGCCGTCTATTCCATTGATGCGTCACCGAATGGAAAAAGTGTGTTGGTTGGCCACCATCGGGGCGTTCACCGAATCGAATTAAATGGCGGATTGACCTAATGAAAACCCCCGGAAGCTTATCGAGTGAGAGCGGAATGATTTCATCCTGCAGAAATAATCCTCTGATTCGCAGGCTTCTGGAACCGAACACCTGCCCAGATGAGTAATCTCTATATTCTTTTGCGTGAAACGCCACCGCAGGGTCCGATCACGACCTCAATAGATGATCTTGATTATTTCCTCAACGGAGAACCCGCCAAACCGCCTGCGAGCTTGCCGAGATATGTTTTAAAAGTAGAGCCAGGAACATCCAACCCGACAGATTTCCCGCCGTGCGATATTCACGATGCATCCGGCGGTCAATTATTAATGTCTTCTAAACTTGTGGATCTGCTTACAAGTGCCGGGATCCGCAACATCGAATATTTTGACTGTGAAGTGATTTATGAACCGCTTCAGGAAAAATTCCCCTATCAACTCGCCAATATCGTGGGCGCCATGAAAGCCGTCGATTTGAAAGGATCGGAATGTACCGTGGATGAGGAGGGATTTGTCGAAAACATCCACAAACTGAAACTGACCGACACGCATTCAAATGGTCTGGATATTTTTCGACTTTATGAAGCTTTGCCGATGCTCATTATTTCGGAACGCTTGAAGCACCTACTTGAGAACGCTCACATTACAGGGATCCGAATCATTGAAGACTCCGAATGGCAGCCTGGACTTTTATAAATGGCTTTGGGACCCATCGTTGGTGTTTTGCTGTCAGCGAATGCCTAGGTCGGATTGCAGCCCATTTTTATGAACCTCCTCCCAAAATTAGCATTGGCTATCAACGCGCTGTACGACACCGATTATGAGCTGTTCATTCGTCAAACGCACTCAAATGAAAGCTAAGAAAGCCAGATTTCCCAAAAAAGCCAAGGGACTCGCTCGAGCTAATCCCCGCAAGCTGGAATCCGATTCGTTCTCGACGCCCGGGCAAGCCCTTAAAGAAGCGCGAAAAGCTCTGCGCGCTGATGAGCCCTTTTTAGCTTGGCAGCGAGCAACGCGAGGCTTAGAACGCGCGCACGGCGCGACCCGTCTCGCGCTTTTGAAAATTTCTATCGAAGCACTCCGGGAGATTCGTGAGGACTTGGACGAGCACGGAGAGGCCCATCTGCCCCTGTATGGCAACTCTCAATATACGGACGCTGATTTTCGTCGTTTTTTAGAAGAGGCAAAGACCGCCTTACGCGGCAAAGTCGATGCCCCTCGTCTGCCGCCGATTTCCCCGAGTCCCAGAAGCGCAAGGCTCGGCACCCCTGTTCAATTGACAGCCGCGTCGGGACCACGGCCTTTATGGACCGTGGCGGGCTTTATCAGCGGAAACGAGGGACAGGAAGCGAAAAAAGGGATTGTGATTCGTGACGTTACTGGGGCGATGTGCGCTGCGTTCGAAACGGAATCCTTCAAAGCGGTTGCTGTCTCACCCGATCAACGCACGCTCGCGATCGGACGATACGATTCCACGACGATTATTTACGATATCGAATCCGGGCAAAAACGGGTGATTTGCACCGGGCAACGAGATTGGGTCCGGTCCGTATTATTTTCTCCAGATAATCAGAGGATTTATACCGGCGGCAATGGTCGGATCGTCGCTTACGATGCAGCTACGGGAAAAGCGCTAGCGAAAAGAGATCTGTATAAATCAAATAATGATTTTCTCGTTGATCTTGCCGTCACTTCGGATGGGGCTTTGCTTTTAATAGCGCGTAACGCTGCGATTCACGTGCTCGACGCACGGAGCCTCTCTCCTTTGCGCCGGGGTCAGGAAGAAGACCACTACCCGACATGCTTAATCGCTGTCGATTCGCGTCGCATCATCTGTTTGCCAGGGAACTTTATCGGCATCATCGATGCCGCAACCGCCTCTATCATAGAGAAGGTACCCATACCCACCCACGAAAAGTGCGACTCGACGCGCAGTTTGTGCTTGGCCTTAAACGCGCAACGTAACCTCGCCGCCGTTCTGATCAGTCAGTTTTGGACTGCAAATGACGAGTATCGCCTAAGACTTCAGATTTGGAGCGTGGCTCCTCTCGCCCTCTTGGCCGACAGCCCTTTGCCAGATTTTATTCATAGCGAGGACACGGCCTTAGGTGGTGTTTCGTTCTATCCTAATGACGAAGCGTTATTGGTCGTGGGAAAAGCTCAAACACTGCGCATCCCGCTCACGCTTGAATAAAATGTATTACCAATTCTTGACGTCGCCGTTTGCTACATGCGGAATCACCGACTATCCGCGGTTCGACGGAGTGTCCTTTACAGCGGGACGTAGGATTGACCGGGAGCTTCCCGGACCGCTGCTGTTCCCTTCGGACACGACAGCAGAAAATCCACCGCCAGACTTTATGGAATGCGTCGTTCCGGTCATGTCCGATCGGCTGCTCAAGGTTCTTCGCGAAGCCGGGGTGGAGAACCTACAAACCTTTGAAGCCCGGTTGGAGAATCGGGCCACCCGTGAGGCGTGGACCGGATTTCAAGCCGTCAATATCCTCGGCACAATCGAATGCGCTGACCGAAGCCAATCGGAATACTCCGAGCTGGGTGGCGGACTTTTGAGTTTCTCTTGGTTGGTCGTCGATCCCGAGCGGACGAACGGGGCGTTGTTCTTTCGACTGGCGGAATCACCAGACGTGATTATTGCGCATCGAAAAGTAGGAGATTTTCTGTACCGGCCGGAATTCCCGAAGTATTCTGGCTTTCGCTTTTGGCCCGCCTCCGCAGAAGATGTGGCGAGGCTGAAGAAAGAAGCGCAACAGAATCGGCAGCTCTAAAAGCTGCGTTATACCTTCTCTCGGAACGCGGCTCAACGCCAGGACGCTTGCTGAAACAACGAATGGAGGCCTCGGGGGCGAAGTTGAAGATCGAACTGACATCGGACCGTTTGATTTTGCGCCAAAAGGTGTATACCGGCGAAACCGTTTTCCTGGTGCTCTTCCTTCTGAGCGCCGTGGCCGGCTTCTACTATTTAATGATGAAGTTCGATCAGCTCCCACCGGCTTACATCGCCTTGATTCCATTAGGATTTGGATATTTCGCGATCGGACTCCGGGAGGATGTGGAGTTCGAATTTGATCGAACCCTTCAGCAGGTTCGATGGCGCCGCTTTCGATATTTTATTCCTTCGTCGGGCGTTTTGGGTTTTTCCGAAATCCAGACCCTTCATCAAGTTAAAAGCCGTATTCTTAGTTTTCGGGGGATTCGGGAGTTCGAATGGCACTATGTGGAACTTCTCACATCGCCAACCACCGGCGTCACCGTTCTCCAATTAGGCATGGATCCCGAAACGTCGCAAAGCGTGGTGCAAGCCGTCTCAAGCATTTTGCCCCGGACCGCCATACAAATCGATAAGACGCGTGTGCTTCGGTCCATTAGATCTTTCTTTTGAAATCGCAAAGCGAGGGGCTTTTCCTACGAATTTTCGAACACCGCACTCGGTTGTCCCTTGTGAATGACATTTATCTTAAGTATCTTGACGCGGTCGGACGCAGCAAGACAGGGATCGATGGCTAAGGAACGACGCGCTCAAAAAGGCGCTATCCAAAATTAAAGGAGATCACGATGATTCGCACACGACTCGGATGGGCCGCTTGTCTTGCACTCGGTATGATGGCCGGAAGCGTTCACGCGGAGGATCAACGATACAGCGTTCAGGATCTACAGGCCCTTCAACAATCGAAGTCCTGGGACGAATTGATGATGCATTTATGGGACGTGCCTCCGAGTCAACGTAATGCGAACTGGAACCGGATTGTGGAATCGGCCTGCACACGTTTGGAGCCGATGGACGGTACGCTGGCGCAGTACTGTGTAGAACCTTTGAAGGCCGTGCTCAACAGTGAGCCGACTAATACCGATCTCGCTTGGAAGGCGGGGAAATGGGCCCGATTAAATTTGAATGCGGCCGGCGCCATACCGTTCTTTGCCAAAGCGGGCCTGAAGGCGGGCGATCCCCGATGTAAAGACCCGGATGTGAGCTTGGCGGTTATTTCGGGGTTAGGGCTTCCGGCGGACTCTGAGAAGGAGATCGTGCAGCAGAGTCAGAAGATCGCCTTTGATACCTGTTGGGCCGCCGTTTCGCAGGAACTGAAAAAAGAATTGAAACCGAACAGTTATATCTCTCAAAACGCCTGCCCCGGTCTGAAGAAGAAAGGCGCGCTGTCTAAGACGGATGCAGCGAAGTGTGCGCAGTAACCCATCGAAATAATAGCTCCACTCCAATCGCCGGTTAAAGGTCGTTCGGCAAAATGAACCCAATGATTGTTGGGTCGATAGATAGATAATGCCAATCGGCCTGCGCTCGTTCAGTGACCGGAAATTTTTACCCCAATTGCACGGTCAGCATTGAGACGGATCCGCCGTCAACGCCCTCGACGGGGAAAGACACCGCATCGCGAGAATCGCGGGCACCGATGACATAGAGCAGAGGAAGATAGTGGTCTGGCGTTGGGATCGACAGAAGAGCCTCGCGACCGACGCTTTCATAGTTAATCAGCGGCTGACTTTTGTTCCCAACGAGGCAGTCGCGCGCTTTCTGCTCGAATGAGACCGCCCAATCAAAAGGTTCCGGCTTGTGGCGTCCCCAGGCATAGGCGTGAAGATTATGAACCAAATTCCCGCTTCCGATGATCAGGATTCCTTCCTCCCGCAGTGCAGCCAGGCGCTGCCCGAGATCATAATGAAACTGGGGCGGTTGCGTTTCGTCAATGCTGAGTTGAACAACCGGAATATCGGCGTTCGGGTAAGCGTGACACAGCACCGACCAGGTTCCATGATCCAAGCCCCACTGATCATCCAGAGCGACCGGCAAAGGAGTGAGTAATTGCTGAACGCGCCGGGCAAGGTCTGGGCTACCCGGGGCGGCATATCGGACCTGGTAAAGTTCTTGCGGAAAGCCACCGAAGTCATGGATCGTTCGCGGCGATCGGTTAATTGTCACCGCCGCCCCGGGCAAATACCAATGCGCCGAAATAGCAAGGATCGCTTTCGGCCGCGGCAGTTTTTTCCCAATGGCGCTCCATCCATCGGTGTAACTATTTTTAGCGAGCGCATTGAGCGGGTTGCCATGGCCGAAGAAAACAGTTGGCATGATCATGGGAGTTCAGATTTTAGCAGTCAAACAGGGTTGCCGCACGACACCCTCGACGAAAAAGCCAATCATCGACAGCTGCGCGCCGACCCGACAATTAAATATATCCCGGATTTTAATGACATAGGAGCTCTGTGACCCGCGAGGAAACAGCGTTGACGGACCGCGTCCCGACGGCTCAAAAGCTTGCCTACGGCCTAGGAGCCCTCACGAACAACTTGTTGGGCGGGGCCATCGGGAACATGGCGATCATTCTCAACTTGGGACTGGGCATGAACCCGGCCACGATCGGCTGGATTCAGGGAAGCGCGCGATTGATCGACGCTTTTTTGGATCCGATTATGGGCTACGTATCGGATCATACTCGTTCACGCTGGGGCAGGCGAAAGCCGTTCCTCGTCGTCGGAGCGGTGCTGTCCGCATTGGTTTTTTCAAGCATGTGGCAAATTCACGCGGGCTACAGCCAACGGTTTTACGGCTGGTTTTTTTTCATCGGAACAAATCTCTTTTATATGGCGCTCACGGTGTATGCGACGCCGTTTATCGCGCTCGGTTACGAAATGACGCCGGATTATCATGAGCGTACGCGAATTCAAGCGTACAGCAATGTGATCGGCCAAATCCCTTGGCTGCTATTGTCGTGGTCTTACGCATTCATGGAGAACAAGCGGTGGTTCAATTCCGGCGTTGAAGGCGCCCGAACGCTGGCCATTGTCATCGGTGTGACGGCCGCGGTGTTCGGCATCTTGCCCGGCCTCTTCTGTGAAGAACCGTTCTACGCGGTCGCAGGCACGCGTTCGAAAGGGAAAGCTTTACCGTTATGGCAGAGAATCGGTTTTCGTATTCGAGAATTTATGCAGGGATTCCGGGTCACCCTCGGCAACAGACGGTTCCTGCAGTTAGCGGCTGCGACCTTTTTAATTTTTAATGGCTTCAATCTAATCGCCGGACTGGGCAGCTATGTGGTGATCTTTTATGTGTTTGGCGGCGATCGGCTCGCAGGAGCACGCTATGTCGGCCTGTTCGGGACCGTGTTGTCGGGCTGTACCTTCGGAGCGATCCTAGCGGTCACCTGGCTGTCCACACGAATCGGTAAAAAGCAAACCTTTATGGTTTCAACGGCCATCGCCATCCTCGGCTATACGTTGAAGTTTTTCTCGTATCAGCCGGGCTCGCCTCACTGGTTGTTTGTCCCCGCACCGCTTCTGGCCTTCGGGCTGGCAGGGCTTTTTACGACCGTGCCGGCGATGATCGCCGATGTCTGCGATTTGGATGAGCTCGAGGGAGGATCGCGGCGCGAAGGGATGTTCGGCGCGGTTTATTGGTGGATGGTGAAACTCGGTACGGCAGCCGCGCTGGGATTATCAGGACATCTTTTGAATCTGACCGGTTTTGATCAGGGGTTGGGCGCCGGCCAATCGACCAGCAGCTTATTTCAGATGCGAGTCTTTGAAGCGGGCCTGCCGATCGCGGCCTACGTCTTAGCGATCGCCGCGATGAGCGCTTACGACTTAGACGGACGAAAAGCCCGCTGGATCCGACTGGAACTGGAGAAGCGGCGCGGCAAACTGAGGGCTTAGCGCAGATGGCGCTCGGCCGCGCTAACGACCCGAGAAAGGATGGAAACCGCTTCAATCGGGTGCTGACCAACGGCCGTTTCCGCCGAGAGCATCACGCCGTCCGTCCCATCGAGCACGGCGTTAGCGATATCCGTCACTTCCGCGCGCGTCGGTGTCGAAAGTGTGACCATCGATTCGAGCATCTGAGTGGCCGTGACGGAAAATTTTCCACGCCGGTTGGCCGCAGCGATGATGCGCTTTTGGGCAAAAGGAATTTCCTCCAGCGGAGTTTCCACCCCGAGGTCGCCTCGCGCGACCATCACGCCATCGCAGACTTGGATAATCGCATCCAAATTCTGGAGCGCCCTGCGTTTTTCAATCTTGGCCATGATCGACGGACGATAGCCCCATTTGCCCGCGGCACGACGAACTTGCGCGACATCGTTGGCCGTTTGGACGAAGGAGACCGCCAGCCAATCGGCAGTGTGTTCTGCGGCAAACTGGATCCAGGGAAGGTCGGAGGCTACCGGAAGAGTCACGCCCAAATCGGTCTGAGGTAAGTTGATCCCGGATCCAGAACGCACCACCCCGCCGGCGAGCACTCGAAACGCCGCGCGGGTCTTAGAGCCGCGGACGATTTCTAATTTCACAGTGCCGTCGTTGATGAAAACGTTTTGCCCTTCTCGAATATGCTTGAGCAGATCGTCTTGCCTTAACGGCAATGCCAATGGCTGCGCGCGGCTCTGGCCTTCGGGCACCAGCTGCCCGGATTGCCCAGCCGCGATGACAAGCGAGCCCCGGTCCAATTTCCCAAGACGAAATTTCGGTCCCGGCAAATCCACGAGGATGGCGACCGTTTTGCGAAGCCTGCGAGCGATCCGTCGCACGCGCTCGATTCGTCGAGCATGTTCACTGGCTTGGCCGTGGGATACGTTGAGCCGGAAAATATCGACTCCCAATCCGATAAGCGCCCGAATTTTGGACGGGTCGTCCACCGCGGGACCCATCGTAATAACGATCTGGGTGCGCTGCCTAGGGTCGTGAATGCGAGTTCGAATTGAGGACGTTTGCACGACTTTAGTTCGTTTCGAACGGCCAACGGCAACAGCGATTCATAGGTAGAATCATACTTCAATCAAACGCCTGTGCAATTGGATCATCGTGCTCGTTGTGGCTTGCAACGGATTTGTAGACCTATTCCTAGATGATATCCGTCTGAGACGCAAAAAAATAATCAAGCCCGAAGCGGGGTTGTTGTCCCACTATTCAGCAAATCGAATCATTGAGGGATGCCAGCTGCCACTTAAAATGGGGTAAAATGGTCGCGAATCGGTTGCCGGTGAGCCGACCGTTGCCTGTCTCAGAGCCGCCCGATCGTTAAATCCTCCTGGAGGATGTCTTCTCATGGATCAGCCGTCAGCCGCTCCAGAATTAACCAAGCTGCAAGTCACCATCGACAAATCGCATCTCGTTGCCATTGGCGAGCGTTTATACGCGGAATCGGTCGAGCTTTTGCGCGAGCTCGTGAACAATGCCTATGACGCCGATGCGAGCGAAGTACATATCGAACTCGCTGAGCACGAAATCACAGTTTCCGACAACGGCTCGGGCATGGATTTGAAAGGTCTGCAGCAATATTTCAACATCGGAGGCTCGACCAAAAAGCGCTCACCCAAAAGCCCGCGTTTTCAACGTGACCGCATTGGAGAATTTGGGATCGGCAAGTTTTCTACGTTGTCGGCTTCAGATCATTTTGAAGTGGCCACTCAGAAAGGGGATTTCGCGGCGACCGCGATCTTTGATCGTCGAGACTGGGAATCTTCCAGAGAGCATTGGGACTTGCCGTTAAGGCTTGAATCGCCGAACCCATTGAGGGGAAACGGCACGCGCGTGATCTTGCGCGATCTTAAAAAAACCTTTGATTTGGATGTGGTGGAACGGCGGCTGCTGGAAACGCTACCGCTGCAAGCTCCGAATTTCAACGTTTATCTCAACAGCAAGAAGCTGGAGCCGCGTTTTACCGAAGGCAGACGACTGCCGTTTCTGGAAGGGACTCCCTATGGCGTTATTCACGGAGAACTGGTGATACGACCGGCTTCCAGAGGAGCGGAACCCTCCCAGGCGGGGATTTTGGTACGAATTAAACAGGTCGCCGTCGCGCGCCTACCCTTCAGCCTGGAAGGGTCGGCGCTGGCCCGGATATCCGGAGAAGTCCATGCTGACTTTTTGTCCATCACCAGCGACCGCTCCGGCTTTGTGCGAGATGCACCGGAGTTTGCCGCCTTTGATCAGACGATGAACAAGGTCCTCAATCAGGCGCGGCAGGAATTGGGACATCTTTCCGACGAAGTTGAAAACCGCCGAGTGAAAAGAGCGCTCAAAGAAGTGATGGATAAAATCCAGAAAGCCCTGATGGCCAATTCCGCCTGGTGTCCGCCGTCGCTATTGCCTGTTGGAACCCCGGATGGAGAATCGCCTGGATCCTTGGCCCGTCCAGAGGTCCCCGATCACGTTTCCAAAGCAAAACCTAGCGAGCTACTTAAACCAAAATCCGTCCGGAAACGGCGACCCACGTTGAAGACATTGAGCCCCAGCGCGATGGTCAAAAAATTCAAGGTCGGACAACTCGGCTTTGCGCTGGTGATGGATCATTTTGGACCTGATCGACCGGAGTCGTTTACGGAAGCCGATATCATTTACATCAATCGCGATCACCCGCTTTACTCCCGCGAGGTGGCACATCGCGAACGGCACATCATGCATGTCGCCCGCTTGCTCGCCCAAGAGATTGCCCTGATGAGCCACCCGCGTAATTCTCGCGAAGCGTTCGAACGACAATCTCGCCTCCTCCGCGACGCCTTCATGACGGAGCCCGACAAAATAGCGATCGGATGAAATCGCCCCGCCCGAGTGCCTGGCTTCAGATTTCAGTAACAACGTCCCTTCGGAGAAGATGAAATACTACCGGCTACAAAGCGATCCCAACCAATTGAACGGCTCTATTGAAAAGCTATCGGGCCCGGCCATTTTCAAGCTGATCGCCGGGAAATCCTACGAAGCGAAGCCGAGCTCACTGCCGTTTCGTTTCTCGTTTGTATCCCCGGGGATGCCGCTGTGCGATTATTACTCCGCCAATTGTCTCATGAGTCGTGCTTTGGTCGATGTACTGAAGGGGTCTGGAGTCGAAAATCTGCAGATGTTTCCAGCGATTCTGACGGAGAGCTCCACAGGGGAAATTAAGAATGATTACTGCGTTGTGAACATCATCGGTTTGGTTGCCGCCGCCGATATGCAGAAGTCTGAGGCGATTCCGTTGGGAAGTGGACAAGTGTTTGCAAATCTTGGCGTCGATGCGCATAAAGGCGGGGGGCTGCTCATGTTCCGTCTTGCCGAGTCCCGGATCGATGTCATTGTCCATGAGCGCGTTGCAACAGCGATTAAAGCCGGTGGGTTCAGAGCTGTCTTGTTGAGTGCTGTATCGTAAAGTGCTGCCTAACCCGAATTTGCATCGGCCAGCAGAGACATCGATGTGACGATAGGTAAACGGCCTCTCTGTGAGCCGCCTTTAGACTGTTCCAATGCCAAAAGCCGGCACTGGGAGAAGAGTCTCCGTCGATGAAGCCAAGCACCCGCAAGCCCGTAAAACGAGGAATCTGTAAGACGTGCCCATCAAAAAAGAGCGGATCGGTTCGTACCTAACTAGCCATAAAATCACCGGCACATGGTGCGATGCGCAGGCTCGCACCTTGGCTTATCGCGAGATCATCGATCCTGTCACACAACGAATGGTCATTAATGGTCAGCCCCAACAGCCGTTTTTAGAAGTTCGAAATTTCGCCTTGTCTCCTAATGGAAAACATTGGGCCTATGTCGCAAGAGATCAGGTGGGGGAAGTCGTTGTCGTGGATGGTGGTCTAAGTCGAACGTGGTTCGAGTGGATATCGCAGTCTCCACTTCTCTGGAGTTCTGACAGCGCCCAAGTCGCGTACACGGCCAAGGTGGCGAAGGGAAAGTATGTCGTGGTCGCCGGGGAAGCGACGTTCGGTCCATTCTCAGATGAACAGCCAGATGCTGGCGGGGCCTGGCCCGCCATCCGGTTTCATCCAAAAACCGACGAGATCGCCTATGTTGCTATACAGGGAGAGTGCCAGCAGGTGGAAGTCTCGGGAAAGCCCTATGGCCCGCCGCTGCGCACGGCGATGGATCTGGCCTTCAGTGACGACGGCTCGCGACTTGTTTATCGTGGTTGTGAACGCGAGGATTCCTGGTTCGCCGTCATTGACGGCAAACCGGCAGCGCCCTATATTTTTGTGGCCGATCTTAAGCTGAGTACGGATGGAAGGCGGTACATTTATCGCGCTGAAAATTCCCGTGGGGAATTTGTCGTTTTCAACAACCAAGAGGGCGAGGTGTTTAAATCGGTTTCATTTCCTCGCGTCGCGTCCCACGCGGACGCCTGGACCTACCGGATCAGGGAGCCCGGCGGAGGGTTTCGCGTGGCGTACAATCACGAAAAGGGTCCGTTATTTCAGGGCGTGACCGCACCGGCCATCAGCCCGAATGGAAAGCATGTAGCATATGAAGCCTCCCTTGATCATTCCAATTATTTCCTGGTTCTCGATGGCAAGCGACAAAAAGAGATCTATCAGGGAATTTTGGACCAGTCCATCAACTTTAGCTCGGATAGCCAAAATTTAACTTTTATAGCCCGCTCATTTGGGAATAAGGGTCCATCAACTGTGATCTTGAATGGGGCGAGCAGTCCCCAATGGTCAGCGATCTGGACGTTACCGACGTTTTTGAACTCCACCGCAAGCGTCGAATATATTGTAAGTGTGAAAAACGATTTCTACTGGATCGAACAAAGTTGTTCAGCCCTTTAGCACTGGGAAGAGATGACCGTTCGGAAAGAGAAGTGATTCCTTACCCCGGTTGCCGGCTTCATATTTCCGTCCTTGTTCCCGACGACGAATGTGAATAATTCCTGAAATCTGAACTCAGGCCTCAGGGCGTAGCAGTTTTAGAATCGACGTTGGCGACATTTGGACCTGCCTCGCCAGTTGATAGTACCGCAGGCGGATCGATTGGGACACTAGCACGTAGCATGAAATTGAGCGAACGGAAGTCGACGGGAAGCTGTCCCATGGTTTGTAAATTGCCGACCCCTATTGTCTTAGCTGGATTTCTAATGGCGCTGAGCATGGCCTTAGACGCAGAGGTCAATTCAGCTGCACCGGCTGAGAACGGAGCGATTTGTTTGCTGTCCTATGCTCCCAAGGTTTTTGACCCGGCCGAACAAAAAGTTGTCTTGGTCATTGATGATTCGATCCGCATCCCGCTCGTCTTAACCATGAACTCCCGGATGCGATTTCCGGGCCCCTCAGCGAACGGCTGAGCAAAGTCTGGCGGGTCGAGCTTGAGCCCGGTTACCGAATCCGCTGGAAGGTCGACTTACAACCGGAGACACGAGCCCGGAGCATCACAGCTACAACATTGAGCTGCGCCAACTTCTGCGGTCGAAGGGCGCAGACGGAAACGCCCGCAATAAAGCCGGCAAGACCGTGGAAGATCTAGACGCAGAATAAGCCCAGTGAGCGGTAGTGTGTAACGACGGGAAAAGCATCGCGAGCTTAACTATCCACCTAGGGGGATTAATCAATGACACAGAGGTTTGAGTTTCGGAAGGGAGCATCATCCAAATTCTGGGAGATCTCCGTCTCCGGCGCCTCGACCACGGTACGGTATGGTCGAATCGGCAGCGGGGGAAACATCGAGACAAAAACATTTGCAACTCCCGAAGCAGCGGAAAAGAATGCCCAGGACCGCATCCAGGAAAAAAAGAGAAAGGGGTATCAGGAAGTTGCAGCTTCGAAAGCGGGACCCATCGAACCGACGAGGACCTTGAAGAAAACGCTGTCGTCTGAGCCGAATACCCGCGCCAACCCGGACCTGGAAAAGCGCGTGAATGATTTATTACATCGTCTGGAGAGTCGCCCTAGCCTCTCCGGATGGGCGAAGATGATTCGCCAACTTGATTGGGCAAAAATTGAGCATCAATGCGCTGCTAGTTTGAAGAATAGTTTCAAATCGATCGGCCCTACAGACGATCCATTGGGTGGCTTAGCCTGCGAATGGAGCAACGATTATTCCAACGACTATATTGGAGGCGAATTCGCATTTTGGCACGGGGAGAAAATCGAAGGCCAAGCGGCCCCAAGCCGGGGAGGAACCGGCTCTGGCGCTATTGGCCAGCTGCGCAACAAAGCCGACGAATTATTGGAACGGCAAGAAGAGTTTGCCCTAGTAACGGATCTTCTCATGAGCTTATTCGCGAGGTCGCTCGGTCGCGGCGCCGCTACCGCCTGCCAAAGCGACGAATTCAGAGCTCTGAATACCTGCAAAACGTTCCAAGTTGTCGGCTATGAACATGACGGCTGGGGATGCAACGTTCGGAGCGGAGACCTCAAAGGGCTCGTCTTCGTGACAGCGGGGTTTCCAAAAAAGGCAGATCCCAGCCGTATTGAACAGTTGGATGCGTATGGGCTAGGCACGCGAAGCCACGCCCGAATCTTGTGGTCCAATAAAGCAGGGAAACCGATCTATTGGACCCTCGAGAGTAACGAGGGCCGGCTCGCCCGGAGCTATACCACCTATTTTGGGCCTGCTCCGCACCAAGGCAAGAAGACCGTCTCGCGAACGTGGCAATCGCCATCGGACTGCTTGCATCAGATCAATCGAGTGATTAATCAGATGCTGAAGAAAGGATATCGGGATTTACCAGGCGTTGCCCAGAAGCGTCTAGCGCAGATGCGCCCTGACGATCGCAAACACGAGTTAAACTGCTACAAAAAGGGCTATAAGATCGACCCTCGGTCCTGACCACCGTATGCTGAATGATCCCACTCGGCAAAAACAGATTGAAGATTACTTCAATTCCTTCATTGACGAGGAATTAAAGAACCAGACGGACCCGATTGTTCGCCATCGCACATCGGCCAGTTTTTTATGGGAATCGGAGAAATCTAGAAATATTCGGGAACAGATTTGTCAGGCGCTGCAGATAGACGATGGCGGGTTGCACTGGATGTCGCAGAATGCGAGTCTGAAAGCCCGTCTCATCGCATTTGAAGATGACCTGATTCAAAAAGGCAAGTCAGAGCCCGAATTTCTTCAACGGTTCAGTGACTATGTCCTGAAGGAACACCCATCGCGTTACGACCTCATGGCGAAAATCGCGGATAGGCCGCTTTTTTTTCACACCTTAAAAGCGGCCCGGGACATGCTCAAGGCCGACTTCGCCGCCAATACAAATGCCTTTGTCTTTTATGGATTGGCCGATTTTGCCCAGGAACCGCGCTTCAAAAAGGACGTGGACGAATTCTTCCAATGCGCTTTTGATCAGGTGCGAACGTATACGGCTCAGCGTTCAGGGACTTTCGAATTGCTCAACGCCAGCCTATTTAATGCCTTGTTTAAATCGATTGACGCATTGCAGGACCCCGCTTTCGGAAATCTCGTTTTAAATGAATTTTTATTTTGCAGTCAGAAGGAAAACCACTATGAATTGCGGGTGGAGGCAGGTACCGCGGCTATTACGCTCGCTCAACTCCAGCATCAGCCGTCAATCCCGCGTCTGCAGCAATATCTCATTGAAAATGACTCGGACGAGGCCGATTACGTTTTTGAAGTGCGTTATGCGCTTTGGATCTTAAAGCGAGATTCCGATGGAGCCGTTGAATTTCTTAAGAACCCTCGGAATACGACCGGCTTGGGCTATGCGGCGATCGCTTTGGCAGATCTCAATTCCAAAGGGAACATCAGCGCAATCACAACGCGACGTCCCGAGATCGACAATCCTGTGACGCTTGAAATCTTTAACGAGGCGGTACACCGCCTGCAAATGCAAACCGAACCACCTGAACCGGCGAACCGGACGATTCGCATGTTCGGAACAATTCCCGAACGCAACACTTGGACTGGGACTCTAACCGACAACGTCTTCGTGCGAAGAGCTCAAGCAAAGACGGGAAAATTCGATCTCGACTTCAAAATGGAACTAGACGACGGCCCGGAGCCCGATATTCAACGATGATGACCCTCGCTCGTCATAAAACTTCACCCGGCGCTGAACGTGAAACGTAGCCGACCTCGATGTAGCCTATGATGAATGCAATGGGTCTCCGGAAGAAGCAGAAAAAGCCGGAGCGCTCGAACTCGAGAAATTTCTGGATCGCTATGAATCGTATGATCGCTACTTACCCGCGTCCCTCAATGGAAAGGAATCCCTGCCATGACGTGGTACTTCGACTTTCTTGGTCAATTGCAACGACTGGCGAAGATCAGCCTGGCGTCGAATAAAACGGTTTATATGCATTATGTTTTGACTAAGGGTCGAGCTCGAAGAGGAGTTCCGTTCAAAGGCAGCTGGGGAAGCCTTGAGCCATCCATCGCTTGTTCAGGAGCTCCGCTTCCGCTCGAATCTTCGCGGCGCGCTGGCCATTTCCCGTCTTCTCGAGCGCCTGCGCGAGGTCGCGACGGAGCTGAATCGGAAAAGCAAGATGGTTTTCTTCCGTTGGCTCAAGGTGCAAGATCTTGTCCGCGGCCGCGATAAACTCTCGATAGGCGCCCGCCTGCCAAAAAACGCCCGATGCGACCGGATAAACCTCGCGCCATTTCCGGCTCGGTAAGAATTTTTCGAAGTCGGCGACTAGACGGTGGGCGGATTGAACCGCGCCAGTGGAATCGCCCGACTGCAGTTGGGCACCGGCGGCCGCGCCGAGCGCTTCAACTGCCTGGTTCCAAAGGCGCGCTCGACGGTACAGCCGGTAGGCATGCTGCGCCGCCTCAGCGCTTTGCCGCGGGTCTTTTCCCCAATGATGCGCGGCCAGAAATCGCCAGCCCCGCGCTTCAGTCGCGACATCCCGACGATGCGAGAGCCGAATCGCCGTTTTGAGAAAGAAAATTGCTCGGCGGGCTGCATGGTAATGGCACATGCGGGCGCGAGCCAAATAACATCGCGCCGTCCACTCGCGCTTCCCGGCCTGTCGGGACGACGCCAGCGCCAGTCGATACCAGTGCCCGGCCTCCCGGCTGGGTCCCTCATGGCTGAGGCAGACGGCGAGGGCCAGGCGGCTCTCAAAGGTTTCGGCAGCGGTTAGAGTTTTATCCAGGCGCCGCAAAGCACGGATGATCCGCGCTCCAGCGGCCTCATGGCTCATCGGGCTCTCCGGCTGCAGCATTTCCGCTCGCGCTCGCAGAAGCGCCCAATGTTCCCGCTCCAGACGTCCGGCTCCGGCCAATTCCTTCCGGGCGGATTTCAACGTTGCAACAGCGTCTTCCTGCTCGGACCGGTTCACGGCCCTGCGGGCGAGCGACAAGAGCCTGATCAGTCGACGATGACGTTTCCGAGACGCAGACATTGGCTGGATTTTAGCACCTTCGTCACCTCGACCGATCGACGCTAAGCCGCGTTACTCGTTGTGCTTGTCCTCGTGCCTGTGGTCCTCGTGCCTGGCTTCAGATTTCAGTAATTATCCACAACCTGCTTCCTCGTGAACCGCTTCACGATGACCTGTGAGTAGCTCAGACGATCTTAGCCGCGTCGTCCGTTAACGAAGTAGTATAATTTTCGACGTGAATTCCCCGGAAAGTATCGCAGCCTCTTGGGCACGGTGCAATTCGCGGGCTCTCAGCAAGTCGGGATTGTATTCGGTACATGGTATTGCTCCTGGGGGAAAAACCATGAAAAATAATCGGATAAAGACGAATCATTACACGATGTGAGCAGGAGAGTGTCAGTGTCGTCAGGAATGCGGGTCAGTCGAGCATCCAACAGACGGAGCGCTTCCTGATAGCGGCGGCGATGCCAGAGGTCTAAGGCCTCCTTCGAGAGCTGCGCGAAATTAAACGGTTCCATGCGAGTGCTGTCTGCAAGCCCGGCACCAGACGTGCGTGATGAACGTCTCTCCGTCCACTTGTCTGAATCCGCGTTAATCCATGGGAACCGAAAAGTTCACCATGTAGATCTGGCCGCTCTTCGGGTCATATTGCACCGTCTGCACGTAGCCTTTGCGTTCCCAGAAATCTTTGAAGAGGTTTTTCTTCGAGCTTTTGGGCTTGCCAAGCTTCTTATGAACGTCCTTCTGCGTATCGACAAACTGGAGGCCGTCTGGAAGCTTGCCAGAGAACCCTTTGAACCCGGCTTTCGCCGAGGAATAGAACTGCGCTGACGAGAGGACAACCTCGCTCGTCTTGGGATCATCCGACTCACGAAATACGAGAATGACTCCCTGATCGGGAAAATTCATGTAGTCGTACAACTCGTCCTTTTTTAGCTGTGGGCGACGTGTGGCTTTCAGCTTCTGAAGCAGCTTCGATACTTCGGGTGTCGCGTCCGTCTTCCCGACAGCGGGCAAAAACTCTAAAGCGTCCATAGCAGCTCCCTCTTTACTCAGCAAATCGCGTGTTTTTCAACAGCCCTAAAGGCTACGAGGTTCCTATTTTCGACGTTGATCATTTTCGCTGTTAATTCAGCTATTTTCTAGCTTCTCGTTGCAACGTAGGGAATTAGGGGACGTAGCTTCTTTTCATTCATTTGTGTAACTACATTTCGAGAATAACCGGAAACGAAAAAAGAAAGCAACCTGCCAATGCCATATTGCATTTGACGCAAAACGATGACATCCTTTCCATCGCATGATCGAAACCGCGAAAGGCGTTTACGTTGAGAGTTGTATCGGCGGTCGGTGCCTGGCTTCAGATTTCGTTAATTATCCGCATCCTGCGTCCTCGTGAACCGCTTCACTATGACCCGTGAGTAGCTCAGAGGATCTTATCCGCGTCGTCCGTTAATGAAGTAGTATGATTTTCGACGTGAATTCCCCGGAAAGTATCGCGGCCTCTTGGGCTCTATGCAATTCGCGGGCTCTCAACAAGTCGGGATTGTATTCGGTACATGGTTATTGCTCCGGGGGAAAAACCCTGAAAATTGAGGTAAAGAAATTGGAGAAATACTCACCTCGCGCTCCTAAGGCCGATAAAGACGAATCATTACACTATGCTTACCTACCACATTATCACGCATAACTGTACAACTCTCCGTAGCGACAGACCCTCGATGTCTCAAACATTTTTAGCGGTTCTCGTATTTGTTGTCGGATGCATACCTTATCCCCATCAGCAACATCGCCATCCACAAATCGAGGGCATCGTGCGACGCGGCGGCGCGCCCTGGGCTAACGCCACCGTCACGCTCTCTGTGGAAAGTAGCGATAACAAATCGATCCCGCCGCAAAAGACACAAACGGATTCAAACGGGGCATTTCAGTTGTTGCCCCGAAAGGAATGGAAACTATTGATGACTCTCGGCGATCGACGCGACGTCTGGCGAGTTTGCTTTTTCGACGATGCCGCCTCGCCGGCATGCTGGGAGGACCGAGGGTTTTGGGGCGGGCCGACAAATCAGACTTTGCTTTGCGAGATCGGGACACCGGGATTTCAAGTCGATTGCCAGGTTAAATAATTGCCGACAGCTTGCATCTTATCGATGCGCGCTGGAGGCTACTCCCATCTCGAGAGTAATGATTATTTCGCCTGACATCGCGCCGCCTGCCCGAGTACAATAGTCGCCACTCCCCATGAAAGACCAGCTTATTAGACAACTGCCAAATGGAGTTTGATCAGCAAGCAATTGGCCGTCGACGACAAACAGATTGATCACTTTGCCCGCATCTTGCCAATGCTTTCGAGCGCCGCTGAGCGCGTGGATTCTATTGTGTCTGGGTCTGATCGTACTCAGCTTCCCGAAAGTTCAAGCCGCACACTTAACGGAACAACAGCCTTCTATAAATCATTGTTCAGCCGCAGAATCGGCTGGCCATTTCTGCATCAAATCCAAGAATGGAAGTATTCGAGCGTTTCCCTGCCCGGGTGAAAAATATCAATGCTCCGGCGTGGACTGGAAGTCGGAAGAGACCCCCACTCTTTTGTTCCACTTTAACAATCCTGATGGCGATCCTCCACATCCAAGTCTGATGTTCGATCATTTTTCGATCAATACCACCAAAGACGGTGTCTTACCGCTTTGGAAAAAGGTAGTCGAATGCGGAACCGCCAAGGGGACGCAGAGTTGGAGCCTAAAAAAAGAGGGGAACTATTTTCATTTCCAACTGGAGTCCACGTGCGGTGCTGAAAACCACAGTATTGAGGCCGTCTGCCAACGGGAAACCCCCGTCTGTACAGAGCCTCAGAATTCCAGGCCGTCGTCGGCGAGTAATCAGAAATAAATCCATGATGAAATATCAGATCACGTTCTGCTGGAATTGAAGGAGAAGAAATACGTCCTGTTGCAACACCGAGCGGCAGTCTCTATAGATCGGAGATCGCAAATGAACAAACAATTCGTTCAGATCGCTTTATTTATTCCGTTGCTCGCGTGCAAGGGTTGGGCGAGTGGCGCGCTCAAACAGGTGACCCAAACTGCGAGCCAAGCGATTGACATCGAAAAAGAGGCTAAGACTTTCGTGGAAAACCTTGTCCAGAACGATTCTCAAATCAAAGGAGAGTACGAACGCTTGGTGGCCCCAGTGAAAGAGGAAGCGGGCAGCCGCTATAACCCCAGCGAGTGGTGGGCCTTACTGTGGCGTGTCCCCAATAAATCGTGGGATGTCCAGGCCGTCCCTAACACAGCCGATTCAGAAAATATCTATTTCGTTGGTCAGTTGCTATGGTCAGGTGCTGCAGACAGCCGCTGGGCCAATCAAAGTGTTGTGGCGCAAGTGCATGCTCTGGACCATCAAACGACTACGCCAGGTCAATTAAAAGTGCTCACGGACAAGCTCACACTAAGGTTCGACGGATTTGTAGATCTAAAGCCGGAGTTGTTGCCGCGATAGTCTCAAGCGCCGTCGGAAATGGTAAGGGAAATGTGTGAGCGCACAACCATGGATAGCACTTCAGCCTCCTCATTCGTCATCTTTGCAATCATCTTGATCGTTTTAGGATTTGCAACGCCCAATCTCAGGCCGTACAGGACAAATCGTATGCAAGGCGGTCGCGCCCGATGGCCACCAGTCAGAGACTTACAGCAGTTGTTGAAATACCATCGCTAGGGGCAATGGAGATTACCCAATGACTGAGACGCCAAAGGTGTACAAAGTTGCCTCAGGGGAAATCGAAGTTTGGACCGAACCGGGAGGCCCGATATGTTTGAAGATCCGAAACGAATTTAACGACCCCGCTGAACTCGCCGAACATGAAGCGATTGAACTTGCGGAACTTCTGAAACGCTTGGCAAAGGAGCTAGGATCATAACGCGCCCCATGAAATACCACCTCATCACCCACGGCTGCCAAATGGAATTTGATTAGCATCTTGCAAACTTTATTTGAAACCGCTGACAGGACGGCGACAAAAAAAACGTCGTTACATCTGCCCAAATGGAGACGAAAACAATGAACCAACTGCATCATGATCGACGAAGTCGAAGCCTGAAACTAGCGATGCGTTTCTTTGGCACGCTGATCGCGCTGGGGGGCATCGGTTTCTCTTACATGTTTTACGATGAATACCGAACAAAGCATGTCATTCCAACTGAATTGTGGGGATATGCGGGTGGATTTATCATCGCGGCCGTCATGATCATCTTAGTCCTAAACCGAGGAAGACAAAAAGCCACCGATTGAAATACCGCTTCACCGCCTACGGCTGGCCACGATCAGCACGAATCGCTGAAGACGATCCGTTTTGCTTATGGCCACCGCAACCTTTGAAGATAGAAGGCAGTGGTATGACGGCCACCGATCAAGATTAGCGAATGAACACTGCGGACCCTGTATTCATTCTTAAATCCATATGAAATACCGCCTAATTACCGGAGCAGAAAGCGGGCCGGTCCTAGGTCATCAAATGAACTCCCCCTTACAGCCGATGACCGCCGATGTGCTGCTAAATAAAATATTACCTTGGGAGGTTCGATCGCGGGCCCCGACGCTTTGGCCGCTCGTTCAAACCATAATCAGTGCAGTGATAGTTTTTGGAATGGAGATGAACCCAATGAGAAAGGCTTTGAACGGATCTCTTGCTAGATTCCGGGATATCGTGACGATATTATTTATCGTCGTTCTTCCTGTGCATGCAGGATCCGGTGGGCTAGACCTAATACCACAGGGAAACGGTGACGGGGTCGTGGCGGACTTAATGACGGGCAACGTTTTGAAGCCCAGTGATGTGTCATACGGTTGGGGCGGCAATGCCTGCCTAGAGGCAGTTCCGGCACCGGGATCCGCATTTAAGGGATGGGATAGCGGTGACTGCAAAAACACCGGCTCCATTTGTGTACTGATCGCCCAGGAGGAGATGCCTTACTTCCGGACGAGCGTCCGATTTGAGAAAGATCCGAACCAAGAAGAAACTGCCCCATATTATCCAAAGGACGAATCCGCAATTTTTTTTGAAGAGCCGGGGCCTGACAAGCCTTTGCGCAAAGAATTACTAAATCTGGTCCGTGAACCCGTTGAAAAGGCCTTAAGCTGGCGGGGTAAATTTATTGTTCGCGCGTTACCTACGACAGAATCCGCCGCTTTAGCTTATTTACGCCCGGTGAAAGCAGGGAAGCAGGGTCCCGCGGTCTATGCGGTCTTCCTCCACGAAGCGAATGGATGGACATTGAAAGAGTGTAGCCGGGAATCGAGCGATCTGAAGCGATGGCGGACAAAGTACCCAGCCGTAACACCTATCCAATTCGATGCCATTGAGGTAGCCGATCGGTGCCTTCGCTAAGTGAGCAGCGCTTGTCGCTGGAAGAGTGAATGCACTCTACCAGCCGGTGCCTGGCTTCAGATTCATTAATTATCCGCAAGCCCCTCGGACTCGAACTCCTCTGCTGAGGGTCACATACGTTCCCCTCATTGGGCGTAAAAATAATCTCGCTATTTGATGATGACGAGTTGGCCGGTTTTCTTTTGACCTTGATCGGTCGTGATCAGATAGAGATAGACACCCGACGCGACATGATCGCCTGAATCATTAGTCAGATCCCATGTCACCGACGTACTTCGTGCCGGAAAGGTCTTTACCTCATGACCGGAAACCGTGAAAATCCTAATGCGGCTATTGATGGTTAGACCGTCAAACGTGACAGATTTGCCGGCATCCCGGTCATGACGCCAGGGGTTGGGATACACCCGTACGGAGGCGAGATCCGCAGGGACCAGGGTCGTGTACGCTTGGGCAGGCTGTGAAGGGTTGTTGTTCTTATCGTAGGCGACGACCTTTACGAGATAGGGTCCGAGACCGAGCAAAACAGACCCCAAGTTGGCCTGGGGACCCGGCGTCTTAAGGCTCGCGCTTGGCGATTCCATGGCGCTTCGATCGGGCCTATTGGCGGCAATGGAAGGGATGACGGCTACCGGCGTAAAAGACCAAGAAAAATAATCGGCGGGTTCATTCCCACTGTAGACTACTCGGATTTGACCATTGATCGGCACAAACGGTGGTAAATTTAACACCGGGGTGGCCAGCAACGGCGGGGAAGTCCCGTTCACGACGATGGTAACGGTGTTACTCATGCCCTGCACGAAATTCCCCTGGCTATCTATGTAGTTCACTAGAGCGGTGTTTACCAAGTTTGCCAAGGCAAACGATGGCACGGCCAGGACCATCCATCCCGCCAACCATTTGGCAAACACCGCTCTCAGATAAACTCGTCTCGTACACATTTTTTTGTCGATGACCTTACGACCTGATCTTTTTTGGATCAATTTGCAGTCACTTGGAAGCTCACGGAGCCCGACGCTCCCGCCGCAACATTCCCAACCACCCAGGTAATGGTTGTTCCGCTGACGCTTCCCCCCGCACTAATGGATCCCGCAACGAGAGTCGAGCCTGTGGGGATGGCATCCGTAATGACCACATTCGACGCAGCTCCCCCATTATTTTGGTAGGCGATCGTAAAAGTCACCGTACCACCCGGTGCCACGGATGTCGGATTGGCCGACTTGGTCAAAGTGAGGCTGGGTGCCGGCGCCACGGTGACTACGACCGTATTGCTGGTTCCGCTGTAGCTATTGTTGAGTGCGTCTTTGTAACTGGTGCTCGCTGTATTGGACAAGTCCGCCCAACCGCTTTTTGAGAAGACGAAAAGGAATAGGGCGACAAAAGACAGCAGTCGTCTGCAGATATTTCGTTTATTCATGGTCGTTCTCCTTTTGCGACAGTTACTGCGCTATGACCTTAAAACTGACACTTTGGGCGACCGCTCCGGCAGCCACCGTTCCTACACTCCAGGTGATCGTATTTCCATTAAGGCTGAAGGTTACGCCGGGCGGAGCTGTGATCGATCCCGCCACCAAAGTGGACCCCGTGGGGATGGTATCGGTCACCAATACACCGCTCGCGTCAGCCGATCCTGTATTTTGGTATTGGATGCTAAACGTCGTTATGCCTCCCGACACCACGGTCGCTGGATTAGCAGACTTTGTCAGTGCGATGTCAGGAAGGGTCGGGAGCGATGGATAGAGGATTTTCTCGATGCGGTTCGGATACGTCTGCAGTTCGAGGGTCAAGAGAGTGTTTCCCGGGTTATCGACACTGACTTTTTGCGGAGCTATCGACGCGAGGTCGACATTAATCGGGTGTTTCCATTGACTAAAGTCCAGCGTATCGTCGCCTTGATTCACGGATTCAAGGATGGACAGCGACCCGCCCGTCGGTTCAGGGAGTCCGCTCGAAATAAATTTATAGACCGTCGGTCCCCCGGTATCAAGGACCGTATCATGGTCGCCTGGATGAAAGATGATCGTTTGTACGACAGCGGGATCCCATGTATCGGGAAAGACGATCAAGTGATTATTGCCGGGACCGCCATCGAGAACATTTTCACCGTCTGAACTGCCGGAAAGCTGATCGTCACCGTCCTCTCCATAAAGATAATTGGTTCTATCCCGGCCGGAATGTTCCGCATTGATCACATCGTCCCCGCGGCCGCCATAAACATGCGTGGTATGGAGGCCGTTGGGAACTTTGATCACATCATTGCCGTCTCCGCCATAAATCCACAATTCATCCAATTGCAGCTGCGGTTCAAGCAACTTGTCGTTTCCCGCTCCCAAATCGATGACCATTTTCTTGACATCCGACATCAAAAGGGGTTGCCCATTGAAAAGCAGCGGCGTTCCGGGTTCGTTGATGTGGTTGGGGTCTTGCTGCAGCAAAATGAAGCCCGTACCTTGGGTGTCATAGCTGAAACTGACTACGTCGTCTTCATCGCCAAATTGCACCGTATAAATGCCAGCCGAAAGACTGACGGTAGGCGCCGCCGCGTGGACAGCCTGTTCTGATGCCAGGAAACAGAGCCCCATGAGACAGTACCTAAGCATTGGTAAAATGCTGCGTTTCACCGGGTCTTCTCCTCGTGATGCCGCGCCAGACGTTAAGGGTGGTGCTTGGAACATCGTTATTTAAGTGTATAGGCCGAACATTACATCCCGATGTCAAAGACGTTAACAACTTGTAACGTTAACCAGGGTTAATTGAAAAACCGACGCGATTAGGTTGGCGCGCTGAGGGTGTACCGATACCCCCGGGAATGGGAAATTAGAAGCAGTCAGGGGTCTCCTGGATGCCGGCGCGAATGTTAAACACGTGACTCCGAACGGTCACACCGTTTTGAAATTTGCGAAGGACCCGGAAATTATTAGTCTGTTAAACTCGCAAGGGCTCCTCGGATTAAAAGAAGATTGAGCGCAAACCGAAAAATATTCTTTAAAACGTTGGCATGGAATTTTTAGGGTAATCGGCGAAGATTCATTAGTAATAGAGGACTCCGATCTCGGATGAAAGGAATACCATAATATGTTAGAACCGCAGTGGGGCTGTAAAAAACTCGTCGTAGTGGGACACAAAATGCGTGATGGATATCTTGGTTTTATAGGCCCTGTACCCGATAGCGGGGATTGGGCTTACTTTGAACAGCCTCTTGCCCCGGGTGGATTTAAATCAAAAAAGATTATTAAACGCTTTCCCGCATTAGAACGAAATAAGGAATGGACCTTTTACATCGACCGAGACGGTGATGTTTCACGTTGCAACGTTCGTTATGTAAAAGCAGTCGAAAAGGCAGGTTGGCCAAGTGAATAAATGACGGAGCAATCAATTGAAAACGTATTTCATCATCACCTATGGCTGGCCGAAAGGTTTTGATAGCAGACACTTTAACGGTAGTTGTCGTTCGGCTTTCGCGTATTGCCGAGCAGGTATTAAATAATGCACAGGGTTATTTATGGGATCCTGATTTTGATAGGGATGCTCTCAACAGTGGAACCGCAACGCCCAAAAAGGAACCTACTATGGATAAAGCACTTACAGATCTTGTAATTCACTTGGAGTCCCGCCATGGGCTCTGGGTCAATGGACTATTTCCGGACATCGATCTACCGGCAACAGCCTCGCTTGATTAAGTCCTTGCGCGTTATTTTGAGCTCACCAGTCACGCGCGTGGCAAGGTGCAAAATTTTCAGATCGTAGATACCCGTAAAGTGGGAGTCGATAAAACCAAATATGACGCGGTACTTGTAGAAACTCCGTTTGGAAAGTCTATCTTCCTCCTTCAACATCAACGCTATGGATGGTGGGGAAAAGAATTTGCATCGAATGCAGCATAAGACGCGGCTTGCACACAAAGAGCAGGTTCACTTACACGGTGTTCAATGGCTATAACATTTCAACCAGCCTCACTTTGTTACGCATTTACGGCATGAAATACCACCTGATTACATACGGGTGACCATAGAAATTGAATAGCTAAGCGGCGGTGTATATCGTAGCCCGAAAATGACGTGGAGAGTGGCGAGGCATGGATCGAAGAGGTTGTGCGGATTCTGTGTGTCGGGAATCGAGCACATTTAATGCGCGCAATTCCTCGGGAACTCCCGGTAGGTAAGCCTGGGGCTGGCCAAACTCTTCAAGGAGCGATTCGGCCCGCGGTGCAAAGTATTTTTCTTCGCGGATGTACCCCATGACATCCGGATTCGTTGGAAGCCCCGTCGTAGGATTGCGTTCTACCTTCGGGCGTCCATCCACCAACGGAGCTCGACCTTCAACTCCTTCAACACCTTCCGCCAAAATGTAAGCCAGCTGCTGAAGAGCAAGGTCCGCCGCATTCCCATTCTTTAACACCTCGTTAATATGCCACTGGGCCATTCGCCATTCAAAATCCGGCAGTTCAGGATTCAGATTATTCAAAATTATGGCCAGCGTGCCGAGGGTGTCGGAAAGTAAGGGCAAACGATTTCGATAATCATATCCCCACTCGTACAAGCGAGTTGGATCGGTCTTATGCTTTAGCAGATACTTCACCATCCCTACATAACCTCTGGATTCCCGGACTGCCCAAAGCGCCGAGTCATATTTTGATAATTCCTGGAGCCGGCGATTCTGCCGGAAGTCATCCGGCGAGACAACAGTCCCTTGGGGCGTGTGGTAGCGCTTCAGCTCCGCCGCCAATAGCCGCCTAAGGATTCTCTCGGAGCGACTGACTTCGAGAAACTGGCGACTAAAAAGAAGGCCATCCAACTCTTTTTCGATCATGGCTCGTAGCATCAGCGCGCCTCCCGCTTGAGGCGTTTGATAACATTCATCGACGAATTGCCTGTTGAGTCCAAAGGTAAATTTTGGAAAGCGGGTGCTCGGATCGACGGGTACGAATCCCGCAGCGTCCTCTGCCAAAGTAATCATCGCACCGGAAGACCGCGCCATCTCTTGCATGGCAAGGTTTTTGAGCATCAGCTGCAGGCCCATGACTTTGTCCGATCCTTCTGTCGTTTTGACTTCTTGCCATTCTTTCGTCAGGGTGCTGATCTGATCTTCGACAAATTGGTGCGCTTCAGAATCCGACGGCGGAGGCCTTAACTCGTCTCTACGCCACCAGTATAAAGCACCTCCGGCGGCTGCGCCCAAACCGCCTAAAATAAAGGCGCGCCGATTCCAGAGGCGACCTGGAGTTAAATCCTTTTTGAGAGATTGTTTGCGCGATACTTTGGCTGCCGCGCGACGCTCAGAACGAGTTAAGAGAGGTGTTTTCTGTACATTTGTTTGGCGGTTAAGCAGCCGCCACCCGAGAACACTCCCCCAGGCCGCAAGGAACAGAGGACCTATGACTCCGCCGGCCATCCACGGATCGGCCCGACTGATAAGAAGAACGAGCGCGACGCCCAAACAGCTCAGCATAACTTCGACTAAAACAAAGCCCCGAGGTTTACGGTCGCGTTTAGGCATCTTTCCGCTAGCTTTCCCAGTCAACTTCCGCGTGTGTTCCCGCTCCTCTCTTTGGCCTGCTACCCTGTCAAGACCATGGCCCTTTCCTCGTCGCCACCGCCAAACAGCTAGGGCGCCTATGACGCTGCTAGCGATCGTCAGTGTCATTGCGAAAGGACTAAACCCATTCGACTTGGTGGCTGATTCCGATGCCGTAGATCGCGCGGCGGCCGACGCTCCAGCAACCGTCATGTCCAGGCCGAGAGTGAGGGGATTTTCTCCCTTATCCATCTCATCCCATACCTTCTGATAAAGAGCCCACAATTCTTCCTTCGAAATTAAGGGAAGCGAGTCTAGAATTTTCGTTTGAATCGAGATCGGTAATGACACAAATTGATTAACGGCTGCACTGCCTTCCGGCAACTGGAGGTCTTTTCGTCCGGCGGCATACGTTCTCCAATACCAATAACCCAGTCGATTTCGTATCACGAGAACATCCAGTCCATGAGCCACCAGCTCAGTATCGCGCGGGTCGAAATCTTCCGCTTGCACGAAAAGACGCGCCGTTACAGAATGGGCGTCGGTAAATCCGATCACCGACCCAACTTGACCTCGGATTTCTGTCCAGGCGGTAAAGAATTTGTGATCGCGAGGCATCCGTAGTTGGTCCGAATGTTGGCCATCCTCTATATGAACAACTTCGTGCCGATGCACCTGTGAGAGAAGCGAATTCCTAATCTGGGATCGAATCTCTTCCCGGGTAGCTCGCGCTAATTTATCTTTCATCGACAATTGAAGACCTCTGACCATAAAATTATAGCGAATGCGCCGCAAAGGATCTGAGACATCGTTCAGATTGAGAAGGTTCCCATTGCGGATTTTCGGAAACTGCTCCAGGATATCCATGGCCGTGCCAAACTCAAAATCCACCCCGGGTTCGAGCCATTCGGGATAATAGAAAAGTTGATCGGTACCCCAACGTGCCCTAAAGAGGTTGGATTCTTCTGGAAATATCGAGTTAAACCGATGGGGCTCGCGAATTCGGTTTAGGCCGAGCGTATACTGTTGGTAAGGAATACTCCGGGCGCCAGAAACCTCCAGCGTCTCAGTACCTGGTTTCGCTTCCACAACTGGCCGAATATCCAGGGCAGGGATAGCCCAGCCTTCGTAAACAACACTGTAGTGATAAAATTCAAAGCCATGCAGAGCGAAATACCGAGCCACCACCTCGCCGAAAACATAATCCAGCTTGGCCCTGTCAGATTTAGTCGTCTGTAAGAAGCGGCTTATCTCGAGTTGCTGGTCTAATGACAACTCGTTATTGGATTGCATGTCTTTAAGTAAAAAATTGGCTAGATCCTCCCAAATTGCATTCGCAGAACGATTATATGCTTCGGCACTTTGAGCTAGGATTTGGACATTCTTTCCATTGATTCGGAACATCGTGTTTTGAAAGTTTTCGATCTTTTGAGAAATGTAATCTATTTTCCGCTTTACGTTCTCGGACATTGCTCCAGGATCCGCGGGGGGGAGCAGAGGGGGGAAGGGAAGTGGCTTAAAAACTGTCAGTTGCGGTATCGATTGTGCTCTGGCAGATTTTTCTGAAAACGCGATCGTCACAACCGCCGATGCCCCGCCAAAGGCAAGTTTAAAAAAATGACGACGTTTTAAAGTCGGTTTGCCACCCGCGTTTACATCTTCTTTCGCCATAGTGGCTTTTTGATCTACGAGGACAGTACTCGAGCGAGTCAAGTCTTTACCAGGAAATACATCACCCGTTGCCGAAAAGGCTTGTTCTCCAAACAGCCGTGTTGGGCTTCTGATTGGCGACTCCGCGATGTCATGCAATAGGCCGAATGCATGCGCCATCGCCGGGTCCGTAATCAAACCAGGAACCAGAACGAGCGAAACAAAACCCTTGAGTAATTTGGGTAGATTAGCCGGGAAGTTCACTGATGCGTATTTTAGCCCTCTCCTGTTAAGATGGGGTTAAGTTTTAGACTCAAATTTTAATAGGCCATATGTTCTGTTATTCCCTAGGTCCCATGGCCGTCGAGTTGATTCAATCATAGGACTACAATAAAGTGCGTCACCGTTTTTCGATAAATTGCACGGAGAAATTTATAATCTGAAGCAGAAAATTTCCGCAGTGTTCAATTGTTGCCAAAACACCATAATTCGATATTGATTGATTTTTAAATATGAAATACCTGCTCTTAACTTATGGCTGGCCATACCTCTTTGATAGCAGACACTTTAGGCGCTGTGGCGAGCATGATAGCGGCAGAAAAGGTGGTTAGCGAAGCGGTATGAGCGGAAAAATACGCAAAGCCGTTTTTACCCTTTTTATGACTTGCGGCATCGCAGCCGCAGTCTCCAATGTATCGTCCACGGAATCGAACGCCCTGAAAGCTCTTTTCCCGAATTTGACACCTGACAATCTCGTGCACGCAGAACCCTTCTCTTATGATGCTCGAATACTTTCGGCCAAATCCACACCTTCTCCTATTGCGGCAGATGAAACTTTGCTGGCGGCCCTGGTTCTGAATGATGCCCAAGGAGAAGATCCCCATAGTGAGCTGCTGATAGCAACCATGAAGTGTGCCAAGAACCGATGCACCGTACTCAAACGTTCTGGGCCGATCCGCGTAAGCTATCAGGGCGTGACACTTTCAGTCTCTTCAAGGCCATTACGGATTTCTTCTATCGTGCAAGCGATACAAGTGACCGCCTTCGTCGCCGACGATACGGCGCAAGTTTATCTGTTTGCTCCGCTGGACGGCGGGTGGGAACTCGTTTTCGACTCCGCAGAACAAACAAAGAGCGTCGTTTTCTTTAAGCCAGGGAAGATTACCATTCTTCCAACACAACGGGACGGATACTTTGATCTCCAATTAGATGGACGGGATGCACAAGGCCATCTCAAATCGATTCGTTATCAAGGGTCCAAGGACGGATATCGGGAGGCGCCGTGAGGTATGCGATCATCACCTACGGCTGGGCATAGGTTTTTGATCGTTAGCAATTTGCCGACGACGATATTGTGTCTAGGATAGTTAGAATGTTGGGGATAGCTGCTGAAAAGTGCCCAGAAGAAACATACTAGGGTGGTATGCCATGGAAGAAACAAAAAGGCAAAAACCTATGCCAATGAATCGAGAAAGCTATTTGGCTTAGACACACCTTCTGATCGGTGCTTTGTCGTCGCGTTGCTGAATAAGCCCCATGTTGGATTGTTAGGCGAAGTATCCGAGGGGAAAATTACTTGGGGCGAACAAAACTACTTAGAATCGCCACCTCACACTTTCTATTCCTCAACACCGAGAACTCGGCATTGGACTCCTCCGAAAACTTATCGAGCAAGCCCAGCGAACCATAGAAGAATTTATAATGCGGTAGGCTCTATGCTATTGCTGACTTTGGCATTGCCGCCGAAAAAGCGGTACGTACGAATAATGTCACTCCTACATGAACAACAATAACAGTCTGCAGCTTTTTATAAATAAAGAAACCGATTTAGAATCGCTAGTTTCAAAATTAAGTCAAATTGCTGGTCATCCCATTCGAACGAGAGGACCCAGTATCTGATGGAGGTATTTTTTTGCAAATCAACCGATATTCAGAGGGTGACTTTCCTATGGGAATTGGCCTATCTTGGCGGGAAGGGCTCAAACTCCGCAAAACACCTTGGGAAATTGTCCGACAACTGGCTCAGGCGCTAAAAACACGGGTAGTAACGGATCCTCTTCCCGCCGTCACACAACGCGAGGGACTTTTTTCTTGGATGGGGGCTGAACCTACGGGCATACTTTTCCTAATTTCAGAAGATAAGAATTTTATGCAATCAGGCGATGGGTTAAGATTGGACGAGACAACGAGACAGCCATTGAATTTCAATGAGATGGATTCGAATCCAGCAGATTTTTAGGCATGAAATACCACCTGATCACCTACGGCTGGCCGAAGAGTTTTGATGGCAGACACCTTGGGAACTGTTGCGTCGTATCACATCATCACTTACCGCTGGTCATATCACGGCAATCGGGGAGTTGCTCGGCTCCAAAGAAGATCGGGTACGAACCGAAAATATCCTTCAAACGTTGACGACGCTAGTTTTAGACTCATCGCCGAACGTTTAATGGGTATTCCTGTATGCTGATGCGACGGACTCTCGTCCTCACCAAACATTTAGTTTGGCGGCGGAACGGTGAGGGCATTCAATGGAGTTAAAAGTCCTGAAGAAGAGTTTCAATGCAAGTTATGGGAGTTATTTGGTCGATTATCAGGCAGAGGTCGAGATACGTAACCACGATAATTCAGTTCAAGTCACCGTGGCTGAAGGTCTTGAAGCTGATAGGGGCCAAGTAGATGCGGCCCGACAAGCGATTCAGCGGGGCGCGGAGCAAGCTCTTCAGCCGACGGGATTAGGAGCCATCATTAAAATACACCGATTAAATATCCATCCGGTCGATTTTAAACCTGAATTGTTCGAGCGGTTCACTGCAGAGCAAGTAGCATACTTAGTGACGGAAAAATAGGCCATCTATGAAATACCACCTGATCACATATGGTTGGCCGAAAGGATTTGATGACAGACACCCTGTCAGTCATCGCTGCACCTCTTTCCCATGCCGCAGAGCGCACATTGCCAATGATTGAGTTAATTGAATTTACTCCTGCAATTTCGACGAAAGAAGCCGCCGGATCAGTTTTTCAGTTTCTCGGCATAACGGACTTTAAAGAGCATGAGAGCCTGAATTATCCTCCAGAAAATGGATACTTCAAGGGCGAAAATGACCGCTATACCGTTCGAATTTATGCAGTTGACGATTCTGACATTGCCACTCATCGCCTATCGGTATCCGCTGAATCTCCGATTGAAGATGTTTTCTTGAATAAAATAATCCAACGTCTCACCGCCCTAAGATGGGAGCCTCGTCGTAATGAATAACTCCACAGTGTTCAACGGTCGAATAAAATTCAATAACGATCTATTTTTTAGATGAAATACCACTTAATTACCTACGGCTGCCAAATGGAATTTGATCAGCAAGCGAATTACCGTCGATGATATTTATTCGGGTCACTTTGCCAGCATCCTCAAGATCCTCTCAACTGCTGCTGACCGAGTGGCAAAGTAAAAATGATCGAGGTGTTTATCGAGTGTACAAGGCAAGAAAAAGATTTTTGGACCAAGGAAATGGTACAGCATCTAAATTTAGGAGGGTTTTATGCGAGACGATCCACATCGGCGATATCGGCGAAGTCCTCTCGTCGCGGGGACGGTACTGCTGATGACGGTATTGAGCGGCCGGGCATACCCAGAAGGATCCTTTTCCTATGCCGCTTATGACGGGCTCCCTCTCGTTAGTATAAAAGTCGGCGAAGAAAAAGCTCTCGCTCCCCAACTCAAAATAAAACTACTAGATATTCAAGACAGGCGTAGTTATACGGGCACCGTGTCCGGACCAGCTAGCATGAATGTGCAAATCACATTTCAGGCAAACATTTCAACAATTCAACTTCATTTTTGGAACATGGCGTACCCATCTAAGCCTGAAACGACCAGCCGGCAAGGGGGGATTGGCAACACTTTAGTAGTTGGGCCTTATCGGCTGTTCTTGGTTTCTCTCGTTCCTTGGCGTAAGGCAGGAGAAAACATAGAATCCTCGACTTATGTTGCAACGTTTACAGCCGATATCGATAAAGATTATCAATTGAAAGACAAAGCTATCTAACTAGCCAAAGTAGAATTGGAAAAGCGTCTAAAGACCGCCGATAACTTTTTCCCGACAAGGCTTAAGATTGACAACGAAAAGCCAAGCGTCTACACAGTTACGTTTGATACCCCGTTTGCTGCAAAAAATCAAGTAATTCGGGTGACCGTGGATGTCAAAAAGGGAGACGTTCTTATGTTTCGTGAAATTCAAACGTAATTTGCATCTGGTTCAATCATTACTATGAAACTTACTTATCACATCATCACTTACGGCTGCCAAATGAATACCGCGGATTCAGAGGAGATGGCGCAGCCTCTAAAAGATCGGGGGTTTTTGGCGACGGGCGATATCGAGCAAGCTGATGTCGTGCTGATGAACACCTGCACCGTGCGCGATCAGGCGGAGCATCGTGCGAAATCGAATCTCGGGCGGTTGCGCGAATGGAAGGCCGCGAATCCCGATCGCATCCTGATCGTCGCCGGGTGCGCGGCCAGCCGCTGGGGGGATTCGATTCAAAAACGCTATCCCTATATCGATCTCGTTTCCCCGGCCACTCAAATTGAAAACTTCCCGACGGTCGTGGAGCAAGTTTTGAAAGAGCGTTGGGATGGCAAGATTGAAAGTGCCAGGCACTTTGAAGACGCAACGCTGACGCCCGCGAACACCGCAGCGCCCTCCACCGAGCTGTTCGGCGACGCCAACACCGCCTACATCACGATCATGCGCGGATGCAACTACAGCTGCTCCTATTGCATCGTTCCGCAAGTGCGCGGGCGCGAAGTCTATCGCCCGCTTGACCAAATTCTGGCGAACGTTCGCGCGAAGGTGGCCGAAGGATTTTCTGAGGTGATGTTGTTGGGGCAGACGGTCAATTCTTACTTCTCGCGAGGAGGCGAGGAGGCGAGGAGGCAAGAACGTGACACCTCCTCGCTTCCGCGCGACCTCGCCTCCTCGCGCCCTTTAGATTTTGCGGATCTTCTCCGCGCCGTTAACGACATTCCCGGAGTCGAGCGCATCCGTTTCATGAGTCCGCACCCGCGTCATATGCGCGACCGGGTGATCGAGGCGATGCGCGATTGCACGAAGGTTTGCCGGCATATTCATTTGCCGGTTCAGAGCGGCAGTGACAAGCTGCTGGCCCAAATGAAACGGCTTTATACGGCCGCGGAGTATCGCAAAATCGTAAACAAGCTACGTGCCGCGATGCCGGGCCTCTTGGTGACCACCGATTTGATCGTGGGCTACCCGGGGGAAACCGAGCAAGACTTAGAGGATTCCTTGGAGTTGATGCGCGAGATTCGATTCGATGGGCTCTTCGCCTTTAAATATTCTCCGCGTCCTGGAACGGCCTCCGCCGAAGAAGTAGACGATGTGCCAGCCGACGTGAAGGAAGCCCGTCTTCAAACCGTCCTCGCCCTGAATCGCTCGATTGTCCAAATGCGAACAGAGAATCACGGATTCTCAATAAACAACCGATAATCACCTGCGAAAGCGTGGTGACCTGCGAAAGCGGACCAATCGACCGACGACCAATCGATTGCAAAGAGAGGAGAGTATTCGGCGTTCATCTTTCATTTATCGTCGGTCGATTGGTGACCTGCGAAAGTGGATCAATCGACCGACGAGCAATCGATTGCCGAGAGGGGGAGAGCATTTCGGCGTTCATCTTTCATTTATCGTCGGTCGATTGCTGACCTGCGAAAGTGGATCCATCGACCGACGACCAATCGATTGCCGAGAGGGGAGAGTATTCGGGCGTTCATCTTTCATTTATCGTCGGTCGATTGCTGACCTTCAAAAGCGAACTAATCGACCGACGACCAATCGATTGCAAAGAGGGGGGAGAGTATTTCGGCGCTCCTCTTTCATTTATCGTCGGTCGATTGTTTGTCTCTCATTCCCCTTCGCCGTTCTCACCGACGTAACCAGAATTGCTGTTAATTCATTCGCTTCCTGTACTAGACGCCCCGACAGCTCATTCCTCACGATTCCGCTGCTTTCAATGAGCCCTAGCCAATAATGGGCTTCACGAATTTCTTTCAATGCAATCTGCATTTTATGGATCAGATCCGCCTTGGATTCCGCTGATCGCGCTTCTCGCATATGCGCTCCAACCGCGGTAGCGCTTCGGAAAAGCTGGTCCGACAGATGCAACCCGCGCTTTGTTTTTGGAAGGTTTTCCGAAAATATTGTCGTTTCAACGGCGAAATTAAAGAATCGGAGTTCGAACTGCTCAGATCGTGATGGCATGGTAAAGCCTCCTTTGTCCTTTAGAGCTATTTGCGGCAAGTTTTTTTCATTTATTTTTTCAATGCGGATAAACGGACCCGCTGGTGGGAGAGCGGACAATTGACCGACGAGCAATCGATTGAACAGAGGGGGGAGAGCATTTCGGCGTTCCTCTTTCATTTATCGTCGGTCGATTGCTGACCTGCGAAAGCGTGGTGACCTGCGAAAGCGGATCAATCGACCGACGACCAATCGATTGCACAGAGGGGGAGAGTATTCGGCGTTCCTCTTTCATTTATCGTCGGTCGATTGGTGACCTGCGAAAGCGTGGTGACCTGCGAAAGCGGATCAATCGACCGACGACCAATCGATTGCACAGAGGGGGAGAGTATTCGGCGTTCCTCTTTCATTTATCGTCGGTCGATTGGTGACCTGCGAAAGCGTGGTGACCTGCGAAAGCGGATCAATCGACCGACGACCAATCGATTGCACAGAGGGGGAGAGTATTCGGCGTTCCTCTTTCATTTATCGTCGGTCGATTGGTGACCTGCGAAAGCGTGGTGACCTGCGAAAGCGGATCAATCGACCGACGACCAAT
>JADMIO011116455.1_pt1 | contig 56000 bp, 51 predicted proteins | sample 8958161 | NCBI WGS metagenome assembly JADMIO01 (sample SAMN16585339, study PRJNA669376) | soil metagenome | isolation source: Crop rotation soil | place: USA: Cullars Rotation, Alabama | collected 2011
GCGACAACTTGTCCACGTGGAATTCTAAGCTTAGGATCCCAATGTGCTGGAAAGCCACGCGCGGCATTTCCAGTCGTTCGATGGCAAGACGCGCTCGCTGGTGGTCGAAAGCACCGGCGGGCCGACGTGGTACACCGAATACAACGTACTGACCGGCCTATCGTCGCGTTCCTATGGCCGTCTGCAGTACTACGTCACGCGTATCGCCGCCGGCAAGGTCGAACGCGGTCTGCCGCAGGCGCTGCGCCGCTGCGGCTACAAGACCTTCACGCTCTATCCGGCCCACAACGCCTTCCTGAGCGCGCGCCACTTCCAGACCGGCGCTGGAATCCAGAGGCTGATCGATTCCACCGAAATGCTGATGGGCGACATCGAGCCCGACAGTTTCTTCTATGACCAAGCCAGGAGGATGATCGCGCGCGAACGCGACAAGCCGCTGTTCCTATTCGTTTACACGGTTGCCAATCATTTTCCCTGGGATTTCGTCTATCGGCCCGACCTGACGCCGGATTGGCGCGCACCGGGCAATGGCCCGGAGGTCGACGAATACCTGCGCCGCCAGACCATGAGCGCGCGCGATTACGAGGCGTTCCTCGCGCGGCTCAAGCTGGATTTCCCCGACGAATCATTCCTGATCATCCGCTTCGGCGACCACCAGCCGAGCCTGGCCGCCAAGATTATCGATCCATCGGCCGACGAAATGACGGTCAGCCATCGCATCGAAGCACACGACTTGCGTTACTTCACGACCTACTACGCCATTGATACCATCAACTATCGTCCGGCCGACTTGTCGTCGGCGCTTGATCGGATCGAAGCATCCTATCTGCCGATGCTCATTCAGGAGGCGGCAGGCCTGCCGCTCGATCCGTCATTCGTGGAGCAGAAGAAGATTTTCCAGCGCTGCCAGGGCTTGTTTTATAGCTGCGCCGGGGGCGCGGAGGCACGGCGGTTCAATCGGCTGCTGATTGAGGCCGGGTTGATCAAGGGATTGGTATCCCGCTAGCCTGCGTGTCCCGCAACGGCGAAACCGAGGCGACAATGAGCGCAGGGGCCGCCGGCGCGGCTGACCGAGAAGCCGCAGACGGCCCGGCGGTTTCGCTCTCGGAGGTCACGATTGCGTTCAAGCTCGCCGACGGCGGGAGCTACGAGGCGGTGCAGCGCGCCTCGCTTGAAGTGGCGGACGGCGAGTTCGTGGCCATCGTCGGCCCAACCGGATGCGGCAAGTCGACGCTGCTGAATGTCACCGCCGGGCTGTTTCCGCCATCCTCGGGGCGGGTCGGCATTTACGGCGCGAACCTCGACGGCCTCAATCGTCAGTCCGGTTATCTGTTCCAGTCCGAGGCGCTGTTTCCGTGGAAGACCGCGATCGAAAATATCGCCATCGGGCTTGAGACCGCGGGAGTCGCCCGTCAGCAGGCGCGCGAACGCGCGCAGGCGTGGCTCACACGCGTCGGGCTTGGCAGCTTCGGCCCGCGCTATCCCCACATGCTGTCCGGCGGGCAAAGGAAGCGCGTGGGCCTCGCCCAGGTGCTGATTCGCGATCCGAAGATTCTGCTGATGGACGAGCCGTTCGGTCCGCTCGATGCACAGACCCGCCAAATCATGGGCAATCTGCTGCTCGACCTGTGGAGTGCCGACCGCAAGGCGGTGCTGTTCGTCACCCACGATCTTGAGGAAGCCATCGCGCTCTCCGACCGCGTGGTCATCATGTCGGCGGGGCCGTCCGCCCGCATCATCGGCGACTGGCGCGTACCGCTCGCGCGCCCACGCGACATCGCCGAGGTCAAGCTCGAGCCGGCATTTCACCAGGTCCACCGCGACATCTGGCACATGCTGAAGGCCGAGGTTCTGAAGGGCTACGAGCAGACCGGGGGCGGGTGATGGATCGCGTAAAGCTCGTCGGCTTGCAGGTCCTGGTCGCAGTCATCGCGATTGTGTCGTGGCATGTGCTGACCACGATCCCGGTTGGCGACAAGCCGGTGCTGCCGCCGTTCTTTTTCTCCACGCCGATCGACGTGGCGGCGCGCATCCACAAGTGGTTCGCCGAGGGCACGATCTGGCGTCATCTTTGGATTACGCTCTGGGAATCGACGCTCGCGTTTGTGGTGGGTTCGGTCGCCGGCGTGCTGGTCGGGTTCTGGTTCGCGCGCCAGCCGATGGTGGCGGCCGTGCTCGATCCCTACGTCAAGATCATCAACGCGCTGCCGCGCATCGTACTGGCGCCGATCTTCACGCTGTGGTTCGGGCTCGGAATCTGGTCGAAGGTTGCGCTCGGCGTGACGCTGGTGTTCTTCATCGTGTTCTTCAACGTCTACCAGGGCGTCAAGGAGGTGAGCCCGACGGTGCTCGCCAACGCCCGCATGCTCGGCATGAACGAGCGCCAGCTCATGCGCCACGTGTACTGGCCCTCGGCGCTGTCCTGGATGTTCTCGTCGCTGCACACCTCGGTGGGTTTCGCCGTGGTCGGCGCGGTGGTGGGAGAGTATCTCGGATCAGCGGCGGGCCTCGGCTACCTGATCCTGCAGGCCGAGGGAACCTTTGACATTGCCGGTGTGTTCGCCGGCATGTTCGTGCTGGCGGTGTTCGTCATTGTCATCGATGCGATCGTCACGCTGGTCGAGCGGCGGCTCCTGGTGTGGCGTCCGGTCGCGGCCGAAACCACGACCTGAACGGCTTTCCAGAGCGCCCGGCGTGCTCTATTTTCCCCGCCCGAAACAACAGCCAGGAATGGCTGATCGAAGGAGACAACGTCCATGATGGCAATGTTGGTCCGGCGGCTGGTTGTGGCCGGCATCGCGGTTATGCTGATGTCCGGCGCGGCGCTCGCGCAGATGAAAGTCACGGTCGCGATCGGTGGAGCGGCGTGCCTGTGCTACCTGCCGACCGTGCTGGCGAAGCAGCTCGGCGAATTCGAGAAGGCGGGCGTCAATGTCGAGATGGTCGACTTCAAAGGCGGCTCCCAGGCGCTCACCGCGGTGCTCGGCGGCAGTGCCGACGTGGTTTCGGGCTATTTCGATCACTGCGTGAACCTCGCCGCGAAGAACCAGCCGATGCAGGCGTTCGTGGTGTACGACCGCTATCCCGGCCTCGCGCTGGTCGTCGGGCCGAAGCAGACCGCGACCATCAAGTCGGTGAAGGATCTCGACGGCAAGCGGGTCGGCGTCAGCGCGCCAGGCTCCTCGACCGACTATTTCCTGAAGTTTCTTCTGAAGAAGAATGGCGTCGATCCGAACAACGTCGGCGTCATCGGCGTCGGGCTCGGCGCCACCGCGATCGCCGCGATGGAGCAGGGCTCGGTGGACGCCGCCGTGATGCTCGACCCGGCGATTACGCTCCTGCAAGGCAAGAACAAGGATTTGCGAATCTTGAGCGACACCCGCACCCAGAAAGACACGATCGAGGTGTTCGGCGGCGAGTACCCGGGCGGCGCGCTCTACACCCGGGCCGACTGGATCGCAAAGAATCCCAAGGCGGCACAGGCGATGACCGTCGCCATCGTCAACACTTTGAAATGGATTCACTCGAATAGTCCCGAGGCGATCATGGCGAAGATGCCGGACGAGTTGGTCGGCGCCGACAAGGCGCTCTATCTCGCGGCGCTCAAGAACACGATCCCGATGTTCTCCACCACCGGGCGGATGGACCCGAAAGGCGCGCAAGCCGTGCTCACGGTGTTCAGCCAGTCGTCGCCCGAGGTCGCGAAGGCGAACATCGATCTCTCGAAGACCTACACCAATGCGTTCGTGGAGCAGGCGCACGGGATGAGCGCGCCGACCAGGTAGGCGGCCACATCAGTGTAAGCGATCGCTGCGATCACAACATTCGACTGGAACTGCGGCCGCGGCGGGGACATGGTCTCGAATCCTTGTGAGGGGCCATGCGACGCCGCTTCTTCACGCTCGACGTGTTCACCGCGCAGCGCTTCACCGGCAATCCGCTTGCCGTCGTCCTGGATACCGACGGGCTCGATACCGCGGCCATGCAGTCTATCGCGCGCGAGTTCAGCCATCCTGAGACGGTGTTCGTGTTTCCGCCGGCCGAGGCCCGGCATCGTGCGCGCGTTCGCATCTTCACGCCGGCGCGCGAGCTGGCGTTCGCCGGCCATCCCACCGTCGGCACCGCGGTGCTGTTGGCGCGGCTCGATGGCGGCACGGGCGTGCGAGATGTCGTGCTGGAAGAGGGCATCGGCCCGGTCGTGTGCGCGGCCGAGCCGCACGGCGATGGCGGCAGTGTCACCTTCCGGATTCCACAGATGCCCGAACGAACCGCTGCGCTCGCCGACGCCGCCAAGGTGGCGCGTGCGCTCGGTCTCGCACCGGCCGATCTCGGCCTGCCGGGTTTCGCGCTGGAAAGCTGGACGACCGGCAATCCCTTCCATTTCGTGCCGGTGCGTGGGCTCGATGCGGTGCGCCGCGCCCATGCCGACCTCGCCTTGTGGGACGATGCATTCGGCACTGGCGGCCCGGTCGGCGTCTTCCTGTTCTGCCGCGAAACCCACCGTCCGGGCCACGGCTATCACGCGCGCATGTTCGCACCGCGCTCCGGCATACCCGAGGACCCGGCGACCGGCTCGGCGGCAGCCGCGTTCATCGGCCCGCTGGTGGCGTCAGGCCAGTATGGCGACGGCCAACATCAGGTCGTGATAGAGCAAGGCATGGAGATGGGCCGGCCGAGCCTGATCCGGATCGCGTTCGATCTGCGCCAGGGCAAGCTGCAGTCCGGCTCAATCGGCGGCGATGCGGTCGTTGTGACCGAAGGCGCGATCGAGGCTTGAGGTTTTGCGTTTGCCTTCCGAATGTATTGATGTAGCGTGATCGTAATGGAATTCGGGATTTTCGATCACCTTGACCGCAACCGCCTGCCGCTCGCGGACTATTTCGAGGAGCGGCTGGACATCATCGAAACGCTCGACCGGGCCGGGTTCTACTCCTATCACCTCGCCGAACACCATGCGACGCCGCTCGGCATGGCGCCTTCGCCGAGCGTGTTTCTTGCCGCAGTCGCGCAACGCACCAAGCGGATGCGCTTCGGACCCCTGATCTACGCGCTGCCGCTTTACCATCCGCTTCGCATGATCGAGGAAATCTGCATGCTCGACCAGATGAGCGGCGGCCGGCTCGACATGGGCTTCGGGCGCGGCGCTTCGCCGATCGAGCTCGATCTCTACGGCACCGATCCGGCCGAGTCGCGGACCATCTACGACGAGGCGCTCGCGATCGTGATGCGTGGACTGGCCGGAAAGACGCTCACCTTCCACGGCAAGCACTTTCACTACAAGGATGTGCCGATCGAGCTTGCGCCGGTGCAAAAGCCGCATCCGCCGCTCTGGTACGGCACGCATGCGCCGGAGAGCGCGGCGCGCTGCGCCAAGGCCGGCATCAACGCCGTCACCCTCGACAGCGTCGCCGCGACCCGCACCTACTCCGACGCATTCCGCGCCGCCTGGGCGGAGACCGGCCGGTCTGCGGACGCGATTCCGAAGTTCGGCCTCGGCCGCTTCGTGGTCGTGGCCGATACCGATGCCGAGGCGTGGCAGATTGCGTGCGACGGCTATCCGATGTGGCACCAAAGCTTCACGCATCTGTTCCGCGCTTATGGCCGCTATCCGAGCAACCCGCGTCCGCCGACGTTCAATGAAATTGCCGCCGATGGCCGCGCGATTGCCGGTTCGCCGCGCACGGTGACCGAGGTGATCCGCCGGCAGATGGCCGATGCCGGCGCCGACTATTTCGTTGGCCAGTTCGCCTTCGGCGACCTGCCGCGAGCCGCAACACTGCATTCCATTGAGCTGTTTACGCACGAGGTCATGCCGAAGCTGGGCAACAGCCGTAGCCGGTTCGATCCGTCCCAGCATGCTGGATGAGCGGTACGGCCCAGCTTGCATGGCGCCCGCCCAATCCGGTACATAGGGGCGCATCGGGATCGTAGGTTAAGGCGCGGTTAACCCATCTCCGCCACCCTGGGACGCCCGATGACGAGGGAATTTGGCATGTCGACGCGCCGTCCGATTTGCGCGATCGCTCCGGGGGCCGGAACGGCCCGGCCGGCTGCCGCCCTCATTCTCGGCGGGCTCCTGCTGCTTATCTGCCCCTGAGGGCCGGCTGGGCGCTTGCGCCTGGGCACTCAGGGGGTTCGCAGATCACACCAGGAACCCCGGAGCGCCCCAGAGGGCGCAAAGCGAGAAGGACCATTTCCATGACCACGCAGGCGAAGTCCGAGCAGGACCGCGTCGTCATCTTCGACACCACCTTGCGCGACGGCGAGCAGTGCCCGGGCGCCACCATGACCCATGAGGAGAAGCTCGAAGTCGCCGAGCTGCTCGACGACATGGGCGTCGACATCATCGAGGCCGGTTTCCCGATCGCCTCCGACGGCGATTTCGCAGCCGTGCAGGAGATCGCTCAGCGCGCCAAGAATGCCGTGATCTGTGGGCTGTCCCGAGCGTCGCCGAAAGACATCGACCGCTGCGCCGAGGCGATCAAGCCGGCCAGGCGCAAGCGCATCCATACCTTCCTCTCCACCTCGCCCGTGCACATGAAATACAAGCTCCAGAAGGAGCCGCACGAGGTCTATGAAATGGTGATCGCGCAGGTCACGCGGGCCCGCGGTCACACCGACGACGTCGAATGGTCGGCCGAGGACGGCACCCGCACCGAGTTCGATTTCCTCTGCCGCTGCATCGAGGCCGCGATCAAGGCCGGCGCGACCACGATCAACATTCCCGATACCGTCGGCTACACCGTGCCGGAGGAATACTTCAATCTCATGACCCGGCTGCGTGAAGCCGTGCCGAACTCCGATCAGGCGCGGTTCTCGGTGCATTGCCACAACGATCTCGGCATGGCGGTGGCCAACTCGCTTGCCGGCGTCAATGCCGGCGCGCGTCAGATCGAATGCACCATCAACGGCATCGGCGAGCGCGCCGGCAACGCGGCGCTCGAAGAGGTCGTGATGGCGATCAAGACCCGCAATGACGTGCTGCCGTACTGGACCCACATCGACGCGACCATGCTGACGCGCGCTTCCAAGCTGGTGTCGGCGGCGACCTCGTTTCCGGTGCAATACAACAAGGCGATCGTTGGAAGGAATGCGTTCGCGCACGAGAGCGGCATCCACCAGGACGGCATGCTCAAACACACCCAGACCTATGAGATCATGACCCCGGAAAGCGTCGGCGTGAAACAGACTTCGCTGGTCATGGGCAAGCATTCCGGGCGGCACGCCTTCGAGCACAAGCTCGAGGAGCTGGGCTACAAGGTGTCCGCCAATCAGCTCGAGGACGCCTTCGTACGTTTCAAGACGCTCGCCGACAGAAAGAAGCAGATCTACGACGAGGATATCGAGGCGCTGGTCGATGAGGAGATCGCGCACGCCCAGGACCGCGTGAAGCTCGTCTCGCTCTCGGTGATCGCCGGCACCCGCGGCCCGCAGCGCGCCACCATGAAGCTCGATATCGACGGCCGTGCCGTGCTCGAGGAGTGCGAAGGCAACGGCCCGGTCGACGCCACCTTCAACTGCATCAAGGCGCTCATTCCGCATGAGGCCGTGCTTGAGCTCTACCAGGTGCATGCGGTGACCGAAGGCACCGACGCCCAGGCGGAGGTTTCGGTGCGGCTTGCGAGCGAAGGCCGCTCGGTGACCGCGCGCGGCGCCGACCCGGATACGCTGGTCGCCTCCGCCAAGGCCTATCTCGGCGCGCTCAACAAGCTGATGGTGAAGCGGCAGAAGGGCGTGGTGGTGGCGGAGCGCCGCGTACACTCCACCGAGGTTAGCTGAGCGTCACGATCATCGATACAAATGAAAATGCCGCGCTTCCGGGCCGAGCGCGGCATTTTCGCGCTGGATTGTTGCAGAACTGAATTTTTGTCGAGTTCCCGCGTCACAATTTTGCCCGACGTGTGACCGCGCGCCGACGGAATTCCATTCAGAGTGCGAACGGTTAACGTCGAAATTAATATTCTGTCAAACCGAACAGTTTTTGATTGTCGGTGCGAAGCTTTTTCTGTTTTGTCGATCAGGGGGCTTTCCCACTAATGGATGAGGGGTCGATGAGGAAAGTAGCGCTCGCGTGCGCGATGGCGCTCGCGCTCGGAACGATTTCGACGGCAACGGCGCAAGCGGAATTTTCGAGCGCCGCCCCGATTCAGGAATCGTCCGCGCCGGGCGGCCCACTGGTCACGGAATCACACATTGCCGGGCTCAAAACCGCGCTGCGCTTGACCCCAGAACAATATCGGCATTGGGCGCCAGTGGAGTCGGCGTTGCGCGCGCTGGCGCGCGAGCAACGGCGCGAAGCCGGCGCGGGTTGGGTGCAACGGATGAGTGATCGCGCCTCCTCGGTGGCGGCAACGGCGATTCAGCTTCGCCGGCTGGCGACAGCGGCGCGCCCATTGATCGCGACGCTGACCGAAGAGCAGAAAAGCAGCGCCATGGAGGTGATCCGCCGCCACGGCTTCGAGCGGTTGCTGGCAATGTTCTGACGTTGGAACACCGGCGACGTGTCTGAGGCGAAAAGGCTGACAATGCCGGATCGGTCCAGAGAAGTTTTCGCCGTACACGCGCGGAGATGAACGGTCCGAGAGCTGGGTCGGATTACCACAATTTCATGACCAACATTTAACTTGCTGCTGGCGCGATGTGGCCCTCTATTCCGGCATCCAATGATGCCATCAGGAGTTGGCCATGAAGAAAGCAGTTCTCGCCGGCGCGGTCGTCCTCACCCTGGCCGGCGCCGGACTTGGGTTCGCACAGCAAAGCGCACCCCAGGGAGCCCAGCAGACTCCACAGCAGGCCGAGCCGCGCGGGCAGCGCAGCGCCGAAGACGTTTCGGCGTTTACCGAGGCGCGGATCGCGGGCCTGAAGGCCGGACTGAAGCTCACCGCCGAGCAGGAAACGCACTGGCCGGCGGTCGAGACCGTGCTCCGCGATCTCGCCAAGCAACGCGCCGAGCGCAGGAAGGCGCGCGCGGATCGCAGAGCCGAGCGCCGCGAAGCGCGCGCCTCCGGCACCGTGCCGCCACGTGCCGACGCGATTGAGCGGTTGCGGCGCGGCGCCGACAGGATCGCCGCGCGGGCGGTTTCGATGAAACGCCTCGCCGATGCAGCCGAGCCGCTCTACAAGAGCCTCGACGACGGCCAGAAGCGCCGCTTCGCCCTGCTGCTGCGCATGGGTGGCAGCGACGGCATGCGCGGCCGCTGGCACCGTCGCGACGGCGGCCGCTGAAGGCCGCGCATATCCCTCACGCTGGTTGGCGATCTCGAAGGGTCGCATCCCATCAAGTCGGCGGCGGCGTTCGCATCTCTCCGACGATCGCCGCATGCCAAGGAGCCGCCGGGCGCGCCCGGCGGCTTTTCGTTGGGCGCACGAGCCAAACGATGGGTTTGCTGGACAGCTTTGGCTTGCTTTGCTACACGACGCCGGCCTGCGGGGCTCCCGCAAGCGGCGACCCGGGCGCATAGCTCAGTTGGTAGAGCAGCTGACTCTTAATCAGCGGGTCCCAGGTTCGAGTCCTGGTGCGCCCACCACCCATTCCAGGATCTGCGGAGATTTCCCGGAGACGCGCAAATGCCGCCGATTTGGCGGGCTTTGCGCGCGCGGGTTCGTCTCTGTGGATGGACCGCTGGCCGCCAGCCAGGGATTGGGGCGCTTTGTCTCTACACTGAAAATGCCGTTTCCCGGAAACGGGAGACGGTTCGATAGAGACACGGCTCGATATTGGCCTAGGACGCTGCTAACCCGAGCGCTTGGCGCTGAAGGGAACCACTCGATAGGCAGATCCGATAGTCGGGCTATTCCAATGGCGCGCGGCAGCCTGCCCTCGATGGCTGCCTTGACGAGATCGGGAGCGAGGAAGGCCAAGGAGACAGTCATGTTGACCTTCCTGACGCTGCAGCGTTCCTGCTTGGCAATTTGCTCGGCGCTCCCATTTGACGTCATAAGTTCTTCGAGCCAACGGCGACCTTGCGAAATGGCTGCGACGAGTCTTCCTCTGGCGTCAGCGCGGATTGCTCGTGCCGTTGCCGCAGCGTCTGGAGCAGCGGGAAGTAAAATCTCGCGGCGCTTTTTGGATGGTGGCTTGATCCAAGCTACTTCAAGCTGACTGGTGTCGGATCCCGCCTCCTCGTCTTCCCGATTTGATCTGCGGACTTGGATGAGCAAGCGTGTTTCTCGCACCTCCACGCGTTCCACATGCGTTGTAATTAGGTCTGCTTGGCTCATGGTGGAGGCGCGCTTCACATGCGTCCGGATGGCATCGGAAACCACTTTTTCGATTTCGACGGCAGGCACACGGTTGATTGATCCAGAGGTTTCATCGCGTCCCTGAAGCAGCGCCAAGGATGTGTAATAACGGTACCGGACTCCTTTCTTCCTAGTGTGGCTCGGGCTCATGCGGTTGCCGGCATCGTCAAAGATCAGACCGGTGAGTAGGGCCTCGGTCTTTGATCGGGTCCGGACGTGGTTGTTCTGCTGCGCGGCAAGCTTGGCTTGAACAGCTTCAAATAGTTGGCGGGTTATAATTGGAGTTTGGCCCCCGGGGAGAATCTCGCCCCTATAGGCCACTTCGCCGATGTAGAATCTGTTGCGCAAAAGATAGGACAGCGGACCTCTGGTAAATGGGATGCCGCCGATGGTCCGGCCGGATTTCAAGGTCTGTCTTTTGGTGACGATATTGCGTTCACGAAGGAATGTCAGCAGGCGGTGGATGCTGCCGAGCTGAAAGTACACTTTGAAAATGGTCCGGACGGCGTCAGCATCCTTATCGACGACTACGACCTTGCGATCTTTGACTTCATAGCCCAGCGGTGTCTTACCACCGACCCAAAGGCCCTTCCGCTTTGAAGCCGCTACCTTGTCCCGGATACGCTCGGACGTGACCTCGCGCTCAAACTGGGCAAAGGACAGCAGCACGTTGAGGGTGAGGCGCCCCATCGACGTCGTCGTGTTGAACTGTTGGGTGACCGAGACGAAGGAGACGCCGTTCTGATCAAACAACTCCACGAGTTTTGCAAAGTCGGCCAGCGAGCGGGTCAGTCGATCGACCTTGTAGACAACGATGATGTCTATTTTGTCGGCTCGGACATCGTCCAGAAGGCGCTGAAGGGCGGGGCGATCGGTGTTGCCACCGGAGAAGCCACCGTCGTCGTATTTCGACCGGACAAGCGTCCAGTCGGCGTGTGCCTGGCTGCGGATGTAGGCTTGGGAAGCATCGTATTGGGCATGGAGTGAGTTGAAGTCCTGTTCCAGGCCCTGATCGTCCGAGACACGGGTATAGATGGCGCACCGGACTTGTTTGGCGGTTTCCGTCTTCTTCATGACCGAGCCCCGTCGGCAGCGGCGTCGCGTAGACCAAAGAACCTTGGGCCGTTCCAGCGGGTGCCGGTGATGGCGGACGCAATCTTTGACAGGCTTGGATATGTCTGGCCGTTCCAAGCGAATCCCTCACTCAGCACAGACACCCGATGCATCCGTCCGTTCCACTCGCGCGTGAGAATGGCACCAGGCCGAATTCTAGTGATCGTCGCGCTGCGCTCGACGGCCTGCTTGCCGGCTGCCTTGGACGTCACTGCGCCGTCAAGAAGACGCCTGATGTCGTTGTCCAAGTCGCCGAAATGATCAGCCTGAGCTTGATAGGCCAACATGCGAAGCAACAGATGTCGCGGCACGTGAGAGGGCGCTTTCCGTCGAAAGCGATTCTGCCAAGCCGCACGGAGAGCGGTGAGGTCGAGATCGCGCAGGCGCGAGATCTCGACCTGCAAGGTTTCTTGGTCCGCCGCCGACGGGCCAATTTTTACGCGCGGCATGCCGTCACGCCGGGTGCTTAAGACGTTTCGCTTTGGCTGCTGCACCACCGATCACGCGGTAAATGCGCGTACCATCCACCTTTTCGGACGCAAGCTTCAGCCTGAGTTTCTTCTTCACCACGCCGGCAAAGAAGCCCCTCACAGAGTGCTGCTGCCAGTCGGTCGCCTGCATGATCGCGGCAATCGTTGCTCCGGTGGATGATTGGAGCATCGCGAGGACCCGCGCTTGTTTAGACGAGGCTTGGTCCTTGTCAGCGCTTGGAGAAACCGCGGCGGGTTTTGCTCGCGGCAGCGCAGTTTTCGATTTGGAAGGCACTTTGGTACGCTTCGGCATGAGGATCTCCTTCGGTTGTTACGGCTTTCGCCGCCACCACCAAAGCCCCACCTCGGCGACATTGCCGGCGGGGCGCGATCCCTGGATGCCTTGGTAGCCAGGGATGGGACGTACTACGGCTCTGATTGCGCCAGTATGCCAGTCATTTCTGGATAACATTGTTGCTCATCAAGCCGCCCAACCGCGCAACAACGCGAAAGGTTCGTTTACCTGTAACTCAATGGCAAAAGAGCGAGAGATGAGCCCCAGCGCGCGCGCAAGCTGTGCGAAGCCCATCCCAATGAATTAGGAACTGCCATAGCCGATTGTCGATATTGCCGTTCGTGATGGCGGTCTCGACGAGAGTGCGCTCCAGCATCTTGCCCCCGACGATCCAGACCTGCTTGTCGTAAGTAGGGTGACCGCAAGCTGTCCTCAACGCGTCCGTAATCTGCTGGTGCGATAGGTGCGCTGCGTTCTTAAAGATGCGGGTTCTCCCCGTGAGCCGGATGCGGTTCGCCTGAACGTCCCCCGTCCACCGCGCTGGCTCCCAACCTTCCGGCGGCGGCGTGCGGGACATGAAGGCGAGGGACGCCGTGGCCAATTGAAGCGGCTATTCCGATCCTGCATGCTCTGACGGTTGCCGAATTGATCGCGGATGCCAAGGCCAATCCGAACAAGTACAGCATCGGCACCTCCGGTCCGGCGTCATCGCCGAACGCGGCACTGGCGCAATTCAACGCCGCCGCGGGAATCCAGCTCCAGCCGATACACTATCGCGGTTCGGGGGAGTCGGCGACCGCCGTTGCCACCAGCGCTATCCAGGGCACCTTCACGTACTTCTCGCAAGGCAAGACGCTCGTGGATTCCGGCAGGCTCCGCGCCATCGCGATCGCGGGCTCCAAGCGCATGGAGGCTTGGCCGGACGTTCCGACCTTCACCGAGTTGGGCTACAAGATCGACGTGCGCGGTTTCGTTGGGCTTGGCGCGCCGGCCAAGACGCCGAAGCCGATCGTCGCCTATCTCAACAAGCAGCTCAACGAAGTGTTACAGACCGATCAGTTCAAGAAGCCGATGGCGGAGCTCGGTATGGCGCCGCCACCACCCGCCGACAACACGCCCGAGAAATTCGAAAAGTTTGTGCGCGATGAGATCGCGCGGCAGGGCGTTCTGGCCGAGCTGACGGGACAGAAGCTCAAGCCGAAGCAGTAGATGCGAGGCGCGATTTGGAAAGCGGCAGCGTTGCTGCTTAGCTGCGCTTGACTAGGGCCGGCATCTTTGCGATCGGCAATCAGTATTTGGCGAAATGCCGATTGCTTCGCCGAATGGACCGATCTGTGTTCTCGGAATGCGGGCTCGCTGACACTAACGGGATGACCTCGCGGCCGAACTTTTCCACGCCCTCCAGCATCGGCGTGAAACGAGTCATCATCGTATCAATACCGATTTCTTTATAGTGGCGCAAACGCTCCGCGACGAACTGCGGCGTCCCGACAAGTCCCGCGCCCAGCGCATTGACCATGCGGTCGCGCGAACCGCCGTTGCGTTCGGCATCCTCGGCCTGCCGCTCGGCTGCCTCCTGGGTGTCGGCCAAGATGATCTGAGGGTTGATCGCGAATCGAAGCGTGCGCCCGTGCGACGCAGCGAGCTCACGCATGGCTTGAACGTCGGCGGCCATACGCACGATGTTCGCATCGAAGTTGCGGAATCCCGGTTTGTATTCGGCGAACCAGACATCGCCATATTCTGCGATCAGAGCCCTGCCGTCGGGAGCGCGGCTTGCGGCATAAATCGGAGGATGGGGCAATTGGCTTGGCTTTGCGACCACGTCGCCCGGATCGGGCATGACCACCTTTCCCTCGGCGCCCTTCATCGCGGCCTGGACATGGGCGCGGTAGAATGCGCCGTCGAAATTGAAATCCGGGTCGGTCCACAAACCCTTGATCACCCGGATGAATTCGCCCATGCGCGGATAGCGTTCATGGTCGCCGATCCAGGTGCCGTTGCTGAACAGGTCGAATTCTTCCTTCCACCAGCCGTTGACGATGTTTAGAGCTGCGCGCCCGCAGCTAATTCGATCAAGGCTCGACGCCATCTTGGCGACCACCTGGGGCGTCACCATGCCAGGATGCACCGCGACCATGAGCTCGATGCGCCTCGTCACCATCGCGAGGGCCGACGCGAGCACCCAGGCCGAGAGGTCCGGCCCCAGAAACCGCTCGGCGATCAGCGTGGTATAAAAGCCGAGTTCGTCGGCCCGGCGAACGACCTCGCATGCGTGCTCGAACGTCCCATCGGGTTGGCCGGCAAGATTAGGGACGGCTTTGATCTCGGCCAAAGCCAAATCCATGCGCGGCTCGGGCCGGATGGTGTGTGGCAGCGGAGTCCAAATTCCAAAATGCATGGCGCGTCTCGAAGCCGCAGACGGGTATAGTTCTAGCTTGCCCTGCTTGCTAGCCTAGGAAGAGAGTGTAACCCGACACTGATCATGCGGAGATTTGCATGTTTCATTCGCTGCAACGACTGCAATTCACCTGCCTCTATCTTGGCCTGGTCGCGGTGTTCGGTACCATCCCGGCCGCGGCCCAGGCGCAGACGAAAATTATCGCAGGCATGGTGGCGCACGGACCGCCGCAATGGCCGCAATATGTCGCTGACGAACTTGGCTGGAACAAGGAGGCGGGCATCGAGCTCGATTACGTCACCGTCGGCGGTGGCGGCGCCCAGCAACTGGCAGGCGGTTCGCTCAACGTCGCGCACAGTGGCTATCCCGATTTCGCGCGTGCGGCACTGCAAGGCGCGGCCGTGAGGATCATCATCAACGACATCATCGCCTCGCCATATGGCATTTTCGCCAAGCCTGAGACCAAGCAGATCGCCGATCTGAAAGGCAAGCTCGTCAGCATCGGTGGGCCGAACGATATTACGTTGATATACATCAAGCCGTTCCTGGCATCGGCCGGCCTGAAACCAACGGACGTCGACTTTGTCTATGCCAAGGCCGCGGGCGACCGCTTCGCTGCGCTGGTCGCAGGTGCCGTCGGCGCAACGATTCTCAATCCACCGACCTACCACCGGGCCACGAATATGGGGCTGACCAACCTGGGCGATACAGCAGTCTTCGCACCCAACATTCCATTCACGGTGTGGGGCGCAAACTCGACCTGGGCGGCGAAAAACCGGGATGCGATGAATGCTTTTGCGCGCAACTACAAGCGCGCAGTGGAGTGGTTGTACGATCCGGCCCACAAGGCCAAGGCAGTCGACATCCTAGTCCGCTACGCTAAGCAGGATCCCAAGGATTGTGCTGACGCTTACGACTTCTATCTTACAAAGCTCAAGCTGTTCGGACTCGACGGCGACGTGTCGGACGCGGTCTACGAAAAAATGGCTGATGGCCTTGCCGATATCGGCATCGTCAAGAAGCCTTACCCGCCGAAATCGGCAACTTTCGACGGCAGCTTCGTCAAGGCGGCGGCCTCGCACTGATGAGCGGCCGATTGGAAGGCCGGGTGGCGCTGATCACCGGCGGCGGCGGTGAGATCGGCAGTGCGATCGCGCGCCGCTTTGCTGCCGAAGGGGCTGCGGTGGCGGTTGCCGATCTCGAGCCGGCAAAAGCCGAAGCGACCGCGCGCAGGCTGGTCGAGGCAGGCGGACGCGCCGTTGGCTTCGCCGTGGATGTTGCTAGCGAGGCGAGTGCGGATGAGGCGGTGAAGCGAGCCATCGCCGCATTCGGCCGGCTGACCACGCTGGTCAACGTTGCGGCGGCAATCACCCCGGACGGCACGGTGGAGACGCTGTCGCTCGCGCAATGGGATCACGCCATCGGCGTAAACCTCACCGGCGCGTTCCTGATGTGCAAGTACGCGGTACCGGGACTTCGCCGCGCCGGCGGTGGCAGCATCATCAACATAGCCTCCCAGCTTGGCCATCTGGGCGTCCCGCTGCGTTCTCCCTACTGCACCACCAAGGCGGCGCTCATCCACTTCACTCGCATCCTGGCGATGGACCATGCTGGCGACAACATTCGCGCCAACACGATCTCGCCGGGATTCATCCTGACGGAACGCTCCAGCGCGCGCTCAGGCGGCAAGGAAAAGGCGAAGCTGCGGATGGGCCCGACCCATCTGACCAATCGTGCGGGCGAGCCCGACGAAATCGCCGCCGGCGCGGCCTATCTCGCATCCGACGACGCTTCGTTTGTCACCGCCACGGACCTCCTGATCGACGGCGGCTATATTGCCTTCAAGGGCCGCATGGGCCCGGAGGGTCGGCCGGTTCTGCTGTAGAGGCGAAGCTGGATAGCGCTCGCCGACGGGGCGCACTATTCGGCGACCAAGAGCGGCATCCTGGCGCTGACCAAGTCATGTATCACGCGGGATCAACGCATCTTTCTCCAGCGACAGGTGTTTTCAGGGCGGCCAACACTCGGGGTACTGCTCGATAGAGCCGACCAACATCATGCGATCGACGTCGCTCAGGGCCACCCGCTTGGGCGACTTGCGCCGTAACAAATTGAGCTGGTGTCGCAAGACCAGCACTCCGGCTTGCTGCTCGTGATCGGAATACGCCGACCACGGCGAGCCAGATCAATCTACAGAACCCGCTCATCGCGGCGATAGTCAGCCGATTCGCAGGCGGTCGTCATCAGGATCGGGTTTCCGGTATGGACAAGGGTCATTAAGCGACTGCCGGCAAAGACCGCCCCATGATCGAGCCATCGAACGCAAAAGGCTCGTCTTTCAGCGCGCGGTAGAATCGGGGTGCCAATTGATGGGTGAAGCTTCCGCACATGCGACATGAAGCTTACTCCACGCTAGTTAGCGCTTCATCGAATCCGTGCTGTCTGGATTTTTGAACGAGGATGCAGCTTGGTATTTGAACCGGGCTTACTGGGCCGGGCCCCGCCCGAGCACGTTAAATCCAAGTGATCTGCCTTCGCGCCGAGGCTTAGTGATCGTTCGTCATTTTGCCACGGCATTCCAACCTCCACTCTCTGTACTAGGCTACCTGAACAAGCCAATTTGGAGCCAGTTCACACGCGCCCGCGTCGACAAGAAATTGACCACCCGAATGGTCATTGCTTGCGTGCTCACCCTATACGGTTCAGCCAAGTCCTGAATCTGCTCGATGTCTTGTACGTCGAGGATTACAATGGCGGAGCCTCGCGATCGACCCGATCTTGGGTTTAGCAGCAACGCGCCGTGACATTCGCAGATCCGCAATCGGAGTGATGACTATGGATCGAAGAAAATTCGGGCTCCTCTCCCTTGGGACCGCTGCAGCCGCGACGGGGGGCGGTGCAGCAGTCGCGCAATCGGCAGCAGGTGCTCAGGCCACCCCGGTGCCGCGCAGCATCGCGCAACTGCCGCCTGATCTGCGCAGGTTGGTCGACAGTAGCTACGCGCGATTCTCCGACGCTGAATACGCCCGTCGCGAAAAATTAATGGCCGAGACCATGGAGCGCAACAACGTCGATCACATCGTGCTGGTGACATTGCAGCGCGTCGGCGGCGCCACCGAATGGTTGATGGCGTGGCCGGGATGGACCGAGGCGATCACCGTTTACAAGCCTGGCGAACGCATGGCGACCTACGTCGAGTATTTCAACCACATCCCGCTCGGCCAGCAGATGGCGCGTAACAGCGACGTTCAGTGGGGCGAGGATCGTGGCATCGACAAGGCCGTTGAAGAGCTGAAGCGGCGCGGCGCCAAGCGGGTCGGCGTGATCGGCCCGATCAACGTCCCGCGCTTCCGCAAGTTGGAAGCGGCCTTCCCGACCGCGGGCCTTGACGGTGACTATTTCCGCTTACGCATTTACGAAAAATCGGACGAGGAGATTGCCTGGTTCCGCATCGGTGCGGCGCTGTCCGACGCGGCGATGTCGTCGCTGGTCAAGCAAGCCAAGGCTGGCATGACCGAGCACGAGCTCGCGAATTTGGTCGAGACCGGCTACGTCCCGCACGGCGGAGGCCACATCATCCACTTCATCGGATCGACGTCGATGTCGAATCCCGACTGCTACGTGCCGCGACAGTTCCACTCGCACCGCAAGCTCGCCGCTGGCGACGTGGTGTTCTGCGAGCTCTCCTCGGCCTTTTGGGGCTATTCCGGGCAGGTGCTGCGCACCTTCACCGTTGAGGCGGAACCGACGCAGCAATACCGGGATCTCTACGCTACGGCCGAGCAGGCGTTCAACTCCATCACCAACGCGATCCGCCCTGGCGCGACCGTGGACGACCTGATCGCGGCGACGCCAGTGATCGAGAAGAACGGGTTCACCACCTGCGACGACGTGGTGCACGGTTACGGCGGCGGCTACTTCCAGCCGATTATCGGCTCACACAGCCGGCCGGCGCCGATCCAGCCGAAGATCACGCTGCGCGAGAACATGTGCATGGTGGTGCAGCCGAACGTCATCACCACCGACAAGAAAGCCGGCGTTCAGATCGGCGAAATGGTCCGCGTCACCAAATCCGGTTTCGAGTCGCTGCACACCACTCCGCACGGCTTCTTCCGCGCCGGTCAGACGATGTAAATACGGCGGCTGCGCGCAGGAGATTGAGAGTTAGGGCGCCCATCAGCGCGAGAAAGATAATCCAGGACGGAAAACGTCATCCGCTCATGTGAGCCAGCAAACCGTCATTAGAAGCGGGCCACTAGAGCGTTTCATGGGTTGACGGAAGCATATCCGGCGTTGCCGAAGTAGTTGCTGCATTCTGTGGGCTGGATGGTTGCGACGAGGCTGCCGATGTGGCGCCAAGCCTCTTCGACGGTGCGCTTCTGAGCGCAGCGCATCCAGTGTTTGATCTTGGCGAAGGCCTGCTCAATCGGGTTGAGGTCGGGCGAATACGGCGGCAGATACCAGAGCCTGGCACCAGCGGCTCTGATCATGCGGCGCAGAGCGGCCGACTTGTGGCTGCCGAGATTGTCCATGATGACGATGTCGCCGGGCTTGAGGATCGGCACGAGCTGCTGTTCGACGTAGGCGCGGAAGCATTCGCCGTTGATCGGGCCATCGAACACGCAAGGAGCCGTGAGCTGGTCGCAGCGCAGCGCGCCGAGGAAGGTCAGCGTCCGCCAACGACCCTGCGGCACGTAACCGCGCAGGCGGTCGCCCTTCGGCCCCCATCCGCGCAGCGGCGCCATGCTGGTCTTGATCCAGGTTTCGTCGATGAAGACCAGGCGGCGCGGATCGAGATCAGCCTGCCACGAGCGCCAGCGCCGCCGTCGGCGGGCGACGTCGGAGCGGCCCTGTTCAAGGGCGAACAGCGTTTTTTTTGAATCGCAGGCCCTCGCGCCGCAGGAACATCCACACCGCATTGTGCGAGACCCAGACCCCGCGCGCCGCAAGCTCATCCTTCAGCCCATGCAGCGTCAGGTGCGGCGTCTGCTTGATCCGATCCACGATGAAGGCGCGGTGTGGATCGAGCACGGGCTTGCGGTGTCCGCCCATCTTGCCCGGCGCCACCGAGCCGGTCGCACGATAGCGCTGCGACCACTTCACCACCGAGGACACCGCAACCCCGAACCGCGACGCCACCGCCCGGCAGCTCTCGCCGCGCCGGACCGCAGCCACAACACGTTCACGCAGATCGTTGGAAAGAGGTCGGGTCATCCGATGCTGGCCCCCATCCCCAGCCAGCATCTTGAATCACAATCCGCCGCCCAAAGGAATCCCCTTCCGATTCAGTCAAGAAATGAACCGCTCTAAGTTAGTGCACGGCCGAAATTTCGATTATTGGCAGTACGGTTCGATCTGCGCCTGGCAGATCACACCGCCGCGCTGCCGGTCACGGCCATTGAGCTCGGCTCGAGCGCGCGTGCCCGGCGATTATGTCGCCGGGCACTCGCTCGGCGTGAGTTATGCCTTGGATATAGATGCCCAGCATGTAGAGCGACCCGTGGGCTATGTTGACGGCATGTAGGAAGCCCTCTTACGAGGCAGCGCCAGATGTGCCTGAGACAATTCATTTTCGGTCGCCTCGTAAGTGGGAGCGTGGCTATGACGCGGCTTGACGCCGCATGATCTCTCGCCGCTCCAGGCCGAGATGCGAACGCAAGGTCGTACCGGCATATTCGCTCCGGTACAGTCCGCGTCGCTGCAATTCCGGCACCACCTTGTCGACGAAATCGTCGAACGCGCCGGGAAAATAGGCCGGCATGATGACGAAGCCGTCCGCCAGTTCGCCCGTGAACCATTCCTCGAACGTGTCCGCGATCTTTTTCGGCGTCCCGTAAGTGACCCAGTGGCCGCGGGCGGCGGCCGTCACGTTGTAAAGATCGCGAAGCGTCATCTTCTCGCGGCGGGCCATGTCCAGCAGCACCCGTGAGAACGCCTGGCCGCGCTCGGTCTTTTGCGGAAAGTCAGGAACCGGACCGTCCAGAGGATAGCCGGAGATATCGTGCCCGATCCGCTGCGACACCAGCGCGAGCGCGTTCGTTGGCGTCAACCAGCTTTGCAAGCGGGCCAGTCGTTCCTTGGCTTGCTCGTCCGTTTCACCAATGATGGGCATCACGCCAGGAAGAATCGGCACCTCGTGCGGCGCCCGGCCGTGCTTGAGCACACGCTGCTTGAGACTGTCGTAGGCGGCCTTGGCCGAAGCCTTGTCGCCGTTGACCACGGAAAACACTAGGTCGGCCGAACGCGCCGAAAGCTCCTGCCCGGGCGGCGAGCCGCCGGCCTGGATGATGACCGGATGACCTTGCGGCGACCGCTCGATGTTGAGCGGACCCTTCACGGAATAGAACCGGCCCTTGTGATCGAGGGGCTGGATCTTGGACTTATCGAGGTAGACGCCCGTTTCCTTGTCGGCGATGACTGCTCCATCATCCCAAGAATCCCAGAGACCGCGCACCACGTCGACGAACTCGGTCGCGATTTCATATCGCAGGTCGTGCTCGGCGAGCTTAGTCTTGCTGAAATTGAGCGCGGCCCTTTCGTGAGTACTAGTGACGACATTCCAGCCAGCGCGGCCGTTGCTGAGATGATCGAGCGAGGCAAAGGCGCGAGCGACATGGAACGGTTCGCCAAAACTTGTCGACACCGTAGCGCCGAGACCGACATGCGTCGTCACCGTGCTCAACGCCGACAGGAGGGTGAGGGGCTCGAACCGGTTGACGAACGATGGATGATCGCCGGGATCCATCGCCAATCCGTCGGAGATGAAGAACAAATCGAATTTCCCACGCTCGGCGGTGCGTGCGATGGTCTGCATCACCGGAAAGCTGCAGCTACTCACAGTGGCGCCTTCGTACCGCCACCCGGCCGAATGATTGCCGGTCCCCAGCACGAATACACCGAGATGCATCTGACGCTTGCGATCAGCCATGATCGATGCTTCCGCCTACTAGTCGATGCGAATATTTTTCTCGCGCACAATTGTCATCCACTTCTGCAGCTCCGCCTGCACCTTCTCAGCGAGAACATCCGGTTCGCCGCCGACAGGTTCATTGCCGACCTTCAGAAAAGTTTCCCGCACCTCGGGCGGCGCGAGCGCCGCGTTAACCTTGCTATTCAGCACGTTGATCGTGGCCTGGGGCGTGCCTGCCGGCGCGAACAAGGCGAACCACACCGATGCTTCGAACCCGGGAACGGCCGATTCGGAAATCGTCGGCCCCTCGGGCAGAACGGGAGAGCGCTTGCCAGTGGACACACCGAGCAGGCGCACCGTGTTGCTGCGAACGTAGCCGAGAGTTGTCGCGATGCCATCGAATGCGAATTGGATGCGGCCGCCGATCAGATCGGTCATCATCGGTGCCGAGCCTCGATAGGGAATGTGATTGGTGTCAATACCGGCCATCGTGTTGAGCAACTCGGCGACAAGGTGATTGCTGCTGCCGTTGCCGTACGAACCGTATGAGAGCGAGCCTGGCTTGGCTTTGGCGAGCGCAATCAGATCGGCGGCGGTCTTCACAGGCACGTCGTTGTTCGCGACCAGCAAGAGGGGAGCGGACGTGATCAATGCGACCGGGGTGAAGTCGCGCAGGGGATCGTAGCCGAGCTTGGTGTACACGTTCGGGTTGGTTCCGTGCGTGCTAGCAGTGCCGAGGAGCAAAGTGTAGCCGTCACGCGCGGCTTGAGCGACGTAGGTTGCGCCGACTGAGCCGCCCGCGCCTGCGCGATTTTCGACAATGACCGATTGACCCAGCAACTCGCTCAATCGCGGGCCGATGACCCGGGCCACCACGTCGACGCCGCCACCGGGTGGGAATGGCACGACGATCTTGATGGTCTGGCTCGGATAATTCTGCGACTGCGCCGGGAATCCGCCTGCCAGAACAAGCGCAATAGCGGTAAAGGTGAAAAAGGCAGTCGTGCGCATCATAATCCATCACAAACGAGACCGATGTTCGATTCTGAAGCTAGCCTAACACTCCTGTCAACTTTCAGCCTCTGACGATGAGATGTTATCCGAGACAGTCGAGCGGACCGCCCCGAAGCGGAGAACCGTTTCCTTGAGCATGTGGAAATGAGCTGCAGAGCGGTGGATAAGGAACTGGATTAGAAGATAGCGGTTGTTGGTTATCGGCAATTGTTTCAACGAAGGTTGAACATGTCAAAAAGTAAAACGGTTGTTTTCGTCGTTGCGGTCATTGGTCTACTATCAAGCGCCGCAATCGCTCAATCGCCTACCCCTCCACCAAATACCGGCCGAACGTCGGCTACCACAGCTAACCCGCAGCTCGTAAAGCAGTTGGCGCCTCAGAGACGAGCACAAAAAAAGCAGCAGCGGGCAAGTTGCGAGCGACAAGCTAATCAACAAAGGCTTAGGCTGGTTAAGCGTATCCGCTTTATGAGGGGATGTTTAAGGACCGGATAGTCGGAATAGCCCCTAGCGTTAGCCGCTCGCAGAATGATCACCAGCCGACGACGGATCGGTAAACGTCGCTAAAGTTTGGAAGCAAGACCTGTCACGGTTTGCGGCGGCTTTGATTTGCGCCAAACGTAATTCACGAGGTGCCGCATGCTTCGCAGCTTTGATACGCGGCGGACACTTTCTCAGCCTCCGACTGTCGCTTAGAGTTCCGGAAAAGTCTGTCTTCCCAGTCGGTTCGGGGCGACATTTGTATTGCGGCTGCATCGAATAGCTCTACAGGAATACTCGGTAGGGGATAAAGGCAGTGACGATAACGCGCTGACTGCTACCGCGATCCAAGTCTTGGACCGTCGCGGTTTTTGTATTCACGATTGTTGACCGAAAGTCATGACGTTATGCGCCTCCTGAATTTGTTGGTAGTGTGGAACACGATTGCCCGGTGGCGGAACGCCTGATCCGCAGAGTGAAGCCGCCCAAACGGATGCTCGGCGACAAGGCCTACGACAGTGCCGAGTTGCGCGAAGAACTGCATGAGCGCGGGACAAAGCCGGTCATTCCCAACCGCTGCAACAGGAAGCAACCGTTCAGCTTCAGCAAGCGCCTTTACAGGATGCGCTGGCGCATCGAGAGTGCATTCAATCGCTTGAAGGACTTCAGGCGCATCGCCACACGATATGACAGGCTGGCCCGAAACTATTTGGCCTCAGTCTGTCTTGCAGCCGCCCTGGTATGGTGGATTTAATGAGTCGCGACCCTAGTTTCACCGCCAACAGATGTCAGGCTCGCCGATCGCCGATGACAGATACCCTTCTGATCGATGGCCTGGAAAAGCGCTTCATCTCGCATGGGCGGACGGCGTTCCAGAACATCAACTTTTCGGTCGGCCAGGGCGAGTTCGTCGCCCTGATCGGGCCGTCGGGTTGCGGCAAATCGACATTGCTGCACATCATGGCCGGCCTGTCTGAGCCGACCGCCGGCACCGTCCGCCTCAACGGCGATCGGATCGAGCGCCCTCGCCCCGAAATGATGTTCGTGTTCCAGCAATACACCAAGTCGATCTTCCCGTGGAAAACCGTGCTCGACAACGTGCGGCTCGGCGTCAAGTACCGAAACGGGGCGTCGCGCAAGGAGCAGGAGCAGCTTTCCCTCGAACAACTCGACCTGGTCGGGCTCGGCCGCTACCCGCACTATTTCCCGTACCAGCTTTCCGGCGGCATGCAGCAGCGTGTCGCCATCGCACGCGCATTGGCACGGCGGCCGAAAATCCTGCTGATGGACGAGCCGTTCAGCGCGCTCGACGCCATGATGCGCGTCGAGCTTCAGGACCTGCTGCTGAAACTCTGGGCTGACCTGGGCCTCACAATCCTGTTCGTCACCCACGATCTCGACGAGGCGCTCTACGTCGCGCAGCGCGTGATCCTGCTGAGCGCGTCACCGGGCACGATCGCCGAGGACGTCTCGGTGCCGCTCGCCTATCCGCGCCGCCAGATCGAGACTCGCAGCGATCCCGAGTACCTTCGGCTGCGCGAGCACCTCTACCGCAACATGGTCGCGCAGGTCATGGCCGGCCGGGCCGACGCACCATGAAGACCTGGAGCGTGTTCCGGGACTCGCGCGCTTCGGGTGTGATGCTGATCGTGCTGCTGCTTCTGATCTGGCAGCTCTCGGCGACTTATTGGTTCATCTCGCCGACCTGGCCGACCGTGACGCGCATCTTCGAAGCCTGGATCGAGAACGTCGGCGACGGCACGATCCCCGGACACCTGATCGCGACGCTGTGGCGGCAGATGCTGGGCTATGGGCTAGCGGCTGTGATCGGCATCATGCTCGGACTCGCGATGGGATATTACCGCGTGCTTTACAATCTGTTCGAGCCGCTGGTCGAAGTCTTGCGCCCCATCCCGGGCCCGGCCTACCTGCCCGTCCTGGTCCTGTTCGTCGGCATTGGCCACGAGATGAAGGTTACGCTGATTTTTGTCGCCTCGCTGTTCCCGATCCTGCTCAATACCTACAGCGGCGTGCGCTCGATTGATCGCGTGCAGTTCGACACCGCGCGCACGCTCGGCCTCACCACGCTGCAGACCTTCCGCGAGCTCGTGCTGCCGGCCGCTAGCCCGCAGATCCTCACCGGCATGCGCATCAGCCTGGCCATCTCGCTGATCCTCGCGATTCTGGGCGAGATGATCGTGTCGAACGACGGGCTCGGCTATTTCGTGCTGCTGGCGCAACGCACCTTCAAGGTGCCGGACATGTACGCCGGCATCTTCACCCTGGCCCTGCTCGGTTACCTGCTCAACCGGCTGTTCTTGCTCATAGAAGGCCGCGTGATCCGGTGGCATACTGAGAGCAGCGGCCGGACCTGAAACAACCACAACGGGGGGAGTCCGACGATGTCGATACGGTCCACGATCCTGAAATGCGGCCTTACGGCCGCAGCGCTCGCTCTCGCGGCCCTGCCGGCGCCGGCGCAGCAGGCCACCAAGATCCGCGCCGTCGCGCAGCCGATTGCCAATTTCGCCGTGCTGCTCTCCGCGCGCGAGAAGGGCATCTTCAAGGAGTACAATATCGACGTCACCTGGAACTTCGTCCCCCAGGGCGCGCTCGGGGTCGAGGCGGTGTACGGCGGTAGCGCCGAGATCGCCGGCAACTCGGTGATCGAGCCGCTGATCGCACGGGGCAACGGCCTCGATATCGTCTATCTCCTCAACAACACCCGCATCCGTCCGACCCCACCGGACAACTCCGGCATCGCGGTGCGGACCGACGACGCGATCCAGGGGCCGAAGGACCTAGTCGGCAAACGCATCTCCGCCGGCCTGATCAATGGCCCGAACCACGTGCATCTGAAGGAATGGCTTAGTCGCGCCGGCGTCGATATTTCAGCCGTGCAGTACTTCGAGCTGCCGTTCCCGCAGATGCCGGATGCGCTGCTCCAGAACCGGCTTGACGCGGTGTGGGCCGTCGAGCCGTTCCTGACCTTCCTGCTCAAAAGCGGCAAGGCCCGCGTGATCGCCTATCCCTATGCGGGCAATGTCCCCAACATGGACATCGCCGCGTTCCAGGTGAAGGAGAGCTGGGCCAAGACCAACCCGGACGTTGCGCGACGGCTGCGCTCAGCGCTTGAGCGCGCCACCAAAGAGTTCGACGCCATGAGCAAGGACGAGCGCGACGAGTGGGTTTCCAAATACACCGGCATCAAGCTCGAGGTTATCAAGGACATCAACCTGCCGCTCTACGTCACCGAGTTCAACGTCCCAACCCTGCAAGCCAACCTCGACATCCTGGTGCGTCAGAAGCTCACCAAGCCGTTCGACATCAACGCAATGCTATGGAAGCCCTAAGAGGAGATCGCGCTATGCTGACAACGCTCAAGCAGAAGGCCGAGCCGACGCACACCGCGCTGATCCTGGTCGACGTGCTCAACGACTTCTGCGCCGAAGGCGGCGCCATGCACCGCGAAGGCCGCGACCTGGCGCTGGTCAAGCCGATGCTGCCGCGGCTGGAGAAGCTCATTCAGGCCGCACGCCAGGCCAAGACCAAGCTGGTCTGGATCCAGTGCGCCTACAACACTGGGCCGAACCACTATCTCTCCGAGGTGTGGCTGGAACAGTGCAAGCGCGCTCGCAACGGCGCCTATATCGAATATCCGGTGTGCGAGCCGGGTCAGTGGAACCAGGACTTCTTTGCGGTGCGTCCGCTGCCCGACGAGGTCATCGTCACCAAGCACCGTTACGGCGCCTTTGAGAACACCGATCTCGACCTGGTGCTGCGCTCGAACCGCATCAAGAGCGTCATCATCACGGGCGTCGCCACCAACGTGTGCTGCGAAACGACGGCCCGGCAGGCGTTCATGAAGGACTACTACGTGCTGTTCACCAGCGACTGCTGTGCGACCTACTCGCAAGCGCAGCACGACGCCACGCTGTTCAATATCTCCCAGTTCTTCGGTCAGGTGGTGACCAGCGAGGAGATCATGGCCTGCTGGCCGGCAGCGGAGACCAAACTCCGGGCGGTGTCGTAGCCCGGTCATTCCGGGACGGCGCGAAATGCCGGACCCGGAATCCAGAACAACAGGGCGTCTTTGTGCCTCTGGATTCCGGGTTCGCGCCCAAAGCGCGTCGAAGACGCGCGTAACCGCGCTTATGGGCGCGCCCCGGAATGACGGTCACGTTTTTCCGCCCAACTGCTCCGCCAGCCAATCCGCCATGCGAGGCCGCACCACCGCGTAGATGTTGTGGCAACAATGATTGCCGTCCGCCGGAATATCGAATGTGACATTCGGGTGCTGCGCCATCGCCTTCCGCAGCCGCTCGACCTGCTGGGGCGGGATCAACTCGTCCTGCGCCCCGTGCAGCGCGTAGACCGGACAGCGCACCCGCTCGGCCTGGCCTGACAGATCGAGCGCACGCTTGAGATAGGGCGCGGCCTTGTCCGAGTCGCCGTAGCCCGCCACGAAGGCGAAGCCCTGCCGTGCTGGATCGTGCATTTCATCGTAATAGGACAGGTCGAACAGCACGCCCCAGCACACGCAGGCCTTAAAGCGCGGATCGTGCGCGGCGCAATGGATGGCGTAAAAGCCGCCGAGGCTGCGGCCGATCACGCCGATGCGCGCGCCGTCGATTTGCGGCTGCTTCTCCAGCCAATCCAGCACCGCCGACGCGAAACGATGGAAGTCGGGCCGCATCTTGGCCTGGAAATACATCTCGCCCTGGCCGGGCCCGTCGAATGTACACGTGGCAAGTCCGCGCGCGAGACAGAGGTTTTCGAAACGGTAGCTCTCCTCCTTGGTGCTTTCCAGTCCGCCTAACAGCAGCGCCACCGGTACCCGGCCCGACACACCCGGAGGCCGCCGCAGATAGCCCGGAATGCTCAAGCCGTCGAACGCGATGTCGAACCGCTCGGCCGGCGCCACGAACAGTGGGGCCGCTTCCCGATAGAGCGCGACCTTGCGGTTCTGACCTTCGTCGCGCCGCACTGGATCTTGGAACCAGAGAAATTGCGCGTAATGGTGTGACAGGCAGGCTTGCCAGAACAATTCGCCCGCGCTTTGCCGGCGATCCTGCGCCAGCGCCGCGCGTGCGAGCTTCTCATAGGCCTCGCCGCGCGCGGTCCAGTAGGGCAACCATTGATCCCAATGGGTGAGGCGGGCCTGCGCCGCCATCACGTCGCCAGCTGGCACCCCGTCACCGATCATGCGGATGCCGCTCGCGAACCAGACCCGGTCGAGGATTTCACGGCTCATGGGAAGAGACGCCGCCTAGCCCTTCCAGATCATGGAATCGACATCGATCGGCTTCATCAGCTTCTGGCCGACAGCGAGCTCCATGTTGGTCTTGAGGCTCGGCACATTGAAGTCGCTGACGAAGATCGGCAGGCTCATCTCGGCGACGAGGTCGGGCCGGACGCTGGTGAATTTCGAGACAAACGCGTCGCGATCCGTCTTCGGCGCTTCAGCCATGAATTTCTGCGCTCGCGTGAAGACGTCGCGGAAACGCTTTGCCACATCGCCGTTGGCCTTGAGCCAGGTCTCCCTGGCGAACATCGCGGTGATGTCCATGTTCGGGATGTTTTCCTGGTATGGATAGCCGATCACGCGGACGTTCCCGGACTTCTTCAGGATAGTGAAAAACGGCTCCACGGCCCACACCGCATCGAGCCGGTCCTGCATCAGCGCATCGGCCATCTGCGGGAACGGAATCTCGGTGAGCTGAACGACCTTCGCATCGCCGCCATTGCGCCGCATCCATTCAATGAAATGGATGTGGTTGACGCTGTTGAGAAGCCCGACCGAAGCGCGCTTTCCCGCAAGATCAGCAGGCTTCTGGATCGCGCTGGTGGCTTTCACCACGATTGCCGAATTGTCGGGTGCTTGCGGGCGGATGCGCGCACTCGGTACAACCAGCATCATGTCAAGGCCGTTGCCGCGCGCAACCATCGGCTCCAGCACGCCGCCCCCGGCGAACTCCACGCTGCCACCGTAGACCGCTTCGACAGCAATCGCCGTTTGTGCCACTGGTGACCAGGACACGTTGAGCCCCCGCTCCTCGAACCAGCCCTTGTCGCGGCCCACAAGGAGTCCCGTGTAATTGGTGACCGGAGTCACCACGATGCGTATCGGCGTGAGCTTCTGCTGCGCGAAGGCCGGTGCCCGGCCCGCGGCGAACGAAAAGGCGGCGGCGCCTGCTACGAAAGTTCTCCGAGTTTGGCTCATCATACTCTCCTTCTCGTCCCGCAAAATCGGCGCGCGGCGCGTACAGCCTTGATGATCTTCTGGTAGCCCGATGCCGTGGCAGAGGCTTGACGATAGCACCGGTGTGCTCACTACCACACACAAATGAGAGGTGATTGCCCAGGCCATCCCTCGGCCAATAGATTGGGTGGGACAAATCATTCGATATAAACATCGCTCGCGATTGAGCATTCGACTTAGGAGTATTTATGAGCTTGGTTATCCGTAACGCGCGTATCCGGACCGAGCAACGAACCGTTGAAATTTTCATTGAAAGTGGGGATATCAAAGCAATCGCACCCCAACTCGGAGATACGGGTTCGCCCGAAATCGATGCCAAGGGCAGCCTCGTGCTGCCGGGCTTGTTCAATATGCACTTTCATGCAGACAAGTGTCTGCTTGGGGAGGTGATGCGACCAAACGTTTCCGGAACGCTGCCAGAGGCGATCAATATCACCAACGACTTTAAGCGCAAATACGATCCCGAGGAGGTCGCTGGGCGTGCAATCCGCGCCATTGAAGCAGGCGTGAAAAATGGAACGACATTCTTCCGGCTTTTCGCCGACGTCGGCACGATCGGCGGGCTTCGCGCAGCGCGTGGGTTAATGCTCGCTCGCGAACGGATGCGGCCGTATTGCGACCTGCAGGTCGTGGCGTTTCCACAGGAGGGAATTGTACGCGATCCTGGCGCCGCTGAGCTGCTGGAAGAAGCGATCAAGGAAGGTTGCGATATCGTCGGTGGCTTACCCTGGTACGAGTACACGGACGAAGAGGCGCGCCAGCACATCGATAGCTGCTTCGACATCGCAAAACGATACGATCGCGATATTCACATGCTAGTCGATGATACTGACGACGCGAATTCTCGCAGCCTTGAAGCTTTGGCGCTTAAGACGATGCGAGAGGGCTTCCAAGGGCGGGTTACGGCAAGCCATTGCGGTGCCATGGCGACGTACAATGACGTCTACGCCCACAAGATCATCGACATGGTTGCCACAGCCGAAATCACGATATCGGTTAATGCGCACATCAATCTGGTCTGTTCCGCGCGTCTCGATCGCGAGCCAAAGCGGCGAGGAATCGCGCGCGTCAAGGAACTTTTGGCGCGTGGTGTAAATGTGATCTGTTCCCAGGACGACGTGAACGATCCGTATTATCCATTTGGCAAGCCGGACCCGTTAGAATGTGCCTATATGATCGCGCATGTCGCACAGTTGACCCTGCCAAAAGAACTCGAACAGGTCATCGATATGATTACAGTCAGCAGCGCGAGAGCTGCGCGCGTCCGCGACTACGGGATCACGCCCGGCTGCCGAGCTGATCTGGTCATCGTTGGAGCTCCATCGGTGCATGAGGCGCTCCGCTTGCAGCCTTTGCGGCCTCACGTCTTCAAGAACGGGCGCGAGGTCGCATATGCGACGGTAACTCAATCGCTGCGCAGTATGTGAGAACTGAATTTTTCTGATCGAAGCAGAAAATCCCTGTTCTTTCCCAAAAATTCTCTATTCCCTACGATATTGCGCTGCCAAATTGTATTCAGTCATCGCATGCCTGATAGCCGCGGCGACGGTGGGGCCCGTAGGGATGGGGTGCAGATTGCAGATCCGAACCCGCAGCGGTCAAAGGCTCCGGGTTCGGCCAATGAACCGATTCATGCCGACGTCCGGCTGCCACATTTGTCGATGGGCTTCGAGCATGTACGGCAGCGCTCTTTTGCGGGACTCGACGATGGCATCGTAGTCGGGGATGAAATGCCGCATCAGATCGGAAACTTCCCGGCGGAGTGCATCCTCGTCGATCGTGGTCAGCTTCCGGTCCTTGACCACGACCCGTCCGTCGACAATGACAGTCTCCACGCCGCGACCAGATTCCGTGTAAACGAGCTGACGCGCCGCGCTGTTGTAGGGCAGATAGGCGGTGTCGTTGAGATCTATCAGGATCAGGTCGGCCTTGTATCCGGGTTTGATCGCGCCAAGACTTCCCGCGAGGCCGGCGGTGCGCGCGTTGCCGAGCGTGGCATGGCGAAGGACCTCGTGCGCGAGCGCAGGCCCAGGCTCCGGCTCGCTCACGGCAGTCAGCAGACAGAACATCTTCATCGCCTGAAACACGCTCTGCACGTCGCTGCCGCTGCAATTGTCACAACCAAGCCCGAGCCGGACACCCGCTTCGCGCAGATCGCACACCGGGGCGATTCCGCTTTTCAATTTCATGTTGCTCAGATGGTTGAGAACGATGCCGGCGTCGGCCGCCGCCATGCGGTCCATCTCGTCGCGGGTAATCCATACGCCGTGCACGATGTTCAGCCGCGGGCCGAGCAGTCCGTTGTGTTCGAGATAGCTGATCAGCGAGCCGTCGTGTCCAGCGAACTGCTCGCGCCCGATCAGCACTTGCCCGCGCGTTTCGTAGACATGAGTATAGAGCGCAAGATCATGCTTGTGCGCCAGGTCGGCGCATCCTTGAAGCATCTTTGGCGAGCAGCGCTGCGGAGCAAACGGCGCGACTGCCCAATGCAGAGTGTCCACTGCCGGATGACGCTTGAATTGGTGCTCCAGATAGTCGAGTTGATCGCGCACCGGACGCCCTGTGTTGCCCAGCATCTCCTGCACGTCGGTTGGAAGGCTGTCGCGGTTGCGGACCATGGCAATGGGAGGGATGTCCCAGACCATCGGTGAGAACACGACGCGGATTCCCGCATCGCGATAGGCCTGTACGACGACGTCGGTGCTCGGTTCGTCTAGCGGAACGAGTCCCAGCATATCCTGCACTGTGGTGATCCCGCAGCGTAACGATTCGACCGCGCCGACCAGCGTGCGGGCTCGCAATTCTTCTTTGCTGCGATTGGCGCCCATCGGCAGGGTGTAGAGCAGCCACATTTCCAGCGGCAGTTCCTCAAACATCCCGCGGCAGAGGGTATCATGGGAATGGTAGTGCGCGTTTATGAGTCCAGGCACCACCAGCCGGTCGCGTGCATCGATGATCTCGTGGACGCCGTCCGCTGCAAGGTCCGGACCGACAGCGATGATGATCCTGCCTTCGATCAGAACGTCGGCCGCGGGCGGCTTATGCACGTTGCCATCGTGGTCGTAGACTTGACCGCCTCGAATCAAGAGCCGTTTTGCATCCGCCATGTCCATACCCCTGTGCCAGGCTCAAGTACCAACAGATGATCGCTGCGACAGAATGTCAAACGCGGCTGCGGGCCAAGCGACCAGCGCGTCCGAGACACGCGCATGCATTTGCAGTCCTCGACATCGGTGGAGTTCTGCGTTTAGCTGGTGTGGAATGACACCCGGTCATCCAATCGCAACGTGCGAGGAAGCCGTTTTCGCAAGGAGTCCCAAAATGCCCAGGAGGAGTTCTATGCGCCGGATCGCTTACGCCAGCTTGGTCATCAGCTGTATCGCATTCGCCGGCGGGTCCGCTCTCGCTCAGGACATGATCAAGGTCGGGGCCCCGCTGCCATTGACCGGCGCGGTCTCTCCCGAAGGGCTCAAGCAGAAACGCGGTTACGACATCTGGGCCGAGGCAGCGAACGCCAAGGGTGGCATCAAGGCCAGCGGCAAGACCTATCGCGTCGAGATCGTCTACACCGATTACGCCTCGAACACGCCGCGGGCGGTGCAGTCCGCCGAGCGGATGATCACCGAGGACAAAGTGCAATTCCTCTTTGCGCCGTTTGGCTCCGGCGCCACCAAGGCGACGAGCGCAATCTCGGAGAAGTACAGTATTCCGATGCTCGCGCCATCGGCCTCCTCGGCGGAGATCTTCGATCAGGGTTTCAAATACATTTTCTCGACGCTGACCGGAAACCAGACGGTGTCGGTGCCGATCGCCAAGCTCGTGACGGCGAAGAACAAGGACATCAAGCGCGTCGCCGTCCTGGCCCGCAACGACCTGTTCCCGCTCGCCGTCGCGCAGGAGTTCGAGAAGGCGGTGAAGGCGCATGGACTCGAAGTGGTGACGTCGGAGCGCTACGCCATCGGCACGATGGACCATTCCGCAGCGATCACCCAGATGCGCGCGGCGCGTCCCGACTGGGTGTATGCGTCGGGGTACATCAACGACCTGATGCTGATCCGCCGGCAGATGAACGATCTCGGGCTACGGGCGCCGGTCATCACCCTGATCGCTGGCCCAGCCTATCAGGAGTTTGCCAGAACCGTCGGCCCGCTGGCGGAGAATATCACCACCATGTCGTGGTGGCATCCGGCCGTGCGCTACAAGGGCAAGGACATCTTCGGGTCGACCGAAGCTTTCAACGCAGCCTGGGAAAAGAAGTACGGCGGCGAAGCCGACTATATCGAAGCGGGCTCGGCGGCCTGCGGCGCCATCCTGCAGATGGCGATCGAAGCGGCCGGCTCGGTCGAACCCGCGAAGGTCCGCGACGCAATCGCGGCGATCGATACCGAGACGTTCTACGGCCATGTGAAGTTTGCGCCCGGCGGGCAGATCAGCTCGCTGCAGCCGCCGGTCCTGCAGCTGGTCGGCGGCAAGCCGGTCGTCCTCTGGCCTGATGCCATCAAGTCGGGAGAACTGCGCTTCTTAGCGAAATGATTGCGGCCTCCGTGGCACACCGCAGCCTCGGAGGCAGTCCCGCCGGACGCGTTAAATCCGACGGCAAGAGCTCATGATCTATCTGCAGATCGCGGCGAACGGCCTGGTGCTCGGCGGTCTCTATGCCTGCATCGCGGTCGGCTTTTCCCTGGTCTGGGGCGTTCTGAACGTCATTAATATCCTGCACGGCACGTTCATCGTGCTGGGCTCGTATGTCGCCTATTTTGCCTATGTTCACGCTGGTATTCATCCTTTCGTTTCGATCGTTATCGCCGGCGCGGTGCTTTATGCGCTGGGACACGTCCTGCAGGCCTTGATCATCAACCGGGTGATCGCGGCGCCGGTGCTGATCACGCTGACGTTGACGTTCGGCCTAGATCTCATCCTGAACAACGCGATGTTAGTTGCCTTCACCGCCGACTACCGCGCGGTCACGCTCACCAACCCACTCGGGTCGATCGAGATCGGACCGGTGTTCCTTCCGGGCGATCGCGTTGCCGCAATGGCGCTCGCGCTGGCGCTAACGGTGGTGCTTTACCGTCTCCTGCGTGATAGCAGCATTGGGCGCGCCATCATCGCGGTGCGCATGGACCGCGAAGCCGCGGCGCTGATGGGCGTCGACGTCAAGCATATCAATGCGGTGACCTTCGCGATCGGCGCCTTCATGGCCGGTGCAGCCGGCGCCCTGCTCAGCATCATTTTTCCGATCTCGCCGCTCAACGGCCAAGCGTTCCTCGGCAAGGCCTTCGTGGTTTGCGTCCTCGGGGGCCTAGGCAGCGTGCCGGGCGCGATGGCCGGTGGTTTGGTGCTCGGTATCATCGAAAGCTTCGGCGCGTACTGGTTTGGCCCTGAGCACGCGGTCACGCTTTCGTTCGGGCTGCTGCTCGTCCTCTTGTTCGTGCGACCCAGCGGACTACTCGGCAGACGGGGCTACGAATGAGGAACTGGCTCGCCTTGCTCGGCATCGCGCTGGTGCTCGCAAGCTTGCCGCTGACCGGGGACAATTATCTGCTGCGCATCGCGACAACGGTTTGCATGTACGCGGTTATGGCGCAGTCCTGGAACTTCATCGGTGGTTTGGCTGGATATCCGTCGTTTGCGACCGCCGCTTTCTTCGGTCTCGGCGCCTACGCGTCGGCGATGCTGCTTCAGCACGGCGTGCCCCTGCTGATCGCGTGGGGCTGTGCCGGGCTCGCCGCTCTCGTGTTCGCGGCCTTCCTCGGCGGCGCGATCCTGCATCTGCGCGGCCATTATTTCGCGATCGCGAGCCTCATCGTCGCCGAGATGCTGCGCGAGATCGTCAACACCATGCCCGGAACCGGCGGCGGCAAAGGCATCAACCTGCCGATCATGAAAATTTCGGTCGCGGCGCAGGCGCAGTTCTTCTTTTACGCCATGCTCGCGTTGGCGATCGTCTGCATCGCGACCGCGATCGTCGTGCACCGTTCCAAGCTCGGCTTCGCGCTGCGCTGCATCCAGCAGAACGAGGATGCTGCGAACATTCTCGGCGTCAACACCTACGCTTACAAGACCGCGGCGTTTTCGCTGTCTGCCGTCTTCGTCGGCATCGCCGGCGCGATCTACGCGTCCTGGGTCCATTACATCGAGCCGCCCGACGTGTTTGATGTGCTGCTCGCCGTCAAGCCACTAGTCATGGTGCTCCTCGGCGGACTCGGCACCGTCTTCGGCCCCGCGCTCGGGGCTTTCATCCTTCTGACGTTCGAGGAATTGGTGTGGCGCAATTTGCTTACCGTCCATGCGGCCGCACTCGGCCTGATCATCGTCGTTCTGGTGCTTTTCCTGCCCAACGGCATCTCGTCGCTCATCGGCGAGCGATGGCCTCGTCAGGAGCGCGCGAAATGACGGCGCTCCTGAGCCTCGACGGCGTATCGCGGCAATTTGGCGGCCTCAATGCAGTCGACCGCGTGAGCTTAACGATCGGCCAGGGCGAAATTTTGGGCCTAATCGGCCCTAATGGCGCTGGAAAGACTACGCTGATCAACCTCATTACCGGCGTTTATCCCGCAACGAACGGCCACGTGCGGTTCGAGAACCACGACATCACGCGCCTGAAGCCTTTTCAGATCGCACGACTTGGCCTCGCCAGGACTTTCCAGATCGTGCAGCCGTTTCCTCGGATGACCGTCCTCGAGAACGTCGCAGCAGGCGCGCTGTTCTGTGGACAGTCGGGCACCGTTCGTGAAGCGGAAGCGGTCGCGCGCGAGCACCTCACTTTCACCGGTCTAGCCGACCTGGCCGATTGGCCCGCGGCGTCGTTGACGTTGGCGCGACGCAAGCGGCTGGAACTCGCCAAGAGTCTCGCCATGCGGCCACGTCTGCTCATGCTGGACGAGGTCAATGCCGGGCTCAATCCGACCGAGATCGAGGAGGCGCTCGGCATCATCCGCAGAATCGCCGAGCAAGGCGTCACCATCATCGTGATTGAGCATTTGATGAAAGTCGTGCTCTCGATCGCGGATCGGCTCGCCGTTCTGCACCACGGCCAATTGATCGCGCAGGGCGAGCCTAGCGCCATCATCGCCGATCAGCGAGTGATTGAGGCTTATCTCGGCGCGAAGTATGCGGCAGCAAAGCCGGGAGGCCGGTCTTGAGCGGCGCGCCAGCGCTTTCGGTCACGAACCTGCAGGCAGGCTACGGCGACGTGCAGGTGCTGTGGGACATGAGCCTCGATGTCGGCGCGGGCGAGCTTGTGTGTATCATCGGATCGAACGGCGCTGGCAAGACCACATTGATGCGCTGCCTCTCGGGACTCCTGCGGCCGACGGCGGGCGTCATCCTGGCCGGCGGCAAGTCGATGTTCAATGCTCTGCCGGCCGACTTCATACACTCCGGCATTGCCCATGTGCCCGAAGGCCGCCGCTTATTTTCGGCCATGAGCGTCCACGACAATCTCCTGATGGGCGCCTATCTGCGGACCGACCAGCGCGCCATCGCAGCCGATCTGGAGCGTGTCTACGCCATGTTCCCGATCCTCGCCGAGCGGCGGAGGCAGGACGCCGGCACGCTGTCGGGTGGGGAGCAGCAGATGTGCGCGATCGGACGCGGGCTGATGGCAGCGCCGAGCCTGCTTTTGATCGATGAGCTGTCGCTCGGGCTTGCTCCGCGCGTGGTGGAAGAATTGTCGGCGATCTTGCGCACGGTCAACAAAACCGGCGTTGCGATTCTGCTGGTCGAGCAGGATGTGATCAACGCGCTTGAGCTTGCCGACCGGGCCTATGTGGTCGATCATGGCCGCGTCACCAAGAGCGGCCCAGCCATGAGTCTTTCCGACGACCCGGCCATTCGCGAAGCCTACATGGGCCTGCCATGATGCGTCGCGGAGTGTGACTCATGGCAGCGCTTTCTTTCGAGCCCGGGGGCTACCGATTCGTCAAAGGCGTGTTCCAATATTCCGCTGGCGTGGCCGCGATGCCGGGACATCGCATCGTGCGGGTGCAGTTCCGGCGTCCCGTTCCGCTCGACGAAGGATTTGGCCGGATCGAGCAGATCATCCGCGCGGCCGGCCGCCCGCTGACGGCGTTCTGCGCCTGCGAGCTCCGCTCGCCTGCCCCGTTCACCGAAAGCGGCTTTGTGGCGTTCAATAAGGTCTATGTCGGCACGCTGGAGCGCTGGAAGATTTTCGACGGCGCCACCAATTCGGTCGCGCGCAGCAATGTCTGCCCGGCCGTCGATCCGCCAAGCGCGCCGTCCTTTCATGCCTTCGGCTATACCGAGACCGCCGCGCCGGACGCGGAGCCCTCGTTCATCATCGCCGGCAGCGGCGAGGCGCCGGAAGGCCGGGGCACCTATCGTGATCACATCGTGCGGCTTGGCGAGGTGACGCCTGTGGGGCTGCGCGAGAAGGCACGCTTCGTCCTCGGCGAGATGGAACGTCGCATGGCCGAGCTAGGGTTTGGCTGGAAGGACACGACCGCGACGCAGCTCTATACCGTCCATGATATTCACGCATTTTTCGCGGAAGAGATCGTCCGCCGCGGCGCGGCACGGGCCGGCCTGACATGGCACTACAACCGCCCTCCGGTGGTCGATCTCGAGTACGAAATGGATTGCCGGAGTATCGCGATCGAGCGCATCGCGTCATGAAAGCCAGGAATTTCCGCTACATCAGGCCGGCTTCTCTGGCGCAGGCCTACCAGATCCTGGAGGATGCGGGCGGCGATGCCGTGCCGGTGGCCGGCGGCCAGAGCCTGCTCGCGGGGCTGAACATGCGCCTGTCCGCGCCGAAACTCCTGGTCGATATCGGAGACCTCAAGGAACTCACCGGCCAATCGCACGCTTGCGGCGTGGTGCGCCTCGGCGCGCTGACACGCCATGCCGAGCTGCTACGCTCCGATCTTGTCCGCAGGCACCTGCCGCTGCTCGTCCAAGCAGTTCCGCACATTGGGCATATCGCAATCCGCAACCGTGGCACATTGGGCGGCAGCCTCGCCTATGCCGATCCGGCGGCGGAATTGCCGGCATGCGCGGTGGCGCTGGGCGCCACGCTGGTGCTGGGAAGCCGCGCCGGCGAGCGCGAGGTGAAGGCGGAGGGTTTCTTCAAGGGTTTGTTCGAAACGGACCTGCGGCCGGGTGAGCTGATCGTAGCGGCAAAGTTTCCCGCGACCGCCGCAGGGATGTGCGTGGGTTTCGCCGAACTGTCGCGCCGGCATGGCGATTTCGCACTGGTGGGACTTGCGGCGGCGATGACGATACAGCACGGACGGATCGGTGACGCCAAGCTCGTTTACTTCGGCTGCGTCGACCGGGCCAAGGTGGCGCGAACGGTTTCCGCCGCTGTCGCCGGGTCAGCTGCGCCGCTGCGCGACACCAAGACCCTCGATGAAGCCATCGCCCAGGACTTGGCGCCCGACGACACGCCGGGCCTTCGCGCCGACACCAAGCTCCATCTCGCAAAGGTGCTCACCCACCGGGTCCTCAATTCGCTATCGGAACGAGCCGCATGACCAATGTCGATCTCATAGGCGACGAGCACGTCGCAATCGAAACAACGCTGAACGGAAAACCGCTGAAGCGACGCGTGAAGGCGCGACAACATCTGGCGGACTTCCTGCGCCAGGAGCTCGAGTTGACGGGAACACATCTCGGCTGCGAACACGGCATTTGCGGCGCGTGCACCGTGCTGATCGATGGCAATACGGCGCGTGGCTGCCTCACGCTGGCTGCGCAGATTTCCGGCAAGGCCGTGGAAACCATCGAGGGTCTCACCGAAAGCGGCAAACTTGCCGAGCTGCAGAAGGAATTCATCGAGCGCAATGCCGCGCAATGCGGCTTCTGCTCGTCCGGCGTGCTGCTGACGGCATACGAACTCATATCCGGCGGCGAGGCATTATCGCGTGCGCAGATTCGAGAAGCGCTGTCGGGCAACATGTGCCGCTGCACCGGATATCACGCCATCGTCGACGCGGTCGAGGCGGTCAGCGCCAGGGCCGCCGACCGCCCCACGAGAGAACGTTCGTGATGGCCATCTCCCCTTCCTCCTCCACCGGTATTGGCGCGCGCGTTCCGCGGCTCGAGCTGAAACGGCTGCTCAGCGGTCATGGTCGCTACATCGATGATATCAAGCTGCCGCGCATGCTACATGCCTGCTTCGTCCGCAGCCCTCATTCTCACGCCCGCATCGCGTCGATCGACACCGCGGTAGCCAAGCGTGCTAGCGGCGTCGCCGCGGTGTTTACTGCGGCCGAAATCAATCCGAAATGCGAGCCTTTCGTCGGCGTGGCGTTGCATCGGCCTGGCCACCGTTCGGCGCCCCAGTCGCTGCTCGCCGCGGATCGCGCCCTCTGGCAAGGCCAGCCCGTCGCCATCGTCATCGCCGAAAGCCGCGCCGAAGCCGAGGACGCGGCCGAGTTCGTGGCCGTCGAATGGCAGCCGCTGCCCGTGGTGGGCGACCAGATGCAGGCGATCGCGCCCGGGGCGCCGGCCCTTCATCCGGAGGTCCCCGACAACGTCGCCTTCGATTTCTCGCTGGAGAAGGGACAGCCCGCCAAGGCTTTTGCCGAGGCCGATGTCGTTATCGAGGAGGAGCTTCGATTCGAGCGCCAGATGGCGATGACGCTGGAGACGCGGGGGCTAATCGCCGATTTCGATCCTAGCGAAGGATCACTCACCGTCATCCACGCCCACCAGTCGCCGTTTCAGATGCAGGACGTCTTCAGCCGCCACCTGCACATCGCCGAGCACAAGGTCCGCGTGGTGTCGCCGGACATCGGCGGCGGCTTTGGCATGAAGCTGAACATCTACACCGACGAGATCGCGACGGTAGTGGCGAGCATGCTGATCGGCCGCCCTGTCAAGTTCTGCGTCGACCGACTGGAGTCATTCGTGTCCGACGCGCAGGCGCGGGACCATCGCATCAAATGCCGCATCGCGGTGAAGAAAACCGGCGAGATTGCCGCGATGGAAATGGATGATATCGGCGCGGTCGGCGCCTACGGCATGCCGCTGCGCTTCAATGTCGCGGAAGGCATGATGGCGATCACCATCACCGGAGCTCCGTACAGCTTCGAGAACTACAAGGCGAGGACCCGCAGCGTTTATGTCAACAAGAACCTGATCGGGATGTATCGTGGCGTTGGCATGCCGTTCGCCTGCATCGCCACCGAGTTGCTTACGGATTGGGCGGCGGACAAGCTCGGAATCGACACGGTGGAATTCAAACGCCGCACCTATCGGCCGAAGTCCTCGCTGCCTTGCGTCACGCCAGGCGGGCAGCGGCTCGAGACCGTCTCGTTCCACGAATGCCTGGACAAGCTCGTCGCACTCATGAACTACGAGGTCCTCCGCAAGGAGCAACGCGAGCTGCGTGAACGCGGGATTTTCCGTGGGCTTGGCGTCGCAACTTTCTGCGAGCAGACGGCCTACGGGCCGCCCTACTACGGTCCGTCCGGTGCGCCGATCTCGACCCAGGACGGCTGCACGCTGCGGCTCGAGCCGTCAGGCTCATTGCGCTGCATCACCAGCCTGACCGACCAGGGACAGGGCACGCTCACGGGCATCGCGCAGATCGTCGCCAGCAGTGTGGGCGTGTCAGTCGATCAGGTGAGCGTGATCGGCGGGGACAGCTCGATCTCTCCCTACGGCGGCGGCGCATGGGCGTCGCGCGGCATGGTCTTTGGTGGCGAGGCCGCGCTCCGCGCCGGCACGATGCTCAAGCAGAATATCCTGTCGCTGGCCGGCGCCATCACGCAGACATCTGCGGCGGAGCTGGATATCGCCGACAGCCAGGTGGTGAACAGACGGACCGGGCAGGGCGTCATCAGCCTCGCCGACGTCGGACGCATCGGCTATTTTCGCCAGGACACCTTGCCGCCGGACCACGACGTCCAGCTCTCGGTGAGCGCGAGCTTCGTTGCCAACGACAAGCTGTTCTACATGGCGAACGGCGTGCAGGCCAGCTACGTCGAAGTCGATTGCCAAACCGGTTTTATCAAGGTGCTCGGCCAATGGGCCGTCGACGATTGCGGCCGCGTCGTCAACCCGCTGCTGGTGGACGAGCAGGTGCGCGGCGGGATCGCGCAAGGCATCGGCGCGGTGCTCTATGAGGAATGCATCTACAGCGACGACGCCAACCTGCAGAACGGAACGATGGCCGACTATCTCATTCCCATGTCGGACGCCGTGCCGGACATCGTCGTCGCGCATGTCGAGACCCCCGAGACCTCGACCAAGCTCGGAGCCAAGGGCATCGGCGAAGCCGGCCTGATCGGCGCCATGGGCTCCGTGTGGGTGGCAGTGAACGACGCGCTGAAGCCGTTCGGCGCCAAGGTCCTGCACCAGCCGTTCACGCCCGAACGAGTCTTGGATGCTTTGGCCCAGGCGCGAAGCTCCGGCGAACTGCCATCAACTTAGGTTCTCAGCGCAGTAGATAAGCACGAACGCCGCAAGTGGTCTGGCGTCATCCATTTCGAAACGCAAATTCAAGCTTGCGCTTGCCTAGAAATCGCGCGGCTCCACTGAAAGCGATGATGAGAATGGGTGATCCGCGTCGACGACACCCTTGAATGAACCGGCGTCGTCCGCCGGGCTGAAAACGACGCGATTGAACCCAAGCCATCAAGCGGCGGGAATTCATGGCTATAATGATTGTGACGCCTGACAGTCGGAGGACCTTGAATTTCGGCTGGACGAGGGTGTTGGTCGGATGCCCCGCCATGCTGGCCTTGCGCCGCCATCCAAAAGCGTCTCTCGTTGTAGCTCCTCACGGAATTTGTCGCTGTTATCTCGCTACGGCCGATTAACCACAGAAAGCGCGTGTCATGTGGGAGGACCGCAATCGCATTATCGTCGTTGGCGCAGGACCGGTCGGCCTCACAGCCGCGCTGGCGCTTAACCGCCGCGGCATTCCGATAACGCTCCTCGCCGCCGAGCCTGCACGCGTCATGGAGTTAAGGGGATCAACCTTTCATCCGCCGACGCTCGACTTGCTCGATGAGTTTGAGATCGTGTCAAAAATGATCGAGGTAGGGTTGAAAGCTCCGACTTGGCAATTTCGCGATCGTGAAACCGGGCCGGTCGCGACCTTCGATCTAACTTTGCTTGCAAGCGAAACCAATCACCCCTACCGCGTGCAATGCGAGCAGTGGAAGCTGATGCGGTTCATCGAAGCAGAACTCCGCAAGGACGGAGCGGACCTGCGCTTCGGCCACGAGGTCACAACTGTCCGCCAGGACGACAACTCGGCCACCGTCACAGCGCAGACTGCGTCTGGGCCCATTGAAGTCGCTGGCCGTTACGTCATCGCCGCGGATGGGGCGCGGAGCGCGGTGCGCCGGTCGCTCGGCATGGAGTTCGAAGGTTTCACCTATCCCGAGCTGTTCTGGATCGCCTCGACCGACTTTCCGTTCGAGAAGACATTGACCGATATCGCTTACGTGAACTACATCGCCGATCCGCTGGAATGGTTGGTGCTGCTGCGGGTGCCGGGACTATGGCGTGTGCTCGTTCCTGCGCCGGAAAATTCCGACAAGGACAAGTTGCTCTCGGAAGAGCATGTGCAAGGCATGCTGCAGCGGGTGGTGCCGCGCTCCGATCCCTACAACGTTGCGCACCGCTCGATCTACCATGTGCACCAGCGGGTCTCGAAGACTTTCCGCAACGGACGCGTTGTGCTCGCGGGCGACGCGGCGCACGTGAACAATCCACTTGGCGGGATGGGCATGAATGGCGGCATCCAGGACGCATTTAACCTTGCCGACAAATTCAAGCAGATCTATGCGGGTGCCGACGATCGGCTGCTCGACCGTTACGATCGGCAGCGGCGCACAGTAGCCGTCGAGGCGGTGCAGCAGCAGACGCACCGCAATCAGCAGATCATCAGCGAGCGCGATCCCGAGACGCGGAAGAAATCGCTCGATGCGATGCGAAAGACCGCGTCGGACAAGAACTCCGCCCGAGAATATATGCTGCGATCCTCAATGATCGCCAGCATGCGAAGGGCAGCCGAGATCCAATAAGGCGCGCTCGAAAGTCCGGGTAAGAAATGGCCCGGTTCGATGCGTCCGTGTCAATTATTTCGGCCGCTCGATACCGGCCGCCTTGATCGCGGCGGCAAAGGACTCATAGTCTTTTTTGAACACCGCTTCGTTCTGCTCCTTGGTGAGTCCGCCCGGCACGATGCCGACCCGGCTCAACCGCTCGGAAATCTCGGGCGATTTTGCGAGAGTCGTGATTTCTTTTCGCAGCGACCCGATGATCGGCTCGGGTGTTCCCGCGGGCGCAAGGAAGCCATTCCAGGATGAGAATTCGAAGCCAGGCAGCATCTCCGCAACCGCGGGAATGTCGGGCGCGGCGGGGATTCTCTCCGCGGTGCCAACCGCGATCAACCTGATCTTGTCGTTGTTGATGTGCGGCAGCAGCGAAGAGGAATTGCCGAAGTAAAGATCGACCTGCCCGGATATCAGGTCGGAGATGGCCTGTGGCTCGCTTTTGGCGGGCACCATCACGAGGTCGATGCCGGTGCGTGCAAACAACAGGACGGGTGCGAGGTGACTGATGTTCTGCGTGCCCGCGACTGCGAAGTTGAGCTTTCCGGGATTGGCTTTGGCATAGGCGATGAATTCGGGCAGAGTCCTCGCCGGCAGTTCGCGCTTGATCGCGATCATCTGCGTGCCGGTACCCATATTGGTGATCGGCACGAGCTGCTTGATCGGATCGAAATTCAGCTTCTGCACCTGCGGCGTCAGCACGATCATCGACGATGCTGCGAACAACAGCGTATAGCCGTCGGGCGCGGCGCCCGCGACCTGGCCGGTGCCGAGCGCGCCACCCGCGCTGGGCCGGTTTTCGACCACGAAAGTTTGCCCGAGCTTGCTCGAGAGATGCTGAGTCGCAAGCCGAGCCATGGTGTCGGTGTTGCCGCCGGGGCCGAACGGCACGACGACAGTGACGGGCCGGGTCGGCCACTCCGCGGCCAGCGCGCTCGCGGGCAACGCCAAGGCAGCCGCAAAAAGAGCGACTCGAAGCCGCAACGGGAAAGTCATTTCCAGCCTCCAAAGCCCAGGCAGGTGAAAGCCTCGCGTAGTTCTGTTCGGCTGGCAAGATGAAGGATGAGGCTGTTATCCTCCGGCTCAATCATCTCACGACCATCGGGAAGAATCCCATGAAGTACCCCTATGTGCCGTTTCCCGCGCGCAAGCCGCTACGGTGGCCGAATGGCAAGCGGCTCGTGCTCATGATTACGACGAATCTCGAATACTGGGACGAGACCAAGGATACGCCCAAGCCATTTTATCCGGGCGGGCCGGGTATCGTGGGAGGTGATCTGCCCGGCAATGTGTACGATAATCCGAATTGGACTTGGCGCGAATATGGGCAGCGCGTCGGGGTCTGGCGCATGTTCGAACTGTTCGACGAGTTCAGCATGCCCTCAACCTGCACCATGAATGCCAAGATGGGGCTGGAGCGGCGCGCCGTGATCGACGCGGCCGTGAAGCGCGGTTGGGAGATTGTCGCGCACAATTATGTGCAAACCGAATTGCTTGCGGACTACTCGTTCGACGAGGCGAAGGAACGGGAAATCATTCGTGAGACGTTGCGCGTCTACAATGAGGTGTGCGGCAGACCGGCCAAGGGATGGCTGTCGAGCTCGCTACGATGCACGCTTAACACCGTGGACATCATCGCTGAGGAAGGGTTGATCTTCACAACCGATCTGCTCAACGATGACCAACCTTATCTCGTAGAGACCCGCTCCGGAAAAAAGATCGTCTCCATTCCCTACACCTCGGAGGTCAACGACTTCACCATCTTCATGCGGCAGGGGCAGGACGTCGACGGCGCGTTTGGCGTGCTGAAGGAGCAGTTCGACTGGCTTTATCGCGAGAGCGCGGTCAGCGGCCGCTTCATGAACGTCGGTCTGCATCCGCACGTCATCGGTCAAGCGTTCCGCATCCGCGCGCTGCGCGATTTCCTCGCTTACGTGAAGGCGTTCGACGATGTCTGGTTTGCCACGCGCGAGGAAATCGCGGAGTGGTATCTGAAGAACCACAACACCCACATCCCGCAAGGCGCCTGACCATCGGCCGGCTTAGGGACTGACGCCGCGGCACTACGGCCCGCAATGCTTGTGGCGTGGTCGTCGAAATGACGCTACCATTTTCGCATGCCGGCCCTTGGAGAGGAGAAATCCATGCGCTTGATCATCGCCCTGTTTGCATTTTTGGTCGCAAGCTTAGCGTTTAGCGCCGAACTAGCGGCATCACCTGAGGGCAAGCGCGTGATGCTGCTCGGCACCGCCAACACCAATCCGTACATCGGCGCATGGACCTCGACCTTTATCAAGTTCGCCGCCCAGGCCGGCATGAAGGTGACTAATCTCAGCTCGAACTATGACGCCGCCGTCCAGTCGCAGCAGGTCGATGATGCGATTGCGCAGAAGTTCGACATGATCGTCATCGTCTACGTCAACGATCAGGCGATAATCCCGGCGCTGACGCGCGCGAAGGCGGCCAACATCCCAGTGGTGCTCGCCGTCACCCCACTGAAGAAAGAATACGACGAGCTGTTCACATCCTATATCGGCACGGACCATGCAGAACTGGGGCGTCTCGCCGGCGAGGGTATGGTCAATGGCCTCAAGGCCGAGGGCAAGACCAAGGCGCAGATCGTCGCCGTGACCGGAATTGCGCAGCAGCTTAATGTTCAGACACGCGTCGCAGCGTTCAAAGAGGTTCTGGCAAAAAATCCCGACTTTCAGCTGGTCGCCATCGAAGACGGCAAGTGGAACACCGCCCTGACTGAAAAGGTCACCGGCGACTTGCTGGTACGCTTCAACGCGCGCGGCGGCCTCGATGGCGTCTTCGCCATGGCGGACAATCAGGCGACCGGCGCCATTCAGGCGATCGAATCGGCGGGGCTCAAGCTTGGCGTGGCGAACAACGGAATTGTCGTGGTTGGCAGCAATTGCATGAAGGACGGCGTGCTCAACATCAAGACAGGCAAGCAGCATGCGACCGCAACGCAAATTCCGACCGAGGAAGCCGAAGTGGCCGCGAAGAAGATCGCCGCCCACTTCGGTGCCGGGCCGAAGCTGCAAAAATATGAGCTGGTGCCGGTGCACGGCATCACTCGGGAGAACGTGGATCAATTTGCCGCCGGTTGCTCATACTAAGCAGCGATGCCCATTCTTGCTGTTGAAGGGCTAACCAAACGGTTCGGCCCAAACGAAGTACTCAAGAACGTCAGTCTGGCGCTTGAGCAGCAGGAGATCCGCGCGATCTGCGGCGAGAATGGCGCCGGCAAGAGCACGCTGGTGAAGATCATCACCGGGGTGCATCTTGCCGACGCGGGCCGTGTTTTCGTGGATGGGCAATCCATCGAAATCCGCGATCCACAGCACGCGCAACAGCTCGGTATTGCGTTGGTGGCGCAGGAGCTAAGTCTCGCGCCTGCTTTGTCGGTGCTCGATAACATCTGGCTGGGCAACCGCGAGGTGCCGCTGTTTCACCGCCGCAAGGACCTTCGCGAGCGAGCGCGGGCCGCGCTGCAAAAAGTAGGCCTCGGCGATCTGCCGCTGGAAACGCCGGTCGCACAGCTCAGCATCGGCCGGCGTCAACTCGTCGAGCTGGCGCGGATGCTTACGCGCGACGCGCGCGTGTTCATCCTCGATGAGCCGACGGCGACGCTCTCCGATGTCGAGATCGAGCGCATCTTCGCGGCGCTGCGCGTGCTGAAGGCCGAGGGCAAGACCGTCATCTACATCACTCATCGGCTCGGCGAGGTATTTCAAATTTGCGACAGCGTGACCGTGCTGCGGAACGGCGAGTTGATCGGCACCTGGAGCACGGCAGGGATCGATCGGGCGCATCTGATAGAAATGATGCTCGGACGCAGCCTTGGCGAAATGTATCCGCGGTGGGAGACCAAACTCGGCGAGCCGATGCTTGTGGTGAAAAATCTCGCCGTTCCGCCGGTCGTTCAGAATTTCGATTTGACCGCGCACCGCGGCATCATGGTATGCCTCGCCGGCCAGGTTGGGTCCGGCGCTATCGAGGTGCTGCGTGCACTCGCCGGCCTTGCCCACAACGCGACCGGCGAGGTGAGGGTGGCGGGAACGCCCATGCAACTCCGTTCCGTGGCAGCGGCGCAGCGTCGTGGGGTGCGTTTCGTCTCGGAAGACCGCGCCGGCGAAGGGGTGTTTTTGCGGCTGCGGGTTGCGGAAAACTTGGTTGCTACCAGACTCGCCGAGCACAGCCGGCTCGGCATGCTCAATCGTCCTGGCCTCCACACGACCGCCATCCAGGTGGCTGACGCGGTGGCCGTTGATCGCGCACGGCTGCGCTCGCATGCCGATGAGTTGAGCGGCGGCAACCAGCAGAAGCTCGCGTTCGGCCGTTCTCTCGGGGGCGAAGAGCCCGGCGTGCTGCTGATGAACGAGCCGACGCGGGGCGTCGACGTCGGCGCGCGCGCGGAAATTTACCGGCTGATCCGACAGTTCTGCGACCGCGGCTATTGCTTGGTCATGGCCTCGTCCGACATCGAAGAGGTGCACGGCATGGCCGACGTGATTGTCAGCATGTATCGCGGCCGGCAGATCGCCATGTACCAGCGCGGCGAGGCGGACGTACACCGCGTATTGGTGGATATCACCCACCCGGCCGCGGCATGATTGGTGTTTCGCTGCGCTCCCGCCTTCGCTGGGGCGGCCCGCAGGCGCGACAGCTTGTACTGTGGGCTCGCATTGGTGCGGGCGGCGCGATTGTCGTTTTTGCGTTAAGCACGCCGGGCTTCACGTCACCTCTCAGCATTCATTCATTGCTCAACGCCGTTTCCTTCATCGGCTGCGTGGCCGTTGGCATGACCTTCATCACCATCACTGGCAACATCATGTCGCTCGCGCTCGGCGCTACACTGTCGGCTTCCGCGCTGGTTTTCCTCGCGAGTTTGTCGCTCGGCGTATTTTCCGCCTTCGTGGTCGCGATCCTGTTCGGCGTGGTGATTACGGCCGTGCAAGGCGCACTCGTCGGCTACATCCGCGCGAACCCCATTCTTGTGAGCATTGCGGCGCTGTCCCTGCTGATCGGCGGAGCCGCGCTCGCGACCGGCGGGCAACGCATCTATCCCGGCGGCGAAGGCCTCCAGGTGTTCAAAGGCCGGGTCGCCGGTATCCCGGTCGAGACACTGTATTTTTTTGCGACCGTGATCGTCGGTCAGTTCGTCTTGTCCTGGACGCGTATCGGCCGCGAGATGATCATGGTCGGGAGCAACTTGCGCGCCGCAATCGCGGCTGGGGTTGACGTCGGGAAGGCTGTGACCGTGGCCTATGTGCTTGCCGGCGCTTGCTCGGCTGTGTCCGGCGTCCTGCTTGCCGCGCGTTACGGATCTGGCGACATGGAACTTGGCCTCGGCTACGACTATACGGCCATCGCGGCCGTGCTGGTTGGCGGCACGGCGATCCAGGGCGGCTCCGGTTCGGTGGTGCGGACGCTGATCGGCGTGACCGTGATCGCTATCATCGCGACCGTGCTGCTCCTGCGCGGCTTCAGCCAACAGTGGCAGTATCTGATCACCGGGTTAATCGTTCTCGCCGTCATCATGCTGCATACCGTCGGGCAGCGGCGATGATCCGGGCAACCTCATTCCTCCTCAATCCCGCGATCCGGCCGTTCACGGTCCTTGCCTGCTCCATCATTCTGCTCGCGCTGATCGATCGCGGCACCGGCTTTTTCTTCAGCATCGGGACGGCGTTCAGCGTTATGCAATTGTTCGCCACCTTCGGCTTGGTAGCGTTGGGCCTCGGTCTGTCGATCCTGATTCGCGAATTCGATCTTTCGGTCGCGGGCATTGTCGGGCTTGCCGGTTGTATCGCGGTGATGACCGGCGCCGACAACCCGTGGCTCGGGCTGTTGCTCGGGGTCGGCGCAGGCGCGGTCAGCGGTACGCTGCAAGGCATCATCATGACCAAGCTCAACCTCAGTTCGGTCGGCGTTACGCTTGGCGGGCTGCTGACCTTGCAAGGCCTGACCTATGTCCTGACGGACAACAAGACCATTGGCTATCCCAACATCTCGGTCGCGCTCGAGCTCAACGCGCCGATTGGAGGACTAATCTCGGTCCGCAGCGCCGCCTGTCTCGCGGTATTCGTGCTGGCCGCTGTCGTGATGACCTACACGCACATCGGCCGCGACGTGATCGCCACCGGAAGCGACCGCCGCGCCGCCCGCATCGCGGGGCTCAACACCGATCGTGTCGTGATCGGCGTATTCGCGGCGTCCGGCGCCTCTGCGGGCTTGGCCGGTGTGCTTCTGAGCTACAGCCTGAGCGCGGCCTCGCCAGTGGCGCTCGCTGACGTGTTGGCGACTGCGGCCGCCGCTGCCATCGTCGGCGGTGTGTCCGTGGTTGGTGGCCGGGGAAGCCCAATGGGAATCGCGGCCGGCGTGCTTACGCTCTGCATCTTGCGTTCCGGGCTGTCGGCCATCGGCGTCGAACCACATGTCCACGATCTGGTGACCGGCTTCATTCTCATTGCAATAGCGTTTCTCGATGCTCCTGAGCTGTTCCGGCGCGTCAATTCCTGGCGTCTCGCCCGCGCCGAGCGCAAACCGCCTCCTGGGAGACCGCTATGACTGCGCAGCCTCCTTCGTCCTATGAGTTTGTTCCCCTGCCAGACCGCGGGCCGTTGAGATTTCCCTATGGTGCGCGTGTTGCGCTGATCTTCACCATTAATATCGAGTACTGGGAGCCATTTCGTCCCGGGCAGAAGGAGCCACTGTTTCCTGGCGGCCCGGCCACGATCCCGCATGCTCTGCCTGGTGACGTACTCGATACCGCGAACTGGACTTGGCGCGAATATGGGCAACGTATCGGTATTTGGCGGCTGATGGATGTATTCGACACGATGGGTGTGGCGCCGTCCTGCACCTGCAATGGTATGATCCTGGTCGAGCGCTGCCGCATCGTCGATGCGGTAAAGGAGCGCGGCTGGGAGTTGGTACCACACAATTGGGCCCAGAACGACTTGCTGACGTACTACGCGCACGATCCTGAAGAGGAGCGTGCGGTCATCCGCCGTACACTCGAAAAATATCAGGAGGTAGTCGGCAAGCCCGCGAAGGCGTGGCTATCATCGGCCATCCGCGGCACGTTGCACACGCCGGCATTTCTTAAGGAATTCGGAGTTCTAGCCTATTGCGACTATCTTAATGATGATCAGCCTTATCTCATAGACACAATTCACGGTCCGATCGTTTGCGTTCCATATTCCAACGACGTCAATGATTTCAACATGTTTGCGCGTGGCGGCCTCTCCACCCGTGACGGCATCGAGATGCTGAAGCTTTGTTTCGATCAACTTTACACGGAGGGCGGCACTGCCGGTCGCATCATGAACGTCGGCCTGCATCCACATGTTATCGGCCAGCCGCATCGAATCGCTGCGCTACGTGAGTTCATCGATTACGTTAAAGGGCGCCCGCAGGTTTGGTTTCCGACCCGGGAGCAGGTGGCCGCGTGGTATCTTGACGTAGCGCCGACACACATCGGCACGCGGCGCTGATCACTGCATCGAGTTTGTTGGATCGCTAGCCTTTTGAAGTGAATCCGATTCACGGCAACGGTCGCCGCAGCGTTCCATCGCTTTCAGCGATCCCTTCTTGCGAGCAGAGGGCTCGGCGGGGGATCGCATGGGCGATGCAATAGAGTTCTTCGATCTTTCCATCCGGGAGTCATCTGTTGCTATGCGATTGGCAGAACTGACCATACAACGGCAAAGCAGGTGCGCGCGATTGCACAGCTCAAGACGCTCGAAGAAATCTGGGCTAGCGATCGGTACTGCCGTTCTAAACGACGTGCATGTGCAATGAAGTGTTTCCGAGTACTATGATGCTCGGCTTTATTGGGAATAGTTCGCGATGTTAGCGCGACCTTCGTAGCGATTCCGGCCTTCGACGAGCGCGCGCATTTTGGCGTCGGCGATAGTGCGCTTGAGCATCCAGAAGCCGCAATCAGGATGGATATAGCGAATGCGCCCTTGTCCCACTAAGCTATCCGCGTGTTCGATGCTGCGCGCGATCGCATCTGCAGATTCGACCACCGTCGACTTGACATCGATGACGCCAAGCCCGAAGCCAATCTCCGGTCGCAGTTGACGAAAGGCGGCAAGCTCCTCTGGCGGGCGGCGCGCTGTTTCCATGATGATATGATCGACGTGCAGCGTGTTGAGGTAATCGATCAAATTGCTCCACTGGCCCTTTTGAATTGATTGTCCGCCATAGTTGCCAAAGCACAAATGAACGGCCGGCGTCGTCTTGACGGCTTCCAGAACGCGATTGATCGCAGCCGCTGCCCAGTGCCATTCGTCGGGATTGCCCGGGAGGTTAGCCTCGTCAATCTGAACTACGTCGGCCTCGAGATATTGGATTTGGTTAGCGAGCACGTCGGCGATCGCGAGAGCAAGGTCAGGTAGACTGCGATAGTGCTTGTCGATCACACTCTTCGCCAGCATATGGGGGCCGGTCAGCGTAAACTTGAACGGCTGCGATGCGAGGCATCCGGAGCGCGCACAAGCATGCGGTAAGTCAAGCGTGCCCGCGCCGACCGGACTTTCCACTACCGCCGGCGGCCGCGTGCGGAAGCCCATGCCGCGCTGCGAGCGGTACGCGACCAACTCGTCGAACGTGATGGTGGTCCGCATTCCCGCCATTGGCCGTACGAAATATTCGATCATGCCGTTGGTCTCGGGATGATTGACGTCGAAACGCGAGAGTTCGCCGTCGCATACCAAATCGATGCCGGCCTGCTCTTGCGTGTGGATCACCGCCCGCGTCGCGTCGATCAACGCTTGCTCCGATGGCAAGGCTAGAAGCCAGTCCGGCGTCGGATAGGAACCGACGACCGTAGTCTTGATGCGCGGCGTTTCGGTCATCGGCCGGTATCCTTGTTGCTGAGAATTTGCGCGCTTAGTATCCAACGCTGTACTTCATAGCCTCGGCTCATTCGCCCGGCTAGCCTTTACAAGGATGCCGATGCACTCCGCCGCGATCAGATCCGCCGTTCCTCTGCCCGCCCGTTTTCGCGACGTCGACCACCTCGAAGACGTCATGACGACGCCGGCGCCCGCGCTCGTCGCCGCCCTCGCGGCGGTTCCGGGTGATCTGATCATTATCGGCGTTGGCGGCAAGATTGGGCCGACGCTGGCGCGTCTCGCCAAGCGCGCTGCGTCGCATAAGGCCGTCGTAGGCGTGGCTCGCTTCAGCGAACCGGGGCTGCGCGAGCAACTGACCGGATGGGGCATCGAATGCATCGCCGCCGACCTCCTGGACCGGCGACAGGTTCAGGCGCTTCCGAACTTGCCGAATGTCGTGTTCATGGCCGGCCGCAAGTTTGGATCGGCTGGAGCCGAGGACCTGACTTGGGCGATGAACTCGCACGTGCCCGCGCTCGTCGCCGAACGCTACGCTGGCTCGCGTATTGTCGCTTATTCGTCCGGCTGCGTGTATCCCTACGTGGACGTGAAGCAGGGCGGCGCCACCGAAGCAACGCCGGCGATTCCGCCGCCGGGCATCTATGCTTATTCCTGCCTCGCGCGCGAGGCGATGTTTCAGTATTTTTCGCGCGCGCATCAGACGCCGGGCCGCATCATCCGACTCAATTATGCGATCGACATGCGCTACGGCGTGCTGCTCGACATCGCAACACGCGTGCAGCACGGCAAGCCGCTCGATCTCACCATGGGTCACGTCAATGTCATCTGGCAGGGCGATGCCAACGAGTTCGTTCTGCGGACTCTAAATCATTGCACAGTGCCGTCGAGCCCCCTCAACGTCAGCGGCGCGCCGATCAGCGTCCGTTGGCTCGCCGAACAGTTCGGGCAGCGGTTGGGCAAGCAGCCGGTGCTCCAGGGTACGGAAGCGCCCGATGCCTGGTTGATTAACCCTGCGGAGTCGGTTCGTTTATTCGGTTCGCCCAGCGTGCCGCTCGAGCGCATGATCGACTGGACCGCCGATTGGGTCACGCGCGGTATGCCCAATCTCGGCAAGGACACGCATTTCGACACGCGCGATGGCACCTTTTGACTTGATGATCGAGGCGTCGCTAGCGGCGGACGATTTGCCCGACGCCGAGGCGCTGGTGCGCGAAGCCGGCTGGAATCAGGTGCCGGCCGACTGGGAGATTTTTCGCAGCCTCGGGACGATCTATGTCGCGCGAGTCGAAGGCCGCGTGGTTGCGACTGCTGCGACGCTGCCATACGGCGAATTCGCCTGGATCAGCATGGTGCTGGTCTTGGGTCCGTATCGCCGTGCCGGATTGGGAACGCGTCTGCTGAAACACTGCGTCGCTGCCTTGGAACAGACCGGCCACGTGCCCGTGCTTGACGCAACGCCGGCTGGCCGTCCGCTCTATAGAACACTGGGCTTTGAGGATTTATGGGGTTACCACAGGTTATCGCGCTTGGACGCGCAACCCGTGAGCGGCAGTCTCCCGTGGCCCGATGAAACGACCATTCAACCGATCGTCGACGCTGACTGGACAGAGCTGTGCGCCTATGACGCGGCCGTGTTCGGCGCCGACCGCAGCGCACTGCTCCATCAGCTGCGCGGGCGCCTACCGCAGGCTGAGATGACAGCAAGGCGAAACGGCCGCATCACCGGCTTCATGCTCGGCCGCAATGGTCGCAGGGCGGTGCAGATCGGACCCCTGGTCGCCGAGGACGATACCGTCGCGCAGGCGCTGCTCGCCCGCACCTTACCTTCGCTCGAAGGTCCAATCTACCTGGACTTTGCCGATGCCAAGGCTCAGATCGGCAGATGGCTCGCCAAATGTGGATTTTCCGCGCAGCGGCCGCTCACGCGCATGCTGCTCGGCCGTGAAACGGGCTTCAACGACACGGCGCGCACGTTCGCCGTCGTCGGACCGGAATTCGGCTGAAATGTACAAGGCCGGCTGTATCGCAGCCGACCTTCGCGATCTTTCGAATCCGCCTAGTACAGCTTGGGCGGATTGATCGGGGCATCTTCACGCCCTTGTCAAGGTACTCATTGGTGTAGGCCGTTTTGATGTCGTACGGTTTTTCCATCTTGAGATATTCATCTACCAGCTTGTAATCGCTTGCCATGCGGGCGTCGTCGTGCCAGCCGAGCGCGACGTTGCGCGACGTGTCGTCACTCATCAGGATGGTGACGAGATGCCAGTTGAGCAGCTCGTTGGGGTGAAGCAGCGCACCGTTCGCCTCGACCAGCGCCTTGATGCACGGATCGGGTGTCTTGGCGCACTCGGCAAAAGCCTTCTGCGTGACCTTCACGAATTTGTCGGCCGTGGCCTTGTTGGCCTTCAGCCATGCGCCGTTGGCAATGATCGAGTTGCCATACGGATTGATGCCGGCGTCCTTCCACGGCAGGAAGCCCATGTCGTCGCCGAGCTCGCGCGCGAACACGTGATGCAGATTGAAAAACGAAGTCGTCGCGTCGATGGTCTTGGCCTTCAGCGCGCTGAGCTTGGCGTTGGCGTCGATGTTGACCCAAGTCACCGAGTTCGGATCGATTCCAACCGTCTTGGCCAGCGCCGGCCACATCGTGCGAGCGCCGTCGCCTGCCGGATTGCCGATCTTCTTGCCAGCGAGATCCTTGACAGACTTGATCCCGGAGCTTTTGAGCCAATACATCCCCTGCGGCGAATTGGCATAGACGTTCATCAGGCCGACCAGATCGGCGCCCTTGCCGCGGAACAGCAGCACGCCGGCCATGTCGGACAGGCCGAGCTGCGTCGATCCGGCGCCAACCTTCTGTGCGGAAGCAGCCGAGCCGCGGCCGGTCTCGAAGTCGATGTTGATGCCAGCGTCTTTGTACCAACCCATCTTCTGGGCATAGAAGTACGGAGCATGGTCGCCGCCCGCGACCCAATTCAGCGTGAATGTCAGCTTCTGCTGCGCTGACGCAGCGGAGATGCTGAGCGCGAGCCCGGCACCGATCGCACTTGCGAGTTTCCAGATTTTCATACGAACGTCTCCCGGCGTGGATCGATTTCGTGGTAACTGCGTAGTTGTCGGAACGATAGGGTCGGCTTCCAGCGCATGTCAACGGCAGCCGAGGTGAGAAGGCAAGCGGTGGGCGGAAATAGCGAAACTCTACAGCGCTACGCTCTGGCGGTGCTCAGTCATCTGTTGTTGGTGGTGGCTTGGCACTTTTTCATAGTGCTCGGGCAGGTACCGAAATTCGTCATGCCGTCGCCTTACGACACCGTGCGTGCGCTATTGGTTCCAAATTATCGCTGGATCGACAATATTCTCGTCACCAGCGCCGAGATCTTCGGCGGATATGTTCTGGCGGTGCTAGTCGGCATAGGCACTGCCTTGCTGTTCTCCTGGTTTCGCACACTCGAAATGCTAGTGATGCCGCTGCTGGTGAGCCTCAACATGATCCCGAAGGTGGCGCTCGGCCCGCTCATCATCGTCTGGTTCAGCTACGGCATTGGCCCGAACATGATGATGGCCTTTGCGATCTGCTTCTTTCCGATCGTTCTAACGACGGTCCGCGGCCTGCGCGAGGTTGAGCCCGATCTGCTCGATCTGGTGCGCACATTGAAAGGTTCGCGCTGGCAGATTTTCATCAAGATCCAGCTGCCTGGTGCCTTGCCGTACATTTTCTCCGGCATGAAGGTGGCGGCAATCCTCGCGGTGGCCGGCGCGATCGTCGGCGAGTTTCTCGGCTCGGACCGCGGCCTCGGTTACCTCATGCTGCAAGTGCAGGTGACGCTTGACACCGCCGCCATGTTCCTTTCCAGCACAGTGGGATCCGAAGCTTGGAATTCACGTGACTTGAAGTCGCGGC
>JADMIO011721431.1_pt1 | contig 55996 bp, 46 predicted proteins | sample 8958161 | NCBI WGS metagenome assembly JADMIO01 (sample SAMN16585339, study PRJNA669376) | soil metagenome | isolation source: Crop rotation soil | place: USA: Cullars Rotation, Alabama | collected 2011
CGCGACAACTTGTCCACGTGGAATTCTAAGCTTAGGATCCCAATGTGCTGGAAAGGCGATTTTGCGGGCCGGACCACTGGCGCCCTTGATGCTGAGCGCGAAGGTGAGCGCTTTATCCTTCTCCTCCTTTTCCGTGACGGCGCCACCCTCCGGCATCGCCGCGGGTTCGGTGACAGCGGAAGTAGGCGTAGATGAGATCTCCACGCGCACGGCGGCGAGACGGCGCAACCCCACAGGATCCAATGTCACCTCCAGTGTAGCGCCGCTGCCGAGCGCGCGATCCAGTTTCACGGCGCCGTCGGTCTCGACCGTGGCGGTGGCTGCGCGGCGGGTCGCCGGCTCGCCGCTCCGCATGGCGACCCGCGCCTTCGGGACCGGGCTGATCCAGCCGGTGGGTTGAGCGGCGAGGAAGTCGCGCGCCTCCCACTCCCACTCGGCCAGCATCGTGCGGACCGCGGGATCGTGATCCGGCCGCTCGCGAATCGCCTGGCGCTGCGCCGCCAACGCGGCGCGGGCGCGCTCGAGCCGCTTTTTCAAATAGGGGCTCTCCACCTCGACCTCGGGTGGAAACGGCGAGTCGTTGTTGACGCCAATGAGCTCGGGCTCGGGCGTGTAGCCGTAGTTGGCGTAGACGCCCCATTGCTTCACGTCGGCGAAGAACGACTGCAGCGAATAAAAATCGCGCGTCTTGATCGGATCGAATTTGTGGTCGTGGCACTCCGCGCAGCCAAACGTGCTGCCGAACCAAGCGGCCGCCACCGACCGCACGCGCTCCGCGCCATACTTCGCGATATACTCCTTCGGCTGCGCGCCGCCTTCGCGCGTCATCATGTTCAGCCGGTTGTAACCCGTCGCGACAAGCTGCTCCTTCGTGGGGTTGGGCAACAAATCGCCTGCGAGCTGTTCGATGGTGAATTGATCGAAACGCTTGTTGGCGTTAAACGCGCCGATGACGTAGTCGCGATACGGGAAAATCCGCTGGTTCTGATCGCCGTGGAAACCGACCGTGTCGGCGAAGCGCGCGATATCGAGCCACCACACCGCCATGCGCTCGCCGAAATGCGGCGAGGCGAGCAGGCGATCGACCTGCTGGCCGTAAGCGGCCTCCGCGTTGCCGCGCGTCGCGGTGAACGCCGTCAGCTCCGCGGGCGTCGGCGGCAGCCCGGTGAGATCGAGCGAGACGCGGCGGAGGAGGCGGTTCGCCGGCGCGGCGGGCGAGAGCGCGAGATTTTTCTCGGCGAGCTTCGCTTCGATGAAGGCGTCGATCGGATTTTTCCTGGCCGCGCCCGCCGGCAGCGCGGGACGTTGCAACGGCGCGTAGGCCCAGTGCGGCTCGTAAACCGCGCCCTGCTCGACCCAGCGGCGCAGGAGCGCTTGTTGCCGCGCCGTGAGCGGCTTGTGGGCGTCCACCGGCGGCATCGGCTCGTCCCGATCGAAGATGCGGAGGATGATTTCACTCTCGTCCGGCTTGCCCGGCACGATGGGGACTAGCCCGGACTTGTTGGGCTTCAGCGCCGCGTCGCGCAGATCCAGACGCATGCCCGCCTCACGGCTCGTCGCATCAGGACCGTGACAATGAAAGCACGTGTCCGACATGATCGGCCGGATGTCACGGTTGAACGAGACGGTTTCCGGGAGTGTCGGTTCGGCGGCACGCGCGAGGCCGAAAGCGGCGGCAAAAATGGCGGGGCCAACGGAAAATCGCATAAGGGGACGAAAACGCACAGGGGAACACGACCACGCGGTCGTCACCCAAGACGTGCACTTCCTTGACCTCGGTCAAGCGCACGTTGCGGTTCCCGACAAGCAAGCGAGCGTGGCAAAACGCACGGTCAATCCGGTCCGTGTCAACGCGGTGGCTTTCGAAGTGTCCGAGCGCGACACGATGGTCATGATCGCGTCTGCAAGCCACGATTAGAGTCAGCATCTTCCGCCGCCCGGCCGCCTCGAACTCCCCGAATTCCCCACCCCATGAATCGCTTCCTCCCGCTTTGCTCGCTCGTGCTTTTCTTCGCCCTCGCGCTGTCCCGTGCCCAGATCACCGACTCGGAACCCGGCGTCGTCGCCGGCATCCCCGCCAACTACACGGAGGCAAAAACGGGCAACTACACGCTGCCCGACCCGCTGAAATTCGCGGACGGTTCGCCCGTCACGGATGTGAAAACATGGCGCGAAAAACGCCGGCCCGAACTCTTCAAGCTCATCGAGGAGAATGAATATGGCCGCGTGCCCGGACGGCCGGAGGCGCTGAGCTTCGATGTGTTCGACAAGGGCACGCCCGCTTTCGACGGCAAGGCGTTGCGCAAGCAGGTCACGATCTATTTCACCGCGAGCCGCACGGAGAACTATGTCGATGTGCTCGTCTACCTTCCGGTGAACGCCACCGGTCCGGTTCCCGTGCTCCTCAATTTTGGCTGGGCCGGCAACAATCTCGCCTCCCCCAACGATCCCGGCGTGAAGGTCGGCCGTCAGTGGAGCATGCCGGAAAAGAAACGCGTGCCCTCTGCTCCCACGCCTCCTGCCCCTGGCGGGCGCGGCGGCGGCGGTCCCGGTCGCAACGTCAATGTCATGCAAGTCGTCGAGCGCGGCTACGGTTTCGCGATCTTCAATTACAACGACATCGATGTCGATCAGCTCAACGCACTCGCGCACGGCATCCGCGCCGCCTACTTGAAACCGGGCCAGACCGAGCCGGCGCCGGACGAATGGGGCGCCGTCGCCGCGTGGGGTTGGGGCGCCAGCCGTATCATCGACTGGTTCGAAACCGATCCGGCGATCGATGCGCAGCGCATCGCGATCACCGGCGCATCACGCCTTGGCAAGACCGTGCTCTGGACCGCCGCGCGCGACGAACGCGTCGCGTGCGTAATCGCCAGCGTGTCCGGCGAGGGCGGCGCGGCCCTCAGTCGCCGCGACTACGGCGAGACGATCGCGCACCTCGTCGCACCCACGCGTTATCCGTATCAGTTCGCCGGCAATTTCCAGAAGTGGGCCGGCAAGGCGAACGACATGCCGTGGGACGCGCATACCATCATCGCGCTGGTCGCGCCCCGCCCGATCCTGCTCCAAACCGGCAGCACCGACAAATGGTCCGATCCCTACGGTGAGTTCCTCGCCGCGAAGGCCGCGACGCCCGTCTTCGCGCTGCTCGGCAAAAAGGGCATCGAGCAATATGCGCTGCCCGCGACCGGCCAGCCATTGATGAACACGCTGGGCTACCTGATGCATGACGGCCCGCACGGCGTGCTGCCGGCCGACTGGCCGGTGTTTCTCGACTTTCTCGATGCGCAACTCAAAAAGTAAACGCACCCACCGTCTCATGAAAACGCCCATCCTTTTTTTCGCTGCCTCCCTCGTCCTCGGCGCCGGCAGCCGCGCCGCCGAAATCAAACACGACCTGCTGATGCTCGACGAGGGCCTCACGCAACTCCTCCGCGTGAATCAGCACGATCCGTCGAAAAACTGGATCGTGAAGGTGGCGCCACAGCTTCCGGCCGGCGTCACGCCCGGGCCCAAGTGGAACGCCGCGCCCCGGGACATGCAGCTTGTCGGCGGCAACCGCGTGCTCATCAGCCATGACGCCGGTTACACCGAATACGACATCGCGACCGGCAAGGTCATGAAAGAAATCGCGACCTACAAGGGCATCGCCACCGCCCGCCGGCTGCCGAACGGCAACACGCTCGTCGCCGGCGTCGATCTCGACGGCTCGAAAGGCGTCGTCGTGCTCGAAATCAACGACGCCAATGCGATCAAAAACAAAACCGTTTTTCCCGGCGATTACGTCCGCCTCATTCGCGAGACTCCGCAAGGCACCTGGCTGATCATGAACAACACGATGATCCGCGAGGGCGATCGCTCCGGCAAAATTCTCCACGAGTGGACCGTCCCCGGCTTCAAGCACGCGTGGAAAGCGGTGCGCCTCCCCAACGGCCACATGCTCGCGGCCGCCGGCTATGGCGTGTTCTTCGTGGAGCTCGACGCCGACGGCAAGGAAGTGCGCCGCTTCGCGGAGAAGGAAAAGATGCCGAAGGAGATGAACGCGAATTTCTACGCGATGTTCCAGTTACTGGCGAACGGCCACATCGTGTTCGCGAACTGGCAGGCGCACGGCCCCGGTCATGGCGCCTCCGGCATCCAGATGGTCGAGATCGATCCGGCCGAGCCGACGAAGCTGCTCTGGCAGTGGAGCGAGGCGCCGATCATTTCGTCGCTGCAAGGCGTGCTCGTGCTCGATGGTCTCGATACCTCGAAGCTCCATGACGAGCGCACCGGCGTGATGGCGCCGGTCACGGCGGGAAAGTAATCGTCGCTGCTCGTCCGGGCGTAGGGCGTCTTTGCGGCCCGTCAGGTCTCGCGGTTGATCTGCTCGGCGTGTTTCAGCCCGAGCAGCACCAACTCGGGCACGATCTCGTCGAATAGGTTTTCCGCCTCAAACAGCCGCGCGAAACCGCCCGTGCCGACGACGTGCGGACGCTGTCCGGCGAAAACCTCGCGCGCGAGCTCGCCAAGCAATTGCCGGATCGCTCCCACGTGTCCGTGATAAACGCCGGCTTGGATGCTTTCGATCGTCGTGCGGCCCAGCGCCGCCTCTGGCCGGTTGATCTCGACCGTCGGCAGCTTGGCGGTGCGACCCGCGAGCGTTTCCACGGAGATGCCGACGCCCGGCAAAATCGCGCCCCCGAGATAGTCCGCCTCCTTCGTCACCACATCGAACGTCGTCGCCGTGCCGCAATCGACGACGATCACATTCGTGGCCGGTCGGCGCTGGGTCGCGGCGATCGCGCCGGCGATGCGATCGGCGCCGACTTCGTGCGGGTTGCGGTAGCGGACCTTCAAACCCGTCTTCACTCCGGCCTGCAGCACGAACGGCTCGCAGCGGAAATATTTTATGGACGCACTGCGCACCGGATAGAGCGCTGGCGGCACGACCGAGCACACGGCCACGCGACCTACGATTTTCGGATCGACGCCATTCTCCCGCAGCACGGCGGAGAAAAACACGCCGAATTCATCGGACGATCCCAGCGGATGGGTCGTCTTCCGGAACTGGCAGCGCAGCGTGTCGCCCTCGAACACGCCGCCGTGGATCTGGGAATTTCCGATGTCGAGACAGAGCAGCATAAAGCGAGTCTTAATGGTTTGTCATTCTGAGCGGAGCGAAGAATCCAATGGGATTCTCAATGCGTTTTCCGCGTGCGCATGTCCTGCTGGATTCTTCGCTGCGCTCAGAATGACAGAAGTGCTTTGCACCGCTTCTGTCAGCAGTTTCTCCAGGGTCGCCGCGAGCGCCGTTCGATCCGCGCAACGGATCGCATCCGAGCCACCAGAGGCCCAAATGTCGGCGGGAAACGCGCCGTCATTCGCCGCCCGCGCGGTCAGATCGTTGTGCACCACGAAATCCGCCACGCCGCGGGCGAACAACGCCTCCACCGCCGCTCGCGCCTCGGCGGCGTCAGCACCGTGGGTCAGCTTGAAGGCGACCACCCGCAGCGCGTCGTCGTGGCTCCGCGCGCGCAACGTATCGAGCAACTTCGGATTGCGTCGGAGGTGCAGCACCGGCGCCGTGTCGGAGTCGAGTTTCCCGGCGCCCGGCAGCCACACGAGATCGTCACCGACCGCGGCTTCGACCGCGAAATCGCTCACCGCCGCGGCGTGGATGACGGCGTCGAATTTCCCGCCGGCGAGCAGACGACCGAGCGCTTCATCGAGCTCCGCAAACGTGGTGAAGGTTTCCTCGCGGCACCCCGCGCCGGGGGCCTGCGCGGTGCGCGCCCGCAACAGCGTCACCGTGTGGCCGCGGTGCACAAAATGATCGGCGATCAGTGCGCCGGTCGCGCCGGTGCTGGTGTTAGTGAGCACGCGCACGCCGTCGATCGGTTCGGCGGTGCCACCACTCGTGACCAACACGCGCAGCCGCCGGACGGGCCGCGCGAGCGCCGCCTCGACGGCCCGCACGATTTCGCCGGGCTCGGCGAGCCGGCCCTCACCCACTTCACCGCATGCCGTGCGGCCTTCGCCGACCGAGATAAAATGCGCCCCCCAAGACTTGAGTTTCTCGACTGCGGCCACTGTCGCCGGGTGCGACCACATCGCCGGATTCATTGCCGGAGCGAAGAGCAGCGGTTTTTTCCAGTCGTGGGCGAGCAGGAGCGCGCCCGCCAGATCGTCGCCAAGACCGGCGGCCGCACGATTGAGGGTGTGCGCCGTGGCCGGGCAAACGATCACGGCATCGGCCCAGCGCGTGAGCTGGATGTGATCGAGCGCGGCGCCGGGCTCGAAGAGATCGGTCGCGACCTTTTCACCCGTGAGACCCTCGAGTGTCGCGACCCCGACGAAGCGCAACGCCGCCTCCGTCGCCACCGCCCGCACGCGATGACCACGCTGCACCAGCCGCGAAATGGCCTCGCAAGCCTTGTAGCCGGCGATCGAGCCGGTGACAATGAAGAGCAGGTTAGAGCCGGACATTGTCGATCAACCGCACGCCTTCCACGCGCACCGCGCCGAGCCGCACACCATTGCTCTCGTCCACATAGTCGACCTCGAAGCCGGCCGTGCGCAGTTCCGCCGCCGCGGCCGGCGCGTCGACCGCCGCCCGCAAGACATGCGGAAAGGTCGCGGCGCGGGCGCGCGCCGCCGGCGACAGCCGGGCGTTGCGCGAACTCAGCGCGAGACCGTCGGGATCGCGCACCGTCGGGCACGCGACGATAGCCACGGGCAGCAACATCGCCTCGACCATGCCCCGCACAAGCTGGAGTTGCTGCCAGTCCTTCTCGCCAAAATAGGCCCGCGTCGGCTGCACCACGTTGAACAGTTTCAGCACGATCGTGAGCACGCCGTCGAAATGTCCGGGACGGTGGGCGCCTTCCCAGCGGCGGCTCAGGGGATTCTCGGTTACCCGATAGGTGTAGCCATCGGGGTAGAGTTCCTTCGGCGCAGGCGCGAGCACTGCGTCGGTGTAGGGTCGCGCCATCGCCAGATCCGCGTCGAGCGTGCGCGGATAGCGATCGAGATCGGCGACGTCGTTAAACTGGGTCGGGTTGACGAAAATACTGAGCACCACGAGGTCGTTTTCCGCTCGGGCGCGGGCGAGCAAGGCCTGATGTCCCGCATGCAGCGCGCCCATCGTCGGCACGAAGCCGATCGAGCCGCTGGTCCACAGGGGTGAGGCGCGCAGGTCCCGCCACTCGCTGAGATGCGAACAGAGTTTCATCACGCCAGCACCTCCTCGCGTGCCGGGAACTGCGCGGCCCGCACGTCGCGGGCGAAGCGGTTGACGGCATCGATCACCAAGCCGTGGCCGTCGAGATAGCGGCGCGCGAAGCGCGGCTGAAACGTCGCATCGAGCCCGAGCAAATCCGACAACACCAGCACCTGCCCCGAAGTCCCGCAGCCCGCGCCGATGCCAATGCTCGGAATCGCGCGTTCCTCGGTGATCGCCGCGGCCAGGGCGGCGGGCACGCACTCGAGCACGAACGAAAACGCGCCCAGCTCCTCCAGCGCGCGTGCCTCGCGTTGCACGCGGTCCGCCTCGGCTGGCGCGCGGCCCTGCAGCCGGTAGCCGCCGAGTTGGTGCACGGCTTGCGGGGTGAGCCCGAGGTGGCCCATCACCGGGATGCCGCTCTCGGCGAGATGAGCGATCACGTCTTCGTGACCGGCCACGCCTTCCAACTTCACCGCGGTGGCGCCCGCTTGCATCAGCGCGCCCGCGGCGTCGGTCGCGGAATTTTTCCCCCGACGCACGCTGAGGAACGGCATGTCCGCCACGATCAGCGCCGCGGGTGCGCCGCGCCGGACCGCCGCGACGTGCATGACCATCATTTCCGTCGTCGCATGAATGGTGGACGGAAAACCGTGCATGACCATCGCCACGCTGTCACCGACGAGAATCGCGTCGGCCTCCGAGGCGGCGACAATGCGCGCCATGAGCGCGTCGTAGGCCGTCACCAAAACGATCGGCTGCTGTTCCCGCTTGGCGCGGGCAAAGTCTAAAATATTTTTCACTCCACCGCGGCGGTTTTCCTTCGGGGGAAAATCGGCAGGCCGGTGGCAGTGGACGGGAGTGCTTGTCGCATGGCGATGAAGCCCGAGAGTCCGGGAAGGAAGGTTTCGTTGCAGTGTCCGGTCGCGATCGAGTTCGCGCTAGACGGCGACACGGTCGCGGGGAATCCCGCCTCGCGCAAATTAAAACTGTGTCAGTTGGGCGACGAACCCAATTGAAGCTTGGCCCGCGCGAGGATGCGCGAACTAATTGGGTGTCTCGCTCCGCCCGGAGTGGCAAACGCGAGCGTTCGCCGCTCGCATCGTCGCCTCCTTCAGGGTCCCCACCGTGAAAACCGCCTTTCGTCCGCTCCTCGCTCTCGTCTTCACTCTCCTCGCGCTCGCCCCGCTCCGGATCATGGCGGCGGATCCGTTCTTTTTTATCCAGCTCAGCGACCCGCAAATGGGCATGTTTTCAGACAACGCCGACTTCGCGCAAGATGCCGCCAACTTCGAGTTCGCCGTCGCCACCGTCAACCGGCTCCATCCGGCCTTCGTCGTCATCACGGGCGATCTCGTGAACAAGGGCGGCAATCCGGCGCAGATCGCCGAGTATCGCCGGATTGTCGGCAAGGTGGATCCGTCGATTCCGGTCTATTCACTCCCCGGCAATCACGACGTCGAAAACATGCCGACGCCGGCGACGCTCGACGCTTACACGAAAATCTTCGGACCCGATCACTACACGTTTCGCCAGCAGGGCCTCGTCGGCATCGTGCTCAACTCGACGGTGATTCATACCCCGCAGCAAGTGAGCACCCAACTCCTCGAGCAGGATCGCTGGTTGCGCGAGGAGCTCGCCCGCGCGAAGGCCGAGGGCGCGAAGCACATCGTGGTGTTTCAGCACCATCCCTGGTTCATCACGACCGCCGACGAGCCCGATCAGTATTTCAACATCCCGCTCGTGCGCCGCGCCACCCATCTCGCGCTCTTTCACGAATTCGGCGTGCGCTACCTTTTCTGCGGCCACTATCACCGCAACGCCGAGGGCCGCGACGGTGACCTCACGAACATCACGACCGGCCCCGTCGGCAAACCGCTCGCCGGCGCCAAATCCGGAATGCGCGTCGCCATCGTGCGCGACGACCGCATCGAACACCGCTTCTACGAACTCGGCGAATTGCCGGCGCGGATCGAGCTTTCGCCGCCCGCCGCGAAAAAGGAACCCGCCGCCGTCGGAGCCAAATAGCGCCGACCGGCGGCCGGCTTCGTTGGCCTGAGCGTCAGCGATCGTTTCCATGCTCGAAGCATGGGCGAAACTCTCCGGGTGCGCCTTGACCGGCCTCAAGGCCCGCGAGGATTCAGCCGGACACGCGCTAGCCGAACGGCCCACTCCGCCCAACCCATACCGGCGGCGCGCGATTTCGGGCATGATGGCGGAGTCAGCCGGGCAGTTCACCGCTCCTCACCCTTTTCCACCCCCTGTTTCGCCATGATCCTCGTCCACATTCTCCGCGACGGCGTTATCCTGGTCCCGCCGTTTCCCGCTCCGAAAATCGCCAAACTGATGCACGCGCGCTCCGTATTGCCGACCGACCACTTCTGGCATGAGGGCATGTCCGAGTGGCAACTCGTGAGCACGCGGTGGGAGCCGGACGACGGTTCGTCCACCGCGCTGGCCGCACGCACCACGCCCGCCACCACGCTCTCGGCCATGGCCACCCGCGCTGCGCACGAGCACGCGCCGGTGATTGTGAGCCGGCGGAACCGCGCGTCGCTGCTCCACGAATGCAAGAAGCGCTATCACGAGACACTCGTTCCTTGGAGTCGCCAGGACGCGACGCCCCAAGCCACTTGAACTGACCGATGAGCGTGCCGACGGTTTTCGACGCTACGGAGTAATCTCGAAAACCTCAACCAGCCCAATGCCAGGGCTCGCGGGCTGATCGAGTGCCGGATCCGGATCGCGGTGCTCGAAGGGTCGCACGACAACCGTGTAGTTTCCCGGCGGCAGCTCGACCAGCACGCAGGGTTCCCGGCGATTTGCCGGCGCGAACCCCGTCGCGACGATCTTCTGCTCGTTGTAGAAACGCACGAGCGGATTGAAATCGTTTACGACGCTGGCAGTGCCGGCGACGGTGCCGGCGCTCCAGTCGTCGTTCATCATGAGCAGATCACCCGCGGCGTTACACAGCTCCATGAACGGATCGTCGAGGCCGCTCGCGACGCCGAAGTCACGCGCCAGCGAAGGTCCGCGGGCGCGAATGAGGATTCGTTTCGTGGTCCCGGGTGCGCCGGACACCACAAAACCGCCGACGAGCGCGCGGCCCGCATTGTCGGCGTAGCCGCGTCCACCCAGACTCGTGACGCGACTCGCTCCCGCGCCCACCTCATAGTTTTCGATGAGCGCAAAGCCATTCAGTCCGCCCGCGCCACGCACGAGGGCCGTGTAGGATCCGGGCGCGAGCGTGACGAGCAACGCGGCATCGGCACTGCCGTTCAAAAACGGAAATGCCCCCGCCTGCCTCGCGGCGGCGGCCACCTCGGTCGCCGTCGCGCCGTTCGTCGGTGACGCCCAGTTGTCATTCGCCTGAATCACCGTCGCACCGGAATAGAGATACAGCACGGGATCAGGCAGCACGGTCGTCGCGAGATTGAAACTCACAAGCGCCGGACCCGCGGCGCGCAGCAGCATTTTTTTCGGCGCCGTGCCCGTGATCACAAAACCACTGATCAGCGTTTGGTCGCCCGTGCCGACGTAGGCCCGCGTCGAGACGTTGAGCAACGTCCCCGAATTGGCCGCGGCCGCGGTCTGCAGGCGAAACGTCGCGACCTCAAACGCCGTCTGCTCGATCGTGAGCGCCGTCGCCGTTTCGCCGGGCGAACCGGGCGCGATGCCGCCGGGAGTGCCGGCGGGCGTCGGCGCGGGCGCGCTCATCGCCGGATTGGAAAAGAAAGCCAGTCCGATGCCCGGATCATAGGACATGATGTCGTGATACTGGCGGCCGTCGCTCGCGAGAAAGCGGTAGCCGTAACTGTAACCGTAGGCGCCGCGATTCGCCGCATGCTCGCGATCGTGCGCACAGCCGAAGCAGTGACCGAGCTCGTGCGAAACGAGCGACGTGCCGGCGATCGCGGAATACTGCACGACGGAAAATCCAAACAACGGGTTGAGATTGTTCCCCGGCGTATCGAGCACGAAGGCGAGACCGGTGCTCCCGAAATCCGCGCGGCTGAGGGCGAGGCAGACGAGATCGGCGCCGGATTGATCCCGGAGCGCATGCAACTCGTCCATCTTGCCATCCGTGCCTTGAAAGAGCGCCGTGAGCGCGGCGTCCTGCACCGTGCCGGAGGCCGCGACATTTTCGTCGTATTGCGTCTCGGCGATCGCGACGAGTTTGACGCGAGCCGTGACCAAGCTTGCCGCGAGATCCGAATTTACCTTGGCGATCGCGGCGTCGAACGCGCTTTGGAGCGCCGCGGTGCGCACCGTGCCGGAAAGGGTGGCGAGGACGGATTGCGTGTAAGCCATCATCACCTGCACCTCGGCGTGCTGCGGGTTAATGATCGTGGTCGCATCCGCGGTGGCGCGCGAGGTCGTGGAGGTAGAGGCGCCGACTTCCGCGGCACGGGCGCGGCGAGCGACCGCCGCGGCAAGCGTGGCCGAGTCGATCACCGGGTGCCGCTCGCCCCCGCAAGCTCCGACCTGCGTCGGATCGACGCGATAAAACTGCGACAAATCCTCCGTGACCGCGCGCAAGGCGAAGCTGCCGAGTTCCGCGTCGTCGATCGAAGCGTGCAAGAAACCTTGATTCCAAGCGAAGACGGCGCGGCTTTGCGACCGGCCCTCGATGTGCCCCGTGCTCGAAAACCGCTCGACGCCGAGCATCGTGCTTTCGTCGATCACGACCGTCAGCACGCCGCCGTCGGGCAGCGGCAGCTCGACACGACCGGCCCCAGGTTTTTGCCAGAAGGGCGAGCGCTTACCCTCAAACAGCGCGCGGTTGAGCCGAACATACGCGATCGCGCGCGCCGGCGCGGGCAACGCTGCGTCGAGCGGGGACGCGTCCGGGGGCGTCGCGTAGGCGAAAAGCGCGCCCGGCGCGAAGGTCGGAACGGTATTTGCGGCCGACGAGGGGCTGGGCGGTGGGGGCACCACGCCGCCGCGTTTCCATGGTGAAGACCCCGTGTCCTCACTGTGCAACGCCACCGCCTTCCGCGGTGAAATTGTCCGCTTCCCCAGCAGGATCCCCATCGCCAATGCACCCACCAGCAGGGTCGCAAGCATCAGGTGGGAGCGGCGGAAAGCGCGGGGCATGGAGGCGTTAATGAGCGTCAAGCCGCACCAAAGGCAACGGCAGTTCACTGTCCGGTGCGGGCTTTACGTAAAAATGGCTTTCCGGGCGGTTGATCCTTTGACGCGCTCCGAAAAAGCCCACAACGTGCGCCGAATGAAATCGGTCAAGGTGCCAGCATTGGAGCTGTTCCTGCACGAGATGATCCCGCTCGCGAAAGCGATGGGCGTCGGCGTGGAGGTCAGCGATGCGCGTGCCTTGGTGCTGACAGCGCCCAAAGAGCAGAACAAAAATTCGCTCAACACCGCGTTCGGCGGCAGCCTCGTTTCCCTCGCCACGCTCGCCGGCTACGGCGTCGTGTGGGAGCTGATGAAAAACGAAAAAGGCTCCGACACGCCGCAGTGGAGCATCGTCGTGAAGGAAAGCCGCGCCGCGTATCGCAAGCCGGTCATCGGCGATCTACGCGCGATCTGCGAGCGTCCCGCGCAAGCCGCCATTTCGGAATTTAAGGAAGCGCTCGATCGTTACGGCAAGGCGAAGCTCAAGCTCCGCGCCCGGATCATCGAGGCTGGCCAGACCGCGGTCGACGTGCAGGCGGCGTTTGTCGTCACGCGCTAAAGGTAGGGCGCGTTATCCTTAACGCGCCGCTCAGGATCATCGAACGCGCCGAGGCGGCGGATTATGATAATCCGCCCTACCCTCAGATGTGCTTCGAGTCCGCTTCGTCCTTCTTGACGTAGCCGCTCTCCTGCCGCTGGTGATTCACCGCGTTCTTCTTGAGGTAGGCTTGGTAGACATCGTCCGGCGTCATGCCGAGCGTCTGGGCGAGCGACACAAGAAAGTGAAACAGGTCGACGACTTCGACCTTGGCGTTCTGTTCGTCGAACTTCTGGTATTTCGCCCACCACTTCCACGGGACGGAATCGATCAACTCGGCGGTTTCCTGCTGCATCGCGCGCGTGTAGTTGAGGATCCACTTGGCCTTTTCCTCGTCGGTCGGGGGCGGCAGGCTGACGCCAATGCGTTTGTTGAGCGCGTCCTGCATCCGAAAGATTTCCTCGAGTTTGTCCATGGCCGCGACGCTGCAAACCCCTCCGCCCGCTGGCAAGCCCGGCTTCGCCGGATGGCGCGCCGCGGGTTTTACCCCTCCCCGCCGCCGGAATTTGCAGTTGCTCCCGGGCGTCACCGAGGCGACAGTGCGCCCTTCATGCCCGCGTCGAGCGCGTCTTTCGCGCTCCGTGCGTGCCTACTAAAACCGGGCCGCTCTCCCGCCTCTGCAGGATGAGCCGCCCTGCAACAGACCACCCACACATGTCAGATAATAATCAGTCCGGCGCGCCTTCTACGACGCCCGGCGCCGCGAGCACCGGCGAAAATCCCGGCTTCGGCGTCTTTGGCGCGAACCGCGGTTCCGGTCTCGCGCGCGGCAAACGCCCCGCGCCCGCCGCGGCCAGCAGTGCCGCCCCCGCCGCCCCGAGCGGCTACAAGCCCAGCTCCCTCGAGGTCATCACCTCGAAGAGCGAGTATGTAAACCCGTTCACCGGTGAGACCACCGTGGACGCGCCCCGCACCAACGAGCCTGCCCCGCAGGCCGCTCCGATTGCTCCCGTCGCTCCCGCGCCCGCACCGATCGCACCCGCCGCCCAAGCCTCCGTCACGGAAGCCGGCCCAGCTGCCTCGACCCCCGCGCCGGTCGTGACCGCCCGCAAGGAACCCGCTCCCGCCCCGACCGGCGATCTGTTTCCGCTCGATGCGCCGGCGGTTTCTTCCGCTCCGGCTGAAAAAGCCGAGCTGAAGATTCTCCCGACCGAAGAGCCGCGCCGCCCTGCCGTCAGTTGGGAATCATCCTCGTCGTCCAGCGCGCCGGCCAGCCAGCCGCAGCGCCGCGAGGAACGCGCGACGTTCCGCACCGAGCGCAACCGCCGCGAAGGCGGCGACGTTCGTGATGGCGGCCAAGGCCGCGAGAATCCGAATCGCGAGAGCCGCGAAGGCAAACCCTTCGAGCCCCGCGAACCGCGCCGCGACGAACGCAAGTTCGAGCCCCGCGAGAATCAACCTTATCAACCCCGTCAGCATCGCGACGACCGCGAGGATCGTCCCGAGCGCGCTCCGCGCGCCGAACCCGCAGCTCCCGCCCAAAAGTCCGGCGGTTTCTTCGGCTGGCTGATGGGCCTCTTCGGCGGCTCCAAGCCCTCCGAGACGCCCCCGACCCCGGATCGCGGCGAACATCGTTACGAGCGCGAAGGCGGCCAGGGTGGCGGCCAGCGGCGTCATAATCGTGGCGGTCGCGGACGCGGCCGGGGCGGTTTCGACGGCCAGAATCGTGGCGGCGGCCAACCCTTCCAGCATCGCGATCCGCGCGATGAACCCAGCGAGCCCCGCCAAGGTGGCGGCGGTTACCAGCAGGGTGAACCCCGCGGCGACGGCGAATTCGGCGGCGGTCGCCGTCGGCGTCGTGGCGGTCGTGGACGCTATCGCGGCGAAGGCGGCGGTGGCGATCGCGGCGGTCCGCGTCCCGAAGGCCAACAGGGCGGCGGCGCAATCTGAGTCGCGTCACCGAAAAAAATTGCCAACGCGCGCTGCACTGCGCGCAGTTCAAAGGCGTCCGCACCCGCGGGCGCCTTTTTTGTTTTCTGCCGGATCGGGTCTCTCAACTCTCAGCCCTCAACTTTCAACTCGTTCGATGTCCGACCTCATCGTCAACGGCGGCAAACCGCTCTCCGGCACCATCACGCCGTCGGGCAACAAGAACTCCGTCCTCCCGATCTTCTGTGCCACGCTGCTCACCGATGAGCCCGTCACGCTGAAGAATGTCCCCGACATCACCGACCTCAACAAGCTCGTCGCGTTTTTCCGTGAGCAGGGCTCGAAGGTCGAATGGGATCACGCCAAGGGCGAGATGCGTGTCGATCACTCGACATTTCGCGGCGCGCTCGCCGATGGCGAACTCCCGCAGGACATGCGCTCGACGGTGCTCCTCTACCCCGCGCTGCTGCACCGGCTCAAAAAAATCGCCATCCGCTCCAACACCAAGGGTTGCTCCCTCGGCGTCCGCGAAATCGATCCGCACCTCGACATCCTGCGCGCCCTCGGCGCCGCCATCACCGATGCCGATCCGCTCGTCATCGCCACGCCGGGCGGTTTCCGCGGCGCACGCCACTGGCTCGACTACATGTCGGTCACCGTCACGGAAAATTTCGCGATGGCCGCCGCCCTCGCCTCCGGCCAATCGACGCTGATCAACGCCGCCAGCGAGCCCCACGTGCAGGATCTCTGCGCCGCGCTCGTCGCCATGGGCGCGAAGATCGACGGCCTCGGCACCAGTCGGCTGGAGGTGACCGGCGTGCCAAAACTCCACGGCGCCACGATCACGATCAACACCGACTACCACGAGGTCGTCACCTTCCTCGCCCTCGGCGCGATCACTGGCGGCGAGGTGCGCGTCGAAAAATCCCTCCCGCATCATTTCGATCTCATCACGCGCGCGTTCGCCAAGCTCGGCGTGACGGTCACGCACGAAGGCGACACCGCCATCGTCCGTCGCGGTCAGTCGCTGCGCATCGAAGAGCCGTTCACCAGCAATCTCCTCACGAAAATCGAAGCGGCGCCGTGGCCGTATTTCTCCGTGGACCTCCTGCCGCTGATGATCGCACTCAGCACGCGCGCCAACGGCACGATCCACTTTTGGAACAAGGTTTATGAAAACGGATTTTCGTGGATTCCGGAAATCGCGAAGTTCGGCGCCCACGCCGTCGTCAGCGACCCGCATCGCATCGTGATCTTCGGCAACAAGCCGCTCCATCCCGCGACGGTGGACTCGCCCTACGTCATCCGCGCCGCCGTCGCCTTGACGATGGTCGCCGCCTCCATCCCCGGCCGCTCGGTCGTCCGCAACGCCGAAATTATCAAACGTGCCCACCCGCGCTTCGTCGAAAACCTCCGCAGCCTCGGCGCTGAACTGGAGTGGAAGTAACATGCCCGCCGACGACAAAGCCAAGGGGATGGGTTTCATCACGAGCGCACTCGCCGCGCCCGTGTCGCCGGTCGAAGCCGCGTTGCGCCCGTTGTCGTTCGCCGACTTCACCGGCCAGCACAAAACCGTCGAGCGTCTCCAAGTCATGGTCGGCGCCGCGAAGAAACGCGGCGAGGCGCTCAACCACATTTTGCTCTCCGGTCCGCCCGGCCTCGGCAAAACCACGCTCGCCTTCATCCTCGGCCACGAGCTCGGCAAGAGCGTCCGCGTCACCTCCGGGCCGGTGATTGAAAAGGCCGGTGACCTCGCCGGGCTCCTCACGAACCTCGAGGAGGGCGACATCCTCTTCATCGACGAAATCCACCGTATTCCGAAGACGGTCGAGGAATATCTCTACAGCGCGATGGAGGACTTCCGCCTCGACATCATGATCGATCAGGGACCTAACGCGCGCAGCGTCCGGCTCACGATCCCGCGCTTCACGCTGATCGGCGCGACCACCCGCAGCGGTCTGCTCACCGCGCCGCTCCGTTCGCGCTTCACGCTCCAGACGCGCCTCGATTACTACGATCACGCTACACTCGAGGGCATCGTGCGCCGGAGCTGCGGCCTCCTCAAGGTCGAGATCGACAACGGCGGCGCGCAGGAAATCGCCACGCGTTCCCGCGGCACGCCGCGCGTCGCGAACAATCTCATCAACTTCGTCCGCGACTACGCGCAGGAACGCGCGAAGGGAAAAATCACGCAGCCCGTCGCCGCCGCCGCGCTCGAACTTCTAGAGATCGACGCCGCTGGCCTCGACGAGATGGACAAACGCATGCTCCGCGTGATGGCGGAGAATTACCGCGGCGGCCCCGTCGGCATGAGCACAATCGCCGTCGCCGTCGGCGAGGAAGCTGAAACGCTCGAGGAAGTGCACGAGCCCTTCCTGATTCAGGAAGGTTACCTCCAGCGCACTCCGCAGGGCCGTGTGCTGACGGCCAAAGGCTACGGGGCGATCGGATTGAAGCCGGCCGCGGGCGAGCAAGGCAGCTTGCTGTAAGTGAAGCTGGTTTAGCACCAGACAATTGAATTGTGCTTCGTTCGGCGCGCCGGCATTTCGACGGCATGACGATGTCGCGTCGGGATCTGCTTCGGTCCGCGAGTGTGGTGGCCAGTGCTTCGTTGCTGGCCTCGGCGACCGAAACCCACGCCGAAGCAGCGCCGTCTCCTCCTGCCTCCTCCATGCCCACGCTCAATCCCGCCGATCTCCTCGACCTGTCTGATTTTGAGCGCGCGGCCCAAACCGTGATGTCGCCGATGGCGTGGGCCTATGTGTCGGGCGCGGCGGCGGACGAAGTCACCCTGCGGTGGAACCACGAGGCCTACGAAAAAATCCGCCTGATGCCGCGCGCGCTGGTCGACGTATCGAAACTCGACACGCGCGTGACCCTCCTCGGACGCGAACTCGCCTTTCCCATTCTGCTCGCGCCGACCGCCTATCAGAAACTTTCCCACCCCGACGGCGAACTCGCCACCGTGAAGGGCGCAGCCGATGCCGGCGCCACGATGGTTGTCAGCACGATGGCCACCGTTTCGCTCGAAGAGGTGGCGGCGGCCGCGAAGACGCCGCTGTGGTTTCAACTCTACGTGCAGCCCGACCGCGAGTTCACGCGCGAACTGGTGCAGCGCGCGGAGAAGGCCGGCTACCAGGCGCTCGTGGTCACGGTCGACACCCCGGCGCTCGGGCCGCGTTATCGGGAGCTGCGCGCGAAATTCACCCTGCCCCCCGGCATGGAGCGCGCCAATCTCCGCGGCCGCACCACGGCCACCGGCGGACAGCGCGCGACGGAGGCGAGCATTTTTAGCGGGACCCTCGACCCTACGCTAACGTGGCAGGACATCGACTGGCTGCGCTCGATCACGAAGCTGCCGGTAATCCTGAAGGGCATTCAAAACCCGCTCGATGCCGAGCGCGCCGTGCAGGCGGGCGTCGCCGCGGTCATCGTCTCGAATCACGGCGCGCGCAATCTCGACACCGGACCCGCCACGATCGATGCGCTTCCGGGCGTGGTCGCGAAAGTCGGTGGCAAGCTGCCCGTCCTGGTCGACGGCGGCATCCGCCGTGGCACCGACATTTTCAAGGCGCTCGCGCTCGGCGCGAACGCCGTGCTGATCGGCCGGCCCTACGTTTACGGGCTGGCGGTCGACGGCGCGCGCGGCGTCACCCGCACGATCACCATTCTGCGCCGCGAACTCGAAAGTGCGATGGCTTCGTGCGGCCGGACGTCGATCGCCGCGATCGATCCGTCAGTGATTTGGCGCTGAGGCGCCTCAGGCCGCCTCGGCCTCGGACAGCGGCTCGGCAAACGCGGCCACCCGCTCGGTCGTCGGCTGTTCCGCTTCGATTTCAAATGCGAGCACCGGCGCCACGGGTGAAGGCGGCGGCGGAGTGAAGGCGAGCCAGTGGATGATGGCCGGAACCACGCCGTGCCAGATCACGCTCGCGCCACCCAGCAGCAGCTGGACGATGCCCATCAGCTCCAGCCAGATGGCGCGGGTGCTGGTGCCATTCACCCCGGGAGGAAACCAGCCGGGCTGCAACATCGGCAGCAAAGTCATGACGAGGCCAAACGAAAGAAATCCCCACGCGTTGCGATTGCTCATTGTGCCCAGCCTTAGCCGCAGCCGTGCCGGAGGATATGCGATCTACTCTAACTCACTACCAGCGAGCCATCTAAAAACTTTCGTCCCTTCGCCGGGACTTTCACCGCGCCGCCCTTTGCACGAAGAACCCCCTTCGCTCGTGCAATTTACGGCGGCGAACGGGTCAAATATCGCCGAGCTGGGGGCGCAGCACGATTTCCTCCACGACCGTGGAGCGCGACAGCCGCCACACATCGAGAAACGCCCGGGCCACATCGTCCGCCGGCATGATGCGCTCCGGCTTCACGCCACTGGCGCTCCAGGATGGCGACCACGTCGCGCCCGGGTGCACGCAGCACACGCGCACCCCAAAATTCTTCGTCTCCGCACGCAAGACCTTCGCCAGTCCGGTCACCCCGAACTTCGCCGCGCAATATGCCGCGCCGTTCGGGTAGGCGTCGAGCCCAGCAATCGAGCTCATGAAGAACACGTCGCCGCTCTTTCGCTTCAGCATCGCCGGCACCAAGGCGCGAGTGACGAGAAACGCGCTCCGCAAATTCGCCGCCACGATCCGATCGAACTCCGCGACCTTCGTCTCCGCAAACGGCGCGCCCGCGAACACGCCCGCGTTGTTGATCAGCACGTCGACCGCGCCGAAGCGCTGCATCACCGCCTCAGCCATGAGGGCCACGGAGGCTTCGTTGCTAACGTCGCATTCGAAAGCCTCGGCTTTCGCCCCCAGCTTGGTGCACGTTTTCGCGACCGCCTGCAGATTCTTCACATTCCGCGCCACGAGCGCCAGCCGCACCCCGCGCACTTCCCGCGCAAACACCTGCGCAATCGCCGCCCCAATGCCTTGCGACGCGCCCGTGATCAGGACGACGGGTTTTGTTTTTGCCGCGGATAACACGGATGAGCGCGGATGATTCACGGATTTTCCCTGACGACGCGTTTCCATTGGAGCTTGGCGTGTTTGAAATTGAGCAGCAAAGCGAGCTTCAGCTTGGTGATCGCCAAATAGCCAATCATTTGGCGGACGTGCGTGTCGTTGAAGGCTTCAACCACCTTGGGATCGGCAATGACTAGACCATCGACGATCGCGTCCGGCACCAGTGTTCCGACCAGCTCACCCGAATAGTGCACCGAATATGCCGTTTGCGACTCCACCAGATGCCCAAGCTTCCTCAATTCAATCACCAACGCTCGTTCATAGATTTTCTCATCCAATCCCGGTCCGAGTTCATTGAGGACCGCCATCGCCGCCCCGATAATCCTTCCGCTTAATTCTTCGTGGATCATCGGTAGTATCCGCGTTAATCCGCGCCATTCGCGGAAAGGATTGGCGTCTTCAGCACAGCAGCGATCCGAAATCCATGAAGTCGGCGGTGAAGCCGCCCTTCACGCCCTTGCAGATCACGCTCACCGCGTCGTGCGAGTGCAGCGACTCCAGGTGCGAGCACGCGATCCGGAAATCCACGATGCGCGCGTCGGCGTCGAATTCCTTGTAGAGCAACCGTGCGGCGTCCTCGACGAACTTGAGGTAGGCGCCATTGAGCTCGGCGAAGGCCTGCTCGTCCTCGCGCTTCACCATCACCTGCGTCTCGGTCTGGAGCGCGTTGAGGCAGTGGGCATGAATCTCCTCGATCCAGATTTTTTTGCCCTCGGCGGCCTCGATCGTCACCCGCGCCTTGCTCCTCTGCGAGTGCGGCACGCCATAAACGCCGCGCACGTCACGCGCATGCTCGGTGAGCTCGGCGCTGCATGGGCAGGCCGACGAATACACGAAATCGAAATGCATGAACCGCCGGTAGCGGCCGTCGCGCGTCAGCACGCCCTCGAACGCCACGTCGTAATACTGCCAGCCCGCGAGATCGCTGCGCAGGCTCGGGCGGAGCAGCGGATAGTTGAACTTCACCTTCAGCCGCGCGTCCTTCGTCTCCACCTTTCGCAGATAAGCTTTCAGGATTTTACCCATCCATTCGCCGGTGATGACACCGTCCTTGTGATCGTAGAACGACCGCATGATCCGGCTCATGTTGATCCCCTTCAACTCGGCCTCGAGCGACACCGTGCCCGTCACGCTCGTCTCAAGCGTCAGGATCTTGCCAGCCCGGGTGCGATATTTGAGCGGCAGCCGGAAATTATGGATGCCGACCTGCTGAATCGGGACGTTGGCGCCCTGGATCGCATCGTGGGCCGCGCGCATCATGTCGGGCATCGACGCCACGTAGGCGGGATTCGAACGAAATTTCTGGTCGTAGCTGCGCCGGGTCTTGGCCGGCTGGCCGCAGCTCGAGTTGTGCAGATACATCGGCTTCATAGGACATCAGGGCCGAAGTAGTCGGCAAAGTTGCGGGGCGTTTCGTAGAGCCGCACGCAATGCAGTTTCGCGGGCGGCGGCACATGCGGCGCGATTTCATTCCAGAACGCGATCACGAGATTTTCCGTCGTCGGGATGGTTCCGCGGAGAAAATCCACGTCGCTGTTCAGGTTGCGGTGATCGCATTTGTCGACGACCGCGAGGTGCAGGATCGCCTTCAAGTCCGCCAAATCGATCACGTAGCCCGTCTCGGCGTCCGGCTGACCGCGCACCGTGACCTCCAGCACATAATTGTGTCCATGCCAGTGCGGGTTGGTGCACGGCCCGAACTTCTTCTCGTTCCACTTCTTGCCTTTTGCAGGATTTACCAGGCGGTGCGCGGAGTTAAAATGCACCTGCCGCGTGATAAACACGACGCCGGGCAGCACGAGTGGGCGTCGTGGCGCGACGGGACGGCGGACGGGTTTAGCTGGCATGGAGGGTCAGAAGTAACACAAAAGCGCCGCCGGTCAAAAATGATTTGTCGTCGTCCCTCCCGCGGCGCTAGCTCGGACCGACACGATGGCCATGCGTTTCAGTATTCTGGGGAGCGGCAGCTCGGGCAACGCCGCGTTGCTCGTGACGGAGGGAGCGCGCGTGCTGGTCGACGCCGGGTTCTCCGCCAAAAAACTCGGCGCCCTTCTCGCCGCCGTCGGCGAATCACTCGAAAAAATCGACGCCATCTTCCTCACGCACGAGCACGGCGATCACTCGGCCGGCCTGGAGGGACTGAAAAAATTCCCGCACATCCGCGTCTTCGCCAACGAGCCCACGCGCCGCGCGGTGCAGGCGGGACTCACCTGGCGCGCCGACTGGCAGGTGTTCGAGACCGGCGCACGGTTCCGTTTTCGCGATCTCGAGATCGAGAGTTTCGCGGTCCCGCACGACGCGCAGGAACCGGTTGGTTTCCGTTTCACTAGCGGTCATGACGGCGATCTCTTCGCGCCGCGACGCTCTCTCGTGTTTCTCACGGACCTCGGACACGCGCCGCAAAACGTCCGCGAGCGGCTGCGCGAATGCGAAGTGGTCGTCGTCGAGGCGAACCATTGCTCCGAACTCCTCAAGGCCGACCACAAACGCCCGTGGTCGACGAAGCAGCGCATCAGCGGCCGGCATGGCCATCTCTCGAACGAGTCCGCGCGCGAGCTGCTCGCGGACGTCGCCAGTCCGCGCTGGCGCCGGATCTACCTCACGCATCTCTCGCGCGACTGTAATTCGCCCGCCGCCGTCGAGCTCGCGCTCGCCGGTGTTCGGACGACGCTCACCACCTGTGAGTTCGCCATTGTCGGGCCCGGCGAAGGCACGTCGTTCTACGATCTGTAGGGCTTCGGTCCCCTATTCTCTTTGGCGCCGCGAGCGGCGGACAAACCTGCTGTCAGCGAGACGGACGCCCGACGTTCAAACCGCTCAATGCGTGTGCCCGCGCTTCAGGCTCTTCCGGTGGGCGATCGAATACATCATGACCGCCGCGAGGATGCCGAACGGCACCAGATAGGGGAAATACCAGCCCCAGCCCTTGTGATCGAGGACCCAGCCCAGCCCCTTCATCGCGATCGCGGCGCCAAAATATTGAAATGAATCGATCACGCCCGAGGCGAAGGCCGCCATTTTGCGGCCGCCGATGTCCATCGCGGCCGCCGGCCCGAGCAACGAATGCGTCGAATTCACCGTGAACGCGATCAGCACGAAAAACACCAGCGCCCACGCCAGCGTTGTCACCTGCGTCGCCGCGATGATCACGAGCACCTCGATGATGTAAATGGCGCACGCGACCGGCGCGCGGCGCGAATTCACAAACCGATCGGAGACCCAGCCCGAGAGCAGCGAGCCGGCCGACGCCACGAACGGAATCAGAAACCCGAGCCACTGAAATTGCGGCCCGGTCATCGCCAAGTGGTGCACCTCTTGAAAGTAAACCGGAAACCACTGATCGATCGATTGCCGCACGGCGCCGGTGCAGGCGTAGGCGATCGCCATGATCCAGACGATGTGATTGCTCACGATCTGCTTGAACACGACTTTGATCTCGGTGCGCACATCCTGGTCATCGTGATCGGACTCGCCGTGAAACATGCCCTTGAAGCCGCACTCCTCCGGCGTGTCCTTCACGACGATCGCCAGCACGATGGCCACGAGTGTCGCGACGCCGGCCGGGATGAAGAATAGCCAGCGCCAGTGCTGCGGCGGGATATTCCACATCGCCAGAAACGTGAAGCCGGCCAGCAGCGCGGGCAGCAGCTTGTTCGCGAACAGCCGCCCCAGGTTGATCATGCAGCCGAAAATGCCGGCAAACGTGCCGCGCTCACTCTGGCTGAACCACGCGCTGTTGATCTTGATGAAGCCCGGTGAGCCGAACGCCTGCACGTAGCCGTTAATGCCCCAGAGCAGCGAGAACAGTGACAGCAGCCCCCAGAACGAGGCGGCGCCAAACATCAAATTCGTCAGCACCGTGCCGGTCGCGCCGATCAGCATCGCGCGCTTGCCGCCGATGCGATCGGTCAGAAGCCCGTTGATGATCTGGCCGCACCCGTAGGCCACAAAGTTCACGGACAGAATCGTGCTCATGTCCGACTTCGTGAAATGAAACTCGTCCGCGATCGCCTTGTTCGCGTAGGAGAAATTGTAGCGGCAGAGATAGTAGCTCGTATACATGAGCCCCACCACTGCCCAGTTCAGTCCGCGCCGCTGACGGTAACCTTTTGGCCATTGGCGGGGTTTCGCCGCACGAGTCGACACTGCATCATTTCCCATCTCTCACGGATTTAGAGGAAACATGCGGCGATGCACGATCAATTCACGCAAACGTAACACTGGGCCTTGGGCTCCGCCTTCGGCCGGACCGCAGCCAGACTGACGCCCTGCGCCCAGCCTTCGCTTACGCTTTGGCCAGGGCCGTCTTCTTCTCGTGCTCGTTGATGTATTTGCGCGTGGCCGCCGGCAGCTCGTTCCAGATTTTCCACGCGATGTAGGCCCCGAGCAGCGCGAAAGGCATCAGGAAAATCGGCCACCACTGCCAGCTGTGCCCGGGAAACTTCGGGTCCGTAAGATACCCGACCGCGAACGACTGCAACGTGCTGCCGAGATAAACGCAGCCATCGATCAGGCCCGAGCACGTCGCCGTCGCCTTGCGCCCGCCAAAATCGGCCGCCGCCGTGCCCGACATCAGCGAGTGCACACCGGTCACCGCCGCGACGATGAGCAGCGCGGAGAGTCCCACGAGCGTTGGCATCGAGAAAAGCGTCATCGCCATCACCGCCGCCATCATCAGCATGAAGGCGCTGAACAGCGCCGCGGGCGGCCCGCGCCGCGATTGGAAAAACTTGTCCGAGATCAGGCCGCCCGCGAATCCGCCCACGATGCCGAACATGCACAGCAGCAGGCCCCAGTTCGCCGCGTAAAACTCCGCGCCGACCTGCGGCACCTGCTTCGCGAAAATCGTATACCATTGCATGATGCCGTTGCGCAGGACGCCCGCGGTCAGCTCGACGCCGCCGAGCAGCAACATCAGCGGGCTGAGAAAAACTTTCTTCAGCAGATCGAGGGTCGAGTATTCCTCATGCATCTTGCCGGAGGACGCGTCGTGCGTGTCGAGATAGGGAAACCCAGCGTCCTCCGGCGTTTCCTTGATCAGCCAGCCATCGAACACCGCCCAGATGATCAGAATCGCGGCCGGCACGAAAAAGACCGCCCACGTCGCATCGATCGTCCCGCCGCCTGGCACAAACAACCCGCGCAGCATTCCCGACAGCCAGTCCGGCGCATCGGGCGCCTTGGCTTTGGTCATGTCGACAATCGCCTGGCCCCACTCGAACGCGAAATACACGCCGAACGAAATCAGCGTCCCGAAAATCGCGCCGAACACGCCGCGCTCGCGCACGTGAAACCAGTTCGCCTTCACCTTGATGATCGAGACGGCGCCGTAGCTCTGGAAATACATGTTGAGCGCGTAAATCGCGGAGAGCGGCCAGAACAGCTTGAGGTTCGTCCGCCCCGTCACCACCAGCCAGACGATCACGCCCATCGCGATGTTGGCCGCCGCCGCGCCGAGCGCCGCGATCAGGATGCCTTTCTTGCCCCCGAGCCGATCGACCAGCGGGCCGTTCACCAAAAATGAAAACGCATACACGCCCGTGCCGATGCCGAAGATCATCCCGAAATCCTGGTTGCCCATCAGGGGGCCGAGCGCGTTTTTCGCCACGGTCAGGTTGTAGCGCCCCATGTAGAGGAACGCATATGTCATCCCGAGGGGAAACCAGTTGATGAACCGCCGGCTGAGGAACCACGGGCCGTGCTTCAGCGGGTTGTTGTAGAAGTAGACGAAGATGACGACCGCAAGGCAGAGCGCGACGATTCCAAAGGACGACATGGCGGGGCGAAGTGGAGGGGGGCTGAAACGCGGCGATCAACCAGCACGGCCGATGCCACCAGCAACGTGACGGTTGGCGGAAGCCCGGCGGGATGCACGGAAAATCGACCATGCATTTGTTACAAAAAACTCCGCGCCCCCTGTCATGACCGTGGGCGGGCTTGCGCCGGCGGCGCGTTTCCTGCACCAAGGGCCCTCGTATGTCCGCTGACGCTCCGCTTCGCCGCACGAAAATCATCTTCACGCTCGGACCCGCCACCGAGAGCGAGGAAATGCTCGAAAAGATGATCCGGGGCGGCGCCGACATCGTCCGCCTCAATATGGCGCACGCGAAGCACGACTGGACCCGGATGGTCATCCGGCGCATCCGCGCCGTCTCGCAGCGCGTCGGTCGTGAGGTCGCGATCATGATGGACATCAAGGGCCCCGAGATCCGCACCGGTGATCTCGACGTGCCGATCGAGCTGAAGGCCGGCGAGATTTTCGACTTCACCGTGAAGCCCGGCGCGCCCGCCGAGGCGGGCGGGGGCGGCGTCGAGATTCGCTCCGTCGACGTCAACTACCAGGACCTGGTCAAAGACATCAAGGTCGGCGACACCGTGCTTGTCGACAACGGCCTCCTCCGCCTCGAAGTCCTCGCCAAAGACGAGGCGCGCATCCGCTGCCGCGTGCTCATCCCCGGCGAACTCAAATCGCGCCGCCACATCAATCTGCCCGGCGTGAAGGTCAATCTCCCCTCCTTCACCGAAAAAGACCGCAAGGACTCGATCGTCGGCCTCGAGGAAGGCATCGATTTTCTCGCCCTCTCGTTCGTCCGCATGGCGCTCGATATCGAGGGCCTGCGCGACTTTCTCAACCTGCACAAATCGAAGGTCCGCATCATCGCGAAGATCGAGGACCAGTCCGCGATCACCAACCTCGATGAAATCGTCGCCGCCTGCGACGGCCTGATGGTCGCCCGCGGCGATCTTGGCATCGAGTGCCCGTTCGAGGAGCTGCCCGTCATTCAACGCCGCGCCGTCCGCGCCTGCCTCGCGCAGGGCCGCGCCGTGATCGTCGCGACGCACATGCTCGAGTCGATGATCACGCAGCCCGTCCCCACCCGCGCGGAGATCACCGACGTCGCCAACGCCGTCTACGAACTCGCCGACTGCGTGATGCTCTCCGGCGAGACGACGATCGGCAAATACCCGCTCGAGTGCGTGCAGATGCTCGACAAGATTTCCCGTCGCATCGAGGCCGAGGAGATCGAAAACAGCGGCCGCGAACAGGCCGTGTTCACCGGCGACCGGATGAAGGTGCTGCACTCCGCCGTCGTCCTGGCCAACGAGATCCCGCGCTCCATTTTGCTCACGTTCACGCGTCACGGCTTCATGGCGCAAGGCCTCGCCGCGCTGCGTCCGACCCATGCCACGATCATCGCGTTCACGCCGTCACTCGAAGTCCTCCGCCAGTTGCGGCTCCTCCGCGGCGTCGAACCCTACCTGATGCAGCTCGCCCCTGAACCCGATCTGACGATCGAGAACGCCATCGCCGTCCTCCGCCGCGAAGGCCGGATCAAGCCCGGCGACAAGCTGATCGTCGCGACCGACATCGTTTCCCAGGATCGTCTCGTCGACAGCGTGCAGTTGCGGACGATTCGGTGAGGTGCTCCTCGTTCACAGCGGCGCGGAATTTTTCGGGTCGGCGAGCAGTGCCTTGAAGCCGGCGTCCTCCCGCACGTTGTCCCAATCAGGATCGGCGCGCAGCATCGGTCCGGTGAGGCCGCACGGTTCGCGCAGGAGGCGGGCGAGCAATTCGACGCACTCGCGCGGGCGTTTCACGTAAGCGTAGATTTTCGCAAGCTCGATTTCCCGCGTCCAGCGCAGCAACACCTGCGACTCCGGTGAGGCAACGGCCACGGAGCGTTGCGCGGCCGCGATCGCTTCGTCGACGCGGCCGGTGCGCACCCAGGCACCCGCGAGCCAGCGCGGCTTTTGCGTCGGCCCGATCTCGGGTCCGCCTTGCAGGCGCTCGGCCACCGCGAGCGCCTCGCGCGCGGCGGCGGCGGCTTCGGCCGGCTGATTGAGCCGCGCCGCGACATCGACCCGGCTGCACAGGAGTGTCCAGCGCTGCGCGTCATCGAGCTGCGGGTTGCGCAATTCCTGGTCGATCAGCGCAAGCGCGTCCGCCCAGCGCCGTCCTCGCCAGAGCCAGGGGAGATGATCGCTGGCGTTGAGTCCGTCGAGCGAGACCGGCAACTCGCCCGTGGCGGCGAAACGATCCTCGGCGGCATATTTCGGATTCTCCACGAAGCCTTTGGCGACCATCTCGGCGGCGGCCTGTCGTCGCTCTTCCCACCGGCGCAGCCGCATGAGGGCACCCGTGAGATTGTAGGCATAGGTCGCGCTCTCCGGATCCAGTTCAATGGCGTGGCGATATTGGGCCACGGCCTCCGCACACCGGCCCAGATCGACAAGTGCGAGCCCGGCAAAGCTGTAGGCTTCCGAGGCATTGGGCAGCGCGCGAATCACGTTCTCCGCAAAGGCCAGGCTCCGTCGCCCATCCCGCTCGATTTTGAAATAATAATACGACAGCGCGATATCGGCGGATCCGCCCGGGGCCATGCGGGAGGCAACCTCGGCCCAGCGTTTGGCTTCGGCGGCGTAGCGCAGGCGGTCGGTCATCGCGCCGCCCGCGGTAGCCAGTTTCGCGTTCTCGGTCGAGAGCACGCCGGCGGCGAGCCAGAATCCCGGATCGAGGCGCAAAATTTCTTCGCATTGCGCGATCTTCTCCTTCGGGGGAAGTTTACGCGCGGCGACGAACAGTTCGTAGGCCCGGGGGTCCTTCGCCATCAATTTGGCAAACGTGTTGAGCCCGCCCGCGGTGTCCCGCGTCTGCAAGGCCCGGGCGACCTGCTCCGCGATTTCGGTCTGCAGCGCCAGCGCGTCCTTCCCTTCGCGGTCCCCCGGCGGCAGCGACCAGAGCAGGGCATCGTCGCTCGCGCGCCGCAGCTCGACCTGCACGCGCACGCGGCTCTGGTCGCGCCGCACGCTCCCGGTGACGACATGGGCGACGCCGAGCTTTTGCGCGATCTCGGCGTTCGACGCGGTCGAACCCTTGAATGCGAGCGCGCGGCTGCGAGAGATCACCTTCAAATCGGAGATGAGCTGGAGATTGGAAATGATTTCCGCGTGCATGCCCTCGGTGAACAACGCGTTCTCCGGATCGGTGCTCAGATTTTCAAACGGGAGGACGACGAGGGATTTTTCATTCACGGCCGGCGCGACGGGCGCGGCGGAGGTTTCCTTTTTCGGTTCGGCCAGCAATGCGACGATTTCCGGATCGTTGCGAAACGGCGCCATCTTCGGATCGACCTTGAACAAATTGCGCAGCAGCAGGCGGCCGGTGGGTTCGGCGGTCGCTTCCTTGAGCTGCGCCAGCGCTTCCGCGCGTTCGCCGAGGAGTAGACTCGCACGCAGGGAACTCGTCCACCAGACGAGGCGCGTGGTCCAGCGATACGGCCGTGGCCGCAACTGCAGGTTGACCCGCAACGCCGCCCGCGCCTCGTCCAAGCGGCGGAGCCCCAGCTGCACCCACAACTCGGCTCGCTGCGGCCGCAGGTCCGTCGGATCGGCGGCTTGTTTGCTTCGCACTTCTTTGAGCGCGGCCTCATACTGCAGACGCGCGATGTCGTCGTGTCCGTCGACCTGTTCCACATCGCCCACGAGCAGCGCTTTGGGGAAAAGATAAGTGCCGTCGGTCAGCCAGGTGTCCGCAATCGCGTTGAGCACTCGCCGCGCGGGATTGGTCTCCCCGGTGATTTCGGCCTGCGTGGCAAACATCGTCGCCATGCGGGCGTTTCTCCGCTGCCGCTCCGGCACGCGCTCAAGCGCCGTCTTCATCCCTTCCACGTCGCCGTGCACCTCGAGTCGAAGCTTCGCCTGCCACAGGATCGCATTCACGACCGGCCCGAGCTTGAGCGTCCGGTCGATCCATTCCTCCATCGCGGCAAAGTCGCCGGTGTCCTGGTAGTGCCGCGCGATGTCGTAAGCCACCAATGGATCCTTGGGAAACGACTCCATCATGTGGGCGGCAAAGGCATCGGCTTCGGCGGCGGGCTTGGTCGCCGTCACGATGAGGTAAAGTGAGCGATGAAACCTGGCTTCGTTCGGGTTGAGCTTGATGGCGCGGCGTAGCAACTCCTCGGCGCGCCCAAGTTGGATCGTGCCGGTGTTGCTGGTTCCCATCAACTGGCGACCGAGCGTCGCCAGCGCGTAGGGGTTTTCGGGCGCAAGCTGCACTGCGCGTTCGGTCAGCTGCTGCACCTGCACGCGGCGCGATTGCGTTTGATCGAAGCCGCGCGCGAGAAACTCCTCCCCTACTTCCGCCGCCACGGTCACGACCTCGGGATCGTTCGGCCGCGCCGCGAGCAACGGTTTCACTAGGTCTTCCGCCAGCGCAAAATCCTCGGGGATGCTATTGAACGCGTAGATGAGTTCACGCGCGCGCTTGAGATCCGGATGGCGAGGAAATTCCGCGGCCGACGTTGGTTTGTTCGCGACGGACATGGCCGCCGCAGCAGACAAGGGAGCGGCCAGTTCCGCGCGGCGCAGGAAAAACGCGAGCCCGCTGGCGACCAGCGCCACACCGGCGGCGGCGAGAGCCAGCCCGCGCCAGCGGCGTCCGCCGCGCGCCCCACCGCCGACCAAAAGACGGGTGCCCACCGGCGCGATCAAGTGAGCCGCCTGCGGCTGCGCGATGTTCTTCAACGCGAGCGGCCCGAGCGCCGTGGAGGCCATCGCCACCTTCCCTTTCACGGCGGCAAACACCGAATCGCTCACGCAGATCGTGCCCGGCTGCGCCGCGGTTTGCAGGCGCGCCGCCAGATTCACACCGTCGCCCGCGATGTCGCCGCCTTGGTGATATACGTCGCCCAAGTGAATGCCGACGCGGTGCTGCAACGCCCCCGCGCCGCGACCCGCAAACCCCGCTTGGATTGCGAGCGCGCACGTGACCGCATCGACCACGCTGTCGAAACACAGCAGCAGGCCGTCGCCCGTCGACTTGAGCACCTGGCCGCCGTGCTGCCCACACTGCCGGCGCATCTGTTCAAAATCCGACTGCACGAGCGCGAGCGTGCTCGCTTCATCGGTCTGCATCCGCGCGGAATAACCCACCGCATCCGTGAAAACGATCGCCGCAAGCCGGCGTCCGCCGAAAATCGTGGCACCCTCCGCTGGCCCGCCCAGGCCGGGCGCGCGCGTTTCGCCCGGTGCCATCGGCGGCAACGTGGGAGTGTAGGCTGGACGACCCGCGCGCTGATCGTGCGCCAGCACCCCTACGCGATGCGACCAGAGTTTTAGCAACCGTGCCTGCACCTCGAGCGGCACCACGCCGCCCGCCAGCCGCGTCCACTGCACCTTGCGAAACCGATCGGGCACGAGCGCCTCGGGCTCGGGTGTGTCGTCAATCACCACCGGCAGAATAAACGGCACGCCGGCGGCGACGCCGCGCGCGCGCTCGGCCGCCAGATCCCATTCGATCCGGAAATAACCTTCGAGCCGCGCCTGCGTGCTGGCGGAGATCAGCGGGAGGAAAAAAACGCACTCCTGAATCTGGCGGCGGATTTTTGCATCCCACTCATCGCCATGTTCGAGTCCGCCGTCGGCGTCGAACCAGACTTCCACCCCGCCCGACCGCAGCGATTCGCAAATACGCCGCGCGGCTTCCGCGTCTTGCGACGCGTAGCTGAGGAAAACCGCCTTGCCCGCGGATTCGGCCATGGTTGTGGGAACGGAAACGCACCACCAACGGAGGTAGCGCTGGACACGCACCTTGCTAGCGCGAGGGGCTGCGCTGGCGAGTGGATTGTAGCCGGTGCGAGCGGCTGATAACATCCGGTAGGCGTGTTTTTCATTAGCCATTTCCGATGTGTTCGCATGATGTCACCGGCACCACGCACCCGGCGTCGTAAGGCCTGTCGGTTGCGTTGTCGCCGCTGCCCCGTCGGATCCCATGAAAACCCCTCGTTTCGCCACGCTCGCCTCGGTGCTCGCCAGTCTTGTTGTCCTTGGCTTGGGACTGCCCGCGGTCGCCTTCGCCCAAGCGGCGCGGCTCGCCAACCTGTCCACGCGCTCGCAAGTCGGCGCCGGCGGCAACGTGCTCACGGTCGGCTTCACCATCACCGGCACCGCGCCGAAAACCGTGCTGATCCGCGGCATCGGCCCCGGCCTCGTGCCGCTCGGCTTCAGCGGCACTGTCGTCGATCCAACGCTCACGCTTTTTCGCGGCAGCGCCGCGATCGCCTCGAACAACGATTGGGGCACTCCCGTCGGTGGCACGACCACCGTCACTGCGGCGACGTTCACTTCCGTTGGTGCTTTCGGGCTGCCGGCCGGCAGCAAAGACGCTGTCATCCTCACCAGCCTCGATCCGGGCGGCTACACCGCGCAGATGAGCAGCGCAACCGGCGCCACGGGGCTTGGCATCGTCGAGATCTACGAAATGGAGTCGACCGGTTCGAAACTCTACAACCTCTCGACCACCGGCCCGATCGCCACCGGTGGAGTCATGATCGCCGGCCTCGTGATCGCGCCCGGCAGCGGCAATCGCAAGCTCCTCGTCCGCGCCGCCGGCCCCGCGCTCGACACGCTTAATGTCCTCGGCACCAAGCTCGCCGATCCCGCGATCGTCGTGACCGATGCCGCCACCGGCAAAATCACCTTCGCGAGCAACGACAACTGGAGCACACCGGTCGGCACTGGCGCGCTCGACGCCACCGCGCTCGCGACCATCGCGCAATATGGCGGCGCGTTTCCTTTTTTGGCGGGGAGCAAGGACGCCGTCGCCTATGTCGAACTCGCGGCCGGCAATTACACCGTGCAGGTCACCGGCTCCGGCGCGGGCGGACTCGCCACCGTCGAAGTCTACGATCTCACGCCCGTGACCTCGAGCAGCGTCACGGTCGCGGCGACGAAGGCCGCCGCCGACGAGTCGGGCGGCAACAACGGTGAATTCACCTTCACGCGCACCGGCGACGTCGCCGCCCCGCTCACGATCACCTATGGCATCAGCGGCAGCGCCGTGAACGCCTACGATTATTTGCTCCTCCCCGGCACCATCACGATCCCCGCGGGCGCGAGCTCGGCCAAACTGGCGGTGCTGCCCTATCCGGATTTGACGACCGACGGCCTCGACACCGTCATCGCCACGATCACGACGAACCCCGCCTACACGATCGGATCGCAGGCGAGCGCGACGGTCACAATCGCGGACAGCGAGGCGACGCTCTACGTCGCGTCCGTGCGGCCGACGACCACCGCGACGGCCTCGACCGCCTCCGGCACCGCGACGATTTTGCTGAGCAAGAGCGGCACGCTCGCGGGCGTGAGCGTCAATTTCTCGAACCTCAGTTCCGCCGAAGTTACGGCGCATCTCGTGATCGGCGCGGTGGAGGACTACGTGTTCAACCTGCCGAACGGCCAGGTGAGCGGCGTGCAGTGGACCTTCGCGCCGGCCGGGCCCTACTCGAGCGCGGCGCTGCTCGCGGCGTTGCAGAGCGGAAATATTTCCGTGCGGATCGACTCCGCGACTTATCCCGCGGGCGAACTCAAGGGCAGCTTCATTCAGGGCGCGGGCTCGAAGACCTTCACCCCGCCCGCCGCGCCGCCGGCAATCTCACTCACGAACGTCACGGCCACCGACGCCGCGCGTTTCCTCACGCAGGCGACCTTCGGCCCGAAGAAGAGCGAGATCGATGCGCTCACCGGCGGCTCGATCACCGCGTGGCTCGATGCGCAGCTCGCGCTGCCGTTCACCTCGCACCGCACCGCCATTCTCGCCGATCAGGCGGCGTTCGGCGGCAGCGGCAGTTTTACGAATTGGAACGCCGTGCATCCGCCCAACCGCCACGCCGCGTGGTTCAAGAACGTGCTCACCGGCCAGGATCAGTTGCGGCAGCGCGTGGCGTTTGCGCTGAGCCAGCTCTTCGTGATTTCGGATGTGTCGCTGGGCGACGACAGCCAGACCGAGCCACTCACCGCCTACTACGACATCCTCGGCAACGGCGCCTTCGGCAACTTCCGCACGCTGCTGGAAAACGTGACGCTCAACCCGATGATGGGCCTCTACCTCAGCTCGCTGCGCAACTCGAAGGCCGATCCGGTCACGGGCCAGACGCCCGACGAAAACTACGCGCGCGAAGTTATGCAGCTCTTCACCATCGGGCTGAACCAACTGCAGCCCGACGGCACGCTCGTGCTCGACGCCACCACCGGCCTTCCGATCGCGACCTACAACCAGACCACGATCACCGAGATGGCGAAGGTGTTCACCGGCTGGGGCTATCCCTCGACCAACGCGAACGCGTTCCGCACCGCCGCGCGCGACAACTACCGGCCGATGCAAAATTACGCCTCGAACCACGATCTGACGGCGAAAAATCTCAGCCCCGTCCTCGCGACCGCGATCCCCGCCGGCCAGACGGGTGCGCAGGATTTGGCGGCAGCGCTTGATGCGCTCTTCAATCACGCGAACACGCCGCCGTTCGTCGCGAAGGCGCTCATCCAACGGCTCGTCACCAGCAATCCGAGCCCGGCCTACGTCTACCGCGTCGCCCAAAAATTCATCGACAACGGCTCCGGCACGCGCGGCGATCTCGCGGCGGTTGTTCGCGCGATTCTCACCGACTACGAGGCGCGCTCGCCCGCGGTGGCGGCCACGCAGTCGTTCGGCAAACTCAAGGAACCACTGCTGCGGCTCACGGGGTTGATGCGCGGGCTCGGCGCGTCGGCGACCACCGGCCGGTTCTCCGGTTTCCAAGTCACGGCGAACGGCACCGCGATCGTCGGGACCACACCGATTCCGGCGACGTCCGGCGCCATCGTGACGATCAATGGCACCTACCGGACCGACAATTTCCAGGGCACGCTCGCGCAGGCGGCGCTGCGGTCGCCGACCGTCTTCAATTTCTACCATCCCGATTACGTCCTGCCCGGCCCGCTCGCATCCGCCGGCCTCGTCGCGCCGGAGTTCGAGATCACTGACGACAACTTCGCCATCAGCGTCCCCAACACCTATCGCTCGATCACGCTTAGCAATGTGCCGACCACGAATGCGGCGCCCTACACCATCGCGCTCGACCTCACTTACGAGCAGACGCTCGTCGCCACGCCCTCCGCGCTCGTCGACCACCTCAACACGATTCTCTGCGCGGGCAACATGACCGCCGTGACCAAGGCGCGGATCGTCACCGCCCTCGGCGCCCTGGCCGTGAACATTCCCACGCGCGAGCGCGCCCAGACCGCCGTGCTCCTCACACTCACCTCGCCGGCCGCGGCGGTTCAGAAATGAGCGCGCGCGAGATTCCGAATTGTAGGGGCGTCGCTTGCCGACGCCCGCACCGCGAAACGCGGGCGCCGGCAAGCGGCGCCCCTACGCACGATCCCATCATTCTCCGGTTCTCCCCTTCTCCCGCTCTCCCCCTCTCCCCTTCGCCATGAGCCACTCTCCCCGCCCCGATCTTTCCCGCCGCCAGTTCATCGGCTCCGCGTGCTGCGCCGCCGTCGGGTCGATGGGCATGTTGTCCACACTCTCGAGTCTCCGCCTCATCGCCGCCGCGGCCGATTCCGGCCTCGGCCCGGCCCTGCCCCCGAAGGCCGGCGCCGTCAGCGCCGACTACAAGGCGCTCGTGTGCCTCTTCCTCAACGGCGGCAACGACGCGAACAACTTCATCGTGCCGATGGGCTCGGACTACGCCGCCTACGCGAGCGCGCGGTCGAACCTCGCGTTGCCGCAAACCGGCCTGTTGCCGATCTCGCCGAAGACTTCCGACGGCCGCTCGTGGGGATTGCACGCCGCGGTGCCCGAGCTCCAATCGCTGTTCGCCGGCGGCCAGGCCGCGCTGCTCGCGAATGTCGGCACGCTCGTTTATCCGACGACGAAGGCGCAATACCAGGCCAACTCCGTGCCGCTCCCGCCGCAGCTTTTCTCGCACAGCGATCAACAGGTGCAGTGGCAGCACAGCGTCCCCGACAAACCCACCGCGACCGGCTGGGGTGGCCGCATCGCCGATCTGCTCTACGCGTTCAATTCCAGCAACGACATCTCCATGTCGATCAGCATCGCCGGGAAAAACACGTTTCAAATCGGCAATCTCGTCAGCCAATACGCGATCGGCACGGGTGGCGCCACGACGCTCACCGGCACCACCTCCTCGGCCACAACCTCCGACGGCATCCGCGCCCGCGCCCAAAAAGATCTCTTCGCCGCGAGCCAGCCCGGCCTGATCGAGGCCGCGTTTGGCAGCGCGTCAAACGATGCGATCGTGAGTGCCGAGTTGCTCAACACCGTCCTCGCCGCCGCGCCAGCGATCAACACGCCGTTTCCGTTTCAAGCCGACGGCCGCACGCTCACCAGCATCGCCGCGCAGCTCAAGATGGTCGCGCGCCTCATTGGCGCCTCGCCCTCGCTCGGGCTCAAGCGCCAGGTGTTCTTCGTGCAAATCGGCGGCTGGGACACCCACGCCGCGCAGCTCGTCAACGCCACGCCGACCTCCGGCACCCACGCGGGCCTCCTCGCGCAAGTCAGCCAAGCCGTGGACGCGTTCTACAAGGCGACGGCCGAGCTCGGCGTCGCGAGCCAGGTGACGACGTTCACCGCCTCGGACTTCGGCCGCACCTATCGCTCAAACGGCGACGGCTCCGATCACGGCTGGGGCAACCACCAGTTCGTCGTCGGCGGCGCCGTGAAGGGCACGGAAATCTACGGCAGGATGCCGACGCTCACCGTCGGGGGCCCCGACGACACCACGCAAGGCCGCTGGATTCCCACGACGAGCGTTGACGAATACGCCGCGACGCTCGCGACGTGGTTCGGCGTCAGCGCCACCGATCTTCCGACCGTGCTTCCGAACATCGGCCGCTTCGCGAAACCGAATCTGGGTTTCCTGGCGTAGCGCCGGTCTCCGACCGGCGTTCGTAGCACGGTCATTCTCACCGTGCTTTCTGTCATTGCGAGGGACGAAGCGAACCTTCGCAGTTGCTCAGGGCAGGCTTCCTGGCAATCCATCCGAACCCGCGCTGAAATGAAACGACTCACCCTCATTCTCGCCGCCGCGCTGCTCATCGCCCTCGTCTGGTTTCTCCGGCCGCGCCACGAAACATCCGACGTGCCCCCGCCCACCATGTCGGTTGCAACCTCCTCGCCCGCGGTCGCCCAATCGAAAATGGAGAATCCAAAATCAAAAATCCCGGCGGCGCTGCCTGCGCTGACGGAGATCTCCCACCTCGCCGACGCGCTCAACTCGCCTGCGGCCGACATCCGCGCCGATTTGAATATCCTCAAGGAGGCCCTCGCCAATTTCCGCTCCAACTTTCCGCGCGACGGCAATCCCGTCGGCAACAACGCCGAAATCACCGCGGCGCTCAGCGGGCGAAACAAACTCCGCTACGCCGTCATTCCACCCAATCACCCCGCCATCAACCGCGCCGGCGAACTCTGTGATCGCTGGGGCACGCCGTTTTTCTTCCACGCCGAATCCGCCAATACGATGGGCATCCGCTCCGCTGGTCCCGATAAAAAAATGTGGACCGACGACGACATTGCCACCGGGCCTTGAAGTTGGGCGGCTCTCCATTCCGTCCTTTTTTTTGGCCGCATATTTATTTTCCGCCCGCGTAAACCTTTCCGCCTCCGCCGGCATCTCCCTCGTAACGGATGCCTCATGCCGCCACACTCGCCTATCCCTCGCTGACCGACGCCGACTTGGAAACCGACGCCGAACCCCATCTCGTTCACCGCGCCCAGCAACGCGACACCGCCGCGTTTGCCGCGCTTTATCGCGTCCACGTGAACCGCATCTACGCGCTCTGTCTCCGCATGACGGCCGACGCCGCGCAAGCCGAGGAGTTCACGCAGCAGGCTTTCATCGGCGCGTGGCAGAAGCTCCCGCTCTTCCGCGGCGAAAGCGCGTTCGGCTCGTGGCTCCACCGCCTCGCCGTCAACACGGTGCTCATGGCGTTTCGCTCGCGCTCGCGCCTCAGCGCCCGCGTGATGTTTACCGACGATCCCGCCGCTCTCGAAACCCCGATCACGCCGCCGCCCTCGGGCATGCGCCTCGATCTCGATCAGGCGATCGCCGCACTGCCGCCGCAGGCCCGCACCATCTTCGTGCTCCATGACGTCGAAGGCTGGCAGCACCATGAAATCGCCGAACAACTCGGCCTCGCCACCGGCACCACCAAGGCGCAACTGCACCGCGCGCGAAACCTTTTGAAGGAGGCCCTCCGATGAACTGCACCGACTGGAATGAAAAACTTCACGACTCGATCGACGGGACACTCTCCGCCGAAGACACGCGCGCGTTGGACGCGCACCTCGCCACGTGCCCCGCCTGCCGCGCCGAAATCGCCTCGCTCCGCGCCCTCCGCACCGTCACAAAAAATCTCTCCGGCGAACTCGCTCCGGCGCGCGACCTCTGGCCCAAGATCGAATCCGAACTTTCCGCCGCGCCCGCCCACGCGTCTTTCTTCCGCCCGTCGCTCGTCTGGAAACTCGCCGCATCGATCGCACTCCTGCTCGGCATTGGTGCGGCGTGGAAATTGAGCACGCGTCCCACCGGCCCGGCCTGGCAGGTCGCCGCGCTCGCCGGCGCGCCCCGCGTTGATTCGAAATCGTTCCAAGTCGAGTCGAGCTTCCGCGTCGGCCAGTGGCTCGAGACCGACACCGCCTCCCGCGCCAAGATCGCAGTCGGCGCGATCGGCGAAGTCACCGTCGAGCCAAACTCCCGTCTCCAGCTCGTCGGCATGGCCGCGACCGATCACCGCGTCGAACTCGCGCGCGGCAAAATGTCCGCGCTCATCTGGGCCCCACCCCGGATCTTTTTCGTCAACACTCCCTCCGCCACCGCCGTCGATCTCGGCTGCGCCTACACGCTTGATGTCGCCGACAACGGCGACGGCACGCTGCACGTCACCTCAGGTTACGTCGCGCTAGAACACGAGGGCCGCGAGACCGTAATCCCTGCCGGCCAGATGTGCGCCACGCGCCGCGGCGCCGGTCCCGGCACGCCCTACGTCGCCGACGCCCCCGCCACGCTCCGCCGTGCGCTCGATCGTTTCGACTTTGAGAAAGCGCCGGGCGCCTTGCCGGAAATCCTCACACAGACGCGCGCCGAGGACGGCGTCACGCTCTGGCACCTGCTCACCCGCGCGCCCGCCACCGATCGCGGCGCCGTCTTCGATCGACTCGCCCGCGATCACACGCCGCCCGCCGGCGTCACGCGCGCCGGCATCATCGCCGGCGACGCCACGATGGTCGCCAATTGGGGCAGCGAGCTCGGCCTGATGAATTTCTTCCCGACGAAGAAAAAAGCCGAATGAAATGCCCGGGCACCCTGTGCGTGAGCTAGCCTTGCCGCAGAATGATAAACCTATTCGAAGGGGGCATTGGCGTCTCGCCTCCCGGCAGGGTAGATCGCTGCAACTTTAGGGTTCTTCGTGAGTCTTGGAGATATGGGCCTGCTCAAAGCTTTCTTTCGCGCCATCGTCGCCATTTTCGTCGTGGTGGTGGGTCTCTTGGTGGCCATGGGCTTGGGTATCGTCGCGGCACTCTTTTTACTGATCCGTCGCCCGCGCCTGCCGGCAGGACGCGCACTTGGAGAACAAGGCCGTTCCATCCCGAAGTCAGCGGGCGATGCGATCGATGTCACCGCGACCGAAGTGGCCGCAGACCCGGAGAAGACGACTTAACCGCGCTCCACTCTTCACCGTCGGGCGTTTCTTCCCAATCGTGCCGCGCTGAAGCCCGCCGGCGGACTGGCGGAAAAGTTTTTCCGGGAGTCGGCCATCCGTTTCCAACCTCGCGCGAGTGGGCGGCATCTTATTTCCGAACCCGCACTCACAACCTCAAAGAAATTCCCATGAATTCAAAAACTCTTCGCCGCGCGCTTGCGCTCTTCGCCGTCACCACGTTCGCCGTCCTCGTGCCCACGCGCGTCTTCGCCGGCCCGCCACTCATCTGCCATCCCTACGACATCGCGGACGCCAAGACCCTTCCCGGAGGCACCGATCGTTTCAACATGAGTGCCTCCTATGATCGCACCCACCTTGTCGCTGACACACTCGCGTTACTCAAGTCCGACACGCCTGTGCTCGTCCGCATGGAGACGCTCCGCCGCGCCGCGATCTACGCAACCGGCAATCTCCGCACGTGGAACGGCCAGAAATACACCAACGTCGACAAGGAACTCGGCGCCGCGCTCATCGCGAAATTGCAGGAGCGCACGAACACCAGCGACGCCACGGTCCGCGCCCACGCACTCTTCGATCTTGGTTTCTTCAGTGAGAGCGTCCGCCAAACTGGCCTCGATCCGGCGCTCGACGGCTATGCGCTGCTCGTGAAATCCGCCGAGACGTTGAAGAACAATCCCGACGTGGAATTCGCGCTCGCCCTCGCCTCGGTGTCACCAAAACGCGCCGAGCACACCGACCACCTGGCTCGTGCTCGCGCGCTCGCGCAGCCCGGCTCGCCAGTCGCCGTGAACTTGGCGTCGCACTTCGGCAAATCCTGATCGCCGCCACTTCGCCGATCGTGCGGCCGGCTCACTCCAAAGTGTCACCCAATGGGTGACACTTTTTTTGCGCGGTCCATCGACCTCGGCGGGCCGACGTTTGCGTCGGTGGCGATCATGTCGGCTTTTTCGCGCCTATTTTCGGACGCAGCGAAATAATTCCCTTGCACCCACTGTCTTTCTCCCAAGAGCTGGAGTCAGTCCGTCAGTGTTCAGATGCACGGTTGAGATCGTGGTTTGAGTCCGACAGCGACAGTGAACAGGAAGTGATGGCGCCAATGGCTTCGGCAGTCTGCGAGGTCCGAGTTCGTCAGCATCCCATTCAGGTTCGTCGATAGTGACTGAAGGCCATTGGCCAGGCGCCGGTAGCGCCGCGCGGAAGGCCGCGCCGCGAACGCGATGCTCCACCGTGTTTCATCCGCTGGGTAGCGTCAGGGATTTCGAGTTACGCAACCTTAACCACCGTTCATCGGCAAAAAAAGGAACTCCCATGAAACTCTCCATTCTTCTCGCCCAACGCCAAACCCTCCTGGCCGAGGCGCGCCTCGCCAACCTCGCCTTCGCGTATGCGAAGCTGAGCGAAGTCGCCACGCGGATCTCCCGCGCGCGGCTCCGCGGCTCGATCCACCTCCGGCAGGCGTCGCCGGACCTCGAGCCGGGTTGGACGCCGCTCACCGCACTCGAAGGCAACCAGTCCGTGTTCGAGGAACACTTCACCGACGAGGATCTCACCGACTTCGCCGACGCGATCGCGTTCATCACGGGCGTGAGCCGGCTCGACCTCACCTTCCGCATCGAGGAAACGGCGGAAAATTTTGTGGCGCCGCTCCGCCATGAACTCGAGCAAGCCGGCGTCACATTCGATCAGGCTGCCCAAACGATGGAGGAGACAAATCGCGGTCACCCGTCCGCCTAGCGCGCGACGTCCGCCATCCTCCGCGTTTCTGCTTTCGTCCGCCGGCAGTTCTTCGTTTGCTGGGCTCGTGTGTTGCCGCCTTTCAGTCCTTGTCACGCTCACCGTCTGGCTCGTCGGCTCGCTCACCGCGCGAGCCCTCGATGCCGCATTCGTGCGCGAGCTGCCCACGCCCGTGCCGGCGAACAGCCAGTGCTCCAATCTGACAGCCGCGCCCGACGGCACGCTCTATCTCACTTACAATGGTCCCGGTGAGCGCAGCGGCGAACGCGCGCTCTCGTTCGCCACGCTCGCGCCCGGCGCCAACGCGTGGTCCGCGCCCCGCACGATCGTGAGCACGCCGCTGCTCCTGGAAAACTGGGCGGACTTCGCCTCGCTGGCGGTCGGCACCGACGGCGCGCTCACCGCGCAGTGGTTTCAGAAAGCCGATATCGGCGGCATGCACGCCTACAGCGGCTGGTTCTCCCGCTCCGACGATGGCGGTCGCACCTGGCGCGCTCCCGCGCCGCTCGGCAAGGAGTTCGTCGCGCTCGCGCCGCTCAGTGGAGGCCGAACCCTCGCCGTCTGGTTGGAGAACATCGGGGGCCACGACTCGCACGAGGCGCATGCCGCGTCGGCCAAGAGCGGACAATCGCCGCCTGCCATGCGTCTGAAATCACGACTCTTGGCGTCCGATGGCTCAAGCCTCGGCGACTGGCTCGTCGATCCCGATGTATGCACGTGCTGCCAGAACACCGTGGCGGTTCTGCCCGACGGCCGCGTGTTCGCCGCGTATCGTGGCCACACACCCGGCGAAATTCGCGACAACAAATACGCCATCTTCGATCTCGCCGTGGCGAAATGGTCCGCGCCGGCGACGCTCAAGGACGACAACTGGAAAATTCCCGCGTGTCCCGTCAACGGCCCCGCCGCCGACGCGCGGGGCTCCGCGCTCGCCGTCGCGTGGTTCACCGCGGCCGATGGCGTCGCACGCGTGCAGGCGCGCTATTCGTCTGATGCCGGCCGCACGTTCGGCGCATCTGTGCCGATCGATCTCGGCCGGCCGATGGGGCGGATCGAAACCGTCCTGCTCGCCGATTCCTCCGCGCTGATTCTTTGGATGGAGGCCGCCACCGACAAAACCGCGGCGGGGATTTATGCGCGTCGCCTCCATCCGAATCGCGCGCTGTCGCCCGCGCGGCTCGTGGCCGATTCCACGCAGGCGCGCGCGAGCGGTTTCCCGCGGGCCGCGCTGCGTCCCAACGGCCGGGTCGTCATGTCATGGACCCAACCCGGCGAACCCAGCCAAATTCGTTTAAGCGAAATCGATCCGACGCCGCTGGCGGCTGCAGCCCTCACTCGCACCGAGTTTCGCCGGGGCGTCCCCCTCGCGCTGGAACTGTGTGTCGCGATGCCCGCCGGGACGCAGTAAGGTCGGCGCGCGGCGTTGACCGCACTCCGCCCGACAAGAAACGCCCAGCCTAACGCAGTGTTTGCCCAGGAAAACGCCTTGCGCGGCAGGCGGTTTTGCCCGACCTTCCGCCCATGCTTCGTCGTTTGTGCACCCTCCTGCTTGTGCTCGCCTGCGCGTTCGCGCCGGTGCTGCCCGCGCTTGAGACCGTCGCCAAATCCGACGAATGCGGCTGTGCCAAGTGCTGCTGCCCCCACGACTGCGTCCCGCCGCCCGCGACCCCGCGCGCGCCGACGACGCTCACCGTGGTGGGTGCCGTCGAGAGTCGCGCCCAAGTCGCGCGACCGGCGCGCCGCGTAGCCACGGCCATCCGGCCCGTTGCGCTTTTTCAGAAGATCTCCGTCTCGCCTGCGCCGGCTCAGTTCGCGCTGCGAGTGACTGAGGCTCGTGCGAGTGCTCCGCTCTTTCAGGCGCATTGCACGTTTCTGATCTGAGGCTGCACGGCCTTGTTGTGTCCGCGTCCGGCGATCTCACGTCGCGCGCTTGCCCGTCTGCGCCACGCCCGTCGCGTCGCGTTTCCGTCCCTCGATTCCGTGCCCTCCTCCGTCATGAAAACTCTCCTCCTCCGTCTCGCCCTTTTCCTCGTTGCGCTCGGCGCGCCCGCGTTCGTCCGCGGCGCCGACCCGTCCGCCGCCACGCCGGCGAAAACGGGTGCGCACGTTTTCCAGTGCCCCATGCACCCGTGGATCAAATCCGATCACGCAGGCAAGTGCACCGTCTGCGGCATGGACCTCGTGGAACTCGCCGCCGCGACCAACACGCCCGAGGGCGTCATCGCGCTGCCGGCCTCGTCGCTCACCGCCCTCGGCGTCGCGACGACCACCATCGCGCGCCAGCCGTTGCTCCGCACCGTGCGCGTCAACGGCCGCATCGATGACGACGACACCCGTCACCGGATCCTCTCCGCGCGCGTGCCCGGTCGCGTCGAGAAACTCGGCATTAATTACATCGGCGCCGAAGTCGCCGCGGGCGCCGAGCTCGCCACGATTTTCAGCCCCGAGATGCTCACGGCGCAGCGCGTATTCGTGGAGCGGCTGAAGGCGGGCATCGGCGCGTTTCCCGCCAACGAACTTTCCGCCGCGCGTGAGCAACTCCAGTTGCTCGGCCTCTCTGCGGACGATCTCGCGCAACTCGAGCAGAAGCGCGAACCCTCCGCGACGGTGATCGTGCGCGCGCCCGGCGCCGGCACCGTCGTCGCGAAATCCGTTTACGAAGGCCAATACGTCCAAGCCAGCGATCGCCTCTTCGAAATCGCCGACTTTTCCCACATGTGGTTCGTGTTCGACGCCTACGAGCAGGACATCCCGTGGATCAAGCCCGGCCAGCAAATCGAAATCACCAGCCGCGCCGTCCCCGGCGAAACGATCCACACCACCGTCGAGTTCATCGATCCGAATTTCAACGAGACGTCGCGCACAACCAAGGTCCGCGCCACGCTGCCCAACCCGCACTTCAGCGTGAACGGCGAGCCGCACCGGCTGCCGCACCGCGTCCTCGCCGAGGGCATCGTGCTCGTCGAGTCGCCCGCCGTCCTCGCCGCGCCGCGCTCCGCCGTGCTCGACAGCGGCCGCGGTCCCGTGGCCTACGTTGCGCTCGGCGATGGCCGGTTTGAGCAACGCTCTCTCACGCTCGGCCGCCGCGGCGACGCGCTCGTGGAGGTCCTCACCGGCCTCAAGGAAAACGAAGCGGTTGTCACCACCGGTGCGCTGCTCCTCGATGCGCAGGCCCAGCTCACGCGCGAAGCCGCCGGCACAACCAACCACGCCGGAATGAGCATGCCGGCCGCTCCGCGTTCGGGCGCGATCGCCCCGGCCGCCGCCCCCGACAAATTCTCCCTCCTCGCCACCGCCGCGCTCGACGCCGCTGACGCCCTCGCAAGCGACGACTTCGCCCGCTATCAGAAACTCTTCACGTCGCTCGCACTCGCGTCCGCCGCCTTTCCGAATCTGCCGAAGCTCGAACTGGGCGATTCGCTCAAGGCCGCGCGCCGCTCCTTCGAGCCATGGAGCACCGCCGTCGCTGATCTCCTCAAGCCGCAGCGCGCCCAGCTCGGCCTGAAAATTTTTCAATGCCCGATGTCGCCCGTGCTCGGCAAAGGCCGCTGGGTGCAACGCAGCCAGCCATTGAAGAATCCCTTCTTCGGCGCGGCGATGGCGGATTGTGGCGAGGAGGTCCCATGATCAACTGGCTGATCAAATGGTCGCTAGAGAACCGGTTCATCGTTCTCTGCGCGACGCTCCTGCTCTTCGGCTGGGGCATCTTCGCGGTGCGCCACGTGCCGATCGATGCGATCCCCGATTTGTCGGAAAACCAAGTCATCGTCTTTGCCGACTGGGAGGGCCGCAGCCCACGCGAGGTCGAGGATCAAGTCACTTACCCGCTCTCCGTCAATCTACAGGGCCTCGCCGGCGTGCGGACCGTGCGCGCGACGTCGATGTTCGGGTTCTCGCTGATCACCGTCATCTTCGAGGACAAACTCGACAACTACTTCGCCCGCACGCGCGTCCTCGAGCGGTTGAATTATCTCGGCAACATTCTGCCGACGGGCGTCACCCCGCGCCTCGGACCCGACGCCACCGGTCTCGGCTGGGTCTACCAATACTACCTCAAGGATGCCTCCGGCAAAAACGATCTCGGCTCGCTCCGCGCGTTGCAGGACTACTTCGTGCGCTACCAGGTCGCCGCCGTCCCCGGTGTGGCCGAGGTCGCGAGCATCGGCGGCTTCGTGCGCCAGTGGCAGGTCGAGGTCTCCTCGCTGCGCCTGAAGCAATACGGCGTCTCGCTCGATCAGATCTTCGCCGTCATTGCGAAAAATAACCTCAATGTCGGCGGACGCACCGTCGAGGAAAATGGCATGGAGTTCATCGTGCGCGGCCGCGGCCTGATCAACGCCGCGAGCGATCTCGAAAGCATCGCGCTCACGACGCGCGAGAACACGCCCATCTATCTCCGGGATGTCGCGACCGTCCAAATCGGCGGCGACTATCGTCGCGGCGCGCTCGATATCGATGGCCACGAGGTCGTCGGCGGCACCGTCGTCATGCGCTCCGGTGAAAACGCCTACCAAGTCATCCAGGAGGTGAAGGCGAAGCTCGCGCAAATCGGCGCCGGCCTTCCGCCCGGCGTAACCATCGAGCCTTTCTACGATCGCAGCGGCCTCATCGCGCGCGCGATCGACACGCTGAAACACACGCTCTGGGAGGCCGTCATTCTTGTCACGCTGATGCACGTCATCTTCCTGTTTCACTTCCGCAGCATCCTGATCGTCACGCTGCCGCTGCCCGCCTCGATCCTCGTCGCGTTCATTTTGATGAAGGAGTTCGGCATCCAGTCGCACATCATGTCGCTCACCGGCATCGCCATTGCGATCGGGGTGCTCGTCGATGCCGCGATCGTGATGACCGAAAACGTCATCCGGCACTGTGAACTCGAGGAAACCAAACTCGGCCGCCCGCTTACGCGCGACGAAACCTGGCACGTCACGCTCGCCGCCTCGCAACAAGTCGGCCGCCCGATCTTCTTCGCGATGGGGATCATCATCCTCGCATTCATCCCGATCTTCAATCTCACCGGTCAGGAAGGAAAACTCTTCCACCCCCTCGCGTGGACCAAGACCTTCGCGATGATCGGCGCCACCGTCTTCGCGGTGACGCTCGTGCCCGTGCTCTGCACGCTGCTCGTGCGCGGCCCGTTTCACGCCGAAAATAGAAACTGGGTCATGCGCGTCCTCCTCGCACTCTACGATCCCGTGCTCGACTGGGCGCTGCGCTGCCGCAAGACCGTCCTCGCCCTCGCCGCCGCGCTGCTCGCCGCGTGCGTGGTGATCGCATTCGGCCTGCCTGCGGCGCTCTTGTCCGAGGTTACGAGTCCCACGTCATCGCCGCCGCGCTGGGCACGGGGCTTCGGCAACGAGTTCATGCCCACCCTGCAGGAAGGCTCGCTGCTTTTTATGCCCGTGCTGCTGCCCAGCACCTCGCTGACCGAGATCAAGCGCATCATGGCCTGGCAGGATCAGACGATTCGCGCGACGCCCGAGGTGGCCAGCGTTGCCGGCAAGCTCGGCCGCTTCGACACCGCCACCGATCCCGCGCCCGTCGAGATGATTGAAACCACGATCATGTTGAAGCCACCCGCCGAGTGGCGCGCCGGCATGACGAAGGAAAAACTCATCGCGGAACTCACCGGCAAACTCACGCAGGTCCCTGGCTACGTCCCCGGTTTTCTCCAGCCGATTGAGAATCGCGTGCTCATGCTTTCCACCGGCATCCGCGCGCAACTCGGGATCAAAATCTTCGGCAACGATCTCGACGCGCTCCAGCAGAAGGCGTTCGAGGTGGAACAGGTCGTGAACAAGATCCCGGGCGCCACGGGCGTCGCGCCTTCGCGTGTGCAAGGCAAGCCCTACCTCGAGATCACAGCCGACCGTGCCGCCCTCGCCCGATATGGGCTCAGCGTGGAGGACGTGCTCGCCATCGCCGAAACCGGCCTCGGCGGCAAAGTCGCGACGACCACCATCCAAGGCCGCGAACGCTGGCCCGTCCAAGTCCGCTTCGATCGGATCGACCGCGAAGACCTCGACAAATTCGGCGCCCTGCCCGTGGCGATTCCGAACACCGAGCCGGCGCGTTACGTGCCGCTCGGGCAGGTCGCGACCATTCAGCGCGTGGTCGGCCCGAATGAAATCGCCAGCGAGAATGGCCGGCTGCGCGTGTTTGTGCAGGCGAACGTCACCGGGCGTGATCTCGGCAGTTTCGTCGACGACGCCAAGGCGGCCATCGCGCGCGACATCCACTTGGATCCCGGCATGACGATCGAGTGGAGCGGCCAGTATGAAAACCAAATCCGCGCCCGACAGACGCTCCAGCTCATCATGCCGGCCGTGTTGATAATCATCTTCGTGATTCTGACCATGACCTTCAAATCCGCCGCTGAAGCCGCCCACGTGATTCTCGCCGTGCCGTTCGCACTCACGGGTGGCGTGCTGCTGCAGTGGTTCATGGGGTTCAATTTCAGCGTCGCCGTCTGGGTCGGCTACATCGCGCTCTTCGGCACCGCGATTCAGACCGGTGTCGTGATGGTCGTTTACCTCGAGGACGCGGTCGCAAAGAAGCGCGCCGAGCGCGGCGCCGCCTTCCACCACGCCGATCTTATCGCCGCCGTGAAGGAAGGCGCGCGGCTCCGGCTGCGGCCCAAAGTCATGACCGTCGCCACCGCCATCGCCGGACTGCTGCCGATTTTCTGGAGCACGCGCACCGGCACGGAGGTGATGCGTCCGCTCGCCGCGCCGGTCGTGGGCGGGATGGTATCGTCCTTGATTCACATCTTGATCGTTACGCCGGTCATTTTCGCCTGGCTCCGCGAGCGAAAAATCGGCCGCACGGCCGTTGGGGCCTGAGACCACCTCCCGCCGTTACCAACACCCACGAAAGGGGTCCATGGCGGTAGCGTGTCCCATCCCCCGTCTTCTCTCGAAACCATCGCCCGGACCCTGGTCGGCCGAGGCAAAGGCATTCTCGCGGCCGACGAAAGTCTCCCGACGATCGAAAAGCGATTCAAGCCACTGGACATTCCCTCCACTCCGGAAAATCGCCGCGCCTACCGCGAGACCCTCTTCTCCGCACCGGGATTCGGAGAATTCATCAGCGGAGCCATTCTGTTCGATGAAACGCTGCGGCAGAAATCCTCCGACGGCACACCGCTCGCCGCGCGCCTCGTGCGCCAAGGCATCATGCCCGGCATCAAGGTTGACCTCGGGACGGTGGTGCTGGCGAATTTTCCCGGCGAAAAAATCACCCGTGGCCTCGACGGCCTGCGCGAGCGCTTGCAGGAGTATCGCGACCTCGGGGCGGGTTTTACGAAATGGCGCGCGGTCCTCGCGATCGACGGGCCCCGGCCCTCGCGCGCGTGCGTCGAGGCGAATGCGCTGAATCTCGCCCTGTTCGCGGCGCTCAGCCAGGAAGTGGGACTGGTGCCGATTGTGGAGCCCGAGGTGTTGATGGACGGCGATCACTCCATCGCGCGCTGCGAGGACGTGATGAATCTCACCCTGCCCACGGTCTTCGCCGCGCTGGCCGCGCATCGCGTGCGACTCGAGGGCATGCTGCTGAAACCCGCCATGGTGCTCTCCGGATCGGCTTGCGCCCAGCAGGCGGACGACGAGGAAATCGCCGCCCGCACCGTCGCGCTCCTTCGTCGCACCGTGCCAGCGGCAGTGCCCGGGATCGTGTTTCTTTCCGGCGGCCAAAAACCTTCGCAGGCCACGGCGCGCCTCGCCGCGATCAACCGCGCCGGCAACGGGCCGTGGACTCTCACGTTTTCCTTCGGTCGCGCACTGCAGGACCTGGCGCTCGATGCGTGGCGCGGAAAATCCGAAAACGTATCCGTGGCGCAGGCCGCTTTGCTGGAGTGCGCGCGGCAAAACAGCATGGCGGTCCAACCCCGCCGGTCGAAGACGTCCGCCTAACATCACCGCGGCGATTCGCAGCTGTGATGGGAATTCCGATCGGCGCCTGCTTCGGCCGCGACGCTGCGTCGTTGCCTCCCGCTTTGTTCGGCGTCACAACGCGGGTTCATGAACGGCCCCGCTCTCCATGTATAATCCGCCGCATTTCGAAGAAACGCGTCCGGACGTCCTCCGCGATCTCATCGTCGCGCATCCGCTTGGTGCGCTCGTCACGCTCGGCACGACCGGGCTCGACGCGAACCACATCCCGTTCGAATTCGTGCCCGGCGACGGCCCGCACGGCACGTTGCGCGGACACGTGGCGCGCGCCAATCCGGTGTGGAAGGATTTTTCCCGCGATGTCGACGTGCTCGTGATTTTCCAAGGTCCGAGCAGCTACATCACGCCGTCGTGGTATGAGACGAAAAAGGAAACCGGCAAAGTCGTGCCGACCTATAATTATTGCACCGTCCATGCCCACGGCCCGCTCGTGATCCACGATGATCGCGAATGGCTGCGCGGCATGGTCACGCGACTGACGCAGCGCTTCGAGGCCACGCGCCCCGCGCCGTGGGCCGTGAGCGACGCTCCCGCCGACTTCATCGACAAGCAGCTCGCCGCGATCGTCGGCATCGAGATCCCGATCGCGCGCATCGTCGGCAAATGGAAGGTCAGCCAAAACCGCCCGGTCACGGACCGTCCTGGCATCGTCAGCGGCCTGCAAGCCCAAGGCATTCCCGCCGCAACTGCCATGGCCGATCTTGTGCGCGACTTCGGAAAGCCTAACGTTTCCTAATTCCCGTCGCCATGAACCGCTCACTCCTCGTCCTCCTCGTTGCCGCGCTGGCCACTTCCCTTTCCTGTTCGAAGCAACCCGCATCCTCGACCGCCGCGGCGCCCGCCACGAAACACGAACATAAGGCCCCTCATGGCGGCACGGCGGTCGAGCTGGGCAACGAAGCCTACCACCTCGAACTCGTGCGCGACGCTGTCGTCGGCAAGCTTTCCGCCTACGTCCTCGATGGCGAAATGGAAAACTTCATCCGCATCGCCGCGCCCTCCTTCGACATCGTCGCCGTGATCAGCGGCCAGCAGACGACACTCACGTTCAAGCCCGTCGCCAATCCCGCCACCGGCGAGAAAGTCGGAGACACCTCGCTGTTCGAAGCACAGGCCGAATGGCTGAAGGGCACGGACAAATTCGACGGCGTGGTTCTGGATCTCGAGATCAAGGGCACGACGTTCAAGGCGGTCGGCTTCAATTTCCCCAAAGGGAACGATAAGGAGTAGCCCTCCTATTCCTGTTCGTAATTCGCCATGGGTGGCGAGTAATAGCGAAAAATCGCAATAATTCGTCTTAAAAGGCGAATTATATGTTATTAACTAATCGCCATAATTGGCGAATTAAGTGGCAAAACATGGTCAAGTCGCCATATTTGACGAGTTATGAAAATGAATGGAAATCTCACCGATGAAGTCATTTTAAAAGAGATCGGGGATCGGATTACCCAGAGCCGGCTGGCGAAAAACCTGACCCAAGCTCAACTGGCCACACAGGCGGGAATTTCGAAACGCACCGTCGAGCGGCTGGAGTCGGGCGAACTCGCCACGCAGTTGTCCGCCTTTATTCGGGTGTGTCGCGTCCTCGATCTGATTGAGCGCTTTGAAAATCTCGTGCCGGAAACGGTGCCAAGCCCGATCGCGCAGTTGAAATCGCGGGGTCGCATCCGGCGGCGCGCCTCTCGTTCGGCCGCATCCGCCGTCGGCGAATCGCCCGCTCCTTACAACGCTCCCTCGCATCCTCCCGCACCTTGGACCTGGAAGTAAATGAGCACGCTCGCCGAAGTCAGGCTCTGGGGGCGCACCATCGGCGCCGTCTCACTGGAAGACGGGGCGAACACCGCCGCCTTTCAATATGACCCCGCGTTCGCACGGAGCGGAATCGAAGTCTCGCCGCTCACGATGCCGCTCGGCGACCAAGTCTACCGTTTTCCCGCGCTACCAGCGCACACGTTTCACGGTCTACCTGGCCTGCTCGCTGACTCGCTGCCCGACAAATTCGGCAACGCGCTGATCGATGCGTGGCTCGCAGCGCAAGGCCGCACGCCGGAGAGTTTCAATCCCGTCGAGCGCCTCTGCTACACGGGCACGCGCGGCATGGGCGCGCTGGAATTCGCTCCGGTGCTGGGTCCGCGCGCCCGCACCGCCCACAAAATCGAGATCGATGCGCTCGTCACGCTCGCGTCCGAGGTGTTGAGTCAGCGCAGCGAACTCAAAGGCACGCTCTCCGATCCCGAGCGAAAAGAAGCGCTGAACGATATCCTGCGCGTCGGCACGTCCGCCGGCGGGGCGCGGGCCAAGGCCGTGATCGCGTGGAATCCGACGACGAACGAAGTGCGTTCCGGCCAGATCGGTGCCGGCCCCGGTTTTGGTTACTGGCTCCTGAAATTTGACGGCGTCGCCGAAAACAAGGATCGCGAGCTCGCTGATCCCAAAGGCTACGGCGTGATCGAGTATGCCTATTTCCTCATGGCCCGCGCCGCCGGCGTCACGATGACCGAGTGCCGCCTCCTGGAGGAGAACGGCCGGCGTCACTTCATGACGCGGCGCTTCGATCGGCTCGAGCATGGCGAGAAGCTGCACATGCAGTCGCTCTGCGCCCTCGCCCACTATGATTTCAACCAGGCGGGCGCCTACAGCTACGAACAGGCGCTGCTCGCCATCCGCCAGCTCAACCTGCCCATGGAGGCGATCGAGCAGCAATTCCGCCGCATGGCGTTCAACATCGTCGCTCGCAACCAGGACGATCACGTCAAGAACATCGCTTTCCTCATGGACCAAGCCGGCCGCTGGTCGCTCTCGCCGGCCTTCGACGTCGCTTACAGCTACAATCCCGCGGGAGCGTGGACCAACCGCCATCAAATGACCCTGAACGGAAAACGCGACGATTTCACCCCGGCGGATTTTGTGGCCTGCGCGCAAAGCTGCATGATGAAACGCGGACGGGCGGAAACCATTCTCGCCGAGGTGAGCGCCGCCGTCGCCCGCTGGCCCGAGTTCGCGCAACAGGCCCAAGTGCCCGCCCCTTGGCGGGCCGAGATCCAAAAAAACCTTCGTCTCACCCTCGCCCGAGACTGAGCGCCGCGTTTGCGTTTCGCCGCAGACGTCCGCAAGATTTTCCTTCTCCTCCCTTGTCACCCGTCACCTGTCACATCGCATGATTCCCGTCACCGTCCTCACCGGCTTCCTTGGCGCCGGCAAGACCACCCTCCTCAACCGCATCCTCTCCGAACACCACGGCAAGAAGCTCGCCGTGATCGAAAACGAGTTCGGCGAGGTTGGCGTCGATCACCAGCTCGTGATTTCGAGCGACGAGGAGCTGTTCGAGATGAACAACGGGTGCATCTGCTGCTCCGTCCGCGGCGATCTCATCCGGATCCTTGGCCGCCTCCTCAAGCGCAAGGACAAGCTCGACGGCATCCTGATCGAGACCACCGGCCTCGCGAATCCCGCGCCCGTCGCCCAGACCTTCTTCACCGACGACGAGATGAAGAACGCCTTCAAGCTCGACGCGATCGTCACCGTCGTCGATGCGAAGCACGTTCTCCAGCACCTCGACACCGAGGATGAGTCCGTGAAGCAACTCGCGTTCGCCGATGTCATTCTCCTCAACAAAACCGATCTCGTCTCGCCCGCCGACCTCGACGCGCTCGAGGCCCGCATCAAGCGCATCAACGCGGTCGCCAAGATCCATCGCACCAAGAACTGCGACGTGAATCTCGATCGCGTGCTCGACGTTGGCGGCTTCAATCTCTCCCGCGCCACCGAACTCGATCCGCAGTTCATGGAACCCGAGTATCCCTTCGAGTGGGCCGGCGCCTATGCGCTCCCGGCTGGCACCCACGAACTCGTCATCGGCCACTGCGATCACGACCACGATCACTCTCATGAAGGCCACGATCACGGCCACGGCGATCACGATCACGCGCATCATCACCACGGCAACCCGAACGAACTCGATGTCGTCGTGATGCCCGTGAAGTCGCTCGACGAAAAAGATCTCGCGGCCGCGACCGAGGCGGCCGTCCATGTTTTCTCCGACTGGGAATCGAAAACGAAGGAAGGCGAAACGATCATCCCCGGCGCGACCCTTCACCGCCTGCTGCTCAACGAGGGCAACGGCAAATATCAGCTCAAGCTCGCCACGCCCGGTTTCTATCTCGTCTTCGAATCCTGCGGCCACGATCCGCTGCACATCCATGTGATGGACGAGACCGCGAAGCCCGGCTGGCAGCGCGACTACCACGCTGCGCACACGCACAACGACGCTGTCACCTCCGTCGGCATCAACACCCCCGGCGACCTCGACGGCAAGAAGCTCAACGAGTGGATCAGCGAGCTGCTGCGCACCAAGGGCGCCGACATCTACCGGATGAAAGGGGTGCTGGCGGTGAAAGGTTCGAACAAGCGCCTTGTCTTCCAAGGCGTGCACATGCTCTTCGACGCCAAGTTCGATCGCGAATGGGGCAGCGATCCGCGCACCAACACCCTCGTCTTCATTGGCAAAAACCTGGACCGCCCCGCCCTGACGGAAGCGTTCAAGGCGTGTCTGACCGGCCAGTAGCCTTGCCTCAGCCTCGCTGCTTGACGACAATCTAAACGACTATGTCGGCTCCCACGCTCTATTCGGATCCAAGCGTCGTGCTTGATCGGGAGCGTGACAGGCCGCATCCGTTTCAAATCGAACTTTATCGACGCGCCTCACCGACCGAAAAGCTGACGGTTGTCGCCCGCCTTAATGCGACGGCCATTGCACTGAAAGACGCCAGCTTACGATCGATCAACCCGGATATGACCGCGACCGAACGCCGCGAAGTGCTACGCCGCTGGTGGCTGGGCGCACGCAACTAGCCGCATGTGGGACTGGGCCGGTGTGCCCTACGCCATTGTGGGCTCCGTCGCATCGTCCGTCTACGGTGAGCCGCGTTCGACAAACGATGTCGACCTCCTGATTCAGTTAGCTCGCGCCGATGCTGGGAAACTCACGAACGCATTTTCGGTGGAAGATTTTTATGTGCCGCCACCAGAGGTAATCGAAGTCGAACTCGGTCGCACGCAGGGCGGCCACATCAACATCATCTCTCTCAAAACAATGATGAAGGCGGATTTTTATCCGTTGAGCGCTTGGGAGGCGACCTGGTTTGCCGATCGCCGCCGAATCGAAATCGCGGGCCGTGGCCTGTCGTTTGCGCGCCCGGAAGCCGTGATCGTTCACAAACTTCGTTTTTTTCGCGAAGGCGGCGGCGACAAACATCTACGCGACATCCGCGGCATGCTCGCCGTCTCCGCCGGCGACATTGATCTCGCGCTGCTGGAGCGCGCGGTTGGCGAACTGGGCCTTGGCGACGCGTGGCGCGCCGCGCAGGCCGAATAGACCCGACGCGTTCCTCGCTTACCGCGTCAGCGCCGCGACCTTCATGCCTGACGCATCACGCTCGGCGACTTCGATCGATTTCAAGGCAACACGGTCGGTGAGCAGGTTGGCGAAGGCCGACGCCAGCAAATCGCGCATCGAAGCATCCTCCTTGCCGACGATCAGGTAGGCGGGACGCATGCCGGTCTCGGGATCGAGTTCGCCGCAGAGCGTGAGCGCATCGAGCCGGCGGAGCACCGCGGGACGATCTTCGCCGAGCACGAGCACGGCGTCGCACATGCCATCGGTCAGCCGCGAGCGGGCGTCGGTCGCGACCACGGCGCGGACGGAAATTTCAATGGGACTGCCCGCGCGCTTGGTGGCCGCTGACGCGAGGTTGGCCACAAACGCGTGATGCACGGCATCGCGGGCGGGCGAAAACTTTTGCGCATCGACGACGACGAGCCGCAAGCCGCGGCCGGCTTTCACTTCCATCGTCCACGCGGAAGTCGCGACGACGACACCGGCAAACGACAGGAGCAGCAACGTGACGGACATGGAGCGGAAATGGCGAGTGATCATGATGGAACGGGGTTGGGGAACTCCCCGCCCTATCGGCGCGGTCAGCGGGAGGTTGAGCGGAAAACCGCGGGTCACCGCCTCACCCCAGGTCAATATCCCTAGGATCATCAGATTTTTACGAAGCAACGGGGTTATTCGCCCGTGCCGCAGGGCTGCCGCTGTCAGCGGGCTGCAGCTCGGCGCCAAGCGCCGGCGCGACACAACAAAAAGGCCGAACGCATCGCGTTCGGCCTTTGGTGAAAGCGCGAAAAGTTCTCAGGCGACGACTTCGCCCGGCGACCAGCCTTTGCGATACGTCGGATAGAGCATCGCGTCGGCCTCGGGGAGGCTCGTCTTGAACGCGACCGGATCCCACGTGAACTTCTTGCCGATGCGAATCGCGACGGTGCCGAGATTAACCATCTCGGTGAACGGCACCGCGTATTCGAAATTCGATCCGGCGGCGGCGGGATTGTTTTCGCGGATCGCCTTGATGAATTCCTTGTGCGGGTTGCCGATCGGATCGGGGCGCGGGAATTTCTTCGGCGGGAGCTTGCCGCCCTCGACCAGCTCCTTGTGGAACGATTCGGGGATGAAGCGCGGGCTGTTGCAGTAGTCATTGCCGTCGTAAACGGTGCCCTTGCTGCCCACGAGCAATTGGCCGCCGTGCGCGAGCTGGCGGGCCGGGTCCTTGTCGGTCGCTTGAAATTGCTTCGGCGTGGCCGGCTTTTCGCCACCTTCGTGCCACGTGAGCGTAACGGGTGGCAGTTTGCCGCGCGCGGGGAATTCATACTTCACGATCGCGGACGTCGGATAGGAGATCGCCGTCTGGCCGACGACCTTCACCGGTTCGACCGAAGTCGGAGCGCCGAGTTGCAGGCCCCAGAACGCGGCGTCCATCAGATGGCACGCCATGTCGCCGATCGCGCCGCAGCCGTAGTCATGGAAACCACGCCAGTTGAACGGATGGATTTTCTTGCTGAAGGGCTTGTCCGGCGCGCGGCCGAGGAACACGCTTTCCAGCACAGTGGGATCCGAAGCTTGGAATTCACGTGACTTGAAGTCGCG
>JADMIO011631532.1_pt1 | contig 55994 bp, 65 predicted proteins | sample 8958161 | NCBI WGS metagenome assembly JADMIO01 (sample SAMN16585339, study PRJNA669376) | soil metagenome | isolation source: Crop rotation soil | place: USA: Cullars Rotation, Alabama | collected 2011
GCCGCGACTTCAAGTCACGTGAATTCCAAGCTTCGGATCCCACTGTGCTGGAAAGATTAAAAAGTATTCAGAACTTTTAAAAGTACCAACAGACCACTTAGTTGTAATTTGCGCAAAGATTGAGGCAGAGCTTGCTGAACTGGGAGAGGATGATTCCCAAGCATATCTTAAAGAATTGGGAGTTGAAAAGTCGGGTCTTGAGAGATTAATCCAAAGAGCATACTCTCAACTTGGCTTGATATCGTTTTTAACTTGTGGCGACGTTGAAGTCAGGGCTTGGACAATAAGAAAAGGCAGCAACTCCGTAGAGGCTGCGGGTGAAATTCATACCGACTTTATGGCAAAATTTATTAAAGCGGAAGTAGTGTCATATAATGACTTTGTTGAATGCGGAGGTTGGAAAAACGCCCGTTCAAGCGGAAAGGCAAGGCTTGAAGGAAGAGATTATATAATGAATGACGGAGATGTAACCGAATTTAAAATTGGTAGATAAAAATGAAAGAAATATTTAAATCTAAAAGATCTAGAATTAAAGACATTCATGAATTCTCATTTTACGCAACTCGAAAATTTGGAACAGAGGGGCCGGGATTTTCAGAAAGAGTTACCAACATATTTGATAGAGTAGTATTTGAAGTAACAAAAAATGCCGTCGATGGCTCAATTAAAACTTTAGAAGCAATGGACAGGCTTAAAATAAGAAAGCGTTAATTTATAAACTGTTGCAACAAAATTAAAATTTTTATACACTACACTCATGAAGGACTGCATATTTTGTAAGATTGTTTCTGGCGAAATTCCAAAAGAGTTCTCATATGAGGATGATCAGATTTTGGCTTTTGATGACATAAATCCCATGTCTCCGATTCATTTAATAGTAATTCCTAAAAAGCATGTTGAGGATTTTTTCCACGCAGATTCAAATACTGTAGTCTCAATTACTAAAGCATTAAAGCATTTAATTGATAAGCAAAAATTAATGGGAAAAGGATACAGCATTGTAGTAAATGGAGGGGGAGCACAAGACGTTAATCATCTTCACTTCCATCTTCGGGGACCAATAAGCAGAATAGAGTAGAGAATTTTATCCTATAATTCCTTCAAGCACTTTCGTCTCGTTAAAAAACCCGTTTACGACCCCATTGGTATTAAGATACACAGCTGTTCTTGGATCAACTACATCCATGACAACAACAGTTCTATCCGATTGTTTTATTTTGGCAAGCCCATCGTAATAAGTTACAGCAGACCAGGCATTTGTTAAGAATGCACATCTTTGTTCTCGGTCTTGCTCTTGAAATATCTTGTTCCATTGCTTCGGTCCATCGGGGACATATACACAATGCTGTGGGTCTTGACTAGTATGTCTGACCATATCAACTGTGTCAAAGTTTCTTGAATAAAGATAAGTTGGGACATTATTGTCTCTTGATAGCCCTATAATTTTTTCAATATCCTGCGGGCTATATGATCCGCGTTTCAACTCAAGAAATAGACCAATTCCCGATGCTGAGGCAATTTGGAATGCATCTTTTACTCCAAAGGAAGGAGGACCAAGTCTGAGCGTAAGTGTTTCCCTATCAAATCCCCCAAGCGTTACGTGTTTCAGTCCGGCATTTATTCCATGATCCATGTAAAGCTGTCCGCCGGATTTATTTACGTCTCCTTCAGCAAACCTTAATCCAGCTTTGGCAGCATTGACGATTTGTTCGGGGCTATTTCCAGCACGATGCGCAATGGTTATTGAAGATTTGCCAGAAAGTCTTTCAGATTCGTGCCTTGCTCCATCATCAAGATTAACGTTATAGTTATACGGATTAAGAGTTATCCCCTGACGAAGTTGAAATAAGGCGATACCTGAGGCTACTACTCCCGAAGTTTTTATAACACCCCTTCTTGAAACACGCTTATCAAGCCAAGATCTTTCCGTATTCATAAATTCATCAATGAACCACGTACTGTATCAAACTGTAAGACCAAAATCAAATCTCATAGTGCGGCTTTATTTTGGAATCTAAATATACTATAATAAAAACGAATTGAATTTCACAGTAGGATTTTTGAAAGGTGGTGCTTTTAAACAATGGTTTTTATTAAAAAACAACCCGGAGACAGCAATGATTCAATGATAAGAAAATTTTCAAGAGGTGTAGCAGCTTCTGGAATTATTCTTGAGATGAAAAAAAGAGAGTTTTATACTAAGCCCTCAGGAAGAAGAAAACTTAAAAGTCAGTTAGCCAGAAAATTTGCAAAACAAATGTCTCAGAAGCCTGCCTAAGTTCTGCCAATTATTAAATGAGCAGTGTTACAACTCAAATCTTTGTCGAGAGCAGATACCAAGTAAGCCGCAGGAAAATTAAAGAAACTGTCGAGCGTGTAATTTCAGACCGCGGCATAACATCCCCGATGGAAGTCTCAGTTGCGATTGTGGGCGATCGCAAGATGCGGGCATTGAATAAAAAGTATAGAAATCTTGATAAGACAACAAACGTTTTATCTTTCTCCCAAACAGAAGGGGAGGGAATGGTTCATCACACTGACAAACTTATTTTAGGAGATATCATTATTTCTTATCCGGTAGTAATCAAAGAAGCATCTTTTGAAAATATGCTTGTTGATGACAAAATTTCTTACTGGGTAGCGCATGGATTACAGCACCTTCTCGGCGAACATCACTCCTAGTATCAGTTAATTTACATTATGGTTTTTTACAGGAAATATCGTCCTCAATTAATCTCAGAGCTTGATTTAGCCTCAGTTCGTGAGAAATTAACCTCAATTCTTTCAGCAAAAGAAATAGCTCACGCATTTTTATTTGCCGGTCCCAAGGGACTTGGAAAAACTTCAAGCGCAAGAATTTTAGCAAAAGCGATTAACTGTGAAAAAAAATCAAAAGGAAGCATTGAACCGTGCAATGTGTGTTCAGCATGTGTTTCAATAACCAACGGAAGTGCGGTTGATGTTCTGGAAATTGATGCAGCCAGCAACAGAGGTATAGACGAGATACGAGATCTGAAAGACAGGATTAAATTTTCCCCATCTTCTTTAAAGAAAAAAATCTACATCATTGACGAGGTCCATATGTTAACAACTGAAGCATTTAACGCGCTTTTAAAGACTCTTGAAGAGCCACCGGAGCATGTCGTTTTTATCCTTGCTACCACTGAAATTGGCAAACTTCCCGCAACCATTTTGTCCCGGGTGTTTTTAGTCAAATTTGAAAAACCTAGCAAAGAAGAAATTGCAAGAAGTCTTATGCGTGTTGCTGATGGTGAGAAACTGGAGGTAGAAAAAAGCGTAATGGAGAAAATTGGTGAACTTTCAGACGGAGCGTTTAGAGATGGGGCAAAGATTTTAGAGGAACTATCATTTAACTCCAAGGGCAACAAAATTACGATGGAGCTACTTGAGTCAATGTATAAAACGGGCTCGATTGATAACTCCGTAAATCTGTTGATTGATGCTTCTCTTTCAAAAAATGTAAACGACGCAATGAAGGTCATAGAAGGTTTAGCTTCCTCAAATACTGACTTTAAGCAGGTAATTGAAAAAATGGCAGATATTCTTCATGCAAAGCTTGTGGACTTGGTCGTCAAAAATAAAACGAGTGAGTTGCAGCCCATTGAAAACCTTTTAGGGCTTTTAGACACAGCATATAAAGATCTAAAAGGGGCTGTTTTGCCTCAGCTACCATTAGAAATTGCAATACTTGAATATTCGCTTGATAAGCCAGTAGCCCAAGTTGCCTCAGAACAGGCTAAACCTGTTAAGACTGAAACAGTTGAAGAAAAACCAGAACTAAAAGAAAATTTAGTGCAAAATAGTCAAGAAAAAAATGTGCCTACTGACCAAAATCTTTTTAGACAACTAGTTGAATCCGTAAACTCTGAAAATAAAATACTTGCAGGACTTCTCAGGGGATGCAAAATTGAAGAGAGCGGGAACGGAACAGTAGTATTAAAAGCCCCCTCAACTTTCCATTTAGGAAAATTAACCGAGAAGGAAAATAACGATTTTATTCAAACACATCTTTCAAAGATACTTCAAAAAGATGTTGCATTAAAGATTAAAAACTAGCATAATACAAATGGTTGGAGAGGCGGTGAATATTTATGTTTAATCCGATGAAGGGTCTAGGAGCAATAGGAGACCTAAAAAAATTAAGAGATGAAGCAATGAAAATCCAGAAGGAACTGGCTACAATCGTAGTTTCAGCTTCCAGAGGACGAGTTTCTGTAGAGCTAACTGCTGATATGAAAGTAAAAAGCTTTAAAGTTTCAGATGAAGAGATGAGAGACGCAGTAGACGCGCTAAACGAAGCTCTTGAAAAAGCTCAGAAAAAAGCTGCAGGAAAAATGCAGGAAATGGGTGGAGGACTTGGCGGTTTATTGGGCGGAGGAAAGTAGATGCCTAGAAAAAAATCTAAACAAGATAATTTTGTTCTGCTCACTGGAAGATCAAATCCCGTACTAGCCCACAAGATCGCAAAGATATTAGGCCGAGAACTTTTTGAACCCGTCACGATATTTGCTGACGGGGAGATAAGGATTAAAGTTCCGGAAAATGTTAGGCGCCGCCATGTTTTTATACTTCAACCTACTTGTCCCCCGGTAAATGATTCATTAATGGAACTTGTCTTTATGATTGACGCTGCAAAGCGTTCATCGGCAGACGAAGTAACCATTGTTACTCCTTACTTTGGATACTCCAGACAGGACAGAAAAGAAATGCCCCGTGTTCCAATTTCAGCCTCAGTTGTTGCAGGAATTTTAGAAAACGCAGGAGCAGACAGAATTGTAACGCTTGATATTCACTCAGAACAACAGCAGGGTTTTATAAAAGGACCGTGGGATAATTTATATGGAAGCTTCTCATTTATTCCGGAACTTAAAAAAAGAAAATTAAAAGACCTTGTTATTGCTGCTCCAGACAAGGGGGGTATGACAAGGGCAACCGGATATGCAAGACTACTCGGAGCGGAAAATATTGCCTTAGTTTATAAAGACCGAGATATTGCGGTTAACAATAAGTCAAATACTCTAGCAATGATTGGAGACGTTAAAGGGAAAAATGTTTTAATGGTAGACGACATGATTGATACAGGAGGAACTGTAGTTCATGCTGCAGAATATATAAAAAAGTCCGGTGCTAAAAAGATTATTATCTGTGCAACTCATGGATTATTCTCAGGGGATGCACCTGAAAAGTTTAAATCCGAGAGTATTGACGAGGTAATAGTTACTGATTCTGTTCCATTAAGAGACGAGATGAAAAACAATAAAAAAATAACAGTTATATCAATAGCTAAGCTTTTAGCTGCGGCAATTGAAAGAATAGAAACAGGAGAATCTTTATCTAAAGACCTCATTCTTTAACTGCCTGCTTGATTGCCCCATGATTCCTACGTACAATAGTTATGTATGAAGATTTTTTCAGGCTCTTCAAATGAACCTCTTGCCCAGAAAATCGCAGCACAGCTAGGAATACCATTATCCACCGTTGAAAATCATGTTTTTCCAGACGGGGAACGAAGAGTAAAACTCCAAGACGATGTAGTAGGGGAGGATGTTGTAATAGTTCAGCCTACTTGCCCTCCGGTCGACACAAATCAAATAGAACTGTGCTTCTTGCTTGATGCAGCAAGAAGAAGCGGAGCGCGTCAGGTAACTGCTGTTGTTCCGTATCTAGGATATCAAAGACAAGATCATATCTTCAGGGAAGGAGAAGCAAGATCATTAGAAGTTATAGTTAAAATGATGGAAACTTCAGGTGCCTCCGGGTTTTTAGGAGTAGATCTTCACTCAATTAAAATTCCGGAACTTTTTTCAATTGGGGTAACTCATATTTCAGCGCTTCCTCTTTTTGCAGAAAAGATTCATGAATTTACAGATGATTTTTCTCAGGCATGTTTGGTTACACCTGACATGGGAGGGATAAGAAGAATAGAACTATTGAAAGATTTAGTTGGAGATATTGATTTTGTTTCAGTTGAAAAAGACCGCGATATAGTTACCGGAGAAATTCAAGTTGCAAAAGTTCATGGTACGGTTAAGAAAACCTGCTTTATAGTTGACGATATGATTTCGTCCGGTAAAACAATTGCAGAAAGCATCTCGGCACTTTCAGCTCAAGGTGGAAAAAGATTTATTGTTATGGCAACCCATCCTGTTTTTTCAGATAAAGCTCCTAAGTTGTTGCAGGATAGTGGAGCGGAGAGGGTTTTTGTTACGGACACAATTCAAATACCGGATAAAAAGAGATTTCAAAAACTTGAAGTTCTTTCAGTCGCGCAGCTTATTGCATCATCTCTTTCTTGAGTAGTCTAAGTAGAATATCGTTGCCCCTGCTCCAATTTCAGCTATACCTTCGGCAAGGTGAATATTTGCATTTAAAGTCTTTCCATTATCTCGGTCAATTTGGGAAGGACCTAAGATAGCAGAGGCTCCGTGTAAAGAAATGGCGGCAGCCACAACATTTGTGAAAATTCGTTGACGACCGGTTCTTTTTTTCTCAATCCTCGGATTTAACCTCTCAGCCATATTTGAAGCATACTGCTGAGTTAGCCTATTGTCAAGCATACTTAATATTGCATTATCCCTCTATCCCTCATATACTACTCATATGCGATATTCAAAATTATTTCCTAAAACTATAAAAGAGGCCCCATCAGATGAAGTTTCTTTAAACGCGCAGCTTCTCTTGCGTGCAGGTTTTATAAGACGCGAAGTTGCAGGAGTATATAACTTTCTTCCGCTTGGGCTTTTGGTTATTGATAAAATATCGAACATAATTCGAGAAGAAATGAATTCAACTGGCGCCCAGGAGCTAAAACTTGCAGCACTTCAAAACAAAGAATCTTGGAAGACAACAAACAGGTGGGACTCATTTGACGCACTTTTTAAACTTCAGTCTCGATACGAACATGAATATGGATTAGGTCCTACTCATGAGGAAGTATTGGTTCCATTAGTTAAACAGTCTCTCTCGTCATATAAAGATTTACCTCTATATCTGTACCAAATCCAAACTAAATTTAGAGATGAAGCAAGAGCCAAATCAGGAATATTGCGAGGAAGAGAATTTTTAATGAAAGATTTATATTCATTCCACGCCGATGAAGCAGACTTTGATAAATATTATGAGTTAATGAAAAAAACTTATATGAATATTTTCAAAAGATTAGGACTTGATGCGATAGAGACAGAAGCATCAGGCGGAGCATTTTCAGTATTTTCTCATGAGTATCAGGTAATTACTGACGCCGGAGAAGATGAGATTATTTATTGTCCCGGAGGAGATTATAGTTCAAATGTAGAGATCTCAAAAGTGAAAGAAGGAAAACAATGTGACTTAGGACATGGACCTTTAAAAAAAGCAAAAACAATTGAAGTTGGGAATATTTTCCCGCTTGGTACAAAGTTTTCTGACGCATTTGATTTAACATTTAAAGATGCAGAGGGGAAAGAGAAGAAGGCAATCATGGGTTGTTACGGGATTGGAATTACCAGGCTTATGGGGACAATTGTTGAGGTTCATAATGACGAAAAAGGCATAATTTGGCCTGAATCTGTCAGTCCCTATCAAGTACACCTTGTAGGGCTTTCAGAAGATGCAGACAAAGTATATAAAGAACTGGAAGAGTCCTGTATCGATGTTTTATATGACGACAGGGATGATAAAAGCGCGGGTGAGAAATTTGCTGATGCAGATTTAATTGGTATTCCTGTAAGGCTTGTTGTGTCAAAAAAGACAGAAGGAAAAGTTGAGTGGAAGAGCAGAAATTCTGACAAAACAGAAATGCTAACAGTTAAAGAAGTGGTAGACAGACTTTGCTCCGAGGAATAAATCATTCCTAGAATTTTATATATCCAAAAAACACCAGCCAGAATAGAGTCCATGCTGCGATAAAAATAATTGCAAAAACAACAAGTAGCGCTGTAGGAATCTTCTTCCCACCCGTTGAAGTTTTTTTCTCGGTTTTAGTCTCTTCCTTTTTTTGAGGAACAATTGCTTCTTTTTTAGCATTTCCCATAGGAGCTGAGGTAGATGTAGCAACAGGGGGCGGAGTTTTGCCTTGAACATGTATTACTTCTTCAATTTTTGCAGGCTTTGGAGGAGGTGGAGGAGTGGGAGCCTTTTCGACAACCTTTTCTTCGATATGTTTTTCTGCCTTTGGATTAACTGTTTTAACTTTTTCCTCAGCACGTTCTGAACCATCGATTATTATTTTTTTCTTTCCAGTAAAAATAAACATTTTGTTGCCAAGGCCGGTAACTTTTGGGACAAAGTTTGCAAAAGGATTTTTTTGATTTGCTGCTGGTGAATTTGGAGCAGGGGGAGCAATTGATGTGGAGGAATCTGCAGGTTTGCCGCCAACAGCCGTACCCATTATCGATTGATATTTTTTTAGATGTTCATCAGTTACGGCAGGCTTGTCGGGCATAGTTCAATCATACATGTATCAAGTATTATGTATCAAGTATTATGTGTGATAAAATTGAGTTCAATGAAGATAATTGTTACCCACAACTCGCCCGATTTAGATGCTGTTACTTCTGCGTGGCTGATTAAAAGGTTTCTTCCAGGCTGGGAAGAGGCGGAAGTTGTAACTGTTCCTGCGGGAACGAGAATCAATACAGATCGTGCCTCAAGTGATGTGATAGAGCATCTGGATGGAAAAGAAGTAATTCATGTAGATACTGGTCTGGGGCCATTGGACCACCACCAAACTATGGATGAAAATACTTGTGCGGCAAAGCTTGCATTCGAATATGTAAAAGATAAAACAGAACAGCTAACCGGAAATAAACATAAGACTGATGCACTAGCACGACTTGTTGAGTACGTCGTAAACGACGATCATTTTCAGGAGGTATATTATCCGGATCCGTCCTCTGATGTTTATGAATTTAGCCTTGTTTCAATGGTTGCAGGCATTAAAGACCAATATCCCAGAGATGATGCCACCTGCATTAGATTCTCCTTTGACTTGCTTGATGTTGTAATCCACAAATTAGAAGACAGAATGTGGGCGGAAGAAGAGATTTCGGAAAAAGGAATTCAGTTTAATACAAAGTGGGGTAAGGGTCTTGCGATAGAAACAATAAATGATGAAGTATTAAAACTAGGACAGCTAATCGGAAATGTTATAACAGTCCGTAAAGACCCAAAAAACGGAGCAGTAAGAATTAAGGCACGACCTAAAAAAAGATCCGATTCTAAGTCAGAAGGGGAGATGAAAGATGTCGAAATTGACTTAACGCCTGTTTACGAGAAGCTAAAGAAGATGGATCCTGATGCAACATGGTACCTACATGTTTCCAAAAGGATGCTACTCAACGGGTCGACAAAAAATCCCCAAATGAGAGGTAGTAAGTTATCACTGTCTGAAGTAGTTGAGGTTCTTCAAAACTCCTAAACGTTTTCAAAGTTTCTTCCTATTTGTCTAAGCAGTCTGGGCCGGTCGCTAGTTATTCCGTTTGCTCCGAATCTAATAGCGTCTCTTACTTCATGAGCGGAGTTTGGAGTCCATGCCAAAATATATAGATCCAAATCTGTGAGTTGTTTTCCTGTATGAGGGGTTAAGATTTTATGATTTATTGAAACTCCTAATTTTCCCTCGTGAGGATTTTGGGATAAGTATTTTTCAATAAAGTCTTTTACCGGATCTCCATGCCTCCCTTTATTTTCAGTTAATGTAAACAATATCTGTCCGTCAAATCCTTCTTTTTGCAGTCCCCAAAGAAACGTGTGATCCAGAGATGAAACAGAAACAGGCTTTATTTTTTGCTGTTCGCGAAGAAAGGCTGCAAAGGAGGGTGCATACTCAACGTTTTTCACATCAAAATGTACTCTTGCTCCCTTTGCTCGGATTGCATGTGCAAAAACTCTTGGATCTTGAGCTGAAACAAATTCTTGAGGAGCAGTTATAATGTCGGGTAGAGTATGAGAAACTACTAACTCGCCAGTTTTAAGCTGAGAAACATCAAGTTCAACTCCGCCTCCTACGGCGCCATTTATTTCAGCAAGAGTATCTGCGTTGTGGCTGAAGGTATCTGCTTTTATTTGGGAAAGTTGCTTAAAGGCTCTTGTCTCGTCTTCACTATCTTTGTGTATTAAAGGGTAGAGTACTGCAAGACTAGCAAGTCCCAATACATTACGCCTCAAATGTTTACGCGGCAATTCTAGCTCGGGCTTCATAAATTCTTTTCTCTTACCCTTATTAACTTTCTTCTGAGGGTGAGAGAAGCGATTGGCTTTCGTCAGTTTCATTTGCTTTTAGTGTATCTATTAATTCAATGATATTTCCATCCATAAGGCTTGGGAGATTGTGGTAAGACTTTGCTATTCTATGATCCGTTAGTCTGTCTTGAGGAAAATTATATGTGCGAATCTTTTCAGCTCTCATTCCTTTTCCAACTTGGGTTGATTTAAGTTCATTTATCATGTCAGCTCTTTTTGAAATCTCAAGTTCCCAAAGCTTTGCACGCAAAACCTTCATCGCGTTTTCTCTATTTTGATTTTGCTGTCGCTCATCCTGACAAGTAACAACTATTCCTGTCGGCTTGTGTTTAAGACGGACTGCCGTTGCAACTTTGTTAACGTTTTGTCCACCGTGTCCACCAGCTCTGTATGCTTCAAACTCAATATCTTCAGGATTAATGTGTAAATCTATATCTTCAAGTTCCGGAAGCAAAGAAACAACTACAGTTGATGTGTGAACGCGTCCTCTTTTTTCAGTCTCAGGAACTCTTTGGACCCTATGAACTCCGGCTTCATACTTAAAGTAGGCAAATGCATTTTTACCAATAATTTTAATGGTATATTCATCAAGCATTTGGGTTCTAAATCCTTTAAGCTGTGCAAAACGTTGGTACATACGAACCAATTCATTTGCAAAGATTTTTGATTCGTCGCCCCCTGCTGCACCTTTAATTTCCAAAATGGCATTTCTGTGGTCAAGATCATTTCCTGCGGCCGCTTTTTGAGTCTCGCTCATGGTCATTTGATTTGCAGACCCGCTTAATGCCATTAAAAGAGCATCTTTTTCTTCCTTAAGCTTATCAAGCTCTTCCTGGGCCATGCTTCCCATGTCGGGGTCACCCACCAGCTCCTGGGTTTCGGCGATTTTCTTGTCGAGTTCTATGATATGGTTTTCTATACTATCCATGGGTTAATTATACACAATTCGAATTTATTCGAAGGTAATTTAAGCCAGTAGGGGATGTTACTGTTTTTTGAGGGCGGCAAGCATTTCTTTGAGGGATTTAGGACCCTCGTCTTCGTGTCTTTCAGTTTCTTTCTTAACAATAATTTTCTTTGCAGCCTGTTTCTTCTGGAATTTCTCAATTCTTGAAGCTGTATCAACGAATTTTTGAGTTCCAGTGTAGAAAGGGTGGCAGTTGTAGCAAAGCTCGACATGGATTGTGTCCTTAGTTGAGCCCACAGTAAACTGATTTCCGCATGAGCAGATAACATTTGCCGCCTGATTGTATTGTGGGTGAATTGCTTGTTTCACGATAGTCTATTATAAGGCATTTTGAGCTCATAATCAAGCCTGAAAACCTCCTTTTACCCCCTTAACTTGTTTAGAGGATGCCAATGTAGCCGTCCTTCAGAGATAAATATGCCTCCGAAAACTAAAATTGCCCCGACTAAAAATGTTAGATCCGGTATTTCTCCCAGAAGCGGAATCGCGATTAAGACAGTAATTACAGGGTCAATATATACAAAAATGCTAACTTCAGCTGCTGGAAGATAGCGGAGGGCATAGTAATATAAGTAATAGGCAAGGGCAGAGGAGAGAAATGCTCCAAATATTATTCCTGTTGCTGTATGGAAGTTTAAATTGGGTAAAAAACCAATATGGGCAACCTCATAAATGAAAAAGGGGAGAAAAGTTGCCGCAGCGATTGCAAATGACCAAAAAGTAATAGTCGTGGCAAGATATTTTTTAAGTATATTTCGGGCAAGTAGAGTCTGGCAAACAGATCCTAGAACTGAGATGACGAAAAAGAAATTTCCAAGGGAGGCAAGATGATGAATTGGGCCACCTCTGAAAAAAGGTATTAAAACCAAAAATAACACTCCTAATAGTCCAATATTGGAGCCAATAATTACTTTTTTGCCCGGTTTTTCCTTCAAAAACCAAAAAGATCCAAGAATTATAAATATAGGACCGGCACTTCCAATAACTGAGGCATTAATACTTGGAGCAAGCTTTAGTCCGAAGAAGAAAAACAGAATGTTTAGAGTGATTCCGAAAAATGCTATGAGAATTATTTTAAAAATGTCGCGTTTTTCAATCTTGTATTGTCCCCATGCTATCGGAAGAAAGATTAAGGCTGCAATCCCAAAGCGAAGAAAAGCAAGTGTAAAGGGGCCAATGTCCTGGAGCGACCATTTAAAAATTGGAGGAGCAGCACCCCAAATAATATTGGCGACAACGAGTGCAAGAATTGCAGAACGGGCAGTGGTTAGTTTCATTAAGTAAACTATCCGATCATTTGAATTGCTTCTTCAATGGTCACAGTTTTTTGATCGCGAGTATCAAGTGCCTTAATTGTTACCATTCCTTTTTCCTTTTCCTCGGGTCCGATAAGAAGAAGATATGGAATTTTCTTTTTCACTGCATACTTTAGCTGTTTCTCAAGCTTTGCGTCAGTTTCAAGCCATAACTCAGTGTTAATTTTTTTAGAACGAAGCTTGGTTGCGGCTTCAATTGCCTCATTTTCTAACTCTGGAGAGAAAATTCCGACTAAAACTTTCGTTACACTTGGATCAATCTTTAACAGATTTGATTCTTCCAATGCTTCCATTAACCTGTCAAAACCAAAAGCAAATCCTACGGCAGGAATACTTTCATTTATAAACATACCAATTAAATCATTAAACCTTCCTCCGCCACCAATGGAACCGGCATCATAACCTTCAATTTCAGCTTCAATAATAATCCCTGTGTAGTAGTCAAGTCCTCGGGCAAGAGTAGGGTCAAAAACAACCTGTTGGTCTCCAACAATTTTTAGCACTTCCTCAATTCGCGGAGTAGGAGTAGCCGTCCTCACTTTTTCCAAAACGCTAACATCCTGACCCTTTTGAGAAAGTTCTTGTCTTACACCTTCTTCGCCAATTTTTTTAAGCTTATCGATTGCAATAATTGCCTCTTTAGCAATTCCATCAAAAACTTTTCGGTCGTTTATGGATATTTTGTAGTTTTTAAATCCTAGCGTTTTAAGACACATTAAAACTACTTGAATTATCTCTGCGTCTGCTGCTGCGGAATCGACTCCGACAGTATCAATATCACATTGTAAAAATTCCCTAAACCTTCCCTTTTGAGTGTTTTCAGCCCTATAAACGTTTGAAACCTGAAACCTTTTAAAAGGCATTGGAAGATCATTTTTAAACTGAGCTACAACTCGGGCAAGTGGAACTGTTTGGTCATAGCGCATTGCAACGCGACGCTCGCCATTATCTGTAAAACGATACATTAACTTGTCCCCCTCATCTCCGTACTTTCCGAGCAATATATCCTCATACTCAAGAACCGGTGTTTCTAATGGCTCAAAGCCAAAAGACTCAAACACCTTTCTTAAGGCGTTTATTACATAGTTTCTTTTTCGTGCAGATTCTGGCAGAAAGTCACGAAAACCTTTTAGTGTTCTAGGTTCAATATTCATATACAGATTATTGTAGCAGAAAGTTGGAAGCAGAGGTAAGTATTATCCTGCACCGTGAAGCTTGTTGTTACGCTTTTGCTGAACAACTAAAGGTTCAGGTTTTTTCTTTGGCGTCATGCTGGCAGATAGTTGCGTATCCTGTTGTCCTTTTTCCGCTTTTTCCGCTCCCTGCTGTATCCTTAAATCTTGTGGTGGGGGTGGGGGAGACTCCTGCATTACTGAAAGACCACTTCTTACCTTTGCAAGCTTTGCATTATCTTCGGCCTTAATTTGAGCGCTGCGTTCTGCACTGGGATTAGGAATAGGCTGTTCAAAACTTGCCTTAACAATATCGACCGGAGCTTTAAAAACCTCTTTACTTACTTTTTTCCCCGTTTCTTTTAGTTGTTCGAAAGTATCTCCTAAAACTGATCCTGGCTGAGGCATGGGAATAGTATAAACGTTCCAGCAAAATGGATCAAGAGTTCTGGGATTTGACAAAAAATAACTCTAGTAATAAACTATCTGCTCATGAGAAAACTTCTTCTACTTTTAATTTTAATTATCATACTTGCGTTCATTTGGCAGGCTGCAGGTATTAAATTAAATACCTCATTTTTAACTCAAGACACAAAAACCGAGGGCACAGTTAAGATTGTTCAGGAAGAGAATGCAGTTGTTGATACGGTTACAAGAGTTGGGCCATCGGTAGTAACTGTCGGAGTAATTTCTAAAACTCCGACAATAGACGAGTCAGATCCTTTCTCAATGTTTTTCAACCAGCCGCCACCTGAAAATGGAGGAACTAAGGAAAATTTTATAGGCTCCGGGTTTGTTTTAACTAAAGATGGGTTAATTGCAACAAACAAGCATGTAGTATCAGATGCTTCCGCATCTTACATAGTAGTAGATGACAAGGGAAATAAATACTCTGTAAATAAAATCTATAGAGACCCCTCAAATGATTTGGCAATACTAAAAACAGAAAAGACTCCGGCAGGTGGATTTAAGCCGGTTGTTCTTGGAGAGTCGGGGAATTTAAAGGTGGGGCAGTTTGTTATAGCAATTGGAACTGCTCTAGGAGAATTTAGAAATACGGTAACTACAGGTGTTGTTTCAGGGCTTGGAAGAGGAATTACAGCCGGAAGTCCTTTTGAAGGTTTTGCTGAAAGACTAGATAATGTTATTCAAACAGATGCGGCAATTAGTCCTGGAAATTCAGGAGGACCACTTCTAAATTCTGTAGGTCAAGTAATTGGTGTTAACACAGCAGTGGCCTCGCAAGGACAAAATATTGGTTTTGCCATTCCGATAAATGTAGTAAAGGAATCATTAAAAAACTTTAATAACACGGGACAATTTAACAGACCGTATCTTGGTGTTTCATACACAATGCTTTCCCGACAGGCCGCAGTTCTAAATGAGCTCCCAGAAGGAGCATTTGTTCAGGATGTAGTTGCAAATTCCTCAGCTGACAAGGCAGGGGTTAAAAGTGGAGATATAATTACCAAAATTGACGACAATAAGATTTCTGATTCAAATGGAGGGCTAGCATCTGCAATTGCAACAAAAAAAGTTGGAGATACAATAACCTGCACGATCTACAGAGATGGAAGTACCCAGGAAATTAAAATAAAGCTTTCAGCAGCACCAGACCAGTAGGAACAACCTCCTATTGTGTTCGTGCGTGTGTTTTATTATAATATCCCAACGTATGCGCAGCTATAAATTAGTATTATTACTCAAGTCCGACCTTACAAAGGAGAAGAAAAAAAAGCTTCTTGACCAGGTTGAGGCGCTTGCTGGAGCAAAAGACACAAAAACTACAGAACTAGGCGAGAAAAAACTTACTTTTACAATTAAAAGCGAGAAAAAAGGTGACTATGTTGCACTTGAATTTGGTTCTGAGAAAATTGATCCAGGGTTTGAGAAGAGACTCGTAATTCAAGACGATATTTTAAGACACTTAATGATAAGAGTTAAATAATATGGCAAGAAGCTTAAACAGAGTACAATTAATCGGAAATTTAACACGTGATCCAGAGTTAAGGTACACACCTCAGGGAACTGCAGTTTGTACATTTGGACTTGCAACTAATAGAAGCTGGACTACTGACGGTGGAGAGAAGAAAGAGGACGCAGAATTTCACAAAATTGTTGCATGGAACAAACTGGCTGAACTTTGTTCTCAGCTATTAACGAAAGGAAGGAAGATCTATGTTGAAGGAAGAATTTCGTCTCGTTCTTGGACAGGACAGGATGGAGCACAGAGAAATACAACAGAAATAGTAATAGAGGACATGATAATTTTAGATAACAAACGAGGAGGAGAAATGGGTGAAGAGGCTCCTCTGCCAACTCAAGAACCATCAGCTCCTGCTGAAGAAGCAAGCGAACAAGAGCCTAAGCAAGAGACAAAAGCAAAAGCTCCAAAGCAAGAAGTGTCCGAAGATGTAAATCCAGATGATATTCCTTTTTAATAAATTAAATGGCTAATCAAAAAAAACTACATACCAAAAGAGAAGTACCTAAAAATTGCATCTTTTGCAAAGAAAACAGGAATCCTGACTTTTTAGATACTGAAACTCTTAGAAAATTCACAACTGAGAGAGGTAAGATTATGTCCGCAAGCAAGACCGGAGTCTGCATGAAGCACCAGAAGAAAATAACTTTGGCTGTTAAAAGAGCAAGACATTTGGCACTTCTACCTTTCGTAGTTTCTCCCGAGTAATTTGACTAGGTTTTCCTCTTTCATTTATTACCAGTACAAGTTACAATAGGAATTCATGTTCAAGATGAAAAAAAGGTTTTCACTATCTTTTTTCCACATAATTTTAATAGTTCTTATTGCCGGTGGTCTTGGCTATTTTATCGGCACTAATAAAATCAGCGCATCCTGGAAGAATTACACTCCCATTGTTTCAATTTCTCAGAAAAATCCTCCTGCAAGCCAGAATTTAGACATGGCTCCTTTTTACGAAGTGTTAGATAAGGTTAATCATGATTATTATGACAAGTCAAAAATTGATTCTAAAAAAATTCTTTATGGAGCAATTACAGGAGCACTTCAAAGCCTAAACGATCCATTTACATCATTTTTCCCTCCAAAACAAAACACCGACTTTAAGACTCAAATGGCTGGAGAATTTTCAGGAATTGGAGCAGAGCTTGGTATGAACGCAGATAACAGAATTTCAGTTATGGCACCTCTAGACTCTTCACCTGCAGAAAAAGCAGGAGTTAAAAGCGGAGATTTAATCCTTTCAGTCGACGGAAAAAATACCAGTGGATGGTCACTTCCTCAGGCAGTTGACAAAATCAGAGGTCCAAAAGGAACTGCAGTAAAACTAACTATCCTTCACGATAAAGAGAAAACTCCGGTAAATCTTTCAATAGTACGCGACACAATTCAAGTAAAAAGTGTCACAAGCTGGATGAAAAACTTCTCGTGTGATGGGAATGGAAACTGCAAAGAAGATCCTAATTGTCCAACATGTGCAAGCATTGCATATATTAGGCTTTCACAATTTGGTGATAAATCAAATGACGAATGGTCCCAGGCAGTTAACAGTCTATATCCAAAGATTACAACTGCAAAAAACTTTAAGGGTATCGTTTTTGATTTGAGAAATAACCCAGGCGGTTACTTACAAGACGCAGTATTTATCGGCTCAGAGTTTATTAAAAGCGGAACCATAGTTTCACAAGTTGATGGAGAAGGGGAGAAAACTGATTTACCGGTTTCACGAACAGGAGTACTTCTTGACCAGCCAGTTTTAGTTTTAACAAACAAAGGTTCAGCGTCTGCATCTGAAATCGTTTCAGGGGCATTGCGAGATCACAACAGAGCAAAGTTAATTGGAGAAACTACTTTTGGGAAAGGAACCATTCAGCAGCCCGTTGAGTTAAACGGTGGAGCATCAGTTCATATTTCCGTTGGAAAGTGGCTAACACCAAACGGAACATGGGTTGATAAAAAAGGACTAACACCTGACATAAAAGTAGTTTATGATCAGAAAAAATCTGCGAAAACTCCCGGACTTGATAACCAGCTTCAAGCAGCCATTCAAGAACTCCTCAAGTAACCCTTTGATTTAACCCAGCTTCAAGGTATAATTTAGTTCATGAAGCTTTACAATACACTTTCAAGAAGCATTGAAGAATTCGAACCACTAGATGGTAAGACAGTTAAGATGTACGCCTGCGGTCCGACCGTATATGACTATGCTCACATTGGGCACATGAGAAAGTACATTGGCGACGACATCTTAAGACGAAACCTGGCAAGAATATGGGAGGTTAAGCACGTAATGAATATAACTGACGTTGGGCACTTGTCATCTGACGCTGACACGGGAGAAGATAAGCTTGAAAAAGGGGCAAAGAAGTTTGGAAAGTCAGTTTTAGAGATTGCAAAGTTTTTTGAAGAAGACTTTTTAAAATCAATTAAGAAAGTTGAGGTCTTAACTCCGACCGTCATTGCAAGAGCCACGGAACACATCGAAGATCAAATTGCTTTAATCTCAGAGCTGGTTGAAAAAGGATTTACTTATCAAACTAAGCAAGCAATTTATTTTGATGTGAGTAAATTCCCAGATTACACAAAATTATCCAAACAAGATCTTGATGACAAGATTACAGGCGCAAGAGAAGAGGTTGTTGTTGATAGCGACAAGAAAAATCCTGCAGATTTTGCTTTATGGTTTTTTACTGTAGGTCGTTTCTCAAATCACACACTTCATTGGGAATCTCCATGGGGTGAAGGATTTCCGGGGTGGCACATTGAGTGTTCCGCAATGGCCATGCGTTACCTTGGTCCTACCTTAGATATTCATACAGGCGGAGTAGACCACATTAGCATTCATCACACAAATGAGATAGCTCAATCTGAATGCGCAACTGGACAAGAGTTTGTAAGGTTTTGGATTCATCATGAGTTTTTACGTGTAGATGGAGCAAAGATGAGTAAGTCACTTGGTAATATGTACACGTTAAAAGACTTGCAGGACAGAGGGTTTCATCCATTATCTTTTAGATATCTTACTTTTCAAACTCATTATAGAGCAGAGATGAATTTTACATGGGAAGCACTCGAAGCCTCTCAAGCCGCTTTAGAAAAGTTATACGAGGCAGCATCTGAGTTTACAGAAATTCATAAAGACACTGATATTGATTTTGAAAGAGACTTTTATGACGCACTGGATCAGGATCTAAACATGCCAAAAGCCTTATCTGTCATGTGGGATTTAGTAAGATCAAACAAGATTGATAATCCTCACAAAGCAGCAACTCTTCGTGAGATGGACAAAATATTAGGACTTGAGATATTTGAGAAAGCAAAGCTTACCGTACAAATTCCTCCAAGAATTCTTCAAATGGCAGCAGAACGAGATAAGCTTAGGTACAATAAACAATACACACAGTCAGATCATATGAGAGCAAGAATTGAAAAGCTTGGATACGTTGTAAAAGACGTAATTGGTGAGGATAAAAGAAAAACCAGCATTATTCTTCGAAAAATTTAATTAAATTTACTCCTATTACTTTGCTACCGTGGGTTTTACCGTGGGTGTTGTAACTTCTTCAGATGGAACATACTTTTTAAGATTTTGAGAGAGTGCAACTTCAGGAAGTAGAAGTAATCTGCTAACCTCAAGTTGATTTTTTACTTTTGAGTCGGGAAATCCCGATGCAAAAACTCGCTCACCGATTTCTGCTTTGCTAAATCCTGCTTTAAGTTGACCATCATCTCTGGTAAATGATGAGATTTTGGAAGTAGTTTGAATATCCAAAGTCATTTTATTACCTTTCTCATCCATTGCAATGTATTGAAAGTTTTTTCGATCAATGTCAACAATAACTCCTTCAAAATAAATTGGAAGTGAAGTTATTCTGTCGACAAATCTTCCCAAAATGTGATTGGAAACTTTATTTAGAACTCCAACAACACCAAGTACTGCTCCTGATTTAATGTCTGAGATTCCAAATGTTTTTGAATCCGGATCAGAGAACTTTGTAATTTCATCGATGTCAATAATTCTGCTGGTCCCGTTTAAGGTTTTTAAATTTATCGTAGTGTTAGTTTTCTCAGAGACTGTTCCCATAACTCCGGTTTTTGCGGTTAATTTTTGCTCAGCGCTGCTGCTTGCAACTAAATCAATTATCTTTTTTACATTCTTCATTTCGGATTCATCAAGAGGAGCAGTGGTAGCAGAAGAGGTAGATTGAGACTGAGAATATACTTTTCCAAAAGGAAGAAAAACTAGAACCGTTATTAATAACAAAAGATATAAGTATTTCATATTAAAAATCTTCTGAAGAGAAAGAAATAGTCTGAATAATTTTTTTGGTGTTTCCGGAAGGATCAATTGATTCAACGATTAGTTTATTTTCTCCAGAATCAATTGTTACTGTTGCTGAAAAATTTCCTTGAGAGGTTGGGGCAACAACCACGTCATCAGTGTTTGTTGAGATAATAACAGTGTTTTTGGAATCGGTTGTTCCCTTTACTTGGACTGTTCTGTTTGCAGTTACTGCTTCATCTTTTGGAGAGGTTATTGCAAGGGTAATTTCATCTTTTTGAACAGGCTGAGGTTTTTTAGGTGTTTGTGAGACAGCGGTGATTTCTTTATTTGGTTTTGAAGATTCGTAGAGGAAGAAACCGATTGTTGTTGCAAGGAGTCCTAGGGTCACAGCAATAAAAATGATTACTACGCGTTCTTTCATAATTCTTGAGGCAGGGATAAGAGTAATTTATCAGCGAAATCTGAGGTTTTATGATAGGACAAAAGAAGTCGCTTGTCAAGAAAGGACGAATTGTGATAGCATAGTAAACTAATGGAAATTTCAAAGCTTTCGGATGCAACAATAAAGATAAAGGGTAAAAACGCCGCAGTTGTTTTTGATCCCACCGTAAAAACTGATGCTGAAATTGTCATAGCAACTCAACCTCGAGAAAGCCTTGCAATTGATAAAGTAACAGATAATCGACTCATAATTTCAGGCCCAGGGGAATATGAGGTCGGAGGAATAAGCGTTACGGGTAAGGAAGTAAAGTCAGGTGTTATGTATCAAATACTTGAAGGGTCAAAAATATTATTTGTTCTATCAACCGATATTGAATCTGTTCCAGATGACGAGGAATATGATTGTTTAATCGTTAAAATTGTAGGAGAGTTTAAGGAAGACGCTTTAGGCCCAATTAATTCCAAGTGCGTTGTTTTGTACGGTGATCTCTCTCTTGCAACAATTAAATCTGAGAATCAAGAGAAGGCAACAAAAATTAATATTAAAAAAACTGCTGAAGTTCAGGGGAAAACATTCCTCTTTTAGAATATGCCTCAAAGAATACCGCCTCATGACGATGATGCAGAGACAGCTGTCCTTGGATCGCTTCTAATAGATAAAGAAGCGGCGGCTCTAGGTTCCGAGGTAATAAAGTCGGAATATTTTTATCAGGACATTCACCGCGAAATATTTGAAGCAATGCTTGAGCTTTACGAAGAAAGAAAGCCGATTGACCTTGTTACGTTAACAAACGTTTTGAAAAATAGAAAGATGTTTGAAAAAATCGGTGGTGCATCTTATCTTACTTCTTTAGTAAATTCAGTTCCAACTGCTGCAAACATAGAACATTATGCATTAATTTTAAGAGAAAAATACATAAGACGAAGCTTGATTCACATGGCAGGAGAAATGACAGAGCAGGCATTTATGGAAGACGGGGACACCCCTGAAGTTCTAGACGTCGTTGAGCAGAATATCTTTAAAATAAGTCAGGAAAGAATCAATCAAGGATTTCTCCACATTAAACATTCACTTGCTGAAAGTTTTGATAGGTTAGATCAGCTACAAAAAAGCGGAGGTAAATTTAGGGGTATTGAAACAGGCTTTACAGATTTAGACTTTCTACTTTCAGGACTTCAGCCATCTAATTTAGTAGTTCTAGCTGCACGTCCAGGTCAGGGTAAAACCGCATTTGTTATTAATATCGCGCAACACATAACCGTTAACTCAAAACTTCCTGTAGGAGTTTTCTCTCTTGAAATGAGTAAGGAAGAGTTAGTGGATAGACTTTTAATTTCGCAATCAGATATTGATGCATGGAAACTAAAAACCGGGAGATTAAATGAAGATGATTTTGATAAATTGTCTACCGCAATGGGGGAGTTGGCTGATGCGCCGATATATATTGATGATACTCCGGGAATTTCAATTGCGGAAATCAGAACTAAAGCAAGAAGACTTCAAATTGAAACAGGTCTAAAATTAATAATTGTTGACTACTTACAGTTAGTAAACCCTGGTAAAAGATTTGAAAACCGTGTGCAGGAGGTTTCATATGTTTCCCAAAATTTAAAAAATCTTGCTCGTGAACTTAAAGTTCCGGTTATTGCCGTTTCTCAGTTGTCGCGTGCAGTAGAGCACAGAGGCGAGCGAAAACCGCAGCTTGCCGATCTTCGTGAATCGGGTGCAATAGAGCAGGATGCAGACGTAGTTATGTTTTTATACACAAAAGACGAGGAGTTTTCTCCTCAAAGAATTGTTTCAATAAATATTGCAAAGCACCGAAATGGCCCGGTAGGGGAGAAGGACCTGCTGTTTAGAGGAGATAGAATTAAATTTTACAATATCGAAGGAGCCCGTGAGGAATCTCCGCCTCCTCTTCAAAACTGAGTGGACCTACGGGGAATTGAACCCCGATTTCCGCAATGCGAATGCAGTGTTCTACCGTTTAACTACAGGCCCGATTTCAAAAATTATATCAAAATTTCACCTTTTACCCTTAATTTGTTACAATAGAAGACTAGGAATCTCATGAAACGGAGTATTGGAAAATTCTTTAAATCCCTCCAAAAAGCGCCTGAGAGAAAACACTACCTTGAGTTTATAACTGCCGCGCTTTCTATTCCCGTGCTTTTAACGGTTATTCTCTTAAATCTTAATTCTTTAAATACAAAAAAAGATCCTGAAGCAAATAAAACTCAACCAACTCCTCAAACGGTAATTATCAAAGAAACTTCTCCATCAAATTCAGCAAATCAAACAGTTGCGACCCCTACATCTGCTTCTTGTAAAAAAGAAGTTGGACCAATTTCAGTTTCTTATCCGTCTGAAGGAGCAACTATAACGGACAATCCCGTAAACTTTATCATTCGCTACAATAACCCGGACTACTGTTCTGTAGTTTGGTCATATAGAATCAACGGAGGATCATGGTCAGAGTATTCTTCAAATTCTCCATCTGTTTTTAATCTTCCAAACGGGAATGTAACTTTTGAGCTTCGTGTACAAAGCACTGTGTCTCAAGATCAGGATCAGTTAGTCAGAAAATTTATCTATCAGGGTTCATCGGCAACACCAACTGTTTCGCAATCCACACCAACTCCGTAAACTAGAAAAACTTCCCTATTGCAATAAATGAAGAGTTTTGTTAACCTATTTGCTGTCCGAACACGTAATGGTAACAATAGTTGTTGGCGGTTTTTACGGAGACGAAGGAAAAGGAAAAATTGTAGGGTATCTTGCTACCCATGATAAATCGCAAATAGTAGTTAGATCAGGATCAGGTCCACAAGCAGGTCACACAGTTACAAAAAACGTAAAAGTAACCCAAGTCCCCTCAGGTTTAATTTCTCCAAAAGCTCGTTTATTAATAGGTCGCGGAACTTTAATTAATCCCGACATTTTTCTAAAAGAAGTAAAAGAAAACAATCTTGACGGCAGAATCTTTATTGATCGTGGATGCACAATTATTGAACCGCGTCATATTATTGCTGAAAAAGAATTGGTGAAGAGAGTAGGATCTGTTGGAACTGGGGTAGGACCCGCAAGAGTAGATAGGGTTTTAAGATCTGCAAAACTTGCAAAAGATATACCAAAACTAAAAAAGTATTTAACTGATGTAGCATCAGAAGTGGAGAAAGCAATAATAGCGAAAAAAAGCGTATTAATAGAAGGTGTTCAAGGGTATGGACTTTCTCTTTTAGATTATAGATATTATCCCTTCGTTACATCTCAAGACACAACCGCCTCCCAATTTGCTGCAGACACCGGTATCGGGCCTCGAGTAGTTGATCATGTCGTTGTAATTTTTAAAGCTTATGTTTCAAGAGTTGGAACTGACCCTACCTACAAAGAATGGAGTGAAGCAAAGGCTAAAAGAATGGGGATTGAAGAAAGAGGGACTGTTTCAGGAAGAAAAAGAAAACTCTCTGACTTTAATGTCGATATGGCTGCAGAGGCGATTAACAGAAACTCAGCAGACATTGCAGTTTTAACTTGTATTGATAGAATGTTTCCTGGAAATGAAAATGTTCGAGACTATAAAAAACTTACCAAAGAGGCAAAAAGTTTTATCAAAGAGTTAGAGATAAAAATCAAAAAAAAAGCACCTCCCTTTTCAGGATTTAAGATCATCTCAACTGGTCCTGATTTAAACGACATAATTGACCTAAGATAACTTCTTAAACTTTACCCAGTTCCAAACTTCGCATTCACTTATGATATAATTCCTTTTCAATAGAATTTATGACCTCAGCATTAGAACAAGAGCCCAGAAGAAATTCCGCCTCCAGAGAAGCTTTGAAATATGTCTCGGGTAAAGTTAAAGAAACTGCAGTAAAGACAGGTGCATATCTTTATATTCCGGGAATGATTGAACGAACCACAAGAGAGCTGTTTTTAGAAAGCGGATTTGAAAATATCGCATTACTAAAAGAACCCCTTGCACAGGGAAAACAACTTGTTATAGTTATGAGCCATCAAAGCCTAGGGGACGTGGGGCCTGCATTAAGAGTCTCTTCCGCAATTAGAAAAGAGCATGGGGAGTATGTTGATAGTTTTAGTTATGTGTTGTCTAAAACAATCAATAATGGGAAACAGGGAGATACAACTAGAAACCTTTCCGTAGCTCGGGACCGTTTATTTGGAAGAAACAAAACTAAGGCATTAGAAGTAGCCAGTACTAGAGACGCAGCAGAAAGAGACACGGCTCAAGAATTTGGAGATACAAGAGCAGTTCTTGAAGCAATAAAAAAACCGGGAGTAGGAGTTAAAGTACATATTGAAGCAAACATGAATGCGGGAAGAGTTGAACCAGGGAAAACACAAACAAATGGAATGGGGCCGATGGATACTAATGTTAGAAAAATATTAGGTCATGTTCTAGGATATAAACCAGATCGTGAGAGTAAAAGTTCAAAAAGCGAACAAGTAGTTTTTCTTCCCGTAGGAATAGATGGTTCGTACAAGATGTATAGCCCGGATACTCGCAAGATTACGCCTAAAGGCTGGAGTATGATATGGCAGCTGGAAGGATCAAGGATACTGACTCCATTGGCAGATCTTGCCCCTTCAATTATTGGAACTATCAGAGTAGGTAAGCCATTTACAAACGAAGATCTTGCACTATTCGACAATCCGCTAAGAGAAATAGAACTTCGTGTAGCAAAAGAACTTCCGCCAGATGCTCGGGGAGTGTTTAAAGATGCATTAAGAGGGTCCCGTTAGTGGGCAAGGAGGGATTCGGACCCTCATGGCCTTGCGACCATTAGTTTTTGAGACTAACGCGTATACCGTTCCGCCACTTGCCCAAACCACCTTCGTATTATATACTTTCACGTGTGAAAGCCGCAAATGTTAAAACCAAAAATTCAAAAAACGTGCGACTCCCCATGGAAGTTTCTCCGTTAAAATATAAGATCCATTTTGAGCCGGATTTGGAAAAATTTGTATTTTCTGGAATTGAAAGAATAGAGCTTCTAATTAAAAAAAGTGTAAAAAAAATAAGACTTCATTCTTCTGAGATTGAAATTTTGTCGGTTGAAGTTGTCCAAGGGAAAGTAGCTCAAAAAGGTAAAGTTGTTTACAGAGAAAAAGAAGAAGAGGTAGAGTTAGTATTTGAAAAGAATATTAAGACTGGAAAGGCAACTTTAAAATTGACATTTACTGGAATCTTAAACGACAAGATGCGAGGTTTTTACAGGAGCAAGTATGCGCATGCTGGAAAAGAGTACCACATGGGAGTCACTCAATTTGAGTCAACTGATGCAAGACGGGCTTTCCCCTCATTCGATGAACCTTCTCAAAAAGCTGTGTTTGAAGTTTCATTTAAAGTTCCTAAAGACAGAACTGTTATCTCTAACACAGTAGAATCAAATGTTCTGGAACACGCAGGAGGGTACAAAACTGTTTCTTTTGCTCCCAGTCCTAAAATGTCTTCTTATCTTTTGGCATTTATCATAGGACATTTTGAATTTATTTCTAAAAAAACAAAAGACGGAACACTTGTTCGCGTATTTGTAACACCAGGAAAGAAAAAGCAAGCTGAATTTGCACTTTCAGTTGCAGTACAAACTCTAGAGTTTTATACAGAATATTTCAAAATTAAATATCCACTTCCAACAAGTGACTTAATTGCGATTCCAGATTTTGCAGCGGGAGCAATGGAAAACTGGGGAGCGGTGACTTATCGAGAATCTGCTGTTTTAGTTGACCCCGTAAATTCTTCGACCCACAACAAACAATGGGTTGCTTTGGTAATTGCACATGAATTGGCCCATCAATGGTTTGGGAATTTAGTAACGATGGATTGGTGGACACATTTGTGGCTAAATGAGGGATTTGCATCATACATAGAATATCTTGCAGTAAATAAGATGTTTCCAAAGTGGAGCATCTGGACACAATTTGTTTACATGGACCATGGGAGGGCACTGGAACTTGACGGGCTAAAAAACACACATCCAATAGAGGTTGAAGTAAATCATCCGGCAGAAATTTCTGAAATTTTCGATGAGGTCTCATACTCTAAAGGGGCCTCGGTAATTAGAATGCTTGCAGAATATTTAGGAGAAGAAAAATTTAGGGATGGTTTAAGGCTTTATTTAAAGAAACATTCTTACTCAAACGCAAAAACAGAGGATTTATGGAGCGCACTGGAAAAAGTGTCAAAGAAACCTGTTAAAAAAATAATGCAGAATTGGACAAAGCAAGCAGGATATCCATTAATTACAATTTCAAAGAATAAAAACAAACTAAAACTTTCTCAAAAAAGATTTTTCTCAAGCGTTGCATCCCAAAAAACTAAAAGCAATGTCTCATGGATGGTTCCTATAAGTTTTATTTCAGAAGAAAAAATAGAAGAGAATAAATACTTGCTAAATAAAGCGGTTGACTTTCTTCCTTCAAGCAACGGATGGATAAAAGCAAATAAAAATGAAACAAGTTTTATAAGAATAAAATATTCTCCGGATTTATTGGCAAAGTTAACCAATCCTATCCAACAAAAAGACAAAAAACTTTCTGAGCAAGACAGATTTGGAATTATAAGAGATGCTTTTGTTTTAAGCGAAGCAGGATATAGCAGCAGTGAGGATGCGTTAAGTCTTGCTACGGCTTATATAAATGATGAAAGTTACATTGTTTGGTCAGAACTTGCAACAGAAATTGGAAAATTAAAATCAATATTATTTGGAACTGAAGTTTATCCTGAATTTCAAAAATATATTGTTGTGCTTTTTTCAGAAATAGCAAAGAAAGTTGGATGGAAAGCAAAAGATAATGAAGATCATTCAACGTCATTGCTTAGGTCGATTGCCCTTGGAGTTCTTGGACGAAATGGAGACGAGGAAACATTGGAAAAAGTATTTGAACTTTATAAAAATGATCTATCTGGAAAAGAAAAATTAAGTCCCGATCTTAAATCAATGGTGTACTCATTAGTAGCGGAAAATAGCGGATTAAAAGAATATGAGCTTTTTACAAAAATGTATAAAAAAGCAACCTTTGAAGAAGAAAGGGATAGAATTCTTCGCGCTCTTTGTTCTTTTAAAGATAAAAAGCTTCTTAAAAGAACGCTTGAATTGTCTTTCTCAAAAGAGGCACGATCTCAGGACGCTGCAAAAACCGTAATTATGGTTTGGGGAAATCCTTACGGGAGAGAGGTAGCATGGGAATTTGTACAGTCAAAGTGGAAATATATTGCTGAAAAGTATGGAGGAGGGCACCTTTACAACAGATTTGTTAAGCCTGCGGCAAACTTTACTTCAGAAAAAAAGGCAAAGGAAGTAGAAGCCTTTTTCAAAAAACATGATACAACAGGTTTGGAAAGATCTATAGCTCAGGCAACTGAGCAAATAAGAAGCAATGCAGCCTGGCTTAAACGAGATTACAAAAAAATCAGCGAGTTTTTATCTAAAAAACCCTCATAAGCTAGAATTTTGAAGCTGAACAAGGTATAATATCCCTTCATGGTAGTACAGGATTTAAAAGCAGGAGCCACTTGGATTGAAGACGGAAATCTTTTCCGCGTTATTTCCTATGAACATATTAAAATGGGGCGGGGGAGTGCCACTATAAAAGTTAAAGCAAGAAATGTAAGATCAGGCGCAGTTATCGAGAAGGGATTTACGAACGGAGCCCAGGTTAATGCAGTTAGCGTTGATAAAAAAGATTATCAATATCTATATAAGGACGGGGAGAGCGCATATTTTATGAATCCTGCTACATTTGACCAGGTTACAGCTCCATTAAAGGTTTTAGACGGTAGTCAATTCCTTCAAGAAGGAAAAAACGCAACTCTTGAGTTTTACGGAGACGAAATATTAGGAGTAGTTCTTCCTCCTAAAATAACTCTTAAAGTCGAGGAAACTGATCCGGGTCTTAAAGGTAACTCGGCATCAAATGTTTATAAAGACGCAGTACTCGAGAATGGAATCAGAACCCGCGTGCCTCTGTTTATTAATATAGGGGATTCAGTAGTAATAGACACAAGAGATGGAAGTTATACAAAGCGTGCCTAGAATCTCCTCTGAAAAGTACACAAACTTTCCCATTGGAATACGGTAGAGTATAATAGAGATCTGCTTATGAAAAGCGTCATACTCAAAATAACCTCGCACGATTTTACAAAACTCTTGAAAGATAAACCGTACGCATTTTTTCTTCTTTCAGTCGTATTTTCCCAAGTTGCGTTTAATATGATGAACGTCGTTTTGATCTTTATTATATTTAACCTCACAAATTCAAACTTTTTAGTATCAATGATTTTACTTACCTCCCTTGTTCCTCAAGTTTTTCTAAGTTTTATAGGAGGAATTGTTGCTGACACCAGAAATAAAAAGAAGATTTTAGTGTATGGAAATTTGGGAAGAGCACTTTTTATCTTTCCTTTGTTTTTTCTTAACACCTCAGTTGCTGCTATTTATATTTTAGCTTTACTAATTTCAATAGTTACCCAGTTTTATCTACCGGCAGAAACTCCAGTTATTCCCCACATAGTTCCTGAGAAATTACTTGTCCCTGCAAATTCTCTTTTCGGTCTAGCTTTATTTGGATCGATTTTACTAGGCTACATATTTGCGGGTCCGGCTCTTTTAGCATTAGGAAATGCGTATGTTTTTGCAGTAATTACAATACTTTTTATTTTGGCGGGAATTTTTGCCCATTTAATTCCATATTCAGCATTTAAGGAACATACAACTCTTGGGAAAAAGAAGATTACTCAGGAAATGGAAGATTCTTTTAAATCTTACTTCTTAAACACATATAGATTGTTGCATCAAACCGCTGGCGTAGCATCTGCATTTATACTTCTTATAATCTCGCAAGTAGTAATTATGATTTTGGCAATTATTGTCCCAGGATACGCAAAAGATATTCTCAAAATTCAAGTTGAAAATGTTTCTCTTCTTTTATTTGCACCAGCAGCACTTGGAATGATTGTTTCAGTATTTATTGTTGGAACAATTTTGAAAAATGCAAACAGATCTAAGCTAATGAACGTAGGAGTTATAATTTCCGGAGTAGTACTGCTTCTTCTTCCCCTAATGGCAAAAGTTACATCAAGAGAGGCAGTTACGGTAATTAATCTTTTGCTTCCAGGCTATCTTAAAATTACAGTTTTACATATGGTTGTTTTACTTGCGTTTTTAGCAGGTATTGGAAATGCGCTAATTTTTATCCCGGCACAAACTACAATTCAAGAAAAAATTCCCGAAAACTTTAGAAGCAAAATATATGGCCTTTTATTTGCAGTTACAGGATTATTTTCGCTTCTTCCAATAGTATTGGTTGGAGGTCTGGCCGACACAATAGGAGTAAACTCTGTTCTTATTATTCTTGGTGTGTTAATCCTTTTAGGAGAAGTGATGCAGATAATGTTTTTGAAATTTTTAAAGTTTAGATAAGATGCCTATTGTTTTATTTATTATATGTCTAATTCTCTCCCTCTTTATTCTCTACATGTTAGTGCGGCATGATTTTGTCTTAGCAAGAAAAAGTCTTTTGCTTCAGGAAATATTTGATACAACGTTTTTTGCATATTTATCATTTTTGGTTTTCGGAAGAATCAGCTATATTTTAGGTGAGGAAAAATTTGGATATTTTCAATTCATTAAATTTTTTCATCTAATTCGTTTTCCCGGTGTACTTTTTATAGGTGGAATAGCAGGGTTTGGACTTATTATTTATTTTATTTTTAGAAAGAAAAAAATACTTGCTCGAATTTTTGATATCTATAGTATTGCCCTTTACCCAATATTTTTGTTTGCCCTTTTAACTTCCTCACAGACAGGTTATTTTATCTACTTTAATATTATGATCTTTTTACTTTCCGCAATATTTTTAGGACTTGGGATTTACTCATACAAAAACTACACGCTAAAAGACGGAACAGTGGCCTACTTATTTGTGTGCCTCGTTTCAATTTTTACAATCGTTTCGGAATTTACTCAGTCATCAAGACCTATTTTTACTTTTTTTACAATACCTCAAGTTTTTGCAATTGGAATATTTTTAACCTCTTCAGTTCTTCTCTTAATTCACGAAGGGATGCTCTCAAATAAATAATATGAATCCGAAAATACTTTTTGAAGATGATCATATGCTTGCTGTGTCAAAACCGGCAGGCATGATAGTAAATAGAGCAGACACATCAAAAGGCAAGATTACTTTGCAGGACTGGATTGAGGAAAAATTTCCTATCACAAAAAAAGAGAATGACACAAATAAATATATAGTGGACGGATATAACAAATACGATGAATTTATAAATAGATCAGGAATAGTCCACAGGCTTGATAAAGAAACTTCTGGGGTAATACTTATCGCAAAAGATGTTGAGACTTTTATTAATCTTCAGAAACAATTTAAAAGTGGAGACGTTAAAAAAACATACACCGCTTTAGTACACGGAAAAATTGAATTAAAAAGAGGAGAAGTAGATGCCCCAATTGGTAGACTGCCATGGAATAGAACACGGTTTGGTATGTTGCCCGAAGGAAGAGAGGCAAAAACTTTATATGAGGTGGATGGGTATAGGAACTACAATGGAGAAACACTTACCTTGCTTTCAGTTTTTCCTCAAACAGGAAGAACTCATCAAATTCGAGTTCATCTTCAGCATATAAATCACCCAATATTTGGAGACGAGCTTTATGCGGGGCGAAAGCAAGGAAGAGATGACAGAAAGATTTTATCTCGACATTTTCTTCATGCGTCCAAAATTGCGTTTAAAAATCCTGTAACAGACGAACCCTTTGAAATAGAAAGCCCTTTACCTGAGGAGTTAGGTGAATTTTTAAATTCACTTGAAGAAATAACTTAGTATTTAGATGAAATTAAAATTTAGCAAAACCAAAATTCACGATCTATCTGAGTTTAAAAAACCAAACGTAAGTAAAGAGAATAGAGCGGGTGAGGGGAGAAGTACTATTTCATACATTATATATTTTTTCTTGATTGTTTTTATTTTTATTATAATTTCACTTATTGCTCGTTTTATATTTCTGCTTCAGAAGAGTACTTTTAACCCAATATCTTATTCAGTTTTTATTAACTCTGATAACCCTCGGATAATAGTTTTGAATAATGATTTAAAACAGATGTGGGTTGTTAAAGTCCCCAATATTTCCTCAAGCAGAATCAGAGAGAGTATTGTTCTCGGAGTACCAATTGATGGAAGAGTTAAAAATGAAAATATTACAAGCAACAACTTTTCATCGATTCCAATCATACTCGATCAGATATTTGCACCATGGAAATATGCTTATGAGGACATGACAGTTCTAGATGGCATGAGAATGGCGGCCTCCTCATATTCTCTATCTAAAAAAGACATATCTTCATCTGAAATCAAAGTATCAAAAGATGGAGACCTTGTGGGTATTACTCAAGACCAGCTATATACGATTTTTAAAGATCCTAAAATAATAGACGAGCAAAAAAGCATTGAAATAGTTAATGCAACTGCAGTAACCGGGCTTGCCGGTTCAGTTGGTCGTGTAATTAAAAATGTAGGAGGGAATGTTGTTTCAATTACTTCTGGGGACAAAAGACCAAGAACAACAGTTACAGGTCAGGTTAAGTCGGAAACTCTTACTCGAATTGCACGATTGCTGGGTGCTCAGGAAATCGTAGATGAAAATTTATCTTCACTTGCTGACATACAAGTAATAGTCGGATCTGATTTTGGAAATAAGCTTTAAAAAATGTAAAATAAAACCATATGTATTTTTGGATTTCAATAATCGTTCTATTTATCGTTTCGTTTTTTTGGGCTCTTTACGGTTTGTCCTCAGAACTTGCAAAACCCAAAGAACTTAAGAAAATAAAAGAGAAACTTCACAAAGAAAAGATATTATTTAAAAGAAAGTAGAGGCAAACTAGTCAGAATCTGCAACGGAGTTAGTGAAAGTTGCAAGAAACGATGATTGATTCTTAAATCTTCCTGTTTTCTTAACTTCTTTAATAAAAACAGAAATACTTTTTTCCTCAGCTGCTTTTACACAGGCTATATATTGATTTCCGCCTTTTATAAATGTGATAAGTCGCATGGATATATTGTCAGGCAACATTCCAATATATTGTTTGTCAGATGTTTGAACAAATATCTTAGATCTTTTTATAACCATGGAGACTGGGTCTCCGGGTTCAACTAGGGATAAAGTCTTTTTATCTGCAACATTTTTTAATTCAACGGTTTTGGTTTTTCCCGCCTCTTCAATGTAGATTTCGCTTAAAGAGATTAGAGGTACTCCCGAGTCCTGCCCGTTTTGTACTTTTTTTGCTCCCTTTGAAATAGTTTCAAGTCTTTTTAAATTCTTTAGAGCAATAGGATTTGTTTTATCAAGAGAAGTAACTTTTTTATATGTTTCTTTTGCTTTGTTATATTTGCCGAGTTTAATAAAAGCAAAGCCCAATCTGTTTAATGAATCAATGTCTTTAGGATTTTCAGCAATGAGTTCCTCATTTGCATCTTTTGCTGCTTTCCAATTATTTGAGAGCGCGGCTTGAATAGCGAGTGTCTTAAGGGGTGTACTCATGTGAATAGAGTTATTTTACAGGAAGTAATTGAGATATTTTATTGTGTTTCCTTGAAAATGTCAAGGTAGAGAAGGTATAATAAGCTCTTATGAGTGGGCATAGTAAGTGGTCAACAATTAAACGTCAAAAAGGTGCTGCAGATATTAAACGAAGCGCGCAGTTTACAAAACTGGCAAATGCAATTGTTATTGCTGTGCGTCAGGGTGGAGGACCGGATGCTGAAACAAACTTTAAATTAAGACTGGCAATTGATAAGGCAAGGTCTTACAACATGCCAAAAGACAATATTGAAAGGGCTATTTCTAAAGCACAAGGAGGACAGGGCGGAGGAGATCTTCATGAGTCTTTATATGAAGGATTTGTACCTGGCGGAGCAGGAATATTAATAGAAGCAGTAACTGACAATAAACAAAGAACTGTTTCTGAAGTAAAAAATATTCTAGACAAAAACGGAGGAACTCTGGGAGGGCAGGGGTCAGTTTCTTACTTATTTAAAAGAGTTGGAGAAATTGCTGTTACAAATTCAAATAAAACACCTGATGAGATTTTTGATATGGCAATTAGTATTGATAGCGATGACTATGCGGAGGAAGAAGGACATATAATTTTTTATGTAAATCCTTCAAATCTTGCAGCGAGTAAAAAACTTTTAGAAGAGAATGGAATGACAATAGTTAGTGCAGAGCTGGTATTTAAACCGTCTACAACCTTAGAAATTCCTGAGGAGGCAAAATCAAAAGTTCTCTCTCTTATTGAGAAGCTTGAGGACCTAGATGATGTACATGGTGTGTTTGTGAACGCTTCCCTATAGTATCCTATAGTATATAACTAGATAATAATTAACTCTACACTTGAAACTAAACTTCAGTACGACTAGAATGTAATATGCGAATTTTAGGTATAGATCCAGGAACGGGTAGAACGGGGTGGGGGATAATAGAGCATGGAGCAGAGGATAGAGTAAGTTACATAGCTCATGGATGTGTGATAACCCCGGCAGAAGACCTCATGCAGAACAGACTTTTATCTCTTCATACAGAACTTCAAGGACTTATCAAAAAATATACCCCGGATTGTGTTGTGGTAGAGCATATTTTCTTTGGAATAAATGCAAGAACTGGAATATCAGTTAGTCAAGCGCGTGGAGTAGTGATGCTTGCAATAGCTCAGCAGAATCTTCCTTTTTTTGAGTACACAAGTTTGGCAGTAAAACATATCGTTGCAGGGAGTGGGAAAACAGACAAAAAAGAAATGCAGAAAGTAGTAAGAACACTTCTTAATTTGGATGACAAAGTATTGTCATTTTCTGCAAAGGACAAAGCTTTTGATGACTCAGCAGATGCGCTTGCAATAGCCATACATCATGCCTGGAAGCGAAGCGGTAAAGACATAGAAATATTGGCAAAGGAGAAAATTGCCAGAAAGAAAATAAAAGCAGATGAAGCGGCTGAAAGAAAATTAAAAAAGAAAGTTACAAAAAGTAAAAAGAAGAAGAGAGGAGCGAAGTGAAATTTATTCCAAGTATTAAAATAGGAAACCGTTTCTCATTAACTAAAAGAGGAAAGTTTGTTGCATGTGTTCTGGCTCTTTCTGCGGGAATGTATTTCTCAGAACTTGTTACCGGTAATGTCATAATACTTCTTCTTTCGTTAACATTAGCGTTACTTACGGTTTTGTTTTTATATTTAATCCTTCGTTCAGACATTAATAAAAAGTCATATATTTTCCCAATTTTTATTCTTCCGTTTTTCTATACCTTGTCTTTTAGTTTGTTTTATTCATTGGTTCCGTCCCGGTTTATAACAAGGGTACTTTTAACATTAGTATACGCATTTGGTGCCTATTCTTTGTTTTTAACCCAGAATATCTTCACAATTTCGACTTTACGTACAATAAATCTACTCAGAAGCGCTAGGATCGTTTCGTTCGTAATCACGATCTTTGTCTTGTTTTTTATGTTTAACATCATATTCTCATTAAGACTTCCAATGTATATAACTCCGGTTCTGGTAGGAGTACTTTCTTACGTTATGAGTATTCAATTTTTATGGTCTTATTCTGAAACAAAAGAAGGGAGCAGAGAAGTTTTTCTTTTCTCAGGAGCAATAGCTATCATGATGACGGAACTGGCATTTGGTCTGTCTATATGGCCGGTGTCGGCAGCGATTTACGCGATTTTCTTAACCGGAATGTTTTACACATATTCGGGTTTATCTCATGCTTGGCTTGAAAAGAGGCTATTTAAGGGTATTTTGTGGGAGTACGTCTGGGTAGGCATATTATCCGTTGTTTTCCTTCTGATTTTCTCCAAGTGGGGAGCTTAATTTAATTTAAAATTACTCACATCGTTTATTTTTTATGCCTGGACCCGGGGATGGAATAGAGGAGTAATATGTCAAAAACAGCCTCAAATGATATAGTTTGATACACGTCCTATAATATCCTATAATAAGAATGGGGATATCTTTTTTTAGCCACGATTTGAAGCTAATTTAGCTTCAGAAGCTGGTGACTTTTCACTGGCCTCGTTTTAGCCTCGCCTTCAGAGCATAGGAGCGGTAAAAGTTTTCACGACTCTGCAGGGTCAAGGCTGCAGGCATACACCTCAGCCTCCCCGAGTAGACCGAAAAAAATACGAAACTGTCTTTCTTACACACACTCTACAGGGTGGTGTTTCGAGGCTAAAAAGGTCAAATAATATTGATAAATTAATCCTTTTTGCACTCTAGCAGTCGGGCGCTAACTGTGAAATTTGTGTAAAAAGCGGTTTTTGCCCCCTTTCGGGGGGAGGGGCTAAAATAGCCTCAGATTAGATATTTCAACTGCATTGCACATTTCAACTTTTACTTACAATTAATTGCTCTAGTAGGCGATTGCTCTCACCTGCCGAGTGGTTAACTAATTATGTCGTACAATAATACTTTTACGACATAAACAACATATGATCGGAAGAGTGCCTGTTAAGATTTTTACTCCTTTTGTCTTGTTGCAATGCTTATTCATTATCAATTTAAATGTTTTAAATAAACACGTATTCTCTTCATCTAAAATCTCTTATAAAATTCGTCAACTATAGGGTCAGAAAAATTCACAGGATTTTCATAGGTCTTAAAACCATTAAATATGCTCAGAATAAAAATTGGCTAAAAACTAAGACGACTAGATGTACGTCCCCCTATATAAAAACCTCTAGAATCGCATTGTAGAGGGGCTGTTTTGAGGCTATTTTCGAGGGTTATCTTGAAACTTGTCAGACGCAGTTTTATCAGAATTTTCGCCATAAAGCATGTCTAACCAAACTTGTTGACCTTCCGTAATTATTTTATCTAATTTATAAATAAAATTATTCTCTTTTTTTATAGGATCTTTTTTAGGATGTGTATTTTTATTAGGAATTTCTATAACTTGAGGTTTTGGATTTAACGCAGATGTTAATGCGGCTTTTGACTCAGGCGTATTTATATAATCTCTGAAAGCTTTAATCGGTTTTAAGATTTCCATAAGCTTATTCCTGGTTTGAGACACCCTAATGGAATGTCTTTATGTCGTACAATATTTTAGTCTCTTCTTTCAGACAGATTAGCATTTACTAGAGGTATCAACTTTCGTGTTATAGAAGACAGCATATCTATGCGCCCCTGTTGTGCAGGTTTTTGTCCTGTATCCTTTACTACCATCATGACCTCATCTATTGGTTGGGAATATGATATGGGAAAAATGAATTCTTTTTCTTCAGATCCAGTTTTAGTCATTCGGTTCATTCTGATTCTAGCGTTAGGTACGGGGGTTTCTTTGGGGAGGGCAAAGTTTATCTTCCAGTCACCATATGCGCTGATTTTTCCGGTTGGCCTTATATCCTCAAATTTATCTGACATGACGAAGTGCATACCCACGTAATCGGGAGAAACTGTGCTTAAAATACCATTATTTAATACACCGTTAGGAAGTCTTCTCGCGCTTGCCTGAAGTTCTCTGCAATCAGCTTGGAGTAATCTTCCCAACGCATTCTGTCTTGGTTCACGAGTTTGTTCCCAGCTTGTGAACAAAGCAGATAGAGGAGGCCTTACGGCAGCCTCAGATGAATTCATAATGATATTCTACATCTATCCCGACTTAAACTCAACAAACCGAGGCTGGAACGATCTTATAAAGAATCTAGTATCTCTACATACTTATAGAAAATCGCGTTGGTCCAGCCGAACCCCCCCTGATTTGGGTAGTGAAAACTCTTGGCTACATCACCTCTGACTCCGTCGATTTTTTCAAAGAATGTGCCATATTCATTAAATATTTTAGAATGCGCCTTAAGAGATTTTTTCATAATTCTTGAGGCTTCAGTAGTGTATCCATATCTTAGTAAACCGGCAATAGTTAAATATTCAAGAGGAGGCCATATGTGTGGATAATCCCACTGCTTAGGATCCATAAGTTTTTGGACGGCAGTTCGATATTTGCTTGGGATCTGTGAAAAGTCTATTTTAGGAGGAAGTGATTCCTTTGCTGTAATTAAAAGTCCAAAGTTAGTCTCAAAGTTTGGCAGCATTTTTACCATTTTTCTGGCCTGTTTTTTCGTTGCAAGGCCTGCCCATAAGGGCGTAAAACCTGCAAGAGAAAGAAAGCTGCTTTGTTTTTTTTGAACATAAGAATAGTCGAAAAAGAATCCTTTTTTTTCATTCCACATATATTTGTTTATTTGTTCACGTCTTTGCCTTGCTCTAGATAGCCATTCCTTGCGGGGTTCTTTAAGAAATTTTCTAATTTCTGCAAAGTCGCACTCGTATTTGTAAAGATATGTATTTAAATCTATCGGTAAAAATTCATCGCATCTGTTATAGAATCGTGAAGTAAAATCCCATCCGGATTCAAGCTCAGAAGAATGCGCGTATCCTACATCCCGGTCTCCATATCTATTTAATGGTATGTTTGGAACTGAATGATGAAATAGTTTTCCCGGATCCATCCAGACGTGAAAATATTCTTTTTCAGCAGTTTTGGCTACTCTTCTAAGCCAAGCATCAGGATCTTCTCTGACCTCGGAAAGAATCTTTTTAATTACATGACGTTTATCTTGCTCTCTGATAAATCCCTTATATGCGTCTAAGATCATAGAAGACAAAAATGGAGGTTGAGATCTATTTGTTGCCCCGGGAGAATTGAAGTTGGGTACTACTCCATATTTTTTGTAAAGAAAAATAAAGTTCTCGACCATGGATTTTACTATCCACTCTCTTTTTGTCCCAATAAGTCCCTGAAACATAAAATATGAATCCCAATAAAAAATATGTGTAAATTTACTTTGATTTGGAACTATAAAAGAATTTGGAATGTGGAGAATGTTTTTGTGGGTCTGTTTCTCAGCTCTTTTGAGAACGAGGTTTGTAATTTTGTCTCTTCTTTTCGGCTTCACAGTTACCTTATCCCAGAAGGAATCTATGTATGAAAGTTCTTTTTCATACTTTTGAGAAAAATTCATAATTTTATTGTCCTTATGTTACTTTTTAATTTCTTAAACTTCAAGCACTTCTATTTGACAATCAAGGAAGTTATGTCGCATAATGTTAATGCTCTACTCTGTCCATGGATTTACGAAAATATATCAATCAATTCCTCGAATATCTTGAAATAGAGAAAAATTCCTCAAAACTTACAATTCGAAATTATCGTTTTTATCTTGAGAGATTTGCGGTCTGGTTTGAAGAGCACCATAAGGGAAAAGACATAAACGATATAAGTACCGATGTGGTCAGAAAATACCGAGTCTATCTTTCAAATCTCTCAGATGAGAAGGGGCTTACTTTAAAAAGAGTGACCCAAAGCTATCACATAATAGCGCTTCGCTCTTTTTTAAGATTCCTTATTCGAAATGACCACGACACACTTTCTCCAGAGAAAATAGACCTTCCAAAATCAGAGTCCAGATCTCTAAAGTTTCTAGACCAAAATCATATGAGGCAGCTATTTAATTCAGTAGACACTGGAAGCGAAAAAGGAATAAGAGATAGAACAATTTTGGAGATGCTTTTCTCAACAGGGCTGCGCGTTTCAGAGCTTACCAAGCTTAATCGGGACTCTGTCAATTTAAAGACTCGAGAGTTTGGAGTTATTGGTAAAGGAAACAGAGCCAGAATAGTTTTTCTATCTGAATCTGCAGTCTTTTGGATAGGAAAATACATGGAAGCTAGAATGGATGAATACTCTCCCCTGTTTATTAGATATGCAAAATCTCCAAGCATGGAAAACAAAGGAGAGAAAATGCGTCTAACTCCAAGGTCAGTTGAGAGAATCGTCGAAAAATATGTGAGGGCCTCTAGAATTCCAGTAAAAGCCACCCCTCATACAATGAGACATTCGTTTGCTACCGATCTCTTATCAAACGGTGCGGACTTAAGATCTGTTCAGGAAATGCTTGGTCATAAAAACATCTCAACCACTCAAATTTACACCCACATAACAAACCCTCAGCTAAAAGAGGTGCACCGTAAATTTCACGATCATAAAGATTAGGCGAAAAATTGTAAGAAAAAGAGTTAGGTGATATAATCTCGCGATGGGAAAAGAAAGAAAACCAATAAGAGAAATTGACAGGGCGCAATATGTGGATTTAAAAATTACGCTTACAGTTTTAGGCACTTTGGCATTTTTTGCAGTAGTTGCGGATCAACATGATGAGCACTCAGGAGATCCTGATAGATATAAAAACGCTTCAAGCTATACTGCTACTCCCACTAGGACTCCTCGACTGGAAAGGACTTTAACTCCGACTCCGTCAGTTATTCGCGGAAAATAAAAATAATTTGAAGATTTACTTAATAAGAAAGGTTACACCCATCTTGGCGGAAATTTCACTTGTTCCCGGCTGTAAAACAGTATTTTCATTAGGTGCACTTTTTGCTACTAAATCTGCTGAGTAAGGCTGGGGAAATCCATTTCCGGAGTCATCTGCGTTTCGGACTGAAATAACTTTGCCGAGTTTAAACCCTGCAGCCTTTGCAATATTTGCAGCCTGTTCTTTTGCATTCTGAATAGCCTTAGTTTGTGCTTCATTTACAATCTCTGTTTGATCCCCTGCTCCATAATCGATTCCGTTAACATTTGCTCCGATACTTGAAAGTTGATCAATTGCTTTATTAATTTTCTCAATTGGAGTTTTTGAGATTGTCGTTGAGACATTTGCAACGAATCCATTTTGTACTTGTCGTGTCGGGAACTGTGAGGATCCTTCACTGAATTCGTAATTTGGATTTACGGAAAAACTGTTTGTTTTTATATTTGCTTTATCAATCCCAATTGATGTTAATAACTCAAGTGCTTGGTTTTGAATAACATTTGCGTTGTTCTTTGCTTCTTCCTGAGTTTTGCCTTTCCCTTCTACAGAAAATGATGTGCCAGCAGTTTTTGGTGTGCTGCTTACTCTTCCGGTGCCGATAACCTCAAAGGAGTTGAAATTATTATTTGAGCTAAGTGAAATATTAAAATACGAAAACTGATTTAAAATGAAAAGAGTTACAAGTATTACTGCTACATAACAAATTGGGGTTAAAAGATATTGCTTGAAGAAGGACAGTAGCATTGTACTAGATTATACTAAGTATAAGATGATGTCAAGATTGACCTGCCTTATTTTACAAACCTCTTTTTTTCCGTTTGTCTTCCCAAACACTTTCACGTCTGGCAAGAAAGATCTTTTCTTTTTTATCCAGAAGCAAATTTTCAATCACTCCTTCTAGAAATCTTGCTCCCTTAAATAGTATCGTTTCTCCCCCTTTAATATTTCCTTTTAAATAATCTAAGACTTCCTTTGGGTCTTGGAAAGAAACCAGAGGTACGTTTTTTGGAAGCGTTTCTGCAAGTTTTGGGTAGGTATATTTTTTAATCTTCGGGCCTAGTAATATTATTCTTGCAAGTTTTAATGTTAATATAAGTTCTGCAAGTTTTTCATGTTCTTCTTGTTCAACTCTACCCTGCTCGAGCATATCCCCAAAGACCCCCCATTTAGTTTTTGCAGGATACAAGCCAAACATTTTTAAGACAGCAGACATTGAGGAAAAGTTTGCATTGTAGGTAGAGTCAATTATTGTAATATTTTTAATTCCACGAAAAACTGAACTTCTCGCAGGGGGAAGCTGCAGGTTCGAAAACGAAGAATCAAATGGGAGCGTTAAGTAGTTGCATAAAATATGTGCCATGTTTATTGAATAAAAAATTTCTCTAGGAAGAAGGGCTTTAAACTTTATCACTCCAATATCTTTTATAACAAACGCAGTGCCTTCTCTTGAGAGTTCGTAATCTGTAAGGTCGGATAGATTAACCTGTTTAACTTCTACCTTTGTTCGCGACAGTTGATTTTTCATAAGTTCTGAATCCTTTGATATAACAACTAGCTTTGTTGTAGTCTCAAGAAAATATCCATACTCATAGGCAATTGCGTCTTCAACATTTTTAAGTTTGTCTCCGACTAATTTGTCAAAGTTCATGCTGTGTGTTCTGCTAGTTGAGATCCACAATGTTACTTCTGGTTTTAAAAGTGTTGCCAAAAACTTTCCTTCCCCCGGTCTGTCAGCGTCACACTCTGCAACATATATTTTTTCATCATACGGTTTTTTAAATGCTTGAAAAGGAGCTTTTAAAAATATTCCAAACCACTCTGTTGCTTTAAGGGTCTCACGATGGATATCGAGAATATCAAATGGAATCCCGATTGCAGAATTTGCGTGATGAGAATAATGTGCGCGCCCTCCGATTTGGGACTCTACCATTGCAAAAAGAGTTGTCTTTCCACTAGAGCCGGTGATAACAATTACTCGAGGATTCCATTTTTTGAGCCTAATTGCAGCCCAAAAAGCAAAATAATTGGCAATTGGGAAGAAAAATAAATCTTTCAATTTTGACAGCATACAAATGTATTCTATCTTTTTTGGGAAATAAAATCGAGTTTTGCCAAAACTCCAGGATACTTATTATTTTGCCTGTTTTTCAGCTGCAGATAATAAATTTTGAAATAGATATGCAAGATTTAAAGGCCCTACTCCGCCGGGAGTTGGTGTCCATACTTTTGCAATGTCTTTTATTTCGGAAACATTGTAGTCTCCTGTTAATTTCCCATCCTCTTTGTGAGTTCCTACTCCAATTAGTATCACTCCTTTTTTCAAACAGGAAGATTTTATTACGCCACTCTTACCAATTGCACATATAACTAAATCAGCATTAGATAATACTTTACATGTATCTTTTGTTTTGCTATCAATTGTTATAAAAACTGCTCCCAGAGTAGATAGCCATTCTATTGCAGGGCCACCTGCAGTCTCCCCTTTTCCCGCAACACAAACGGATTGATTTATCAGTACTTTCTTCAAATCCGAGGCCGTTGTCACTTTGTAAGCCTCTCTGATAAAATGTTGTATAGCAAGTAAAACTGGAACAATGTATAACGAATTAGATCTAAACCCATCAACATCTTTAATATTTTCAATAGCGTTAATCACTTTGTTCCTGTCGTATGAAGTTGGAATTGGACGTTGAACAATTATTCCATGAACATTTTTATCCTCGTTTAGTTTTTTTAAAGTTGTAAGTAATTCTCTTTCGTTAGTTGCCGACAAACGAATTAAATTTGCGCGTATTCCAAGTCTTTCAGCGGTTTTTAATTTCTGAGAAACATATGAAAGCCACGCCTCCTCTCCTCCAACCGTTACTATTGCTAACTCTGGGATAGTTCCCTTTTTTGTTAGCCTCAAAACTCGCTCTCTTACATCTGCTAAAACCGAGTCGGCCAAAATTCGACCTGATAATTCCATTCCGTAATTATACAAAAAATATACACAAACAAGTATGTCATTTTTAATATTCTAACTTTTAATTTGATTCACCAATTTGCTTATGGTATATTGGGCGCAATGGAAAGAAGGAGTGGGAAAAGTGAGCGAAGGCAAAGAATTCGGGAGAACCGTAATAAAAGTTCATCTATTAATACGGAGCCAATTTACTACAGAAGAAAAAGAGAGCCCATGTCATTAGGTGCTAAAATTGCAATTGGGGCCTCTGCCCTATTAGTCTCTGGATCTTTAATTGGGTATGCAGTTGCCAACAAAGTAGATCATCCTCGTGACACTGACCAAAGTGAACAAAGGGATAGATAGAAGATTATATTAGTCCCAGCTTTTTGCTACACCCTCCCCATGGTCCCCATCCGCGTCGAGATTGAAGAATTTTTCCTCTCATAATTTGTTCATCTTTTGATGCTGCTGCAGGGTTTCCAGTTCCCCCTGTACTTTCCCATGCCGACTGATTAAATTGAAGTCCTCCAAAGTACCCGTTACCGGTGTCACTATTCCAGTTTTTGTGAGTCTCGCAGTCTGCGATTTTTTCCCAGACATCATTTCTTCCCGAATCAATTAGTGCAGGGGTTGGAGTTGGAGTCGGAGTTACTTCTACAGCAGTTATCTGAAAGGAAGTTGTTCTGTTTTCAGTTTTTGGAATAGGGAGAGAAATATCTTGTTCATACCATTTGGTTTGTTGTTTTATAAGTTGGGTGTCTTCCTGTTTTGAAAATGCTTGGGGAATAATATTTCCGGAGACTAGCAACGCGCAGGTGAAAATAAAAAAAAGAATGATAGCGAGTCTGTCCCCAATTAGTAAAAGAAGTTTTATTATCCGCTGATCAATTCCTGATGGTTCCTCAGAGATTTCCATGGGTTATTTACTTTAGATATTTATCAAAAAAATCAATTGATCGTTGCATCGCAAGATTAAATGACTGAGATAGATTATGATCGTTTCCTTCATAAAAGTAAACCTCGGGTGTTTTTCCGGCAGCTTTTAGCTCTCGTTCAAAGTCAGACGCCAGCTCATGAGGCACTGTTTCATCATTTAATCCCTGATGAATTTGAATTGGTGCTTTTACGTCTTTTAAATATGATGTAGGAGAAATTGAATCCCAGAAGGGATTACCAGTATCCGGTTCTCCATATTTTGAAACAAAGCTTTGTCTTGTTGGTCTATTTGCATTAACTTCTCTGTTACTCGGTGTAAAGCTTTGGGGCCGTCTTTTACTCCACCAGTCTCTAAACAAATCGTTGTAAGATCCCACTACCCCACTCCATATTACAGCGGCTTTAATGTCGTTTGGATCAACTACTAACGCACGTTGCGTAATATTTCCACCTAACGAATGTCCCCACATTCCGATTTTGTTTTTGTTTACGTATGAAAGTTTTTTTACACTTGATAGTGCATTTAAAACGTCAACAGTATAGGCAGGCGAGAAATATGCTCCTTCGGGATTTCCTTCCGAGTTACCATGTCCTCTGTAGTCTGACTTGAAAGTTACATATCCGTTTCTTGCAAATCCGTCTTGATAGGCAACATACCTTTCAGTTGTTTGGTATTCTTCAGGAGGAATGTATCCGTGGTTAAAAATTATAGCGGGAAATCCACCGCTTGGAGCGTTCTGGTCGGGAACTGTAAGAAGCCCATTTATTTTAAGTCCATCTGAAATATAAGAGGCAATATACCTTTTGTAATTTGATCCGGGCGAAAGAGTTTCTTCAATAACAAAGTCTGATCCGGGGTAGCTTTTGTTTCTCATCGCCTCTATTGTTAGAGGGTGAAGATTTTGAGTACTAACTGTTTCGTTTTTTGCCGAAACATTAGGTTTCATGACATGAGGCTCTTTCAGCGCAAGAAATAACAATCCGATAAAAAAAACGGTGAAGAAAATTAGAACGATTACTCGCATTAGAAACGCATTATTCATAGGAAAGTATTACTCGCCTTCTATCGCTGTTGCAGAAGCAACGCGGTCTGCTGCATTTTTAAACCGCATGAGAATAACTCCCTGGGCGTTTCTTGAAAGCAGGGGAATTGAAGTAAGATCTAGTTTTACGATTACTCCTTTAATACTTGTCATTATTACCTCTTTTGCACTGTCTTGTAGAACAGTTGAGAACACTATTTTCCCAGTCTTTTCGGTTATGTTTGCAACGCGAATACCCTGCCCTCCCCTGTTTTGATTTCTAAATTCAGATACTTTAGTTTTTTTACCAATACCATTTTCAGTTATAACTAAAAGATTTTTACTCGATGTTTTTTCAATTACGTCGGCTGCTACTACCTCATCATCTCCGACGAGTTTTATTCCGCGAACTCCCATACTTGATCTTCCGGTTGCTCTAATCTGGTTTTCATTAAATGAAATTATTTTTCCATTTTTTGTAACTAACAAAATGTCATGATCCCCTGAGCTAAAGTTAACCCATGAAAGTTCGTCATTTGGTTGAATTTTAATAGCAAGAATTCCCGATTTTCTAATGTTTTTAAACTCGTCAAGACTTGTTTTCTTAATCTCTCCTTTTTTGGTGGTCATTAGAACAAATTTATTGGCTGCTTTTTCCTTAGGATTGTAGGTAAGAACGGACTTAATAGTTTCCCCGCTTGGAATATCAATTAAATTTACAATTGCCTGACCCTTTGCAACACGGGATGATTCTGGTATTTCATATACTCTGGTTTGATAAACTTTTCCTGTGTTGGTGTAAAACAGCACAAAGTCATGAGTTTCAGAATACAGAATGTGCTCTATTCCGTCATCTTCCTTAGTAGTCATTCCCGATACTCCCTTGCCTCCTCTGTTTTGAGTTCTAAATGAAGTAAGGCTTTGACGTTTGACATATCCTGTTTGTGTGATTGTTATAACAGTTGGTTCATTTGGAATTAAGTCCTCATCTGAAAACTCATCTACTTTACCTTTGTATACTCGAGTGCGTCTTTGATCTGCAAATTTTTCCTTAAGTTTTTCAATCTCTCCTTTAATAACTGCAAGCATTTTGACCGGATCTCCTAAAATTGAGTTAAGGTAGTCAATAAGTTCTTTTATCATCTTCCATTCTTCTTCGAGCTTCTCTCGCTCGAGCGCTGCAAGGCGTCTTAACTGCATGTCGAGAATTGCAGTTGCTTGAATTTCGGTTAACTTAAACCTTTCCATAAGACGTCCTCGTGCTGCATCTGCTGATTCAGATTCTCGAATAAGTTTTATAACCGCATCAATGTTTTTAACAGCAATTAACAGTCCGTCTAAAATGTGCATTCGGGCTTGAGCTTCTCTTAGTTCAAACTCGGAACGGCGAGTTACAACTGAGAATCTGTGTTTAACATATTCTTCAAGAATAATTTTTAGATTTACAGTTTTTGGCACACCGTCAACAAGGGCAACGAAGTTTGCAGGAAACTGAGTCTGAAGATAGGTTAATTTGTAGAGGTTATTTAATACTTTTTTAGGAGTTGCGTCTCGCTTTAACTCAACGACAACTCTTACTCCGTGTCTATCAGATTCGTCTCTTAAATCAGAGATTCCGTCAAGCTTTTTTTCCTTTGCCAAATCCGCAATTCTTGAAACCAAAAGTGCTTTATTTATCTGGTATGGAAGTTCTCGAATGATAATTGCAGACTTTCCTTGTCCAATATCTTCAATTTCAGCAATTCCTCGTATTATTATTTTTCCTCGTCCGGTTCTGTAGACATTTTTAATTTCATTAATATCAAATATCGCTCCCCCAGTTGGAAAATCAGGACCTTTTACATATTCAATTAACTCATCAATGGTAACGTCTGAGCTGAGTGATCCAATTCCTCCATCGGGAGACTTTTCTACTTTTGTTTTACCGATCAAAAATATTGCAGCGTCAACTACTTCGGACAGATTATGTGGCGGGATTTTTGTTGCCATTCCAACGGCAATTCCTTCAGAGCCCATTAAAAGTAAATTTGGAAGAAGACTTGGGAGGTAAACTGGTTCGTCAATCGTTGAATCAAAGTTTGGTAGGTAGTCGACAGTTTCTTTTTCAATGTCGCGAAGCATTTCTCCGGCAATTGCTGCAAGTTTTGCCTCAGTGTAACGCATAGCAGCCGCACTGTCTCCATCCATAGATCCAAAGTTTCCTTGTCCGTGAATTAAAGGATAGCGCATTGAAAAGTCTTGCGCCAGACGAACTAACGTGTCATAAATTGCCATATCACCATGAGGGTGATATTTACCCATAACTTCTCCGACAATTTTTGCACTTTTTGCAAACTTTGCAGTTGGTCCAAGACCCATCTCATGCATTGCAAAAAGAATGCGTCTGTGAACAGGTTTTAATCCGTCCCGGACATCAGGGAGTGCACGAGAAACTATGACGCTCATTGCGTAGTCTAGATACGCTTTCTGCGCTTCAGCAGCGAGTTCTACATGCTCAAGTTTTCCAATGTTGTCGCTCATTTCATTCCTTTCTTAATTTCCTCAAGTGCCGCTTCTCTCCCCTTCCATTCCCTAACCTTTACCCATTTTCCTGGTTCATTTTTTTTGTAGTTTTCAAAAAAGTATTTAATTGTTTCGGTTATTTTTGCTGGAAGTTCGGACACATCATTATATTTTCCAAATTCAGGATTTGCTTTTTCAGTCGGAACTGCAACAACTTTTGCGTCTTGTCCCTTTTCATCCTCAGTCTCAAGCATTCCAATTGGTTTTGCCTGAATTAAAACTCCTGGGGCAAGTGGGTATGGAGCAAGAACTAAAACATCAACCGGGTCTCCATCTCCCGACAGGGTGTTTGGAACAAATCCATAATTTGCAGGATATCCTTTTTCAAAATACAAAAATCTATCAACTGATATTACTTCGGCCTCTTTATCAAATTCATATTTGACCTTGCTGTCCAAAGGAACTTCAATTAATACATTTACTAACTCTGGTGCTTTATCTCCTGTTGTTAACTTCATAATTTAATTGTCACCTCCCAAATTTTCATTCTATTAAATATCCAAGTTTGCAAGCTTTGCATTTTCCTGGATAAAATGTTTTCTTGGTGGAACTTCCTCCCCCATAAGCATTGTAAACACTCGGTCTACTTCTTCAGCGTCCCCAATACTCATTTTTTTAAGGATTCTGTTGGCAGGATTCATAGTGGTCTCCCATAACTGTTCGGGATTCATTTCTCCAAGACCTTTGTATCTTTGAACTGTCGTTGCCTTTCCGTTCATTCCTTTTATTGCTATATTCCTCTCCTCTTCTGAGAAAGCGTAAACTACTTCTTTACCTGATTGGACTTTAAAAAGCGGAGGCTTTGCAATATATAAGTAGCCTTTATTTATAATCTCAGGCATGTGGCGATAGAAAAAGGTTAGTAAAAGCGTTTCAATATGCTCTCCGTCAACATCTGCATCAGTCATAATTATTATTCTGTGATATCTTAATTTTTCAAGATTAGTTGTGTCCCCTATTCCCATACCTAAAGCAATTATCATATCTTTCAAACTTTCAAATTCAACAATTTTGTCCAGCCTTGCTCGTTCCGTGTTAAGAATTTTTCCACCAAGAGGTAAAATTGCCTGAAACTTTCGATCCCTTCCCTGCTTTGCCGATCCTCCTGCAGAATCTCCCTCTACTATATATAACTCTGAAAGTGCAGGATCTTTCTCCTGGCAATCCGCTAGTTTTCCTGGCAACGATCCTCCTTCAAATGCTCCCTTTCTAAGGATTGCGTCTTTGGCTGCCTTTGCAGCAAGCCTTGCTTTGGCAGCAAGCATTACTTTGCCTAAAATTGCTCGAGCTTCAGAGGGATTTTCTTCAAAAAACATATCCAGACCCTCTTTTACTATCCCCTGAACTAAAGGCTGGATTTCGGAATTTCCAAGCTTTCCTTTTGTTTGACCTTCAAACTGAATGTTGTTTTGCTCCATTCTAATTGCAACAACAGCAGCAAGTCCTTCTCTTGTGTCTTCCCCCTGAAGCGTGTCATCCGAGTTTTTATTTGCTCCGATTTTTTTGGCGTAGTCGTTTATTGAACGGGTTAACGCCATCTTAAAACCGGTTACGTGAGTTCCGCCGTTTACAGTATTTATAACGTTGACATATGACTCAACATTTTCCGCAATTCCATCGTTATATTGAATTGCAACTTCTACCAATATGTCATCAGTTTCTCTTTTGATATAAACCGGCGTGTGGGCAACAGCCTTATTTTCATTTAGTTTTTTAACAAGTGAGATTATCCCTCCTTCAAAGAAAAAGTTTAGTTCCTTAGGTTGTTCGCCACGAAGATCGATAAAGTGGAAATAAAGACCTGAAACAATAAAGGCACGTTCTCTTATCATTCTAAGTATCATGTGCTCATCAAATTCTGTGGTCTGGAAGATACTTCCATCAGGATAAAATGTTGTAGTCGTTCCATTTTTGTTGTCTTTAGTCTTTTCAAAAACAAGTGGGCTGTTGGCAAGATAAGTATCTGAAAGTTTAAGTTCTTTAAGTTCGGTTTTAGGTACTCCTCGCTCATATTCTTGTCTATAGAGTTTTCCATTTCGTCTAACCTCTACCCACATTTTATTTGAAAGAGCGTTAACAACTGAAGATCCAACTCCATGAAGTCCCCCGGAGATTTTATATGCTCCGTCTCCAAACTTACCTCCTGCATGAAGAACTGTCATAACGACCTCAAGAGCACTTTTCTTCTGCCCTGCCATTGTGTCAACAGGTATTCCACGTCCGTCGTCAACAACAGTTGCGCTTCCGTCTTGATTTAAAATAACCCAAACATTTTTTGCATGTCCAGCCAAAGACTCATCGACTGAGTTGTCAATTATTTCGCGCAAAGACTCATGAAGACCAATTACATCCGTTGAGCCAATATACATTGCGGGACGTTTTCTGACTGGTTCTAAGCCTTCGAGCACCTGGATTTGTTTAGCTGTATAGTCTGAAGATGCCATTTATGAAGTTAATAAATTATAACAGAAATCGTGGCTAAAAGCCATTTAAAAAAGCGATATTTACTATCGCTTGTAGAACTCAGTATAAAGAAAAAATGTATGCCTGTCAACCTTGCATCTTGACACAAGTTATGTATAATAGCCCCAATGCCAAACATGCAAGAAAGAAAGAATTTATTTGTAATAGTTCAAAGCGAAACGGTTCATTACAGGGCAAGGAAAGCCTTAGCATTGAATTTAAAGTTGGCGGAAGGATTGAGAAACAAAGGTGTAACTGAGGTGTTCTATCCATCCGGTGCTCAGAATGCAAAAGAAGCAGCAAGGGTCGTTGGTATAGCGCTTGGTGCTGCAAATCGGGAAGTTATACCACCTGAAAGAGCTAAAAGACAAAGGCAGACAACATACGGTAAAGTTATTGCACAAGACACATTAGACCAAGTCAGAGCATCCTGGATGAGAAATGCAGCAGTTATAGTTGGTGAAAATACTTCTCTGGAACTTTCAAAAATGGCTAAATTTATAACTCCAATGAAAGAAGGCAACATGTACTCACTTTATTTAGATGGTAATGGCGGTTTAAGGGTATAGTCTCTATTGAATCGAGGAAATTAGACCGTAAATTGGTGATATAACTGAAATAATTAAGAATCCAACGGTTATTCCAAGTGTAATTAGAAGAATCGGCTCGATTGCAGTAGTTAAAGTTTTAATCTTCAAGTCCAAATCGCGTTCAAAATAGTCTGCGACTTTATTTAAATTTTCATCAATTTTTCCCGTCGACTCTCCAACTTTTGTCATCTGAATTAAAAGACCCGGAAAAATATTCTGTTGCTCAAATGCAGACGAGAGTGTTATTCCCTTTTCAACAAGATTGGCGCTTGCCAGCATAGCTGTTCTATAGGAATAGTTCCCGGCAACATTTGCCGTAATGTTAAGACTTTCCAAAATTGAAGTTCCTGAGGAAATAAGTAAGGCAAGAGTTCTTGTAATCTCATCTTCAACGGATAAAATAATAATAGAGCCAATGACCGGTATTTTAAGCTTGTATTTATCAATTAGTTCTTTCCCATTTGAGGATTTAGCAAAACGTCTATATCCAAAATATCCTACTACAGCAAAAATCAGAAGAAGCCATCCGAAATTTGTAAATAGACTTGAAAATCCTAGAACAATTCTAGTTGTTAATGGAAGCTCTACATTTAATCCTTCATAAAGTTTTGCAAGCTGAGGAATAACGAATATATTCATGATTAAAATAACGCCAACAACTCCTCCGACTATAATAAGTGGGTAAAAAAGAGCTGACTTTACTTTCTTTTTTAGATCTTGAGAACGTTCTAAGTTGTCAGCAAGCCTTCCTAAAACCTTGTCCATTACTCCGCCCGTTTCTGCAGCTCTGACTAAGGCTATGTAAACATCTGAGAAAACGTCTCTGTGAAATGACAATGCTTGAGAAAAAGAGCTTCCTCCTGAAATGTTTGCAATTAAATCTAAAAGTAAACTTTTAAGCTGTGGTTTTGTTGCCTGGTCGCGAAGTATTGAAAGGGCCTCAATTAATGTTAATCCCGTTTGAATCATTGAGGCCAGTTGTCGAGTGAAAATAACAATATCGTTCTCTTTAATTCTTGTAAAGTAGTCTACAAAAGGGATCCTGGAGTTTCGTTCCTCCTTAATGTTAACTGGAGTTAAATTGTTGTCCCGAAGGTAGGCTATAACTTCTTTTTGGCTGTTTGCCTCAAGCAATCCTTTTTGCCTGTTTCCTGTTTCAGATACTGCAAGATAAGAAAATCTCATATTTATGCAAGGAGGCGGGTGAATGAATCAAGATGGGTAACATAACCTCGCGCCATATCCAAAGAAACAAAGCCTTGTTTAACAAGATCTGCCAGAGATACCTCAAGCGGCACCATTCCTTCATTTTGAGATGTTTCAACTATAGAATCTATTAAGTGCGTTTTTCCATCTCTAATATTAGTTTTTACAGCATTGGTTCCGATAAGTACTTCAGCAGCAACTACTCTCCCTGCATCAATTCTTTCAAGCAGTCGTTGTGAGATGATTCCGGCCAAGGTTCCTGCTAGCTGAGTTCTTATTTGAGCCTGTTGAGCCTCTGGGAATGAATCAATAATACGGTCAATACTTTGAGCCGCAGAGTTTGTGTGAAGTGTTGAGAAAACTAAATGTCCGGTTTCAGCAATTGAAATTGCCGAGGCAATACTTTCCGGGTCTCGCATTTCTCCAATTAGCACTACATCAATATCTTCACGCAGCGCACTTTTTAATCCTTCATGCCAGGAATAAGTGTCAGATCCAAGTTCTCTTTGGGACACAATTCCTTTACCTTTAGGATACATGTACTCAATTGGATCCTCTATGGTAATAATATTTGAAGGACGCGACATATTAATTTCATTAATCATTGCAGCAAGTGTAGTTGATTTACCGTGTCCCGTAGGCCCCGTTACTAGTACAAAGCCCTGTCTTAACTTTGTGAAGCTGTGACAGATTGCAGGAAGACCTAATTCTTCAAGAGTTCTAATTTTTGAAGGCAAAAGCCTAAAGGCTGCTGCAATCGTTCCTTTTTGGAAATAGTAATTAACTCTAAAACGTCCTTTGTCCCCATAATTCCCCCCACCATATGCATATGAAAAATCAATTCCCCTGTTGTTTACCAAAAAGTCTTTTTGATGAGGAGTTAAAAGTCCAAGAAGCATTCTTTCCATCTCGGCCTTATCAATTGGAGGATAAGTGTTTAAGAAGGTAAGTCTTCCGTCAATTCTTAAAATTGGAACATCCCCTACAACTAAATGAAGGTCGGATGAGTTATTTTGTACTGTTTTTTCAAGTAATTCTGTTATTTCCATATTTTTTATTCTTGTGCAACACGCATAACTTCTTCTATTGTCGTAATTCCTTCAAGTGCTTTTAAATATCCGTCTTGCTTGATTGTTATCATTCCCTCTTTTTTAGCCTCTACCTCAATAGTATTTGCATCGGTTCGTTCCAAAACAAGCTTTGCTATCTGATTTGTTATTGTTAAAACCTCATATATTCCCATACGTCCTAAATATCCTGACTGTCCGCAGGTCTCACACCCTTTTCCTTTATATAAAAGAAGTGTTCCTGGGGGAGTTAGATTCCCAAGAACTTGTTTTATCTCAAGTATTATTTCAGGAGTTGGGTTGTAAGACACTTTACAGTTTGGGCAAATCTGTCTTACAATTCTTTGTCCAACGACTGCAGTCATAGTGGACGCAAGTAAAAATGTTTCAGCACCAAGGTCAATTAATCTGGGCAATGCCCCTGCAGCATTTGAAGTGTGAAGCGTTGAGAAAACTAAATGTCCGGTTAGTGCTGCCTGGATTGCAAGATCAGTTGTTTCTTTATCACGAATTTCTCCGACCAATATTACATTTGGATCTTGACGAAGAAACGCTCTTAGTCCGTCCGCGAAATTTAACCCTACGTCGGGATTTATTTGCACTTGGTTTACTCCGGGGATTTGGTACTCAACAGGATCTTCAAGTGTTGAGATGTTAACTTTAGATGTATTAATTTTTGACAAAACTGCATATAGAGTTGTAGTTTTACCGGAACCGGTTGGCCCGCAAACAATAATAATTCCATGTGGACGCAAAATTGCAGCTTCCAACGCTTTTTGAGCGGGCCCTCTAAGACCCAACTCGTTTAGAGTCGGCACTCCCCCACTTTTTCGTAGAAGCCTCATAACAATTTTCTCGCCATAGGTTGTTGGAAGGTCTGATACACGAAGGTCAACCTCTTGATCAAGATATTTAAAGTTAAACCTACCGTCCTGAGGAAGTCTGTGTTCGTCAATTTTTAGATCTGAGAGAATTTTTATCCTGGAAATAACTGCGTCCTGCACTCCTTTAGGAAGAGCTAGTCTTTCGTAAAGTATTCCGTCAATTCTGTAGCGAACACGGACACGGTCTTCTTGCGGTTCAATATGAATATCAGAAGCCCTGCTTTTTATTGCATACTCTAATATTGTGGAAACTATTTTGGCAATTGGTGCTTCCTTAATAACCTGAGCAATACTTTCCTTGTCAAAGGTTTTTACTTTTGAAATTTGCTCAGTTTCTTTTAACGCTTCTTTAACTTCTCCGATTAGCCCTATGTTGTAGTCGGTTTTTATTGCCTCTGCAATTTCAGTTGGTATCGCCTGAAAAGGAGTAACGGTCATTCCGGTTTTTTGCTGTATAAAGTTGATGGCTTCAAAATCAAGCGGATCAGCCATTGCAACAGAGATTTTTAGCTTTGCCTTGTCAAATGAAAATGGAATAACCTGGAATCTTTCTGCAACGTTTTTAGGGATAAAGCTTAATGATTCAGGGGAGAAAGGAATAGTTGCAACTGAGACAAATGGAATTCCCGTAAGCTTTGCACGTGCTTCATAATATTGCTCAGGGGAAACTAAATTCTCATCCAGCAGAAGCTGTTCGACTGTTTTTCCTCTTTGCGAGGCTTCAGCGTTAAGCTTGGCAATTTGGTCTGCGTTTAAAATCCTTTCTTCAAGAAGTACATCTGCAATGGACTTTTCTGGTACAACTACATTGTTGTTTGGAGCAGCTTGAGTATCTTGTTGGGCAGTATCGTTTTGCATACAAAAAACAAACCGATGTGTTTCTCGGTTACATCTTTTATAGTAGGGCAATTGCTGATAGAATGTCAATAATATATGCAGTCATTTGTTCTTGTGGGTTCTGCCTCAAAACAGAAAGAATATATTGAAGAATTTCTAAAAAAACACTCAATCCCTTCATACTTAGTAGTAACTTACGAATCATTTAAAATCTCAGACGCACGCGCTCTTCAGAAGCAAATCTCATTAAAGTTAAAAGAGGGAGAAAAAAGATTAGTTGTCCTGTCCTCCCCTACCCCTGAGTCACAGCAGGCGCTTCTTAAAACCGTCGAAGAATTAACTTTGGAAAATTATTTTTTCTTTCTTGTCTCGTCTGCTGACGACTTGCTTCCTACAATAATTTCAAGATCAGCAATAATCCCTCTATCATATATAGAAGTTGTGGTTGATGACACTTTAACTCAAAAGATTGTCAAGCTATCTGAAACAAACTCTCTTTCTACTCTTTCGGATTTTCTAGGAGGAGAGGTTGAGCTTTCAGATATAGAGAAAACTCTTTTGGCTTTGCGGAAAATTGTCTTTTACAGTAATACCCCACTCTTGCAAAAAATCAAACTATTTAAAATTTTAAAAAGTCTTCACTCAAATTACAAATTCGCAAAAACAAACAATATAAATAAAAAACTCGCATTTGAAGCCTCGTTTTTACAATCTTAATTCCTGTTGACAAATTTAGTTTCACTTTGTTTAATTAATTTATATGATTCGTTCTGCCCGGAAGTTGGCTTCTAAAGGTTTTACTCTTATAGAGTTAATAGTAGTTATCGCAATCCTCGGAGTTCTTGCTGCAATACTTATTACTCTTATTGACCCGGTCGACAAAATTAATGCCGCAAATGATGCGGGGGTAATTTCAGACATGGCTCAATTTGGACGCGCAAATGACGGATATTCCGCAACACACGAGAATAAATTTGTTGGAGGTGCAACTGTAAACGATGCACTAGCCGATCTGCAAGCGGCCGGGGAATCAAAAATATCAAGCTATACACCTCCTGCAGGATATACTGTAAATTACATTGCTACTCCGGGGTGTACAACTGCTGCTGGAGACTGTACAAACTATGTATTCTGGATTTCGGGTCTTATGTCTAAAAACTATGGAGGACCTGTAAATGGAGAAATATATGCTTGGGCAAATGGCGGAGGATGTTTCCTACCATTTGGAACAGTAATAACAGAAACTACTACTTGCCCCTAGTTTTTAAACCCCTTTAAAAATTTCATTTTTTTATAAATTTTTTAACTATTTTATCTTTTGTTGTCTTAAGTCATTTTAAATATTGTCCCCTAGTATTTTGCTTTTAGCTATATAACAACCGCTAATATGTAAGAATTTGTTATCCCGTAAGATTTTGCCTGTTGACAAGCTTGTCTGTTATTTGATTAGATAATTTTAACATGAATTTAACTGCCCTACGAAACTCAAAAGGTTTTACATTAATCGAACTTATCGTCGTTATCGCAATCCTCGGAGTTCTTGCTGCAGTACTTATCACAACAATTGATCCACTAGATAAAATTAACTCTGCAAATGACGCTGGAGTTGTTTCCACTTTCCAGCACATTGGGATCCTAAGCTTAGAATTCCACGTGGACAAGTTGTCGCG
>JADMIO010828215.1_pt1 | contig 55987 bp, 65 predicted proteins | sample 8958161 | NCBI WGS metagenome assembly JADMIO01 (sample SAMN16585339, study PRJNA669376) | soil metagenome | isolation source: Crop rotation soil | place: USA: Cullars Rotation, Alabama | collected 2011
GGCCGCGACTTCAAGTCACGTGAATTCCAAGCTTCGGATCCCACTGTGCTGGAAAGAGCGTGATCGCTCCGCGGTGCGCGTCCCAATGCTGTTCCAACTTCGCGAGCGCGACGTGACCGGCATTGGGATGGACCTCGCCGTGAGCGCCGCGGCGCAAATTGTAGAAGTCCAGCACACGCGCAGGATCGCGCTCGTAGCCGGAGAGCGAGGCGACATCTTCGATTTTGTAGCGCGACCACAAACCGTCCTTGTCGCGGAAGGTCGAAAGCCCTGATTCAGCCGATATTCCAGCGCCGGTCAGAATGAAGACATTGGGAAGGTTCATGGATTCTCCTCTCGCGCGAGCTGCTGAATAAGGGAACCGGACTCGACCAAATCAATGCTTGACCCATCTTTCTCATAGGTGTTTGCGGTAATTGGGGGTCGTACAGAAAGGGCGCCAGAATGCGCATTGCCTTCATTATCGCCGCCGGCGCTCTTGCGTTCATGGCGGCGGGCTGTGACCGAACGGGAGATCAAAGTATCGCCGATTGGTGCGCTGCCGACGCAAATCGAGCCAACACCGACATCTGCAAACAACACGCCGACACCGAAAATGTGCGCACCAGCCTGGGTTCGCGCATTGCTGAAACACTCGGCATCGCCAACCACGCACAATCCACGGCCGATCAGGCCATGGCGCGCAACGTCGTGTGCGTAACCCGCACATTGCGCCGCGTTCAGTCCGGCTCGTGCGACGCCGGCTACACGCTGACCAGCTGCACGCAGACGCACTACACGTCGCGTTCCGGCGGCATGGCGATCTTGCGCTCCATCAACGACACCGAGTGCCGCTACAATCAGCGCGTTCTCGAAGTGCAAGCACGCTGCTGCGCGATGGGTCCGAATCCGCCGCCGGCCACGATGGTGCGCGATCAGCAACCGCCGCAACCGGCAACGCCTCCGCCGACGCCGGTTTCGTAACGTCTTGTCTCGCGCGTCTTAAACGGAAAACCGCTTCACACTTTTCGTGACGCGCTAGCCGTTCAACACATAGTCCGCTTCGAGCCTGTAAAGGCTCGGAGCGGATTTGCGCGTCCAGCTGGAATAGAGGCCGAAGCTTTCGACTCGGAACGGCCGGGACTCAAACAGACCAAGCCGCGCCTCGAAATCATGCACACGGCTGAGTTCAGTCGCACCGCTCACATATGCCATCGTCACATGCGGAGCGAATTTGCGGGTCTCAGCCTTCAGGCCCAACCGTCGCGCTGCCCTCTCGCAATCAGAGGCAAGCTTCTTGAGCGCGGCGCTCTCGCTGGCGCCAATCCACAACGTGTGGGGATCTTCTTTGCCGAACGAACCGGCGCTTTTGAGTTGCAATTCGAACGGCGGGGTTTCGTCAGCGATCGCCGCCAATGATTCATCGATGTCGTTGCCAACCGGTTCGCTGACTTCGTCAAAGAACCTGAGCGTCAGATGCAAATTCTCGCGTGGCCGCCACTTCGCGCCCGGCACGCCCTTCTGCAAGGCGAGCAAACTTTCAGCGACATCGTCGGGAAGTGCGATGGCTGCGAAGAGGCGAAGCGACATGAAAATTGAAATGGCGAGCGCGCTTTAGAAACGCCAGAGAATAACGGCAAAATGCGTTGCCGTTTTGTTCGTTCTTACATCACCGTACGCTGAAGCGCCCTCTGACGCCGGCCGATAGGAAGATGTACCGCATCTGGCAGACCAATCGCTGCGCGGTCATTTCATTCGGACGGGAAGATCGCGAACACGCGCCGTCGTCCAAGGTGTTGTGTGCTTGCACAGCGCAGGAAATGGAACCGGCTGCTGCGCGCCACGTCTTCCAGTGCGTGAAAGGGAATACCCATCACGCGCATGCGTCAACTCACAATGTGTGAGTCTCACAACAATGAAACACCGCTTACGCGTTCGCTGTTGTTCCCGCATTTGAATCACCGCAACCACACGGGATGCAAGCGCACGACCTCCTGGCAGTGCTGAGCGGCGCTGCCGTCGGGTTGGTGCTCGCGGTGATCGGCGGCGGCGGTTCGATTTTGGCGACGCCGGCGCTTTTGTATCTCGTTGGAGTCAGCGACGCGCACGTGGCGATCGGCACGAGTGCGCTGGCGGTTTCGGCGAATGCTTTGGCGAACCTCATCCAACATGCGCGGCGTCGGCATGTGATGTGGCGCTATGGGGCGATCTTTGCGGCGGCGGGAATTGTCGGGGCTGCGTTTGGAGCGGGCGCCGGCCAGCACACGGATACGAAAGTTTTGCTGCCGCTGTTTGCGCTGCTGATGATCGTGATTGGCGTTTTCATGTTGCGGCGAAAGCCTGAGGGCGGCGATGCGATTGCGCGGTTTGAGCCGCACAAGGTGGGACGGCTGATTGCGACCGGTGCTTGTGTGGGGACGCTGTCGGGATTTTTTGGGATTGGCGGCGGGTTCTTGATCGTGCCGGGGCTGGTGGGCGCAACCGCCATGAGCATGATCCAAGCGATCGGGACCTCGCTGCTTTCGGTGAGCGCATTTGGGGCGACGACGGCGGCGACGTATGCGGCCGGCGGTTTGATCGATTGGCGGATCGCGGCGCTGTTTATTGGCGGTGGCATTGCTGGCGGCGCGCTGGGGTCGATGTTTGCGGCGCGGCTTTCGAAGCAGAAGAGCGCGCTGCAGCGGATCTTCGCGGGCGTGGTGTTCGCCGTGGCGGCCTACATGCTCTATCGGAGCTTTGCTGGCGCTTGACGAACGCGCGACAATCTGCGGGCTGTTGAAAATTCGGCCGCGCCCCATGCTGGGGGTGGAGGCTGGCTATGGCATCGGCGCTGGGGACGCTCACCGAGTTCTTTTTCGGCGGCGATAGCGAAGCCGCGCGCTGTCTGTTCGAGGGCGCCCGCGAAGAAGCGTTGCACGTCCCCGGCGGCGCGCAGAAAAATCCGCTGCTGACGGTCGATTGGTGGACGCATATCGCGACGCTGCTCGACAATCACGACGTCGGCCCGTTCGAGTTCGACGTCATCCAAGGCGGCAACGCTCTGCCGGCACAGGCGCTGCTCGACGCCAAATCCCGGCCCTCGCGCGACGCCATCACCAGGGCTGTGAACCAGGGCTCGACCTTGCGCGTCTATGGGGTGAGCCGGTTTGAGCCGAATTGCGCTTCGCAACTGCAGCTCTTGCGGCATGTCTTGAAGCGCGAGGCGTTCGTCAATTTGTACCTGACGCCGGCGCAAAGCCCCGGGCTCAAGGTGCACTACGATTTGGAAGACTCGATCGTCGTGCAGGTGAAGGGCGAGAAGCATTGGAAATTGTACGGGTCCAATGCCGGCCCGCGTTATCCGCGCGAGCTTCCGCCTGGGCAGCTGGTGGTGCGCGGTGAGCCGACGCAGCTGGTGCAGATGCGCGCCGGCGACGTGCTGTTTGTGCCGTCGGGCGTGCCGCACACGGTCGACACGCAGCATACGTCTTCGCAGCACGTCACCTTTGGCGTGACGGTGTCGCGCCCGGCCAGCATGTTGAGCGAGTTGTTGGATCAGTTCGCCGCCAGCCAAGACGAGCTGCGGCGCCCTCTTCGCACGGGCGAAGAGGTTTCGCGGGATCAGCTGGCCGCGTGGGCCAATAGCTTTGAGCGCTGGTTGCGCAACAGATAGAGCGCGCGTTTAGGACGTATCAGCGCCGCACGGTGCGGGCGTGCGCGCGAGATCGGCGCAGACTTCGGCGACGGCGTGGGTGAGCACGAGGCGGCTTGTCTTGGTGAGGTCGCGCAGACGCTTGCGGAAGCGCGTGACCCAGCGGTCGAGATTTTCGAGCATGCGCTTCAGGCGCGCGATGCGGGCGTGGATCGAACCTTCGTGCAGGCCAGAGATGTGCAGGAAGCGGCGGGCTTTGCCGCTGGTTTGCAGACGGAAGCCGCGCGGCGCGTTGGCGGGATGGAGCGTGCGCTTTATGCGCGGCGGCGGCGTGATTTGGGCTGCGGCCAACAGAAACGCGATGCGCGCGAAGGCGCGGCCGCCAAGCCTGAGCTTAGCGCGCAGGCTGGTTTCAATGGCGCGCTGAAACGGCCACCACGCGCTCCACTCCGCCACCCACGCCGCGAACGCGACGAGATTCGTCAGAACCGTCGCGGCGATGGCGTGAAGCGTGGCGGGGGTTATCAGTGCGTCAGTGCGCATGGGCGCGAGTTTGCTCAGCCGACCTTCAACGCGCCGACTTTCTTGGCGAAGTCGTCGAGCGTGCCGGCGACGATGCACTTGTCGCGGCCGATCGAGCCTTCCGTGAAGTGGACGCGCACACCGCCTTCGGCTTCGACGCAAAGGAAGATGTTGTTGGTGTTGATGACGATGTCGCGGTTTTGCGCGGTGTCGTGAAGAGCGATCAGGGCCATGGGTGTCTCCGTGAGTTCAGATGTCGGAGACAGTGTACGGCCACCGCAAACCCGGTCGGATTGGTGAGTGGTGATGGCGTTGAAATGATTGGGTTTGAGGGGTGAAAAAGCGTGGATTGGATGGGCGCTAGTCCTCCTATTCCGCTTTGCGCGCGCTCCCGCTCCAATGATCAGCGAGCAGTGGACAGCCTTTGGTTGACTCAACTCCACGGCGGGTGTTCGTTAACCATAGGGAGGCGGGGCGATGGAGAAGGTTTTCTTCGCGGTGCCTTACAAGCTGTTTGGTGACGAGTATCGTATACTCGCGCGACGTGCTTGCCTGGACAGAGGCCTCGCCGCGGTCTTCGGCGATGAAGCGCGTCAGGCCGACGCGCTTATCCGCAAGATGTGCACGTCGATAGAAGAAGCACGCTTCACCTTCTTCGACATCACGGGCTTCAATCCGAATGTCATGATCGAGCTCGGCATTGCGTTTTGCGCGCAGAAAAATGTCTTCCTGTTCTACAATGAGAAACGGCACAAAGAATCACCGATTGTGAGAGCCGGAAAAGAACCCGTGCCGGCTGATCTTCAAGGTCACGAGCGCTTCATCTACCAGACGCCGGGCGATTTCGATCGCGAGCTGAGACAGACGCTCGGCGCGGCCCTAGGTATCGGCCGGAACAGCGTGCACGATCTGAAAGAAAAGATCGGCAAAATGCTGCGCAAAAGCCCGCAGCCCATCCGCAGGATCGTTGAAGAACTGGCGGCACCCGAACAGGATGTTCACGACGCGCTTCAATCGATGAGACTGGAGAAGCGTGTGACGATCGAAGGCCATGGGCGTGGCACGAAGTGGCGCCTCGTGTCGAACTACTAACCACTCGTTTGCATTGGCGGAGAGGACAAACGTGGGCTGTAGCCGAGGCAAGGCCAATCCAGACGCGTACACGCGTATCAGACTTTTCGCGGATTCGGCCGGACATTGCCAAAACCCGAGTTGCTTGTTGCCGCTATTTCGCGACACCGGAACCGAGCGTATTCACATCGCAGAAATGGCTCACATCTTCTCCGCCCAAGACGCAGGCCCAAGAACCGGCGGCGGGCTCACGCAGGCGAATCGCGGTGCTTTCGAAAATCTAATTATGCTCTGTCCCACATGTCACACGACCGTCGACAAGGCAGAAAAGGACTTCCCAGACTCGCTAATGCGCGAATGGAAGGCATCGCATGCATCGAAGATAGCGATCGCCTTTGGCGCTAAGGAGTACGAAGATCGAGCCGCGGCTCGCCGCGCGATCGAACCGGCGATGCTGGAGAACTTTCAAGTTCATCAGATGTATGGACCCGAAGGCGATGCTCTGGTCGATCCAGAGAGTGAGCGCGCTGCAGCGTGGAAGACGAAAATGCTGTCCACAATAATTCCCAACAACGAGAGAGTCCTTGCGATACTGGACGCCAACAGGAGACATCTTGTGGGCGCCGAGCCGAACGTCGTCGAACAATTCCGTCAACACATCCGCGATCTCGAGTCGAAGCATATCGAAGACGGGGTGATCACTCAGGCCCAGCGTTTTCCAAGCGCCCTCTCCGAAATATTGAAGGACTGACACACAATGGCCGCTTGGAAGCCGGCTGATGCGGCGAAATGGGTTGCGCAAAAGCTTCGCTCGCGCCCCGGTGTGACTGGCGTGGACATTGCGGAGCCGCAAATATTGCTGGTGCACCGGAGCGGGCACCCACCGTTCTACCTAGGGATCGTCGCTACTGCCTGCGTCGAGAAATCGACGCTTGAGCCGATACTCGACAGTAAGCTGGATGCAGAACTCATCATAAACGTGCCGAAAGAGGCGATCTGGACAGGCGAGGCCATCAAGGCGGCAAAAAACGCCAATGCGGCATTTGGAGGAATGAAAGAACTTCATTCGGCAATGTGGGACGAATCGCCTAGATTGTTTGTGGATAAAGAGATCGCGTTCGTGGAACGCGCGCTCTCTCAACACTCGCTCGTTACCGGTATCGAGCGCGTTCACGATCGTAAATATCGAATTCAGAGGAAACGTGGAGGCGACTTCACAGTTGTGCTTATTAACGAGTACGAGGTGACCGCTGACCATGTCCGCACGGCGCAGTCTCGTTATGGTGACTTTGATGCTGTTTTGATCACTAACGGATACGGAACCGCAACCACCAATGCGAAGAATGCGGCAGCATCGATGGGTGCGGAGGTCTTCAAGATTGGTGAACTCTTTTCGAGGCTGCACAGAACATGACTGATATTGATATCGTCGCCGCGGTTAGAGACGAGGCAACGCGGATTCAGTTGGAGCTCAATGGTGAAACGACCTGGTATCTTTTCGGGTCGGCAGTGCGAAGCCCCGACGCTGCGTCGGATGTCGATCTGATTGTGATCTGCGAGGATGATCAAACCGCAATCGACGTCCGCGAAAAACTGTCGGCGCTCGTTTCCACGTTTCCCATCCATCTCTTCATCGCCACGAAGGAAGAAGAAGCGGAATTGCGGTTCTTAGCTGGTCAGTCGGCTCAACCTCTTCTTGAGGCAGCCTAAGCGTCCACCGCCGCGTCCAGCGCGAACTCTTGGATGAACTCGCGGCGGGGTTCGACGACGTCGCCCATCAGGCGCGAGAACATTTCGTCGGCGTCGTCGGCGTGAGCGACTTTGACTTGCAGGAGCGTGCGGGCTTCGGCGTCGAGCGTGGTTTCCCAGAGCTGCTCGGCGTTCATCTCGCCCAAGCCTTTGTAGCGCTGCACGGAAATGCCTTTGCGGCCGGCGTCCTCGATCGCCTTCAAGAAAGACAGCGGGCCGTGCACGGGCGTGGCTTCTGAACCGCGGCGCAAGGTGGCGCGCCCGGTATAGGTTTCGCGCAAGGCGGGCGCGCGATCGGCCAAGCGGCGCGCGTCAGCGGAGGCGAGCAGCAATTTGTCGAGCACGATGCGCTCGGCGACGCCGCGCACGGTGCGCTCCAGCACCAGAGCGTGATCGGGATCGAAGCGGCCAGACCATGTGGCCTCGCCCTCTTCGGCGAGTGCGTTGAGACGCGTGGCGGCGGCTGTGGCTTCGGCGTCGCCCGCGCCCATGGAGAAGGCGCCGGCGAGAGCGGCTTGCTCAAGCACGGTGTCGGGGGCGCGCTGGTGCAGGCGTTTGATCAGCGCTTGCACGGCGGTGGCTTCGCGGGCGAGTCGCTTCAGATCTTCGTTGGCGTATTGGGCGCCGCCTTCGATCTCGAGCACGGCGCCGGATGCGCCTTCCTCGATCAGGAACGAGGCGAACTCGGCTTCGTCCTTCAGGTAGCGGCCGCTCTTGCCTTTGCTGGCTTTGTAGAGCGGCGGCTGGGCGATGTAGAGGTAGCCGCCATCGATCAGCTCCGGCATTTGCCGATAGAAGAAGGTGAGCAGCAGCGTGCGGATGTGGGCGCCGTCAACGTCGGCATCGGTCATGATGATGATGCGGTGATAGCGGAGCTTGGCGAGATCGATGTCGCCCTCGCCGCGGCCGATGCCGGCGCCGAGCGCTGTGATCAGCGTGCCGACTTGCTCGGACGAGAGCATCTTGTCGAAGCGCGCGCGCTCGACGTTGAGGATTTTGCCACGCAGCGGCAGCACGGCTTGGTTCTCGCGGTTGCGGCCCTGCTTGGCGGAGCCGCCGGCCGAGTCACCCTCGACGATGAAGAGCTCGGACTTGGCGGGGTCCTTCTCCTGGCAGTCGGCGAGCTTGCCGGGGAGCGAGGCGACATCGAGCGACGACTTGCGGCGCATTTCGCGGGCCTTGCGCGCAGCTTCGCGGGCGGCGGCGGCTTGCACGATCTTGCCCATGACGTTCTTGGCGTGACCGGGGTTTTCTTCGAACCAGGCGGTCAGCGCGTCGGCCATCAGGCTTTCGACGACGGGGCGCACTTCGGAAGAGACGAGCTTCTCTTTGGTTTGCGATGAGAATTTCGGATCGGGGACTTTGACGCTGAGCACGCAGGTGAGGCCTTCGCGGGCGTCGTCGCCGGTGATCTCGACTTTTTCTTTTTTCGCGATGCCGGAGCTCTGCATGTAATTGTTCACCACGCGTGTCAGCGCGCCGCGGAAGCCGGCGATGTGGGTGCCGCCATCCTTCTGCGGGATGTTGTTGGTGAAGCAGAGCGTGTTCTCGTGATAGCCGTCGTTCCACTGCATGGCGGCTTCGACGGTGATGCCGTCGCGCTCGCCGATGACATAGATGGCTTCGGGAATGAGCGCGGTGCGGCTGCGGTCGAGGTGGTTGACGTAGGCTTTGACGCCGCCCTCGTAATAGAGGGTTTCCTCGAACGGCTCGGGACCGCGCAGATCCTTGAAGGTGATCTTCACGCCGGAGTTCAGGAAGGCGAGCTCGCGCAGCCGGTGCTCGATGGTTTTGCGATCGTACTCGACCATGGTGAAGGTGGCGGGGCTGGCGAGGAAGCGCACGGAGGTGCCCTGCTTGCCCTTAGCGTCGCCGATCAGCGCCAGCGGGGCTTCAGCGTCGCCATTGGCGAAGCGCATGTAGTGCTCTTTGCCGTCGCGCCAGATGCGCAGGTCGAGCCACTCGCTGAGCGCGTTGACGACGCTGACGCCGACGCCGTGCAGGCCGCCGGAGACCTTGTAGGAGTTCTGGTCGAACTTACCGCCGGCGTGCAGCTGGGTCATGATGACCTCGGCGGCGGAGACGCCCTCTTCCTTGTGCACGTCAGTCGGGATGCCGCGGCCGTCGTCGATGATTTCTGCCGATCCGTCGGGGTGCAAAATCACGTCGACGTTCTTGGCGTGGCCGGCCAGCGCTTCGTCGATGGCGTTGTCGACGACTTCGTAGACCATGTGGTGCAAGCCGGAGCCGTCATCGGTGTCGCCGATGTACATGCCGGGCCGCTTGCGGACCGCGTCTAAGCCTTTGAGAACCTTGATGGAATCCGCGCCATATTCGGGCGCGGCCGCAGGGGCATTCTGGGGCGCGTTCATGCTGCTCGATTCGAGTTGAAAATCACTCCCCAATATAGGTGTTGGAGGCTGATTTGTCTCGGTTTTGAGCTCGGATTCGGCGCGCGTTTTGACGCAAAAAACAGCGTCGAAAACGCGTCTATTTTAGCGCTCTACGACACCCGCACCGGCAGCGAGGAATAGCCCTTCACGAAGGACGAATAGACGCGCTCGGGCTCGCCCATCACTTCGATCTTGTCGAAGCGCTTGAGGATCTCTTCCCAGACGATGCGCAGCTGCATCTCGCCCAGGCGATTGCCGACGCAGCGATGGATGCCGAAGCCGAAGGAGAGATGGCGGCGGACGTTCTCGCGCTCGATGTCGAAATCGTTCGGATGGGCGATGACTTCGTCGTCGCGATTGCCCGAGACGTACCACATGACGACCTTGTCGCCCTTCTTGATGGTCTTGCCGCGGATTTCGACGTCCTCGAGCGCGGTGCGGCGCATGAAGGCGAGCGGCGTCTGCCACCGGATGGTCTCGGAGACGAGGTTCGGGATGAGCTCCGGATTGGCGCGCAGCTTCTTCATCTGCTCCGGGAATTTGTTGAGCGCATAGACGCTGCCGGTGATCGAGTTGCGGGTGGTGTCGTTGCCGCCGACGATCAGCAGGATCAGGTTTCCGAGATATTCCTGGCGCGGCATGTCCTTGGTGCTTTCGCCGTGCGCCAACATGGAGATGAGGTCATTGGTCGGCGGCGCACTCACGCGCGCGTCCCAGAGGCCGTTGAAGTACTGCAGGCACTCCATCAGCTCTTCGCGGCGCTGCTCGTCACTTTCAACGACGCCCTGCCCTGGCGCGGCGGTGGCGACGTCCGACCAGCGCGTGAGCTTGCGGCGATCTTCCCAGGGGAAGTCGAACAAGGTGGCGAGCATCTGCGTGGTGAGCTCGATGGAAATCTTGTCGACCCAATTGAAGGTCTCGCCCCGCGGCACGCTGTCCAAGAGCTTGCCAGCTCGTTCGCGGATGACGGGTTCGAGCAACGCCAAATGATTGGGCGCCACGATCGGCGACACGGTCTTGCGCTGCACGTCGTGCTTGGGCGGATCCATAGCGATGAACATGGGCAGCGGGAAATCTTCTTCCGGATCGAACAGCACGATCGACGGCTCGGAAGAGAAGCGCTGGTGGTCGGTGTCGACCGCCATGATGTCGTTGTACTTGGTGATGGACCAGTACGGGCCGTTGAGGCTGTCCGGGCAGTAGTGGACCGGGTCTTCTTTGCGCAGGCGCTCGAAGAACGGCCAGAACTTGTTGTCGCGGAAACGCTCGCCGCGGCTCATGTCCAGCGTTGAAAGATCGGTGGTCCAGGCGTCCTCGTTCGGATCGTAATTGAAGACGTAATCTTCGTTGTGCCGCGGGACGTAATCGGGATTGGCCATGAGGGGCACCTTTCGGGACGCGCATCGCAGCAAATTTCCAGCGTGTTGTCACGTTGCCGCTAGGGCGGTCGTGGATGCCGTGACAGAGGCGGTTCCGCCGGAAAGATCATCATGGTCTGATAGTCGCCATCGCCAGCGCACAACCGCCTGCCCTCAGACGCCCGAGCGCGTCACGGTTGAGCGCCCAAACGACGTCGTTAACGGCCTGATCTGAGCCCAGGCGACGGCCCAAAAAAAACGTGAAATCGCTCTTTTGGCGGGTATTGACCTCGCTTTTGGCTTTCCTAACTCATTGTCGCCGAGCGCCAAGGAGGGCTCGGCCGCGGGCGCCGGCGTCGTCCGGCGCACCTCGATTCCATGTTGCTGAAGCAAGGATGTGGAGATGAGGACGTACGATTTTTCACCTTACTACCGGTCATCGATCGGTTTTGACCGCATGCTCGATCTCCTAAGCGCGGGCGCCCAGCCTAAGCTTGAGACCAAGATCGAGGAAAGCTTCCCGCCCTATGATATCGAACGCACGGGCGAGGATAGCTACCGCATCACCATCGCGCTTGCCGGCTATGCGCGCAACGAGATCTCCATCATGGCGGAGCCCAACGCGCTTCTGGTCGAAGGCCAGAAGGCCGAAGATGGCGCAGAGCGCAATTTCATGCATCGCGGCATTTCCCAGCGCCCGTTCCGGCGGCATTTCGATCTCGCCGATTTCGTCAAGGTGGCCGGCGCCACCTATGAGAACGGCCTTCTGCAGATCGAACTTGAGCGGGAAATCCCCGAGGCGATGAAGCCGCGCCGCATCGAGATTGGCGCAGGCCAGCGCTCAGAGCACCGCGACCGCGTGCGTGAGGAGCGGAGCGGAACCAAGCAGCAGGCGGAGGACGCCGCGTAAGCGGCGCGCTTCGCCACTTAATTCGGGAGCCAAAGATGAAAGACCTGATCCCCTGGGGTCGGTCTCGCGCGTCAGCGCGTTACGAAGACCGGCCCAACGACGCCGCCATCAGCCCATTCTTCACGCTTCGCCGTGAAGTGGACCGGTTGTTCGACGATGCCTTCGGCAGTTTCGGCCTTGGTCGCTTCGGACCGGCCGCTGGCCTTAACTGGCCCAATGTTGAAGTCGTCGAGCGCGATAAAGAAGTGCGCGTGACCGCCGAATTGCCGGGCCTCGACGAGGACGATGTCGAAGTCCGCGTTGAAGACAATGTGCTGGTGCTACGCGGCGAAAAGCGTACGGAAATTGATGACAGCGAACGTCACTATACCGAGCGCAGCTATGGGCGTTTCGAACGTCAGATCGCATTGCCGGCTGAGATCGACGACGAGCGGGCAAATGCGACGTTCAAGAATGGCGTGCTCAGCGTGACCTTGCCAAAGACGGAAAAGGCGCGCCAACAGGTCAAGCGCATTCCGATCTCGCACTAATGCCCGTGGGAGATCGGAATGAATAAGGGCCGCGAAACGCGTCAGTTGGAGTCTCAAGGGTTTGAGCGCCCGGACTCGCGCACGCCGAAGACAAGTGCAAGGCGGCCCTTTTTCGAGGCGCTCGCGCGGACCGCTCCCGCGCGAGCGCCGGTTTTTTCAGAAAGGATAGAGCCTAAGGAGTTCGCGACGTGAGCTTCTCAAAAGACCCCATTCGCATTGAACCGCGCATGTTGCCCCGCCGTTGGGGCCGAGGATCGGCATCTTCTTGGTGCGCAGACGCGCAACGGCCAGAAGGAGCGATCGGTGAGATCTGGCTTGCGCATCCGCACAACGTCGGTGCTGGCGGCGTCCATCTGGGCGCAGAGATCGCCCGAGATCCGAAAAAAATGCTGGGTGATCTGGGTCGAGCGCCGCCGAGCCTTCGGCTCATCGTCACCGGCGAGCCGAGCGATCCCTTGCGCAGCGATGGTCCAGTTGTGCTGTGGCGCATTCTCGAGAGCCCGATTGATGGCGCAGTTACGCTTTACGAAAGCGATTGTTCGCGGCCGCGGCAAGTGCGCGCCAAACGAGGCGATCTGTTGCGCGTTCCTCATGAGGCAAAGGTCGTCTTGCCCGCCGGCATGACCGCGCTCGAAGCGCGCGCCAATTTCGCGCCCAACAATCAGCCCTCGGCTGAGCGCGCTCAACGCCTGCTCGCCGCAAGCGAAAAGAAACATCGTGATGCTTGGCTGCGCGACCCGGCGATGAGCGTTGAGCTCTGGACGCTGCCTGAGCTGAGCTTCCTCGAGCCAGACGGCGAGACATGCCACCTCATCATGGCGCTCACGCCAGGCGTGTCCATCGACGGTGAAGCCTTAAGCCGGGGCGATGCGGTGTTCTTGCCGGCCGAAGGGCGCCGCGCGGTGCTAAGCGGTCGCGGCGGCCAAATCGTCGTCGCCTATCCAGATCTCATACCCACCAGTATCTGGAAGACGCCGCACACGCCAAAGCCGGCAGCGCTCGCAATTGATCCCGCGTTCACGCAAAGGCCTGCGCTGAACGCCGCGGCGGGGTTCGGTCAAGCCATGCGCGCTGCAGCATGAGACCTTTGGCGCTCTTCGTCCTTGGAAATCAAATCGCGGTGAGTGCGACGGCGCTCACCGCGTCGGTGGTGAGCCTGGTACGGCTCGCCATCATTCACGAGAAGCACAATCGGGCCATTGCGAATGTTCGATAAGAGGCTTTTCTCCTGCGCACATTCGTCGCGCCCGCTTCCGAAAAATCGCCACATCTTGCGAGCACTTCGTTCATGCGTCCGCGCCACGGGCGGGCGCGCCTCATTCACAAGCTTCGTGTCCGAGGAGACTGAACCGATGCGTATGACAGGTGTATGCCTCGCTGCTGCGGCTATCGCCCTCGTGGGCCTTGGCATGACAGCTCAGGCCAAACCCCAACAGCAAACTCACGTGATGACCGTGCAACTGCCCTTCGGGGGCGCGGAAACCATCCGTTATTCTGGAGACGTTGCGCCGGCCGTCACATGGTCGGACGCTGAGCCGTTCGTGAAATTTGATCCGTTCACCGCGTTTGCCGATTTCGATCGCATCTTCGCTGCGATGGACCGCCAGATAGCGATCTTCGATCGCCAGATGGCTGGGCTCGAACGCAACGCCGCGAACGCGCAGGCAAATGCCGTCTACGAAGCCGCGACCGGCGGCGCGAATAGCGGCTTTTGCGCCGAGACCGTCGAGATGACGCAGTTGGGCAATCAGCCGACGCACGTGGTGCGCCACGCCTATGGCTCTTGTGCGTCGCCCAACGCTGGGACAGCAGCTTCGGCGTCGGCCCCAGGCCAGCGCACCTGAGGGGAGGCGCGGCGCCTCATAAAGAGGCGCCGCGTCTCCTCGCCAGGCTGTGGCCTTAAAATCGAAGGGCTGAAATGGCTCATGCTGACCAGGATTACTGGTCGATCGCTGGCCTTGGGTTGTCATCTCGATTTGGCGCGCTCCGATTCTTCGTGACGCACCTTGGGTATGAGGATGCCGGTCCGGAGGTTCTGTTCGACGACGCTGTTTCAGCGATGACCGCCTTCCGCGAATTCCACCGATTGGCTGCCTTGGATCCCGCTGCAGCCATTCTCAACAGCTAAGCCGCGCTCACCCGCCCTTCCCGCACTTCAAACATCTGCGTCCGCTCACCAAACGCCTCGAACAAGCTCTCGTCCGTTCCCGTCAGCCACGCTTGCCCCGGATTGGCGAGGAGTTCGTCGAACAGCGCAGCGCGGCGGACTGAGTCTAAGTGCGCGGCGGCTTCGTCGATGAGGATGAGTGAGGCGCCGGCGCCGGGATCGTTGGCGAGTGCGCGCGCTTGCGCGAGCGTAAGGCCAAGCAGCAGCGCCTTCTGCTCTCCCGTCGAGCACTGATCGGCGTCCATATTCTTGGCGGCGTGGCGAGCTTTGAGGTCGCTGCGGTGTGGGCCGTCGAGCGCGCGGCCGGCGCCGGCGTCGCGATGGCGCATTTCGTGGAGGAGTTCGGCGAAATCTTCTTCGACGTCGGCGCTCTTGGCGCCGCGCTCGAAGCGCGACTCGAGCGGACCTTCGAGGGAGAGGATGGCTTTTGGGAAGGCGCCGTCGGGACGCGCATCGATGGCGCTCTGCAGACGCTCCAAGGTTTCAACGCGTGCGGCGGCGATTGCCGCGCCGTGCGCGGACATTTCGCGCTCGAGGCCGCGCAGCCAAGCGTCATCGAAAATGCGTTCGCTGAGCAGACGTTGGCGCTCGCGCATGGCGCGTTCGTAGGCAGCGGCAGCTTGGCCGTGCTGCGAGGCGCGTGAGAGCGTGAGGCGATCGAAGAAGCGGCGGCGATCGCCGGCGGGGCCGGACCACAAGCGATCCATCGCCGGTGTGAGCCAAGTCATGCGCGCGGCTTCGGCGAGATCGGACGCGGTGGCGGGCGCGCCGTCGCGGCGGGTGTTGCGTTTGACGCCGCCTTCGGGCGCGCGCTCGGCGCCGACGCCGATCACTGTTTCCTCGCCGTCGTTGAGCACGCGCGACGAGACCGCCCACAATTGCGCGCGGCCCTCGCCGCCGTCGCGCGCCAGTTCGAGTGGGCTGGCGCTGCGCAAGCCGCGGCCGGGTGCGAGTGTGGAAAGCGCTTCGAGGATGTTGGTCTTGCCTGCGCCGTTGGCGCCGAAGAGGCAGACGGGGCGCGAGTCGAGTGTGAGGTCGAGGTTCGCGTGGTTGCGAAAATCGGTGAGCGCTAAGCGGGAGACGTAGAGGGAGTGCATTTATGGAGCGCCGGCGCCCTCGCCGGCATCTTTCTTCGTGTTCGTTGTGCGACCTTCGTGTTCTTTGTGTTTAACCACGAAGGCACAACGAACCCACGAAGGACACAAAAGATCAAACCCTTAGCGGCATCAGCACGTAGAGCGCCTGATCGTCGGCTTCATCGCGCACGAGCGTGGGCGATCCGGAATCGGCGAGTTCGAACAGCGCTTCCGCGCCTTCGATCTGCTGGGCGACATCTAGGAGGTAACGGGCGTTGAAGCCGATCTCCATGGTGTCGTCGCGATAATCGGCGACGAGATCTTCGGTGGCAACGCCAGCGTCCGGGTTGTTGACGGTGAGCGTGACTTTGTCCTTGTCGAGCGCCAGGCGCACCGAGCGCGAGCGTTCAGCGGAGACAGTGGCGACGCGATCGACGGCTTCCGAGAAGGTCTTGTTGTCGATCTTCAATTTCTTGGCGTTGGCCTTTGGAATGACGCGCGCATATTCCGGGAACGAGCCGTCGATCAGCTTCGAGGTGAGCACGGCGTCGCCGAGCGCGAAGCGGATTTTCTGAGTCGATACGGCGATCTCGACCATGTCGGCGGCGTCATCCAGCAAGCGCTTCAGCTCGTTGATGGTCTTACGCGGCACGATCACGCCGGGCATGCCGGTGGCGCCCTTCGGCGCAGTGGCGTCGGCGAGCGCGAGGCGGTGACCATCGGTGGCGACGGCGCGCAGTTTTGCGGCGGAGCCTTCAGCGACGGTGTGAAAGAAGATGCCGTTGAGATAATAGCGCGTCTCTTCCGTCGAGATGGCGAAGCGCGTCTTATCGATGAGTCGGCCGAGTTCAGTGGGTTCGATTTCGAACTTGGTTTCAAATCCATCCGACGGCATCGACGGAAAATCACCGGCCGGCAGGATCGGCAAATGCAAACGCGACTTGCCGGCGGAGATGAAGAGCCGCGGATCGTCACCCGAGACATCGAGCTTGATCGGCGCGCCTTCGGGAAGCTTGCGCACGAAATCGTAGAGAAAGTTGGCCGGCGCTGTCGTCTGCCCTGCGCGCTCGACTTCGGCGGGCGCTGATTCTGAAATCTCAATGTCGAGATCGGTGGCGGTGAGCTTCAGCGTGTCGCCTTGTGCTGCGACCAGCACGTTCGACAAAATCGGAATGGTGTTGCGGCGTTCGACGACGCTTTGCACGTGATTGAGCGCTTTCAGGAGCGCCGAGCGCTCGATCGTCAGCCGCATTGCATGTTCCCTGCTCACGCCCCGCGCGCGAATACAAAAACCCCCTGCGCGCGGCCCCGAGTCGCCGCCCGCAGGGGGTGAGAAACTAGCAAAATCCCGGCAATCCCCAAGCGCAAAGTGCAAGGGCTAGCGGGTGGCCGCGATCTGCGGCGCCAGCCTTAGGGTTCGCGGCGGATCGCGCGCATCAGGCCTTCGATCTCGGCCTTTACCGTCGGATCCTTCTCAACCAGGTCGGCAATGCGGTCGCGCGCATACATGACCGTGGTGTGATCGAAGCCGCCGAAGCGCTGGCCGATATCCGGCAGCGAGGCGTGCGTCATCCGGCAGGCGAGGTACATGGCTGTCTGTCTCGGCCGAGCGATCGCGTGTCGTCGGGTGCGCTCCAGCAATTGTTGCGGGGTCATGTTGTAGTGACGGGCTACGACCTTGATGACCAGCTGAACGGTAATCCGGCGCTCCGCCGAGTCCGACAGTTTGTTTTGCAAGGCATTCGCTGCAGCTTCGAGCGTCACTTGTGTCCCTCCGCAGATTTTCCATTCGATGATGAGTTGGGCGACCGCGCCATCGAGTTCACGTCCAGTGACATGCAACCGATTAGCGATCATGTCGAGCGCTTCCGGCGCCACACTGAATCCAGGATTTGCAAGTGCATGATGTTGCACGCGCATATCTAGAATCCGGCGGCGCAAACTTTCGTCCGGCTCATTGATCTCGCATGTAGCTGCGCCTTTCAACTTAGAGCGCAGCACTTCGTCGAGACCTTCAAGACCTTCCGGTCCGTGGTTCGCCGCGAGCACCACTTGTCCGCCGCGACGCGTCACGTCGAACATGGTGTCGAACATTTCTTCTTCGGTCGCCTTCTTGCCGCAGACGCGATGGAAGTCGTCAATCAGCAGCAAATCCGGGGCGCGCACCATGTCCTTGAACGCCGATGAGTCGCGCTTCTTGTGCAAGGCCGATTGAAAGGCTTCGAGAAATTCTTGGCCGGTCATCGCCAGCACTTTCCGCTCGGGCGTGCGCAACGCCGCTTCCTGCGCGATGGCGCCGAGGATGTGCGACTTGCCGCAGCCCGGTGGCGAATGCACCAACCAGATCGGGAAGGTGACGCCAGCGCCGGCGGCGATCATGCGCGCGACGGTCACGGCGCGATGGTTGGAGGCGTCGACACAGAGCGTGTCGAAGCTGAACGATTGCGCGCGGCCGAACGGCGCCGACACAACGACTTGGCCACGCACCTCTTCGATGCGCGAGTCGACCAGGCCACGCACTTCGGGTGGAAATTCGTGATCTAGGAGAATCTCGATCGGGCCGACGCGCGGTTCGTAGGCGCGCATGCGCGCCTCAAGCCGGTGCACGACCTGCTGGCGGATCCGCTCTTGCGCCACGCGGGTCCCCGCGCGGAAGAGCAACGACCCATTCCACTCGGCCACCAGCCGCAACGGTTCGAGATAGGAGCGGAAGAAATCCGCCCCCAGCTCCTTCAGGAGCTCCTTGCGCACGAGATCGTAGGCTCGTGCAGCACCTATTCCCGCCGACTCGCGGCGAGCGCCCTCTTCGGACAATTCCATCGAGCAACCCCCTGCCCTGAAACTGTATTTTCTTCAGCCAACCCCGCTGGCAGACACACTTTCCCCGTCCGAGCCGAATGAGAATTTTCGGCCCGATGCTTGGTAGCACCGGCTACTCACTTGAGATGTCGAACGACGAGGCGTGCTCGCCAGACAAGCGAACCTTCCGCTCAGTGCTGGGCTTAGTCAACGGCTAGATTTTAACTAATGTGCAACAATCCACAGAGGGATTTAGTCTATTGTTTTTATTTCATTTTATCGAACTATGCCAAATGATGGCATAGGGGGTACACGGATATTTAGTCGCAGGACCTTAGCGCGGCCGTTGCGAACCTGAAACACAAGTTTTTGCAATGAATTGGCGTGTCAAGTGCCACCTAAAATAGGCGGGAACCGGACGTTACTTTTTGCCGGAAAGCGCGTTTATCCGCGATGCGAGGCGGGAGACTTTCCGGCTCGCGGTATTCTTATGCATCACGCCTTTGGAGACCGAACGCATGGTTTCCGACTCGGCTTTGCGCAGCGCAGCAGCGGCGGCTTTCGCGTCGCCCGCGGCGATCGCCTCTTCAACGGTGCGCCATGACGAACGGGTACGGGTCCGGCGCGCTTTATTGACCGCGGTACGGCGGCCGATGACGCGATTGGCTTTCTTTGCGGACTTCGTATTCGCCATGAGATTTGCGTGTTCCAGTTGATATTTCGGAGACGAAGCGCGGGCGTATAGCCTTGGGCTCGCGCGGCGTCAAATCTCAGCGGTTTTTGAAGTTTGGCGGGCGCTTTTCGATGAAGGCGGCCATGCCTTCCTTCTGATCTTCGGTGGCGAAGAGGCTGTAGAAGAGCCGCCGCTCGAGTTTCAGGCCTTCATTCAAAGGCGTCTCGAACGCGGCGTTCACCGCTTCCTTGTTGGCGATCGCTGAAAGCCTGCCCAACGACGCGATCTTCTTGGCGGCGGCCATCGCTTCTTCGTGGAGCTTGTCTGCAGCAACGACGCGCGCGACGAGGCCGCAGCGCTCGGCTTCCGCTGCATCCATCATGCGGCCGGTGAGACAGAGATCCATGGCTTTGGCTTTGCCGACGCTGCGGGTGAGGCGCTGCGAACCACCCCAGGCGGGCATCACGCCGAGGGTGATTTCAGGTTGACCGAACTTGGCGGTGTCGGCGGCGATGATGAAATCGCACATCATGGCGAGCTCGCAGCCGCCGCCGAGCGCGAAACCCGCGACCGCGGCGATCAGCGGTTTACGCGTGCGCGGCACGCGCTCGAGATTTGAAAACGGATCGCGGCCGTAGAAATCGCTGAACTGGCCTTCGGCCATTTGCTTGATGTCAGCGCCGGCGGCGAAGGCGCGCTCCGAGCCGGTGATGACGATGGCGCCGATGGCGTCGTCGGCTTCGAACGCATCGAGGGCGGTGTTCAGCTCGCGGATCAGATCGTCGTTCAACGCATTGAGCGCCTTGGGACGATTGAGGCGGATCAGGCCAACGTTGGCGTTGGTTTCGACGATGATGTTTTCGTAGGTCATGGGGCGATGGATTGCGCTGATGGGGCAGGAAAATCAATCATTCGTCGTCGTTTCTTATCTGTGCGCGTTGAAAAGCCTCAAGCATCTCGGCCGATGCGCTCTGAGTTGAAATATGCACGATGTAGGTCTTCTCAAGTTCCAACGACGGGTGCATCGCGCAAAACTGCGAGAACCAGAATGCTTCCCCGAGCGGCTCATTGTCATGCCATGTGGTCATAACGAAGTTGTCGTCCGGGATTTCTCCGTAGTCGAAGACGATCAGATTTGCTTCGTCGACGCTAGAATCCCAACTGCTGCATTCCTTGCCCCACGCCATCATGTACCTGCAGCCAGCGCGCACAAGCCAATCGCTAACCTGTCCCTGCCATTCGGGCGTAACGTCGCTATCGACCACGACAACCGCCTTGAACGGTGGCGCGGCCTCCAAGCGCGGCGGTGTATCGCCGGGTCGTAAGTGCAGATACTCAAGGGATTGCATCAGCAGCACCATACACTACGGCCCATCGCTGCGCCTTTCGAGGCCAGCGGCGTAGCGGGGCATATCCGCCACCGCCTGCTCAAACGCGGAGCGAATTTCTGTTTGGGTAAAGCCGTTGTCCCAGAGCTCCGTCATCAACGCATTGATCAGACGGTCCAACGCAACGACGTCGTATGGATCGTTCTTCTTGAAGTCGCGGCATTGTTGCCCAAACGCCCAAGCGGCGTTGTCGCATTGCACTTCCCACGAGACTTCATCGGTCATGATGTACCTTCATTGAGTTCACCGCTGACACCTCGGGCACCAAAACGTTGAGCGCCCCGCTTGCGTCAGACGCTGTATCGTTCCGCCGCAATCTCTGGTGAGACATTCTTCGCCTTCGCGATCGTAGACGCGGAAGCGGTGTTGGAATCCGCCTTGGGCACCGTCGACTTGGGCGTAGTCGCTGAGTGTTGAGCCGCCGGCTTCGATGGCTTCTTCGAGCACAGCGCGGATGGCGTGGAAGAGTTTCTCCAAACGTTGCGTTGAGATGCGGCCGGCTTCCTTGGTCGGTGCGATGCCGGCGCGATAGAGTGCCTCGACGACATAGATGTTGCCGAGACCGGCGACGACGCGTTGATCCAAGAGCGCTGCTTTGATCGGCGCTTTCTTGCCGTCGAGCGCTTTTTTCAAATACGGCAGATTGAATGAATTGCCGAGCGGCTCGGGGCCGAGGCCCTTGAACCAAGGATGCGCTTCAAGCGCGTCTTCAGCGATGAGATCCATGTAGCCGAAGCGGCGCGGATCATTGAACTCGAGACGCTTGCCGGATTCCATGTCGATGATGACGTGCGTATGCGTCGGATCGGGCGGTTCGGAATAATAGAAATCGCCGGGCTGCTGCTTCGCGCCGATCACAGACCAGCGGCCGGTCATGCCGAGATGCGTGATCCAGACCATGCCGTCATCGAGATGCGCGAGCAGATATTTGGCGCGCCGCTCCAGCGCGTCGACGCGCCTCCCCTTCAAGCGCGCCGCAAAGCGCGTGGGAAACGGGAAGCGCAAATCGGCGCGCTTGGTTTTGGCTTTGGCGATGCGCTTGCCGACCAAAGCGGGCGCGAGGCCGCGGCGTACGGTTTCGACTTCCGGGAGCTCAGGCATGCGGCGAAACGCCTGCGCTTCGAGCGGATTTCATGAAGGAAACCATGGGTGTCTTATGTAGCCCCGCTTGGGGGCCGCCGCTATGGTCCGGGAATGAACGACGAGACCGCCTCCTTCGGGTTCCAAGAGGTGCCGCGCGCCGAGAAAGCGGGACGCGTGCGTGCGGTGTTTTCGTCGGTCGCGTCGAAATACGATCTGATGAACGATGCGATGTCGGGCGGCATGCACCGGCTTTGGAAAGATGCGGCTGTCGCCAAGCTTAACCCGCAGCCGGGCGAACTCATTCTCGATGTGGCGGGCGGCACCGGCGACATTGCGCGGCGCATGAAGAAGCTCGGTGATCGCGCAGCGCAACGGCGCGGACTCTTGCCGCCGGAAATTCACGTCATCGACATCAACACCGAGATGCTGGAGGCGGGCCGCGCAAAAGGCGAGGATGGGCTCAACTGGCACGAAGGCGATGCCGAAAATCTGCCGGTCGAGGATCACGTCGCAGACGCCTACATCATCAGCTTCGGCATCCGGAACTGCACCAATATCGACAAGGTTTTGGCCGAGGCGCACCGGGTGCTGAAGCCGGGCGGGCGGTTCTACTGCCTGGAGTTCTCACGCCTCGCCATTGGCGGGCTCGAGCCCGTTTATGATTTCTATTCGTTTAACGCGATCCCAGCCCTGGGGAAATTGCTGGCGAATGACCCGGATTCTTACAAATACCTGGTGGAATCGATCCGCCGGTTTCCGGATCAGGAACGGTTTTTAGGCATGATCCGCGACGCAGGCTTCGTCCGAACGGCTTACCGAAATATGGCCGGGGGCGTTTGCGCGCTGCATTGGGGTTGGGTCGTCTAGGTGTTTTGGGTCCTTCTTGCGATCGTATTGGTGGTGCTGGTCGGTCTCGCCTATGGCGCGATCGGGCACATCCTGCGGCTGCTGCGCGTGGCGGTGACGCTGGTGCGCTACGACGTGCTGCTGCCCAGCGAATACTACGACCGCTACCCGACTTCGCTGCAGGCCGCGCACACCGCGCTGAGCTTGTTCGCCAAACGCCGCCGCGGGCGCAGCGTGGGCGAACGTTTGGGCAAAGCGTTGGAGCGCTTGGGCCCCGCTTACGTGAAGGTCGGGCAATTCCTGGCGACGCGTCCTGACATGATCGGCGTGACTGCAGCGCAGGATCTGGCGCGGTTGAAGGATCGCCTGCCGCCCTTCTCGCGCACCATCGCACTCGACACCATCAACTCTGAGCTCGGCGGCACTGAAGAAATCTTCGCCGGCATCTCCGAGGCGATGGGCGCGGCCTCGATCGCGCAAGTGCACCAGGCGATCGTGCCACGTCACGGCGTGGTGGCGATCAAGGTGCTGCGTCCGCGCATCGAGCGGAAGATGGCCAAGGAAATGGGCTCGCTGCATTTCCTGGCGAAGTCGATCGAGTTTTTCTCGCCGCGCTCGCGGCGGCTTGAGCCGGTGCAATTCATCGAGACGGTCGCGGCGGCCACCGAGCGCGAAATGGATTTGCGTTTGGAAGCGGGTGCGGCGGCTGAGTTCAAAGAGGTGGCGGAGAAGGATGGCTACCTCACGGTGCCGAACATCGATTGGTCACGTTCGGCCAAACGGGTGATGACGCTCGATTGGATCGAAGGCGTGCCGCTCACCGACACGCGCGGGCTCGACAAGGCCGGCGCTGACCGCAGCGATCTCGCCATGCGAGTGACGCGCGGCTTCCTGGCGGCGGCGTTGGATTACGGCTTCTTCCATGCCGACATGCACGAGGGCAATTTGCTCTACGGCAAGGACGGCAAGCTGTGGATTGTCGACTTCGGCATTATGGGCCGCATTGGGCACAAGGAGCGGCGTTACCTCGCGGAGATTCTCTACGGCTTCTTGCGACGCGATTATCGCCGTGTCGCTGAAGTGCACCAGGAAGCCGGCTACGTGCCGGAGAAATTCACGGTTGACGAATTCGCGCAGGCTTTGCGCGCTATTGGCGAACCGATCTTCGGTAAGAGCGCCGATGGCATTTCGATGAGCCGCCTGCTTTTGCAATTGTTCGACGTCACCCATCTCTTCGGTATGCATTTGCGCCCGGAACTGGTGCTGCTGCAGAAGACCATGGTGCAGGTCGAAGGCGTGTCGCGCGGGCTCGATCCGCAGCACGACATGTGGACCGCCTCGCGCCCGATCGTTGAGCGCTGGGTGAAGCGCGAGCTTGGGCCGGAAGCGGTCGCCAAGCGCGGCATCGACGAAGCGGCGCTGGGCTTGCAGGCGCTGCGTCGCTTGCCGCAAACGCTGGCTGCAGTTGAAGCAGCGGCGCGCAAGGTTTCGACGGAAGCGCCGCGGCAAGAGCGGCAATGGTATCAGATGCCGGCGTTCTGGATCGGCATGCTGGCGGGCGGTGTGCTGGCTTTGGTGTTGACGGCGGAACGCACGCCGCAGCGCCCACCGCGCGCAGCGCCGGCGCCGGTGGCGCAGCAGCAAGCGCCGGCTGTTCGACCAGCGCCGCCAGCGCTAGCGCCGGCTTCAGCGCCGACGACCAGTCCCCTCACCGGTCAGCCGCTGGCCGACTCGCCGCCTGAGATTGAAGCGACGACCACGGCGACAACGACGAGCGCTGCGCCATGAGTAAGCGCGTTCTCCTCATCATTGGCGGCGGCATCGCTGCGTATAAAAGCCTCGAACTCATTCGCCGCCTGAAAGAGACGGGCGCGGACGTGCGCGTGGTGATGACCAAAGCTGCGCAGGAATTTGTGACGCCGCTGGCGGCGGGCGCGCTGGCGGGCGAGCGCGTGTTCACAGATCTGTTCGACCAAGCGCAGGAATTCGATGTTGGGCACATCCGGTTGGCGCGGGAGTGCGATCTGATTGTCGTGGCGCCCGCCACCGCCGATCTGATGGCGAAGATGGCCAATGGCTTGGCGGACGATCTCGCCTCGGCTGTGCTGCTGGCGACCGATAAGACGGTCCTGTTGGCGCCGGCGATGAACCCCCACATGTGGGCGAACGCCGCGACACAGCGGAATCTTGAGGTGCTCCGCAGCGATGGCCGCGCTTTCGTTGGACCCAACGAAGGCGAGATGGCCGAGCGCGGCGAACGCGGGCTTGGCCGCATGGCTGAGCCGGAAGAAATTCGCGATGCGTGCTTGGCGCTGCTCAGCGACGGCCCGCTGAAGGGTAAGAAAGCCATCGTGACGGCTGGGCCAACGCTTGAGGCGCTGGATCCGGTGCGGTTTCTCTCCAATCGATCGAGCGGCAAGCAAGCGTATGCGATTGCAGCGGCGCTCGCGCAGCTCGGCGCTGAGGTGACGTTGGTCTCCGGTCCTACTGCGCTTGGTGCGCCGGCAGGCGTGACGCTGCAGCGCATCGAGAGCGCGCGCGAGATGCTGGCCGCGTGCGAAGAAGCGCTGCCGGCCGACGTGGCTGTCATGGTCGCCGCCGTCGCCGATTGGCGCCCGAGCAAGACGGCGAGGAAGAAGATTAAGAAGGGCGAGGCGGCAGCGGCGGTCGAGCTGGTCGAAAACCCAGACATTCTGGCGACACTATCGAAGCTCTCGAAGAAGCGCCCCGTCCTGGTGATCGGCTTCGCCGCCGAAACGGATAATGTCGAAGCCAACGCCCGCGCCAAAATTGCAAAGAAGGGTTGCGATTGGATCGTCGCCAACGATGTGTCTGGCGACGTGATGGGCGGCGATGACAATCAAGTCATGCTGATTACCCGCGACGGCGCCCAAGCGTGGCCGCTTATGTCGAAAGACTTAGTCGCGAAGAAGCTTGCGGCGGAAATCGCTGAAGCGCTCAAGGGCAAGGCGACGCGGCGGAAATAGCCGCTCACAATCGCGTCAATTTGTCGGCTGCCGGGGCTTCCCAAATGAAGCGACCCGCGCCATATGGACGCCTCTTCCTCATCCCATCACTGGCCCGAGCGCCTGCTCCCGCGCGTCACAAGGATGTCTGCATGCAGAACCCGAACAACTTCAACGAGCGTAAAGAAGCCGCCGACAAGGCGCGCCAAGCGATGTTGCAGCGCTTCAAGACGAAGGCCGCAACAATTGACCCCGTCGTTGAAGCGGAACGCATCGAGCAGGCAAAAGCGCGCGACGAAAAGCGGGCGGCAGCTGAAGAAAAGCGCCGCGCTCGCGTGGCCGCCGAGAAGGAAGAGCGGATTCTGCAGGCGCAGTTGAAGGCGGAAGCGGAAGCGCTCGAAGCCAAGCGTGCGGCGGAAGAAGTTGAGAAAAAGCGGCTTGCTGATATCGAAGCTGCGGAAGTCTTGGCCTTCGAACAGAAAGCCCGCCGCGATCTCAAATACGCCGCGCGCAAGGCGCGTCAGGGCGGCAAGCGCTAATCAAAAGTTTCAAGTCGAAGTGAAAAGCGCCGGACCCGAAAGTCCGGCGCTTTCTATTTTAGTCGTTCGGCGCCCAGCGGACGCATTCGCCCGCGCTGTCGCGATCGACGCAGTGGTGGTGCGAACGCCAGACCGGATCGCCGAGATTGACTTGATCCGGCGAAGTCAATGCGCCGGCGGCTGCGCCTGCGACGCCGCCAACCACGGCGCCCGTGCCGGCGTTGCCGCTCAGAGAGCCGACGGCTGCGCCAGCGCCTGCGCCGAGCAAGCCGCCGGAAATGGCGCGATCAGAGGTCGTGGTTCCGCATGCCGTCAGCAGCATGCCGGCGACGAAAATTCCTGCGAGGGTGGTTTTGAGATTTGTCATCATGTTCATCCGTGTATGCGGGGGTGCGCCAGATGAACGCGGTATTCGAGCGAATGTTCGCGCGCGGCGGTAAGGAACTTCTGTTTCGTGATCGCCGAATCCGCGTTAATCAGCGGATATGGCCAAATCCGTCGTCATTCAGTTCGTCGCGCTGCCACACTTTGAAGGCTTGGCGCTGCCCTCCTACGAAACCGCGCATGCGGCTGGCATGGATTTGCGCGCCGCGGTTCCGGAGAGCGAACCGCTGACACTAGCGCCCGGTGCGCGTGTGCTGGCGCCAACGGGCATCACCATGGCGCTACCGGAAGGATACGAAGCGCAGATCCGTCCGCGCTCGGGACTGGCGGCCAAGCACGGGATCACCTGTCTCAACACGCCGGGCACCATCGACGCTGACTATCGCGGTGAAGTGAAAGTCATCCTGATCAATCTCGGCCAAGAACCGTTCGTCATCAAACGCGGCGAGCGCATTGCGCAAATGGTGATCGCGCCGGTGACGCAGGCGACGTGGGAAACGGTCGACACACTGCCTGACAGCGCACGTGGCGCAGGCGGTTTCGGCTCCACGGGGCGCTAAGTGACGCGACGATAAATACGAACGAACAATCTCGTCCAATCACTGGCCTCCGTGTCGCGGACTTCAAATTCCTGGCGCACTGAGTCATCGGTTTCTGGAACCCAGGTGACACGCAGCAAGCGTTCAACGTTTTGCGCTGTGAAGAGAATCGTTCCGATTGCGACGATGCGCCCGTCCGGCTGACGCGCGCCTTCCAGACGCACAACCGAGCCTGGCGCCGACCAAAGCTGGGTCCACGAACGTCTGTGCTGGTCGAAGACATTGTACGCGATGCCTGGTGGTCCATCATGCGCATCGTGGACAGTTTCTAGGAAACCGCAGCCGCCAGCCATTGGCGTATTGTCAGTGAAGCCCAGATCTTGGCCGCTTGGGGCAGTCACAGCCCAATGTCCCATCCAAAAATCGAACTCTCTATGCCCTGGGTCGGCGCAGGCAGGCGCGATCTCCGCTTCAGCAGATCGCGCGGGAGCGGGCGATATCGCGGCGGCGACCAGAAGTGCCACCACAAGGGCGAGAACACGCATGACTACCTCCAACTCCGATAAGCTAGCGCGCGAGCTCAGCCTGATCGCTCGGACGTCGACAAAATCACGAAGCTGGTCGACCAGTTGGCGCTGGGGCTGTGCCAGCGTATTGAGGTCATTGAGCCTGCAAAGGGAGCGCGCATGTCAGACGCCAAACCGGGCCGCGGCCGCATCTATGACGACATAACGCAAACGATCGGCGACACGCCTTTAGTGCGGATGCGCAAGCTTGAAGCCGCGCACAAGGTTGACGCGGAGCTTCTCGGCAAGCTCGAATTTTTCAATCCGATCGCCTCTGTGAAGGATCGCATCGGCGTGTCGATGATCGATGCGATGGAGAAAGCCGGCAAGCTGAAGCCTGGCAGCATCATCGTCGAGCCCACCAGCGGCAATACCGGCATCGCGCTCGCCTTCGTCGCCGCGCAACGCGGCTATCGCTGCATTCTGGTGATGCCGGAGACGATGTCGATCGAGCGGCGCAAGATGCTGGCGATCCTGGGCGCGGAATTGGTACTGACCCCGGCAGCGGAAGGTATTCGCGGCGCGCTAGCCAAAGCCGATGAGATTTTGAAGAACACGCCGAATGCGGTGATCCCGCAGCAATTTCAAAATCCCGCCAACCCCGACATCCATCGTCGCACAACCGCTGAGGAAATCTGGAACGATACGGGCGGCAAGTTCGATATTTTCGTTGCGGGCATTGGCACAGGCGGCACCATTACGGGCGTTGGCCAAACGCTGAGGCCGCGCTTGCCGAATTTGAAGATTGTCGCAGTGGAACCGGCGGACTCGGCGATCCTCTCCGGCGGCCAGCCTGGACCGCATAAGATTCAAGGCATCGGCGCGGGGATCATTCCGGAAATTCTCGATACGAAAATCTACGATGAGGTCGTCACCGTCACCAATGACGACGCCATCAACACGGCGCGCGAAGTCGCGCACCTGGAAGGCATACCGGTTGGTATTTCTTCCGGCGCGGCACTGATCGCGGCGCTGCGCGTGGGCGCGCGGCCGGAGAACAAAGGCAAGCGCATCGTGGTGATCATTCCCTCGTTTGCCGAACGCTATTTGTCGACGGCCTTGTTCGAGGGGATTTGAGTTTTCGGCGGCGGGACGCTAGGGGGACTTATGCGCGCACTGATCATCGCCGTTGTCGTCCTCGCTGCCGCGGTTGCGGGATTCCTGGTTTATCGTGGCGGTTCGCCGTCCGCGCCGGCTCCAACGGACGCGGCGACGGTAACGGCTAGCGCGCCGACTGAGCTGCACACGAACTGCGAAGTCCAGTACGCGGTATACCAGTACAATGAAGATGTCCGCGTGCGGCTATTCTTCCGACGCGTGCCAGCGACGGCCGCGCCGGATTTGTCCAATCGCGAAGGCGGCCGTCAGATCGGCAACATGATGTTCGTGGTGTCGCTGGCCAGCATCAACAAGGAATACGTGTTCACGCCGGTGAATCGCATGGCCTCGGGCCCGGCCTATGAGAGCTACGTGCTCTACGTCCGTCCGCAATCGGGCAGCGGCGGGCAAATGCCGGTGCAGCTGTTCAATTCGGAAATGCACATTATCAGCGACATGCCGCGCAATGATTCAGAAGCGCCGCGCTACATCATCATGCCGGATCTGATGCGCCGCCTCTATGTGGATCGCATCGACATGCCGACCGGCGCATTCCGCTTCTTCCGCTGCGAACCGCCGGCCGCAGCGACGACAACGCCCTGACATTTGGCGGCGCGGGGCGCTATCTAGGGGCGATGGCGTCCTTCTCCTCCGACGAGCGCGAACGCTATGCGCGCCACATTTTGCTGAAAGAGATCGGCGGGCCGGGACAGCAGCGGCTGAAAGCGGCGACGGTGGCGCTCGTTGGCGCGGGCGGCTTGGGGGCGCCGGCGGCGCTTTACCTCGCAGCGGCTGGCGTCGGCACGCTGCGGCTGATCGATCACGACGCAGTGTCGCTGTCCAATCTGCAGCGACAGGTGATCTACCGCGGCGAGGACGTTGGCGCGTCGAAGGTTGAGCGTGCGCGGGCTGTGCTCACCGAGGTCAACGCGCACGTGAATGTCGAAGCGATGGCGCAGAAGCTGGATGCGGCGAATGCGACGTATCTGCTGAAGGGCGCGGATATCGTGCTCGACGGCACGGACGATTTCGCCACGCGCTTTGCAGTGAACGCGGCCTGCCACGAGCTCGGTGTGACGTTGATCTCCGGCGCGGTTGGACGCTGGGATGGGCAAGTGGCGACATTCAAGTCCGGCCTCACCAGAGGTTTGCCGTCCGATCAGCGCCTACCCTGTTATCGCTGCTTCGTGCCCGACATTCCACCTGACGCCGAGACATGCGCGCAGGTTGGCATCGTCGGCGCGCTGACCGGCGTGATCGGGTCGTTGATGGCGCTGGAAGCGATCAAGGAAATCACGGGCGCCGGCGGGAGCTTGGCCGGACGGCTCTTCCTCTACGACGGCCTGCGCGCCGAGGGCCGAACTGTCACACTGAAGCGCGATCGCGCCTGCCCGGTTTGCGGGGGCGCTTGACCCCGGCGGTTACCGCTTCACTCTAACGGCGGCGGAGGGTGACGCATGTTTCGTTGGCTGATTGGCACGCTGCTCAGTTTGATCGGCATCGCGGCCGTGGTGGCGGTGGCAGGCTATTTTGTTCTGAAGCGTGACGACATTCCTTACGCCTCGCTCGCCTCGAGGTACGAGAACGCCAACTCGCACTATGTCGATCTGCCCGGCGGCATTCATATGCATTATCGCGACGAAGGCACGCATCCGGGGACGGATACGCTGCTGCTGGTGCATGGCTACGCCGCTTCGGTGCAGACTTGGGAGCCTTGGGTCCGCGAACTCGGCGACGACTATCGCATAGTCTCGATTGATCTGCCGGGACACGGTCTGACCAGTACGCCCGCGGGCTATCAGCCGACGACGAGCAATTATGTCGACGTCATCAATGCGTTCGCCGCCTCGCAGCATCTCGATCATTTTGTGATCGCCGGCAATTCGATGGGCGGCAACATCGCGTGGCACTATGCGCTGGCGCATCCGGAGCAGCTGAACGCGCTCGTTCTCGTCGATGCCGGTGGATGGCCTGATGCCTCGACGGAGCGCGAGCCGCTCATCTTCAAACTGTTGAGCAATCCGATCATCGCGCCGCTGCTGCGCGATCTCGACAATACGCGGCTGACGCGGGAGGGCCTCGAGAAGGCCTTCGTCAACCATAGCTTGATCAATGATGCGATGGTGTCGCGCTACACCGATCTGGCGCGTGCGCCGGGGCATCGTGACATTCTGGTGCGGATCATGCTCGATCGTTCGACCCGCGATGTCGCGACGCCGGAACGGCTGCACGCCATCCGCACGCCGACGCTGATCATTCATGGCGATCATGACAATCTCATCGCGCCGTCGAGCGCCCAACACTTCAAGGATGCGATCCCGGACTCGCAGCTGGTGATGCTGCCCAACGTGGGACACGTGCCGCAGGAAGAAGCTGCGGCGGCCTCCGCGATGGCGGTGCATGAATTTCTCTATGCTCTCGGCGAGCGTGGTTACGAGGCGATGCCCGGGGGCGTAGAATAGGCAACCCGTTCGTCGCAAAAAATTTGGCGGCTTAGGTCGCCGCGCCCATCTCCGCAGACAGCGGAGGATGCGATGATCAAGCGAGCCAAGATTCCAGGCGCTGAAGAACTACACGCGCCGATCGGTCAGTATAGCCATGCGCTGATTGCACCAGCTGGCGACCTGCTGTTCATTTCCGGCCAGGTCGGCATTGGCCCTGATGGCAAGATCGTCGCTGGTCTCAGCGCGCAGAGCGAACAAGTGTTCCGCAATCTCGATGCCATCCTTCGCGCCAACGGCTTAGGCTTCGACACGTTGTGAAGATGAACACCTACCTCGTCGCGGGCCAACCGCTGGCGGATGTGCGTGCTGTTCGAGTGAAGGCTCTGGGCGATCTGAAACCTTGCTCGACCCTCGTCTTCGTCGCCGGGCTAGCGGCGCCAGAGCTCCTGATCGAAATCGAGGCCATCGCGGTGAAGTCCACCGCTTGATTTGACTCATCAATCGCCGCATGCGTTGAGCATGAGCGATTGGTGGCGCGGCGCGGTATTCTATCAAATCTATCCGCGCTCGTTTTGTGACTCCAACGGCGACGGCGTCGGCGATCTCAAGGGCGCGATGGGCAAGCTTGAGCACATCGCCAAGCTCGGCTGCGACGCGATCTGGCTGTCGCCCTTTTATCGCTCGCCGATGAAGGATTACGGCTACGACGTCAGTGATTATCGCGATGTCGATCCGTTGTTTGGCTCGATCGCCGACGCGGATGCGTTCGTGAAGCGTGCGCATGAGCTCGGGTTGAAGGTGATGGTCGATCAGGTTTGGTCGCACTCTTCAGACGAGCATCCGTGGTTCACCGAGAGCCGGCAGAGCCGCGATAATCCCAAAGCCGATTGGTATGTCTGGGCGGATGCGAAGCCGGATGGTTCGCCGCCCAATAATTGGCAGGCGATGTTTGGTGGTTGCTCGTGGACATGGGATTCGCGGCGGCGGCAGTATTACCTGCACAACTTCCTGCCCGAGCAGCCTGACCTGAACGTGCGAAATCCGGCGGTGCAGGATGCGCTGTTGGACATTGCGCGTTTCTGGCTCGATCGCGGCATCGATGGTTTCCGGCTCGATGTCGTGAACTTCTACGTTCAGGACGCGCTGCTGCGCGATAATCCTTCGCTGAATTTGCCCCGCGCGCCAGCGCGGCCGCATCAGTTTCAGCGTCATCTGTATGAACGCTCGCAACCGGAGACGCTGGAGTTCATTGCGCGGTTGCGGAAGGTGCTCGACCAGTACGGCGCGATTTCGCTGGGTGAGGTTGAGGACGAGGAGCCTATCAAGACGCAGCGTACTTATACCGATGGGCCGACGCGGCTGCATACCGCCTATTCGTTCACGCTGTTGCGGCCGAAGAAAATGACGCCGGACTTCATCATCGAGACGATGAGAGCGTGGGATGGCGCGCAGGGTTGGCCGTCGTGGAGCCTTTCCAATCACGATGTGATCCGTTTTCCGACGCGGCTTGCCGACAATGATCGCGAGCGCACGAAGCAGATGTTTGCGCTGTTGCTGGCGCTGCGCGGGACGACCTTCATCTATCAGGGTGATGAGCTTGGTCTGCCGCACGCCGACGTGCGGTTTGATCGGCTGCGCGATCCGGAGGCGATTGCGTTCTATCCGGCGGGCATTGGTCGTGACGGCGCGCGCACGCCGTTTCCGTGGGCGCGCGATGCGAACATGGCGGGCTTCACATCCGCGCCCGATGCCTGGCTGCCGCTTGATCCGCGGCACCGTGCGCTGGCGGTGGATGCTCAGGAGGCTGATCCGGACTCGATGCTGACATTTGCGCGCGAGATGATCGCGCTGCGCAAATCGAGCGCGGCGCTGCGTGAAGGCGATTTCAACGGGCTGGACGCGCAAGAACCCATCCTGGCGTTCGAGCGCGTCGCAGGTGGTGAGCGCATACTGTGCGTGTTCAATCTTGGCGATCAGCCCGCCGAATGGCTTTCGCCGACGGCAGTCGGCGCAACGCGCCTCAGTGTAGGCAACGCAACAAGCAACGGTGCGCGCGCGACGCTGCCGCCTTACTCGGCGTTGTTCGCGTAATGTATGGACCGCCGGCGTCTCGCCGGCCCGCCCAGCCCTTTGTGATCTTTGTGCGAACTTTGTGTCTTCGTGTCTCAACACAAAGACACGAAGGCCGTCACCAAGGACACAACGCGTCAGCGGATGCCGGCGAGACGCCGGCGGTCCATATTATTTTCCGCTGGTTTGATCGCTCTGGCCGCTCGGCGTGCCCACGAAGCTCACGCCGATCGTTCCGATATAGGGGTGAGCCGCGCGCATTTCGGCAGAGTCGGAGCGGAAAGCGCTGTCGCCTGCGGCGCGGCCGGAATCGCCGCCGGGTTGGAAGCCGACGTGGACGTGGCAATTGTCATCCGGCGCGAGGGCTCCGCCGCGCCAATCGGTGACGGTGCCGCCATAATCCCACTCGAAACCGTAGAGCGTGAAGGCGCCGCCATTGGCGTGTTCGACGTCGGCCATGCTTTCGCCGAGCGTCAGATTGTGCGGGCCGGTCCATTGGCTGCGCTGACCCTCAGTGCCGGAGATGGTGATCGACGACGGGCTGGTGCGGCCGGGCGTGTCATTCCAGAAAATCTCGACACGCTTTGCTGGATCGTTTGGAAACAGGACGGTGCCTTGTGATTCCTCTCCTTCGGCGCCGGCAATGTTTTGCTGCACCACGTTGGCTGCGCCGTAGCGCTGCTCAAGACTTGCGCCGGTGGCGTTGGCGAACGCTGCGCAGCTGAGTTCGAAGGCCGGCGCCGTGGACGCCGTCGTCGCTGAGGAAGTTGTCTCCGTGGTCGCTTCGCCCGGCTTCGCGCCTTGTTGGCCGCAGGCGCAGAGCGCCGCGAGCGCGGCAAGTGCAACGAGCTTCTTCATCGTCCCCACCCTTCAGAGCATCGCCGGAATGACGCGGTCCGGCGGCTTGTGACCGTCGGCGAACGTCTTGATGTTGATGATCACCTTCTCGCCCATGTCGATGCGGCCTTCGATGGTGCCAGAGCCCATGTGCGGCAGCAGCACGACGTTGGAGAGCTTCTTGAGCTTCGGATTGATCGCGGGCTCGTGCTCGAACACGTCGAGCCCGGCGCCGGCAAGCTCACCCTTCTCCAGCATGCGCGCCAGCGCGCCTTCATCGATCACTTCGCCTCGCGCCGTGTTGACGATGTAAGCGTGCGGCTTCAGCAGCGCGAGGCGGCGCGCGGAGAGCAAGTGATAGGTCGCCGGCGTGTGCGGGCAATTCACAGAGACGATGTCCATGCGCGACAGCATCTGATCGAGGCTGTCCCAGTAGGTTGCCTCCAACTCCTGCTCGATGTGCGCAGCGACCTTCTTGCGGTTGTGATAATGAATCTGCAGGCCGAACGCCTTGGCGCGGCGCGCAACGGCCTGGCCGATGCGGCCCATGCCGATAATGCCGAGGCGTTTGCCCCAGATGCGACGGCCCATCATCCATGTCGGACTCCAGCCCATGAACTTGTCGGCTTCGATCACCTTGACGCCGTCGATCATCCGGCGCGGCACGGCGAGGATCAGCGCCATGGTCATGTCGGCTGTGTCTTCGGTGAGCACGCCGGGTGTGTTGGTGACGGTGATGCCGCGCTGCACGGCGGTCTGCACGTCGATGTTGTCGACGCCGGCGCCGAACTGAGCGATCAGCCGGAGCTGTTCGCCCGCGCGCGACAGCACGCGGCCATCGACGCGATCAGTGACGGTAGGGACCAGCACATCGGCGCGCTGGACGGCGGCTGCGAGGTCTTCGGCTGAGAACGGCTTATCGTCATGGTTAAGTTCAGCGTCAAAAAGTTCACGCATGCGCGTCTCCACCGCGTCGGGGAGCTTGCGTGTCACGACCACTTTGAGTTTTTTCGACGCCATAACCCTGCTTAAACCACGCTGCGCTGCAGCGAAAGCCGCTGAAAAGGCCGATCGTTAAACCGGTCTTCACGACATGAGCGGATCATCCTCACGCTCGCCCGATTACGTGGCGGGAATAGCGTTGGGTTGGTTTTCATGCGCCGCCGGTCTCTCGCCGCGTTCGCCGCGGTTTCCATTCTTGTTTGCGCGACCAGCGCGGGCGCCACTGCGCCTGCAATCGGCACGGATTCCAACCTGCCCGTTCCGCGCTTCGTCAGCTTGCGGACGCCGGGCGCCAATGGGCGCCATGGCCCGAGCGTCGAGAACCGCGTCGATTGGATTTATCAGCGGGCGGGCCTGCCGCTGGAAGTGACTGCTGAAAGCGGCCCATGGCGGCGCGTGCGCGATCCGGACGGCGCACAAACTTGGATGCATGCGCAGAACTTGGATACGCGCCGCACAGCGTACGTGGAACACACGGCGACGCTGCGCGAGACCGGGCGCGACGATGCGCGTGCGGTGGCCTATCTCGCGCCTGGCGTGGTTGGCGCACTGACCGGGTGCCAAGGCGATTGGCGCCGCATCGCGGTGGGCGGCCGCGTGGGCTGGGTGCAGAAGTACGACCTCTGGGGCGCGGACGCCTGCGACGGCCTCTGAAGAGCTCAAGTCCTTGGTTTCGTGACGGTTCGCGGCGCACACGCGCCGCTTCGCCTTGCCCGCTGCTGGTGGCTTCTATAAGCCAACCCTATCTCCCACCCAGCAGAGAGACGCATGGCGATCGAGAAGCCACCAACCCTTTCCTATGAAGACCTGATCGCTTCCGGCGAAGGCCGCCTGCACGGACCAGGCAATGCGCAATTGCCGTTGCCGCCGATGCTGATGTTCGATCGCATCACTCACATCTCCGATACCGGCGGCCCACACGGCAAAGGCAGCGTCGTCGCGGAATTCGATGTGCGGCCCGACCGCTGGTTTTTTGAGTGCCACTTCCGCGGCGATCCGGTGATGCCGGGCTGCTTGGGCCTCGACGCCATGTGGCAACTGACCGGTTTCTTCATGGCATGGTCAGGCTCGCCGGGACGGGGACGCGCGCTGGGCGTGGGCGAAGTGGAGTTTCGCGGCCAGATCACGCCGGACACCAAGATCGTGACCTATGAGATCGAGCCGAAGCGGGTCATTCGCCGGCAACTGCACATGATTGTCGCCGACGGCGTCACCAAAGCCGATGGCGTCACCATCTATACGGCCAAGGATTTGAAAGTCGGCCTGTTCAGCCCTGAACAGCTGGCAGCACAGATGAAGTCGTAGGAGCACCGCACATGCGTCGCGTCGTCGTCACCGGAATGGGCATCGTTTCCTCGATCGGCAACAACACGCAGGAAGTGTTGGCGAGCCTGCGCGAAGCGAAGTCGGGCATTCGTCGCGCCGACGAATACGCGGAGCGCGGCTTCCGTTGCCAAGTGCACGGCGAACCGCAGCTCAATCCGGAAGACGTCGTCGACAAGCGCGTGATGCGCTTCATGGGTGAAGGCTCCGGCTGGAACTACATCGCTATGGAGCAAGCGATCACTGACGCCGGCCTGACTAAGGAAGAAATCTCCAACGAGCGCACCGGCATCATCATGGGCTCCGGCGGCCCCTCCGCACGCGCCATCGTAACGGCGGCGGACACGGCGCGGGAAAAAGGCGCCAAGCGGGTTGGGCCGTTTGCTGTGCCGAAGGCGATGAGCTCGACGGCGAGCGCGACCTTGGCGACGCCGTTTGAAATTCGCGGCGTGAATTATTCAATCAGCTCGGCCTGCGCGACCAGCGCGCATTGCATCGGCAATTCCTATGAGCACATCGCGTCGGGCCGTCAGGACATCATGTTCGCGGGCGGCAGCGAAGAGCTGGATTGGACGCTTTCAGTGCTGTTCGACGCCATGGGCGCGATGTCGAGCAAGTACAACGATACGCCGGAGAAGGCCTCGCGCGCGTACGACAAGAACCGCGATGGGTTTGTGATCGCGGGCGGCGCGGGCGTGTTGGTGCTTGAGGAGTATCAGCGCGCGCGGAAGCGCGGCGCCAAGATTTACGCGGAACTTGCTGGCTACGGCGCCAATAGCGATGGGTACGACATGGTGGCGCCCTCAGGCGAAGGCGCTGCGCGCTGCATGAAGATGGCGCTGAAATACGTCGACCGGCCTGTCGACTATCTCAATCCGCACGGCACTTCAACGCCGGTTGGCGATTTGAAAGAGATGGAGGCGGTGCGCGCTGTGTTCGGCTCGAAGCCGCCGCTGATTTCGAGCACCAAATCGCTGACCGGTCACTCGCTGGGTGCTGCCGGCGCGCAGGAAGCGATCTACTCGATCCTGATGCTCAATAACGGCTTCGCTGCGGAAAGCGCGCACATTGAAGAGCTGGATCCGGCGTTCGAAGACCTGCCGATCCTGCGCAAGCGCGAAGACCGCGAACTGAATTGCGTGCTGTCGAACTCGTTCGGGTTTGGCGGGACGAACGCGAGCTTGGCGTTTACGAAGGTGGCGGCTTAGACGATAGGCGCTTCTATTTTTTCGAGCTGCGCCAGCAGCGCCTTTTCGTTGGCGGTGAGCTTGCCGTCTTCTTGCGTCATGCCGACGGCCCAAGCGCGCTCTTGCAGCGTCAGATTCGAGTCTTCCGCCGCGTTGGCGTTCAGCGCCTCGTAATCGGCCTCCAGCGCGTCCACCATGCTCGGCGAACGAACGGCGTCGCGATAGCCGCTCCAGCCGCCGGCGAAGATGCTCCAGAGATTGGAGAGCGGCGTCTGCTTGGTGTTTTCAAGCCAAGCTTGCCGTGCGCGAACATTGGCCGCGTCCAAAAGCGAGGGCGCGTAGCTGCCCATCAAATGATTCAGCACCGCCTTCACGAAGAAGTCTTGCCATGAGGGATCGTTGGCGCGGCCATCGCTTTCGGCATCCAGAGAGAAGAGCCATTTCGCTTCGTCCTCTTTGACAAAGCTGTCGCCGGCGTACAGGCAGCGGCGTATCAGCTCGACGTCCGCAGCAGCGATTGGCCGGCTCGCCACCAAAGCCGAAAGGCGCTCGCGGACGAAAGCATGTAGCGAGTCCGGCGCGCTATCGGCGCGCTCCAGAACTTTCAGGAGCGCTTCCAATTCCGCCTCGCGCGGGGCCACAGCTCCAAAGCGCGCAGCCAGCCAAGCGGCAGACTCATCGCTGACGTTGGGGCCCTCTTGGAGAACGTGATCTGCGATGGCTTCGGCAAATGTCTGCGCCCAAGCATCGTCACTGTTGGCGACGCGCGCTTCCAAGGCGATCAGCGCGTCGGCTTCGTCGCGCGAGACAACGCCATCTGGGAAGACCTCGCGACGCAGACGCAGCGCGTCGTCGGCGCTGACACGGCCCCGCGTGGCCAAATCGTCCGTAAGCGCTTGCAAGGCAGGCGATGGCATGAACGAACTCCAAAATTATGGAGTTACGCTACCCGCGCCGACTTAACTTCACGGAAAGCGATAGGCTTAACGTGTGTTTGCCATGAACGCGAAAACGCCGGCCCGCGAGGCGGACCGGCGCTTTGTGTACGAGGTTTGACGCCTATTGTTGCGACGTTGGTTGTTGCGGTTGCTGCGAATTGTCTTCGGTCGCGTTGTTGATCGCTTGGCGCGCGTTGTCGGCGGTTTGGCTCGCTTCGACTTGCGCGGTTTGAGTCGCTTGGTCGGCGCGCACGCCGGCGGTTTGGAATGAACCCTGATTGTACGCGTACGCCACGATGGCGCCGGCGACGATCAGCACGCCGAGGATCATACCCCAGCCAAAACCGCCCTTCTTTTTCGGGCGTTCGATCGTGGTTTGCCGATCGACGACGTTGCCTTCCATGTCACGCGTGACTTGTGTTTCACGAACCTCTGCCATCTCGAAACTCCTCGAATTGCGGCGGGAAAACGCCGCGCTTCGAGGGGTTGTTCCGTCAGGTGCGCTCAATGGTCTGCGCTGCGGCGTCGATCGCTGCAGCAATGGTCTGGGCTTGCTCGTCGGTGAGCGGTCCGCGTTCCATCCTGAGATGCAGCGCGGTGCGGAAGTTCTGGATCGCGCGCATGATTTGCGGGGACCGTCCGCCAACGCTGCGCTCGCGCACGCCTTCAACGTGAGCGTTGATGTGCTCAAGCGTCTCCTTGTTTTTTTCGAGTTCCGCGCGGCCGTCGTCGGTGATGGCGTAGAGTTTCTTGCCGCCGTCTTCAGCAGAAAGGCTCACGAATCCCATCTCTTCGAGCATCGTGAGCAGCGGATAGACGACGCCGGGCGATGGCGCGTAGGCGCCGCCGGTGCGCTCTTCGATGGTCTTGATCAGCTCGTAGCCGTAGCTGGATTTCTCGGCGATCAGCGAGAGGATCAGGTAGCGCAGGTCACCCTGCTCAAACATACGCCGGCCGCCGCCGTGGCGATGACCGCTCCAGCCATGCCGGCCGCCGCCGAAACCCCGCCCAAAGTGCTCGCCGCGGCCCATGCCGCGGGCCATGCGCTCGCGATGTCGATGAAAATGCATAGTATTCTCCGTTAGAACTAAGATATATCGAACTCTAAGATATATCTAAGTTAGCTCTTGTCAACAGGCCGCCGCGTTTTTGTTGACCCGCCGCTCGTGACGTTGGCAGGTGCGCGCCAACAAGGAGCGCCGCGATGGCTGACGAATGGACATTCCCGAAGGGCCAGCTGATGGCCGGCAAGCGCGGCCTGGTGATGGGGGTCGCCAACGACAAATCCATCGCCTGGGGCATCGCCAAACAGCTCGCCGATCAGGGCGCGGAGCTGGCGTTCACCTACCAAGGCGAAGCGCTGGAGAAGCGCGTGCGGCCGCTGGTGGACTCGATCGGCGCCAAGACCATGCTCGAATGCGACGTCACCAATGACGCGCAACTCGACGCGGCATTCGATCAATTGAAGACGCAATGGGGCGGGATGGATTTCCTCGTCCACTCCATCGCATTCGCGGAGAAGAGCGAACTCAAAGGCTCGTTCGTCGAGAACACCACACGCGAGAACTTCCTGCGCGCGTTGGATATTTCCGCGTTCAGCTTTGTCGCTGCCGGCAAGCGCGCGTCGAAATTGATGGGGCGCGGCGGCTCGATGGTGACGCTCACCTATCTGGGCGCCGAGCGCGTGCTGCCGAGCTACAATACCATGGGTGTCGCGAAGGCGGCGCTGGAGGCGTGCACGCGTTACATGGCGCGCGATCTTGGGCCGAGCGGCATTCGCGTCAATGCGATCAGCGCCGGCGCCATGCGCACGCTGGCGATCGCCGGCATTCAGGGCGGACGCGGGCTCATCTCCACCGGCCGCGAATGGTCGGTGATGAAGGAAGATACCTCGATGGAAGGGATTGGCGGTTGCGCGTTGTGGTTGTTGTCAGATCTCGGCCGTTCAACGACGGGCGAAGTGATCCACGTCGACGCGGGCTTCCACATTGTCGGCGTGCCGGATACGGGCGGCGGCGAATAAATCACGCGTCACGTCACAATGGGCGCAGCTCACTCGTCTTGAGTCGTAGAGGAGACGAAACCGATGTGGCGGCGGTGGCTGGCGGGTGTGCTGGGCGCGTTCAATGCGCTGAACGGCGCCATCATGCTGGCTGATGGCCGGCACTGGTACGACACGGTGCCCGGCGTGGTATTCACCGGGCCGTACAATCCGCACTTCGTGCAAGACATCGGCGCGGCGTTCTTGGCAGCGGGGCTCGGCCTCATCGCGCGCGCTTGGCGTGTGCGCTATTGGCCGGCGGCTGTCGTGGGCGCGGGATTTCTGGCGCTGCACGCGGCAATCCACGTGATCATGCTGGTCGGCATCATGCTGGGCCTGTGCAGCGATGAGGCTTGGCCGTTCGACATCGCGCTGGTGATCGCGCCTGCGGCGCTGGCGTTGTTCGTCTCCTTCCCCGGCAAAGGCGAGATGCAAACCTAGTCCGGTTCGGCGGCTGTTTCCTGCGCGTCTTTCAGGATCGATTGCGCCATGACTCGGTCTTCTTGGCGCACCATCAGGCGCCAACCGGATTCCATCATGGACGGGTCGAAATCGGCAGTGAGAACGTTGAAGTCCGGCATCAGCGCTTCGATGCCAGCGGCGCGCAGCACCGATTGCGCAACCACGCACTCGGAACGCGAAGCAAAACGGGCGACGACGACGAGATCGGCCATGTGCGGCTGCTAACACGCCAAGGCGGCTTCCGTTAAGTTGGCAATCCTGTCACGCTACATCCTTGCCGTGCCGTCAGGTTCGGATAGGTTTGCTTCCATTGTCGATTTTCGCGAGCCGTTGCCGTCGATGCCGACTTATATGGATATCCACGACCTGCCAGGCGTGACGCCGGAAGCTGTCGCCAACGCGCACCTCGAAGACATGCGCGTGCAGTCGAAGTACGGCGTGACCTACCACAAATACTGGATCAATCAGGAAAAGGGCAAAATCTACTGCCTCTGCGACGCACCGACGGCTGAGGCGGCCGACGCCGTGCATCGGGCGTCGCATGGACTCTCCGCCGCGCGCATCATGGAAATTCAGCCCGAGATGGCCGACGCCTTTATGGGCTCGGCGGAAACTAATCTCGAAGGCGCGGTCATTCTCACGGACACTAACAGCCACGACCCCGGGACCCGCTCCATCTTCTTTACCGACATCGTCGGCTCGACAGCGCTCACCCAAAAAGTCGGCGATGACGGCATCCTCGCCCTCGTCGAAATGCATGACCGCATCGTGCGCAATGCGCTTGCCGCCAATCACGGCATCGAGGTGAAGCACACGGGCGACGGCATCATGGCGTCGTTCGTGTCAGCGGCTTCAGCGGTGCGTTGTGGCAAGGACGTTTTGAAGTCCATCGCGGCGGAACGCGACGATGCCGCGCCACTGCGCGTGCGAGTCGGCATCGCCGCCGGCGAACCGATCGAGCGCGACCACGATTTGTTTGGCGCCACCGTGCAACTTGCCGCGCGCTTGTGTCAGCACGCCGAACCGGAACAGATTCTGGTTTCAAACGCGGTCGCCGAACTTTGCGTGGGCAAGCTGCTGCCAATGCGCGAAATCGGACGGCTCGCGCTCAAGGGCTTCGACGATCCCGTGCATGCACATGCGGTGCTGATCGGCTAGGTTGCGCGGGGACGGCGCGGCTTAGTCTTGTGGGCGCTCGATGGCGTTGTCGATTTCGATGCCAAGTTGCTCGGTGTCAGGCTGAGCGTCCGCGCCTTCCGGTTCCGCGACGCCGAGCTCGCGGCGGCGTTCGTGCGGATCGGTCTTGGGTTCCTTGCGCGGTTCTGGAACGCCGATGTCCTGGGGCATGGATCGATCTCCATGGCGCCAACGAGGCGATGCGCGCTTCGGTTCCGGGTCAAACAAAAAGCCCGCCGCTTTCGCGACGGGCTTCTGTTTGGACTAAGCGCTTGGCTTATTCGCCGCCCGAAGCTTCACGGCGCGGACGGTCGCGGCCGCCGCGGCGTGGGCCGCGATCGCCACGGTCGCCACGATCATGGCGTGGGCCGTGATCTTCGGCTTCCGCGCCCATCTCCGCAGAGAGATCGGCGCCGGTGGCTTGATCGACGACTTTCATGGAAAGCCGTGTCTTGCCGCGATCGTCGAAGCCCAAGAGCTTCACCTTGACCATGTCGCCTTCTTTAACGACATCGCCCGGCTTTTCGACGCGTTCGCGCGCCAATTGGCTAACGTGCACGAGGCCGTCTTTCGCGCCGAAATAGTTCACGAAGGCCCCAAAATCCATGACCTTCACGACCTTGCCTTCGTAGATCTGGCCGATCTCCGGTTCGCTGGTGAGCGACTTGATCCACTTGATCGCCGCTTCGATAGACGCGGCGTTGGCGGACGCCACCTTCACTGTGCCGTCGTCTTCGACGTTCACTTTGGCGCCGGTCTTTTCCACGATCTCGCGGATCACTTTGCCGCCGGTGCCGATCACGTCGCGGATCTTGTCGGTCGGGATTTTGATCTGCTCGATACGCGGGGCGTTCTTGCCGACCTCGCCGCGTGGCGCATCCATGGCCTTGTTCATCTCGCCAAGGATGTGCAGGCGCGCGCCGTGAGCACGGTCGAGCGCGACTTGCATGATCTCTTGGGTGATGCCTGCGACCTTGATGTCCATTTGCAGCGAAGTGATGCCCTTCGACGTGCCGGCGACCTTGAAGTCCATGTCGCCGAGGTGATCTTCGTCACCCAGGATGTCGGTCAGAACTTCGAAGCCGTAGTCTTCCAGGATGAGGCCCATGGCGACGCCGGCAACCGGCGCTGATATCGGAACGCCCGCATCCATCAGCGCCAGCGATGAACCGCAAACCGTCGCCATCGACGATGAGCCGTTCGACTCGGTGATCTCGGAGACGAGGCGCACCGTGTACGGGAATTGCTCGGCCGTCGGCAGCACCGCCTTCATCGCGCGCCACGCCAACTTGCCGTGTCCAATTTCGCGGCGGCCGGCGCCGCCCATGCGGCCGGTTTCACCGACACTGTACGGCGGGAAGTTGTAGTGGAGCATGAAGCGCTCTTTGTAAGTGCCGCCGAGCGCATCGATGAATTGCTCGTCTTCGCCGGTGCCGAGCGTGGCGACGACGATCGATTGCGTTTCACCGCGGGTGAACAGCGCCGAGCCGTGCGTGCGCGGCAAGAAGCCGACCATCGATTCGATCGGACGCACCTTGTCGACCGGACGGCCGTCGATGCGGCCCTTTTCCTTGACGATGCGGGTGCGAACGATGTCGCTTTCGACTTCCTTGAAGGTTTCTTTGAACACGTTGGCGTCGGCGCCATCCGGGTTCGCGTCGCTCTTCACCAGCTGGGTCTTGGCTTTGTCGCGCAGCGCGCCGACGGCGGCGTAACGTTCGTCCTTCTTGGTAATCTTGTAGGCGGCGCCGAGGTCTGAACCGACGAGATCGGCGATCTTCTTCTTCAGCGCCGAATGGTCAGGCGGATCAAATGCGAACGGCTCTTTGCCCGCCTTCTCGGCCAGTTCGATGATCGCATCGATGACCGGCTGCATGCCCTTGTGTGCGAGGCTGAGCGACTGGAGCATTTGCTCTTCGCTGAGCTCCTTCACTTCCGACTCGACCATCATGATGGCGTTGGCGGTGCCGGCGACGACCAGATCGAGGTCGCTGGTCTTCATTTGCTCGATGGTCGGGTTGAGCACCGGCTTGCCTTCGATCCAACCCACGCGGCTGGCGGCGATCGGGCCCATGAACGGCACGCCGGATATGGTCAGCGCCGCGGACGCGGCGACCATGGCGAGCAGATCGGACTCGTTCTCATTGTCCCAGCTCAGCACCGTGATGATGACTTGCACTTCGTTCTTGAAGCCTTCGACGAAGAGCGGGCGGATAGGACGGTCGATCAGGCGCGACAACAGCGTTTCACGCTCCGTCGGGCGGCCTTCCCGCTTGAAGAAGCCGCCAGGAATGCGGCCCGAAGCGAAATACTTTTCTTGGTAATTCACGGTCAGCGGAAAGAAGTCTTGGCCAGGCTTCGGTTCTTTCGCGAACACGACAGTGGCCAGGAGCGCAGTCTCGCCCCAGGTCGCGAACACAGCGCCGTCGGCTTGACGCGCTACGCGGCCGGTTTCGAGCGTGAGCTTGCGCCCCGCCCAATCCATGGAAACGGATTTGGTAACAAACATACATCATACTCCAGCCCGATGAGCCGATGCTCCGGCGGGCTAATTTGGCGAGCGGCGGATCCGCTGCGCCGATTGCCTCCTTCGCGGATCGAAGGAGGGTCGTGGTCTGAGGGGCTTTGAAGCGTGAGGTCTGAAGCCTAGAGCGACAGCACCCCTCACGCGCCGTGTTTAGCGGCGCAGGTTCAAGCGTTCGATCAGCGCGCTGTAACGCTTCTCGTCGCGAGACTTCAGGTAATCGAGCAACCGGCGGCGCTGCGAGACCATCTTCAGAAGGCCTTGGCGCGAGTGGTTGTCTTTCTTGTGGGTCTTGAAGTGCTCGGTGAGGTTGGCGATCCGCTCAGACAGGATGGCCACTTGCACTTCCGGCGAACCCGTATCGGTTTTGCCTTGAGCATTCTCTTTGATGAGCGCGCTCTTGCGCTCTGCGGTAATCGACATCGGACTCCTCTATTATTCTGCTAAGTGAAACACGCGCGTCGGCTTGAATTGGCCGGCTCGCACGTCGCCCAGAGCAACCGCTTTGCCTTGAAACAAGGCCAACGCCGCGCGGGATGCATCCTGCCCGGCGATGGTGCGGTCTCGGAATTTCGGCTTCAGCGTCTCCATCACATGCGGAAGGAGGACAATCGGCCGGCCCTGTCTGAGCTTGAACGCGTCCCCCTCGTTGATGGCCAGTGCCGGGATGTCGTCCAGCGCGGTCTCTACGGGGTTCAGGCGTTCTGACGCGGCGCCCTTCTGACCTAAAAGTTGCAGATCGTCCAGTGTGACGCTCTGGGCTTCGCGAAATGGGCCCACAGCCGTGCGCCGGAGCCGCCAAACATGGCCCTCCGCGCTCAAAGCGGCGGCCAAATCGCGGACCAGGGCCCGGATATAGAAGCCTTTGCCGCAGCGAACGCGGATGGAGATGAGGTCGGCGCCCTCGGTTCCCGCTACTTCGGCCTCGTAAACCACGACCCGACGCGGCTCGAGTTCGACCTCTTCGCCGGCGCGGGCGAGATCATAGGCGCGTTCGCCGTCGACCTTGATGGCGCTGTATTGCGGTGGGATTTGCTGGATCTCACCGATGAAGGCCTTGAGCGCCGCTTCGACAGCTTCACGCGAGGGGCGAACATCGCTTTCGGCAGTGGGCTTGCCTTCGCGATCCTGCGTTTCGGTCGAGACGCCCCAGCGGATGGTGAAGACGTATTCCTTCTCGGCTTCGACCATCCAGGGCATCGTTTTGGTGGCTTCGCCGAGCGCGATCGGAAGGATGCCGGACGCCAGCGGATCTAGCGTGCCGGAATGGCCGGCTTTGTTGGCGTTGAACACACGGCGCACCGCGGAGACGGCCTGCGTGGAGGTGATGTCTTCCGGTTTATCGAGAACGATCCAACCCGAAACATCCTCACCCTTCTTGCGGCGGCTCATTGGCCGTCCTCGTCGTGCTTCAAGTCGCGCGCGACTTCAGGGCTGGCGAGCAGCTCATCGATGTGACGGGCTTCGTCGTAGGATTGATCCGGGATGAAATGCAGCTGCGGGGTGAAGCGCAGATCGACTTCGTGACCGAGGCGGCCTCGCAAAAACGAAGCGCAGCGTGTCAGGCCGTTGGCAATCGCCTGTGAATCGCCAGGACCGAGCGCGGAGACGAATGCCGTCATATGCTTCAGGTCGGGCGAGGCGCGCACTTCGCCGATGGTGATTGAGACGCCGCGCAAATCCGGATCGCGCAGATCTTCGCGCGCGATGATGCCGACCAACGCATGACGCACAAGTTCAGCCGCGCGCAGCTGCCGCTGCGAAGGCGCGCCGGCATTTGACTTGCGTTTCATCTCATTGCGCCGTGAACGAGAAGGAGCGGCAAAGCTGCGGGTCTTGGCCCGAGCCCGGGCCGCGATCGCCTCTGAAGGCGGCGACCTTGAACACCCAGCGGCCCGTCGCGTCGACGAACTCGCTCACGGCCATAAAGCGGGTGCGGTCTTCACCACATAGGCCGCCGAGCGGCGCGCTTTGCGCCACCGTCTCTTCCATCACACGATAGAGAAAAGCGTCGACGCGCGGATCGCCGCCCATCACTGCCGCAAAGCTTTGGCCACCGACGTTTGAGCGACGATCGGCAGGGACTTGCTGGTACACTTGCGCGCGCACGGTGACGCCGGTGGCGAACGCGAAGATCAGCGGGCCGCCCCGTTGATGCTCCATGCTGACGCGGAGATTACCGGTGACGTTACGAGTGATGTCGTTGACGGCGCGCCAGGAGGATCGCGCCACTGCGGGCTCCTCCTGCGGGACCTGATCGACCGGGCGGGTTTCCGGCGCGACAATGGTTTCGGAGTGCGGGGTGGTGTTGGCGTCGTTGCGGTCGCGGCGGCCGCAGCCGCCCGCGCACAGCACGAGAACAATCGCGAAAGCTACAGCAACAGTGCGCATGCGGAGGCGCCTCAGAGCGTGCGTTGCACCACTTCAACGTTGAAGCACTCGATCACGTCGCCGGCTTTGATGTCTTGGAATTGGCCAAAGCTCATGCCGCATTCCTGGCCGGAGAGGACTTCGTTCACTTCGTCCTTGAAGCGTTTCAGGGTGGTCAGCACGCCCATTTCCTGAATGACGACGTTGTCGCGCAGGATGCGGACCTTGGCGCCCTTGCGCACGACACCTTCCGTGACGCGGCAACCGGCGACCTTGCCGACCTTGGAGATGTTGAACACCTCCAGCACTTCGGCGTTGCCGAGGAAAGTTTCGCGGTTGATCGGCGCCAGCATGCCCGACATCACGCCTTTGATGTCGTCGATCAGGTTGTAGATGATCGAATAGTAGCGGATCTCCACGCCTTCGCGCTCGGCCAGATCACGCGCTTCCTTGGAGGCGCGGACGTTGAAGCCGATCACCGATGCGCCTGAGGTCTTCGCCAGCTGCACGTCGGATTCATTGATGGCGCCGACTCCGGAATGGACGATGCGGGCGCGCACTTCGTCGGTGCCGAGCTTGTCGAGCGAGCCGCCAATGGCTTCCGCCGAACCTTGCACGTCGGCCTTGATCAAGACTGGCAGTTCCGAGGAACTCGCATCCTTGATGCGGGCCATCATTTGTTCGAGCGAATTGCCCCGCGCGGCGCCAACTGAGGCGCGATCACGGCGCTTGCGCTGACGGTAGTCGACGACTTCACGGGCGCGCATTTCGTTTTCAACGACCTGCACGACGTCGCCGGGCTCGGGAACGCTGTCGAGGCCCATGATCTCGACTGGCTCCGACGGGCCCGCGGATTGCACCATCTGCCCACGCTCGTTGGCGAGCGCGCGCACGCGACCCCACGTTGAACCCGCGACCACAAGGTCGCCGCGCTTCAACGTGCCCTTTTGCACGAGCACAGTCGCCACAACGCCGCGCCCGCGATCGAGCTTGGATTCCACGACTGACGCTTCCGCAGCGCGATCCGGGTTGGCTTTCAGATCGAGCACTTCGGACTGCAGCAAGATGGCCTCAGTCAGCTTGTCCAAGCCGATCTTCTGCGTCGCGGACACTTCAACGTATTGAACGTCGCCGCCGAACTTTTCGACGACAATCTCGTGTTGCAGCAATTCCTGGAGCACGCGATCCGGGTTGGCGCCTTCTTTGTCGATTTTGTTGACCGCGACAATAATGGGCACGCCAGCCGCTTTGGCGTGGCTGATCGCTTCCACCGTTTGCGGCATGACACCGTCATCCGCGGCGACCACAAGCACGACGATGTCGGTCACTTGCGCACCGCGGGCGCGCATGGCCGAGAACGCTGCGTGGCCTGGCGTATCGAGGAAGCTGATGCGTTGGCCATCCTTCAGGCGAACTTGATAGGCCCCGATGTGCTGGGTGATGCCGCCGGCTTCGCCCGCGGCGACGTCGGTTTGGCGCAGCGCGTCGAGCAGCGAGGTCTTGCCGTGGTCGACGTGACCCATAATGGTCACGACCGGCGGACGCGGCTGCAGATTTTCGTCGGTATCGACTTCGCCTTCGAGGCCCTCTTCAACGTCCGATTCCGCGACGCGCTTCACGACGTGACCAAATTCAGTGGCGATGAGTTCGGCGGTGTCCGCGTCAAGCATATCGCTCTGCTTCATCATCTGACCTTGGCGCATCATGAATTTGATGATGTCGGCCACGCGGATCGCCATGCGGTTTGAGAGATCCTGAACCGAGATGGCTTCCGGGATCGTCACTTCGCGCTTGATCTGTTCGCGTTCGCCGCCGCCGGAGAGCTTGGCGCGACGTTCTTTTTCTTTTTGCTGCGCACGGCGATAAGCGGCCAGCGAACGGACTCGGTCGTCATCGCCCGCAACTTCGCGCTCGACCATGTCGAGCGTCAGGCGGCCTTCGCGGCGCTTGGGTTCGCCCTTCTTTGTGGGCTTCACCGGCGCGGCTGGCATCGGACGGCGCGCCGACTTCACGCGGCCGCCGAGTTCATCGAGCAGCGCCGGCCCCTCTTCCTTCGCGGGCGTTTGTGGTGCGCCAGCACGCGGACGCTCGGCCTGCTGTTGCGGCGCTTGCGCCTGGATTTGTTCTTCTTCCTCGCCGCGGCGAAGCGCCTCGAGTTCAGCTTGCTGCGCGGCGTCTTGCGCGGCGCGTTGGCGCTGCGCTTCTTCGAGCGCGCGGCGCTGCTCTTCTTCGGCCTTGTTGCGTTGTTCGCGCGCTTCCCGCTCGGCCATCGAGCGACGCACGGCGTCTTCGCGGCGACGCGTCTCGTCGTCGGTGATGCCGCCCGGCGCCGGCTTCGGTTCTGGGGCGGCAGGCGCAGCGGGCGCCGCAGTCTTCGCACGCAGTGGCGGCGGCACACCGGGACCAGCAGCGGGCGTTGCAGCTGCGCCGCCTGCGCCAGGGCGATTCACAGAGCGCTTTTCGCGCACCTCGACCGCGACTTGTTTGGTGCGGCCGTGGCTGAAACTTTGGCGCACAGTGCCGCCACTGACATTGCGCGTCAGCGTCAGCGGTTTGCGACCGGTATTTTCTTTCTGTTCGGAGCCGTCAGTCATGCAGTCGGGTTCGCCATCCTAAATTCGTCGTCACGTCTCGTTTTCACTGCGCCACGCCGTAGGGGTCGTGGCGTCCGCGCCACCCAGTCCCCATCCGACAAGGCGCCAGGAATCGGGCCAAGAGTCCGGGACGATGGCGCGGAATCCCGCGAGGCGACCGATATCCGTCGCCAAAGCCACCGCCAAGCGCTCTTGAAGCAGGCAAGCGTGTATCACACGTTCCCGCCCCAGCGCCACGCCCAAATCCGCCGCGGAAAAGCAGCCTGCGGCAGGCGGTGGCGCCCCCCAGAACCCTATATGGAGCGCCATCAGCTTTTCGCGACCCTCATCGGCGCCGTCGCTGGCTTCGATCAGCAGCTGCAAAGGTTTGGCGCGAATCGCCTGTTCCACTTGCGTGGCGCCGAAAGCGATGGCGCCGGCGCGGCGCGCGAGGCCTAGCATATCCAGGCAACGCCGCGCCAACAGCGTTTCGGTTAGCGCCGCTAAACCATCTTGCGCTTTGATGTTGGCCTTCAGCGCGTGCGCGAAGCCATTCTTTTTTGTCGCTTGTTCGATGCTCGCACGATCCGCGCGCACCCAGGCGCCGCGGCCGGGCAGTTTCGCTCCGACATCAGGAACGAGCACGTCATCCGGTCCGAGTGCAAACCGGATGAGCTGCGCTTCGGGCAGGACGTCACCGCTGACGACGCAGCGCCGCTCACGCGCGGCGCTACCCTTACGCTCGATCTGGGAAGACGCTGGATAATTCATCCTGCGCCTCGCTTTCAGTTGCCTCCGGCTCCGGCGGCGCTTCGATCCAGCCTGCGGCAATGCGTGCGTTCAGCACCAGGCCATCGGCTTGCTCTTGCGTGAGTTCGAAGCTTTCGAGCATGCCCGGCTCGCGCACGCGCTCGCCGTTCTTGGTTTCGAACCAGCCACGTAGATCGTCGCCCGTGAAGCCGGCGAAATCTTCGAGCGCGGTCGTTCCCTTTTCGCCCAGCGCCACAAGCATCTGCGCGGTCAAGCCAGGAACCGCCTTGAGATCGTCTTGGACGCCGAGCGCGACGCGCTTGGCTTCCAGCTCAGCGGCCTGCTTGTCGAGGTAGTCTTGCGCACGCGCTTGCAGTTCTTCGGCGATTTCTTCGTTCAGGCCTTCAATCGAAGCCAGATCGCCCTGATCGACGTAAGCGATTTCTTCGACTGTCTCGAAACCTTCCGACGCCAGCAATTGCGCGAACATTTCGTCGACTTCGAGCGCCTTGATGAAGAGTTCGCTGCGGGTCGCGAATTCCTTCTGACGGCGCTCGGATTCTTCAGCCTCGGTCAGAATGTCGATGGACCAGCCCGTGAGCTGCGAGGCCAGACGTACGTTTTGGCCGCGGCGGCCGATGGCGAGCGAAAGCTGGGCTTCGCCGACAACAACTTCCACGCGCGCGTCTTCCGGATCGAGCACCACTTTGGTGACTTCCGCCGGCTGCAGCGAGTTGACGATGAAGGTGGCGGGGTCCGAAGACCATGGAATGATGTCGATCTTCTCGCCCTGTAATTCGCCAACCACGGCCTGCACGCGCGCACCGCGCATACCGACGCAAGCGCCGACGGGATCGATAGAGCTGTCGTGGCTGAGCACGGCGATCTTGGCGCGCGAGCCCGGGTCGCGGGCGGCGGCTTTGATCTCGATTACGCCTTCATAGACTTCCGGCACTTCCTGCGCGAAGAGGCGCGCCATGAATTCCGGCTTGGCGCGCGAGAGGAAGATTTGTGGGCCTTTGGTCTCGCGGCGCACGTCATAAATGTAAGCACGGGTGCGATCGCCGACGCGGAGGTTCTCGCGCGGGATCGACTCGGACTTGCGGATCACGCCTTCGGCGCGGCCGAGATCGACGATGACGTTGTAGAATTCAACGCGCTTGACGACGCCGTTGATGATCTCGCCGACGCGATCCTTGTATTCGCTGTGCTGGCGCTCACGTTCGGCTTCACGAACTTCGTGATTGATCACCTGCTTGGCGGTTTGCGCGGCGACCCGGCCGAATTCGATCGGCGGCAGCGGTTCGTCGTACATCTTGCCGACCACCGCGTCAGGGTCTGTCTTCTTGGCGACATCAAGCATGATGTCGGTGGATGGATTAAACGGGCGCGTCTCCGGATCGAGGACGCTTTCGTCCACCACTGTCATCACCCGCTTCAGCGCCATTTCGCCGGTTTTTGGATCGATGGCGGCGCGAATGTCATGCTCAGCGCCATAACGCGAGCGCGCGGCCTTCTGGAGCGCGTGCTCCATGGCCTCGATGACGATCTCTTTCTCGATCGACTTTTCGCGGGCGACCGCGTCGGCGATCTGCAGGATTTCCATCCGGTTTGCGGAAATGCCGGTGCTCATGTCTCTTCCCTTTGCTCGTCTTCAGTCGCTGCGGCTTGCGCCGCCTTCGAACGTCTCAAATCTTCTTCAATCAGCCTGTCGGTCAGCACGAGGCGCGCTTCAGAGAGCGCCGCGATCTTGAAGCGGGTCTCGCCGCCTTCGGAGAGCGCCAACCGCACTTCATCGCCATCAACGCCGGTGATCACGCCTTTGAAGCGGCGGCGGCCATCAATGACGCCGATCGTTTCCAGCTTGGCTTCGTGACCGGCAAAGCGCTCGAAATCTTCGAGCCGCATCAGCGGGCGGTCGATGCCGGGCGACGACACTTCGAGATCGTATTCGCCGGCGATCGGATCTTTCAGATCCAGCATCGGCGACAGCGCGCGTGAAAGGCGGCCGCAATCGTCGATGCCCATGTAGCCGTCGGCGGTCCGCTCTGCCATCACCTGCAGCCGCTTGCGCCGGTTGCCAGAGAGGCGCACGCGGACAATGCGGTAGCCCAACCCTTCGGCTTCGGGTTCGATCAGCGCCAGGAGGCGCTCTTCAGCAGGATTGGTGGCGCGCAGCCGTCCAGCTCCAAAGTAACAAAAAAGCGGCGGGCTTTTGGCCCGCCGCCGATACCCTCACCGAGGGCAATCAGCGATGTGTTGGGTGTGGATATAGCCGGTCCGAGGGCCCTCGCCAAGCCCTCGGACACGGCCAATTTGGTTAGTGCGGCGTCGCCGGTGCAGCTGCTGGAGTAGCCGCGGGCGTCGCGGCTGGCGCTGCTGTGGTCGCGCTTGCGGGCATTGCCGCAGCAGACGCAGCGGTTGGGGTGTCGGCGGCCGCTGCGGTCGGCGTCGCCACTGGTGCGGCGGGCGCTTCGAGCTCGAGCGCGACGTGCAGCGGGTTCGGCGTCAGGTCTTGCGTCGCGCCGCTGGTGGCGTCGACGCCGACACCGATCAAGCCGCCAACGAGAACGTTGCCCGCCATGCCGGCAGCGCCGGCGCCAGCGGTGTGATGCGTCACGTTGCCAGTCCAGGTGCGATAGCCCGGCTTGGTGATGGTCACCGTGAATTCCGCTTTGCGTTCAACGCGCGCGAACGTGCACGGCGTGGCGTCGCAGTGCAGGCCATTGCTGGTTTCAACCATCGCGCCTGACGGCTCGGTTTCGACCGTGAATGCTTCGTGCATGCCGCGCGTAACCGTTGCGCACGCGCCAACGCTCATCGCTAGCGGCAAAGCCGCTAGAATCAATTTCTTCATGATACTCCCCCTCCGCGCAAGGACTCACTCACGCTTAAGGGAACTTAAGGGTCCGCGTGTGGAATCGGTCAACCGCAATCACGTGTTGCATCGCACAAAACTGCAGAAAGACGCAGCGGCGTTGCGTGGAAGGTTCAGCCCAGCTGAACCGATGGCGCGCCAGCGTGCTCCGCCGGCTTGAGCACGAGATAGCGAAGCCATCCAATTGCGACGCCCGCTGTAACGCCGACGATCGCGAAGATCTCCGGCGTATTGCCTCTGAAGAGGCCGTACGATGTGAGGCTGTGCGTCTGCTCCAGTGCGATCTGCACGCACAGATACGCGACAGCGGCGCCACCGACCAGATCGACCGCGGGGCGCGGCAGCATGAAGGCGCGCGCGAACCATAGGGTCGGCGGCATGGTGATCGCCGTCATGAACAGCGTCACAACACAAAAGCACACGCCAATGATCAGCGCGCAGCCGACAGCGATGATCAAACCAAACGTGAGCTCAACGGCGCTCGGCGTGTGCGCGCTTGCTGGCGTTGTCAAAAGTAGCGAAGCGACGCTGGCGACCGTTGCGCTCAGCACCGTTCCCGCCACCACAAAGGCGGTCGTGATCAATAGATTTTTGACCATAGGCGGCATGGGACGAGGCTAGCGCGCGAGCGCTAAGATTTTGGCGCACCCCCATGGCGAACGAAGCGTAACCATATCGGCGCAGGTCCGCGATTTTCAGGGCTTACCTGTCACATGCAAACGGCGTCATTGTGAGCGGAAATTTTATCGAGCCTTCCGTCCGTCTCTTGCCACGTAACCAGCGTGTGGCCCTCACAGGCTATGCCAATACCCCAGTGGGATGTTGCCGCGTGATTTGTCGTGTCGACATGAAACCCCTCGCGACGGAGGCGCGTGACAAGCGACGCGCTCGGCGAACCGGATGGAAAATCTTGCGTCAGAGTCGCGGTCATTTGCTCTCCGCTGCAGGTCCCGCAGAAGGGTGCGCCCGCGCAACCAGCCAAACCGAAAGCCATTGGCAGCAAGATCGACCGGACAAGGCGATATCGCGTCATGACACTACCCTCCTCCATCGCAGCCAAATCGGCGCACAATCGCCAAGCCTCTTTGCTTCATACCGCGTCGTCACGTGGCCTGCCCACGGCGCGCGCCAATCGGGTGCTCGCTCTGCGGTCCATTGAAAATGAGGCGATCGCATGAACACTTCCAACGTCCAAGCCGCGTAGTTTGCCCAATCCGTTGCGAAACGCGCCTCGCCAGTTGGCGTTAGCGCGCGCGCGAGGTCGGTCACGAACTCAGTTTGAATCAGTCGCCGCTTGTGATGCCGCGTTTTCGGCCAAGGATCGGGAAAGAGAATATCAACCCGGTCCAGCGACGCATCGGGCAGACGCGCCAATACCTCACGTGCATCGCCTTGGTGCAGGCGCACATTCCGAACGCCGGTCTCTTCAATGTGCCGCAGGCACGACGCCACGCCATTGAGAAATGGCTCGACGCCGATGAAGCGTGCATCCGGGCGCGCGCCAGCCTGGGCTACGAGGTGCTCGCCGCCGCCGAAACCGATCTCGAGAACAGAGAACGCGCCGGGCAAGTCCGGAAACATCGTGTCCAGGTCCAGTGCGCCCGTCTCGGGGACCGCTAGGTGCGGGAGCAAGACCTCAACCAGCCCCGCCTGCCGCGGCTTCAAAGTGCGGGCTTTGATCCGGCCGTAGGTGCGGAGCGGCGGGTGATCCGTCATGGGGTGCGCATAGCCCATCCCTGCCGCCGCGCGAACTCGTCTCGCGCGCCTATATCTGCTAGCAACGCCCAACACGCCCCCGGAGGATCACATGCGCGAACAGCTCAATTTCTACATCGACGGCAAATGGGTCGCCCCTGCCAAGGCGCGCGCGCATGACGTGATCAATCCGTCCAACGAAGAGCCGTGTGGACGCATCTCGCTCGGCTCGGCGGCGGACGTGGACAAGGCCGTGGCCGCGGCGCGCAAGGCGTTCGAGTCCTGGTCGCAAACCAGCGCCGACGAGCGCAAGGCGGTGCTGGACAAGGTGATCGCGGTCTATTCGCGGCGGATGCCGGAAATGGCGGAGACCATTTCCATGGAAATGGGCGCGCCGCTGCCGCTGGCCAACGCGGCGCAAGCGCCGGCCGGCCTCGGTTATCTGATGGATGCGCGTAAGCAGCTCGACGATTTCGCGTTCGAGTCCGACTACGGCAAGGGCCGCCGCATCCTGCGTGAGCCAATCGGCGTCATCGGCATGATCACGCCATGGAATTGGCCGATGAACCAAGTCTGCGCCAAGGTCGGCCCGGCGCTCGCCGCTGGCTGCACCATGGTGCTGAAGCCCTCGGAACTGGCGCCGCTGAACGCCATCGTGTTTGCGGAGATCCTGGATGAAGCCGGCGTGCCGCCCGGCGTGTTCAATCTGGTGAACGGCGACGGCCCGGGCGTCGGCGAAGCGCTCTCGAAGCATCCGGATGTCGACATGATGAGCTTTACCGGCTCAACGCGGGCCGGCACGGCGGTTATGAAAAACGCCGCCGACGGCATCAAGCGCGTGGCGCTCGAGCTTGGCGGCAAGAGCCCGAACATCATTCTCGACGACGCCGATCTTCAGAAGGCTGTGTCGCGCTCGATGATGCACATGGCCATGAACACCGGCCAAAGCTGCAACGCGCCCTCGCGCATGCTGGCGCCGCGGGACAAGTACGATGAGGTGGTGGCCATCGCGGCGGCGACCGCCAACGCCATCAAGGTGCAAGCGCCCTCCACTGCCGAGCAAGGCGCGATTGGTCCGTTGGCCAACGCCAACCAATTCCAGAAGGTGCAGGGCCTCATCCAGAAGGGCATCGACGAAGGCGCGAAGGTTGCCGCTGGCGGTGTTGGCCGGCCAGACGGTTTCAATCGCGGCTATTACGTGAAGCCAACCGTGTTCGCCGACGTAAACAACACCATGACCATCGCGCGCGAAGAAATCTTCGGGCCGGTGCTGGTGGTGATCCCGTACGAAAGCGAAGATGAGGCGATCAAGATCGCCAACGACACGCCGTATGGCCTCGCCGCTTATGTGCAAGGCTCGCAAGAAAAGTCGCGAAAGGTCGCCAAGAAACTTCGCTTTCCAGCACATTGGGATCCTAAGCTTAGAATTCCACGTGGACAAGTTGTCGCG